>Ga0182015_10002785_pt1 | contig 20497 bp, 14 predicted proteins | sample 712P3MmetaG_FD_120478 | JGI IMG/M metagenome (GOLD analysis project Ga0182015, IMG submission 120478) | Permafrost microbial communities from Stordalen Mire, Sweden - 712P3M metaG | ecosystem: Environmental > Terrestrial > Soil > Wetlands > Permafrost | place: Sweden: Stordalen | collected...
CGCGGTCAGCGTCAGTGGCTGGGTCGATGCAACCGTCGGCAACTGTGGCTCTACCGTCACCGTCGGAGTGATCAACGCCGTCGATGTCACCAGCACCGTATTCTGGCCAACACTAGACGCATAGGAATTCGCGCTGGCTGCATCCGGAGTGTATGCCGCCGATAGTGAGATATTCGCTACCACACCCGCACCCGGCGGAATTGCTCCCGGTACCATCGACGCTGCAGGCACCATGAACGTCACGGTCCCGTTTACAAGCGCCGTTGGCCCCAGTGTCACCGGCCCCGCGAACAGTTGCACCGTTCCGGTTGGTACAGGGTTGCCGCCCGCCGCCTGCACCGTAATTGTCACCGTCAGCGTCTGCGCGAGTGCAACACTCGGAGCCCTCGCCACCACAACCGTCGGCGTATACAGTGCCTGCCCACTCAGCGCAACCTGTTGCTTCGAGCCCACCACATTCAAGCTGTTGTCGGTCACCGTCAGCGTCCCGTTGATCGAGCCCCCTACGGCTTGCGGCGTGAAGTCGAAGCCCAGCACGCAATTCGTTCCCGGGGCCAAAACAGTCGATGCGGTGCAGGTCGTTATTCCGGGATCCGACGCAAAGTCATTGCTCGAGAACGTCAGCGCCGACACATTAAGCGGCGCATTGCCAAGGTTGGTCAATATGTCTGAAAACCCGCCGCTTTCCGTCGACCCCGGAGGCGCTGGAGTCGGAAACGCGACTCCCGTCGCCTGGCTCCTCGGAAGGATGTCAAGGAAGGCCCCGCTAAACCCGAATCCGTCGTCCGCAAAGAAGTCCACTACGTACATGTTGCTGCCAGAGTCGATCGCCATCCCGCTTGGCGCTGTGAATCCACCGGCGAAGTTCGTCACCGTCGTGTAGCCGCCCGCCGCCAGAATCTCCCAAACCCCATTGTGAGCAATACTCGAATCGGTCACATAGACATTGCCGCTTCCGTCCAGCACCAGGCCGATCGGACCCAAAAACCCACTGCCCAGCACCTTGATCGTCGGCGATGCCGGAATGCTTCCGTTCACCGCCAAAATCTCTTTCACATTCGCGCCGTCGGCGAGGAATATGTTGCCGCTTCCGTCTACTGCCAGCCCGAGCGGACCCGATAACCCGCTCGCTACAGTTGTCGTGGTCGCGTAGCCGCTTGCCGCGGTCATCTCCTTCACGGATTCCGTGTTGTCCGTCACAAACACGTTGCCGCTACCGTCTACAGCCACGCCTAGCGGTAACCCGAGGTTCCCCATTAGCGTCTTCGTAGTTGAATACCCGCCCGAGGCCGGAACCTCAGTGATCATGCCAGGCAGGCTCACGTCCGCCACAAACACATTCCCCGCGCCATCCAACGCAATGCCCCAGATCCCGTCATGCTTGCCCGGCAGTGTCTTCACACACGCCGCCTGCACGCATCCCGTAGGAACCTCCTGCAGCGTATCGCCGAAGCCCCCTTGGATTGCGCTCCCCACAAAGATGTCCCCCGCCCCATCCACCGCGACCGCGCGATCCGGAAAGATTACATTCCCGGGAAACGTCCTTGTTGAATTCTGCTGCACCTGGAATCCCGCTTGCGGCCCTGTCCCGATGCCCTGCAAGTACGCCGTGCCTACCGTTTTCCCCAACTGGTCTTGCAGCACCACCGCGCCTTTGCGCGCGCCTGCATACATCGGTGCGAACGTCACCGACACCGTGCACGTGTTCCCCACCGCATAGCTCTGTCCCGCCTTGCAGGTTCCGCCGGTCACCGCGTAGTCCAACCCTGCCGCGCCCATGGTCAGCGCCTGCGGAGCCCCTATCGTCTCCGCCGCCGAGAAGGTCGCCGTCAACGTCACCGCCGCACTCGTCTGCCCGATCGCCAACGAGCCAAAGTTTTCGTTCGAGCTGAACTGCGCACTCTGCCCGCCTGCACCCGCTGCAAACGCACACACCATCCCCAACCCAACCAACAGCCAAGAAGACTTCATTCGCGCGTTCAGCATCGGGATCTCCTCCAGCGGGCAAACCTTCCCCTATTTCCGCTTCACCTAAGCTGCGGAATCCCGATCAAAAATGACTCATTCATTAGCTCCGGGCCTGATCAGACCCTTGCCCCCCACTGGGTGCCCCATCCATTCCACGTCGCTTGCGGAATGGGTGGGAGACCAAGACTCCCGGGTGCCCCAGGTCCCTCGCACTTGGGGACCTGGGAGTCAATGACCCACTACTGGCCCCGTGCCCCATCCTTCCCGCAGGTTTTGCGGGAAGGGTGGGAGACCATAATCCGTATTCCGCCGCCCCTTACACCGTCGCCTTCACCGCCCCCACCGAGATGCCCCCATCCACCAGCAGAGTCTGCCCCGTCACATAACGGCTCGACTCCGACGCCAGAAACACAATCGCCCCGTCCAGATCGTTTGGCAACCCCGGCCGCTTCAGCGGAATCCGCTCCTTCAGGTACTCCACCCACGCCGCATTCTCATACATCACCCGGTTCTGCGCCGTCTCAAACCATCCCGGAGCCAGGCAGTTCACCGTGATCCCGCTCCCGCCCCAGTCTGCGGCCAGGCTCATCGTCAGTTGCTTGATCCCCCCGCGGCTCGCCCCATAAGGCCCCAACCCCGCGTAGCCGGCCACGCTCGTCACCGACCCGATATTGATCATCCGCCCATACCCACGCGTCACCATCCTCCGCGCTACCGCCTGCGCCACAAAAAACGACCCCCTGAGATTCGTATCGAGAATCGTGTTCCAGTCTTCCCAGGTCACCTCCAGCGCCGGCTTCCTTATGTTGCACCCAGCGTTATTGACCAGAATGTCAATCGGCCCAAACCCCTCCTCGATCTCCCCCACCGCTCGCTCAATGCTCGCCTGCTCCCGCACGTCAAGCGCAACCTGAAAGCTCCTCCGCCCCAGCGCCTCAATCTCCGTGGCAAACCCCGCCAGCTTCCCCTTTTCCCTGCTCGTCATTGCAATATCAGCGCCCGCCCTCGCCAGCGCCCGCGCAAAGTACTGCCCCAGCCCCCGGCTCGTCCCCGTCACCAGCGCAATTCTGCCCGTCAGATCAAACAACCCATTGCCCAGTCCATCGCTCATCAAAAAGGTCCTCGGTTACCAATCAACTGCGGGTGCCCCATCCTAGGCGCGTTTCTGTTTTTGCGCCAAGGGTGGGATGCGACAGAACTCATCGCATCATCCCAACTCCATTACGGCGCCAGCACCACCTTCAACAGCCCCGGCTCTCGCGCATAGAGCCGCTTGAACCACGCCGCCCCATCTTCAAGCGGCGCCACCGCCGACAAAAGCGGCTCAACCCGAATCGCTCCTCGCGCCATCATCGAGATGCACGCTGGATACTCTCCAGCCGACGCACACGAGCCCTGCAGCCGGATCTGCCGTGTCACCACCGACTGCAATCCCAGCTCGATCGTCGGCGCAACGTTTCCCACCAGCGTCACAGTCGCGCCTTTTCTTACCGAATCCAGCGCCAGCTTCACGGGTGCCGTTGCTCCCACGCACTCCAGGGCCGCATCCGCACCGCGCCCATGCGTCATCTCCATAATCTCCGCCACGGTCTCCCGAGCCGCCTCTTCGTCCCCGGTATTCAAGGTCGCCGTCGCCCCCAACTTCCGTGCCAGTTCCAACCGCGTCTCGTCCACATCCATCACAAACACCCGCGCCGCCCCCGCCAACCGGGCTGCCTGCAGCGTCAATAGCCCAATCATCCCCGCGCCCACAATTAATACCGTGTCACCCAGCGCAATCGGCGTCAGCCCCACGCCGTGCACCGCCACTGACACTGCTTCAATCAGCGCCGCATGGGAATACGGCATCCCCTCCGGCAGCTTGTAGGCAATCCGTGCCGGCACCGTGACGTATTCGGCAAACGCGCCCATTCGCTTGAACAGCGGCGTTGAAACCCCCACAACCTCGCGGTTGTCGCAAAGGTTCACCTCGCCCCGCTTGCAGTAAAAGCACTCTCCGCAATACACCGTCGAGTCGAAGGTCACGCGATCGCCCGCAGCGAACCCCACCACGCCGCTGCCCACGCCCTCCACGACTCCCGCCGCCTCGTGCCCCATCACGATCGGCGGCAGCCGCCTGCCTGTACTCCCGTCGTAACCGTGCACGTCGCTCCCGCAGATTCCGCACGCGTGAATCCGAATCAGCAGCTCGCCCTCGCGCGCCTCGGGCCGCGGCAGCTCCACCAACTCAAGCTTCTTGTACTCAGATAGAAGCAGGGCCTTCATCCACACTCCTCCATGCCAGCCTCTCGCACCAAACTCGTGCCCAAAAACCGCCGGGGCGCCACTTGCGGCGACATACCAGCCTATCCCCCTACCCTCATGCGCGCAATGCATTCGCTCGCTCGGCGGAGCGCTCCCGACTCAGCTTGAACGCGTCCAGCACGTCGCTGGCGTGCGCGAAGCGCGCCGGCTGCATGCAATGCCTGCCTGGAACGCCAATCCCAGCACGCACTGCCCTCCTTGTGGCAATATTGGAGCGGCCTTGTGCGTCTCAACTTTGCGTGGCAAAAAGGAGAACGTTCATGATATTGTCTTCCCCTCACCTCCTGCATCGGCGGTCAGCGATCTCCCCACCGCTCCTTCTTCTTGTTCTTGCCGCGGCCTTCCCCCTTACCGGCCTTCGTGCCCAATCCCCTCAGCCACCTCCAGCGCCTGCCAATACACCATCCAACCCAGCTCCTGATCTGGAGCAGTCCACCGTCGGCGATGCCCCGGACGCCCCTGGCCCACTTGCTACGGACGTCTCTCCCGCGCTCACCCAAGCCGCCATCAGCAATGCCGCGGAGAAGGTCGCATCCTGGGAGCTCGCCCGCACCCAGCCCACCTTCAACCGGCTCTGGACCTACGCCGCCCTCTACGACGGCTTCCTCGCCGCATCCAAAACCACCGGCGACGAGCGCTTTCACGACGCCATGGTCCACATGTCTGAGGGCTTCGACTGGAAGCTCATCAACGACCGCTTTCCTCACGCCGACGACATGGCCCTCGGCAAGACCTACATGGACCTCTACCTCGAGTCTCACGATCCCATCCGCATGGCCCATACAAAGCAGGTCCTCGACCAATTGCTCGCCCGCCCCGACGATCCAGCAAAACTTCTCTGGTGGTGGTGCGATGCGCTCTACATGACGCCGCCCGTTCTCGCCCGCATGGCCGTGGCCACCGGCGATCGCCGCTACCTCGACTACATGGACAAAGAATGGTGGGAGACCTCCGCCAGCCTCTACGACCCCGTCGAACACCTCTACTACCGCGACAGCCGCTACTTCACCCAGAAGCAGAAAAACGGCCAGAAGATCTTCTGGTCGCGCGGGAACGGCTGGGTCATGGGCAGCTTCGTCAAAGTTCTCTCCGTAATGCCCGCCGATTACCCCACGCGCCCAAAATACATTGAGCAATTCCGCCAGATGGCCGACCGCCTCGCCGCCATCCAAAGCAAGGACGGCCTCTGGCGCAGCGGCCTCCTCGATCCCGACTCCTACGACCTTCCTGAAGTCTCCGGTTCCGGCTTCTTTACCTACGCAATGGCCTGGGGCATCAACCAGGGACTACTCGATCGCGCCAAGTTCCTTCCCGTCGTCGCCCGCGGCTGGGCCGGCCTCATCTCCCACATTTACGCTGACGGCCGCCTCGGCTCCATCCAGCCCATCGACGGCCAACCCGGCGTCTTCAAACCCTCCGCCAGCTACGTCTACGGGGTTGGCAGCTTCCTTCTCGCAGCCTCTGAGGTCGACATCCTCGCAAAATCGCTCGGCCCTCAGCGCCCCCACATCACCGGCATCTCCCACCCTGCCTACTTCGTCTCCGACCTGCCCAAAGCCCTTGCCTTCTGGCACGATCTCCTTGGATACGACGAGTACTTCTCCTTGAAGAAGGAAGGCACCGACCAGGTCCGCATCGCCTTCATCAAAATCAACGACCATCAGCACATTGAACTCTTCAACGAGCCGCCATCCGCGCCGCCCAACCACATGAGCCACCTCTGCTTCATCGTCGACGACGCCCACCAGATGCGCGACTACCTCAGCGCCCAGGGCATTCACGTCCCGCCGACCGTGGGGACAACTCATGCTGGCGACTATGCTTTCGAAATCAACGATCCTGACGGCACTCTCCTCGAATTCGTCCAGCCGCTCCCCACAGGAGTTGAAGCCCAGGCTGCCGGCAAGTTTCTTCCTGCCACACGCATCGCCTCATCCATCTACCACGTCGGCTTCAAAGTCGCCGACAGCCGCAAAGCGATCGACTTCTACCACAACATTCTCGGCTTCAATGAAACTTGGCGCGGGGCGAGCACGCCCGTACAACTCAGTTGGATCAACATGCGAGTCCCCGACGGCGACGATTACGTTGAATTCATGCTCTACGAGCACGCCCCATCTCAACTGGGCGGCATGAACCACACTGCACTTCTCGTCCCCGATGTTCAGCAGGCGATCGCAACGCTCACCACCCGCCCAGCCTTCAAGAACTACACACGCACCCTCGATCCGCACGTAGGCAAGAACGGCAAACGCCAGGTGAACCTCTTCGACCCCGATGGCACCCGCGTCGAGATCATGGAAAGCCACACCGTCGACGGCAAGCCCGTTCCTACATCCACCGCGCCCCCACCCATCGCGGGTGGCCAATAGACCTGCAAGCGCGTTCCCAAAATCGATAACGATCTTCTTCCATTCTTCCCGGCTGTATAGTTGGACCAGCGAAATCACCCATGCCGACCCTCAAGAAAAAGGGCAAAACCGCCCGGCGCGATCGCCCGCCCACCATCATCGATGTTGCACGCGAAGCCGATGTCGGCATCATGTCCGTGTCGCGCGTCATCAACAACCATCCCAGCGTCAAGCCCTCCACGCGCGCTAAGGTCCTCAAGGCCATCGCGAAAACCGGCTACTTCCCCAACGACGCCGCGCGCATGCTCAAGGGCCGCGCCAGCCGCACCATCGGCCTCGTTGTCCCCGACCTATCGGACTTCTTCGCCAGTTGTTTTCACGCTGTGCAAAGCGTTGCAGCAAGCCACAACTATCAGACCCTCGTTGTCGCCACTGGACGCAGCGCCGCAGTCGAGGAGCGCCAGCTCGAGTCCATTCAGAACCACCGCGTCGCTGGCTTGCTCATCGTCCCCTCTGGCAACGAAGGCACGCGCCTCCAAATGCTTCAGCAGAGTGGCATTCAGGTCGTTGCCCTCGATCGCCCGGCCCCCGGCATCCATGCCGATGCCATCCTCGTCGAAAACCGCGAAGGCGCTGAGCTTGGCGTCCGCCACCTCATCCAGCATGGCCACAAGAAAATCGCCTGCGTGGGTTTCGACTCCGGCAGCTACACCGTCCGCGAGCGTATTGAGGGATACAAAGCCGCCATGCGCGCCTCCGGCCTCCGTCCCCTCCTTGCTACCGGCGTCAACTCCTACGACGCCATGCACGCTCTCGTCGCCCGTTGGGCCGCTGCGCCCCCGCCCTCAAAGGACCGACCTACTGCCGCATTCACTGTCAAGCGCATCGCGTCCATTCAACTCATCCGCGCGCTCCACGCACACAAAATGCGAGTGCCCTCCGAGATTGCCCTCGTCGGCTTCGACGACTTCGAACTTGCCGAAGTCCTTGGCACTCCCCTCACCGCCATCCGCCAGGACCCCACCGAACTTGCCCGCGCCGCCACCGAACTCCTCTTCAAGCGCATCGAAGCTCAGCACGACAATCAGCCGGCCGAGCTCCGCACTTCCAAGATTCTCTTCCCCGCCGAGCTCGTGATCCGCCGCTCATGCGGCTGCCCCGCCCGCACTTAGCCTCGCATCACTACCCGCGCAACCGCGTCTCGCCGCAGCCGCCCCCGGTCTCCGGCCCTGTTCGCGGATTCCTCACAGCAAATCCGCGATTGCCAGTGCATCCATGTCGCTGTACACCTGGTTCTCGCCGCCCATTCCCCAGCAGAATGTGTAGTTGCTCGTCCCCACGCCCGCATGAATCGACCATCCCGGCGACACCACTACCTGCTTGTTCGCCACCACGATGTTCCGTGTCTCCTGCCCCGGGCCCATCAGGTGAACCACCCTCTGATCCACAGGAATATCGAAGTAGAAATACACCTCCGACCGGCGCATGTGCGTATGCGGAGGCATGGTGTTCCACACGCTCCCGGGCGCAAGTTGAGTAAAGCCCATCACCAGCTGGCAGCTGCGTGTCCCTTCCAGGTGAACCAGTTTCGTGATCTCGCGCAGGTTCGCGTTCTCCGCCTTGCCCAGCGGCGTCTTCCCCTGCTCGCTCGCCTTCATCAGCATCGTCGGATACACCGCGTGTGCCGGATAGCTCAGCAAATAAAACTCCGCCGGCTCCTCGGCCTCCGTGCTTGCAAACACAACCTCTTCATTACCGCGTCCCGCATACAGCGCGTCCAGCTTGCCCAGGGAAAACTTCTCGCCATTCACCGTTACCGTTCCCGCGCCGCCCACGTTAAGCACGCCAAGTTCGCGCCGCTCCAGAAAATAATCCGCCTTCAGCACATAATCTGTCTCGAGCTTGAGCGGCTTGGCCGTCGGCACTGCGGAACCGATCACCGTTCGGTCCAGATCCACATACCGCATCTCGATCCGCCCTGCTTGAAACAGGTCGTCGATCAGAAACGTCTCGCGCAACTCCGCCGTTGTCATCGTCCGAAACCGCACTACGTCCGCCATCTGCAAAATCTTCATCTCGCTCACCCTTTCCTTCTAAGCACTCCAGCTACCGCGCAATCCGCGCAGCGCCGCCGCCCATCACGCGCAACACTTCACTCAGCGATGCCGTACTCGTGTCCCCAGGCGTCGTCATCGCCAGCGCTCCATGCGCCACGCCGCACTCCACGGCCCACTGCGCGCCCTTGCCCGCCAGCATCCCGTAGATCAGCCCCGACGCAAACGAATCTCCTCCGCCCACACGATCCAGAATGTCCACGTTCCGCTGCGCCACATGTGCAATCGTTCCGCCCGAAAGTGCAATCGCGCCCCATGCATTCTCTGAGGCCGTTGTCGCCGTCCGCAGCGTCGATGCAATCAGTTTGAGATTCGGATACATGCCTGCCAGCTCGCGCAGCATCTTCGCGTAACTCTCCACCGGCAGCTCGTCGAAATCCTTCCCCACGCCCTCAATCTCCACCCCAAGCATCGCGGAGAAATCTTCCTCATTCCCAAACAACACATCCACCTTGCGCACCAGTTCGCGATTCACTTCCTGCGCGCGCGCCTTGCCCCCAATCGACTTCCACAACGAATCGCGATAATTCAAATCGTAGGAGATCACCGTCCCCGCAGCCCGCGCCGCGTCCATCGCCTCACTCGCCACACCCGTCGTCGTGTCCGACAGCGCTGTAAAAATCCCGCCCGTATGAAACCACCTCGCACCCATCCCCGCGCCCCCCCCTTGACTAAAGATCGCCTTCCAGTCGTAATCCCCCGTCTTCAGTTGCGACACCGCCGTGTGTCCGCGGTCCGAGCAGCCCACCGCCGCCCTCACGCCGTATCCGCGCTCTGTAAAGTTGAGCCCATTGCGCACCTTCCGCCCCACGCCGTCATACTCGACCCAGCGCACCAATTCCTGGTCCACGCCTCCCTGCAGCATCAGGTCTTCCACCAGCCGCCCCACTGGATTGTCCGCCAGCGCCGTCGCGATTGCAGTCTTCAATCCAAAGCACCGCCGCAGCCCGCGCGCCACGTTGTATTCGCCGCCGCCCTCCCACACCCGCATTGTCCGTGCCGTGTGAATCCGTTCCTCGCCCGGATCAAGCCGCAGCATCACCTCGCCAAGGCTCACCGAGTCCCAACGACAACTTCCCTCTGCCTTCAAGCTCGCGCCCAAATCCTCCATTGTCCCCTCCGCAATCAAGAACGGTACCACAACGGATTCCAATTCTCGCCGATCCACATCCGATGCGATCTCTCCACTTTCGAGCCTGATTGCCCGTAGTCAAAATGAATAACGTTATCTTTTATTCTACCCTCAACCCCGTACCCCCACTACCCGTTTCCAAGGATTCCGAAAGTTGAACCCCTAAATCGGGTACTTCCCGGCCCGTATGCAGTGCCCTGCCACAGCGCGACTCAATCCCACCGCATCGGCCGGCGTGTACTTCCCCACCCGCCTCAGGATCGCCAGTTGCGTCCGTAGCATGTCCCCCTCCGCGCACGCCGCCACTATCCTCCGTGCACCCTGTTCTGCCAGAGCCATCGTCTCCTCGGCCAGCAGTCCCGTTATCCCCCGCGCAACTTCAGCCGCGCTTTTTCCCGCCTCCGCCATCTTCAGCGTCCGCACCAGCGCCGACTCCAGCGCATACACCTGCATCAGCATGTCCGCCAGCTCGGCCATAACTTCCTGCTGCTCCTCAAGCGCGGTCATGAACCGCTGGCTTGCCACCCCCGCCGCAAATAGCGTGAGCTTTTTCGCAGCCGCCAGTGCGCTCGCCTCTCGCGCCAGCAATCCGCCTTCTTCCGCCCCCGCATCGAAGCTCGGTGGCGCCATTACCTCGTCCATCACCTTCTTGATCGCGCCCAGCAGCGGCAACTGCCCCTTCATCGCCCGCTTCATCAGCCAGCCCGTAATAATCAGCCGGTTGATCTCGTTCGTCCCCTCGAAGATCCGGTTGATCCGCGCGTCGCGGTAGTAGCGCTCCGCCGGATACTCCTCCACATACCCATACCCGCCCATCGTCGCCACCAACTCATCCGCTACCGTCGTCAGCATCTCTGACCCATAAACCTTCAAGATCGAGCACTCGACCGCATATTCCTCGATCCGCCGCTGCGTCTCCCTCGGCTGGCGCTTTTCCTCCTCGGTCATCGCCTCAAGCGACGCCTCAATCATCCCCACAGTCCTGTAGGCCATGCTTTCGGCCGCATACAGCCTCGTCGCCGATGTCGCAATCTTTTTCTGAATCAGCCCGAACTCCGCAATCGGCTTCCCAAACGCCACCCGCTCCTTTGCGTATTCGATCATCTCGCCCAGCGCATGCCGCGCGCCCCCCACGCACGCCACTCCCAACTTGAATCGCCCCACATTCAGCACGTTGAACGCGATGTGGTGTCCCTTGCCCACTTCGCCCAGCAGATTCCCGGCCGGAATCCTGCATCCATCCAGCACCAGCGGGCAGGTCGACGAACCGCGAATCCCCAGTTTGTGCTCCTCGGCCCCCACGCTCAGCCCCGGCGTCGTGCGCTCCACCAGAAACGCCGAAAACTTCTCCCCGTCAACCTTCGCAAACACCGTGAACAAATCGGCGATCCCACAGTTGGTCGTCCACATCTTCTCGCCGGTCAAAATGTACTCTCGCCCATCTTCTGAAAGCGTCGCCCGCGTCCCCACGTTCATCGCATCCGACCCCGAGCTCGACTCCGACAGCGAATACGCCGCAATCCACTCCGCCGTCGCCAGCTTCGGCAAATACCTTTGCTTCTGCTCTTCCGTCCCGTACCAGACCAGCGGCAAAGACCCAATCCCAACTTGCGCCCCAAACGCCGTTGAAAAACTCGCCAACACGGAAATGTGGTCGGTAATCAACGTCGACGAAATCTTGTCCATCCCCATTCCGCCGTACTCTTCGGGAATATCCACCCCCGTGAACCCCAACTCTGCCGCTTTTCTGAGCGTCGCCGCCAGCACCCCCGGCTCCTTGGCCTCAATCGCCGCCACCGCCGGCAGAATCTCCTCCCGCGCAAACCGCGCCGCCGTAGCCGCTATCTGCCTCTGTTCCTCGTTCAAATCCTCCGGCGTAAACACCTCCGCCGGCGTCCGCGTTTCCAGCAGAAAACTGCCGCCCGCGGCGGCAACGATGGGAGATTTGGCAAGCGTAGGCATAACGTTGATTTTCTCCAACTTTCTCAAACACTACGATAGTCGGGTCGCACGCGGCAAAGCCTGCATGGGTGCGCTGAGACTGTTTTGGCCTCCGCTCGTCAACTTCCCCGCTTCCCTGCCGATAACCAGATTGACTCATGGCTGCGTCCCCGTTCCGGACCAGCCTCACTTTGTTGAAAGGGCATGAAATCAATGTCCGGTTTGCGCGGTCTCCGAATCTCCCTCAAGTTTACCTATGCCTTTGGTTCTGTTTGCCTGCTTTGCGCGGTGCTTGGCAGTGGCGCGGTGGCCGGTTTTCTCACCGTCGGGTCGAACCTGAAAAGCATTGTGGGCAATTCGATGCCCTCCATCAATGCGCTTGGAGATGTCCGCTACTCAGTGGCCACTATCCGACGAACGGACGCGCTTCTGCTGTTGTGCAAGGACGCCGATTGCGTGAAGCGCCTGGCCCCAAAGCGCAAGTCGTACATCGCTTCATACGAGTCTGCGATGGCGAAATACGAGCCCGTGATTACCTCAGATAAAGAACGGGAACTGTACGAATCAATCCGCAAGAATACCGCGGCGTATCTTGTGTTGAGCGACCAAAGCCGGGCGCTTGCCGAGGGCGGCCACGCGGATGAAGCCGGTGAGGTATTGCTTAAAGGGGACGCGGTGAAGGTCTTCAACGCTGCCGTGGATGCGGTGGAAGCTGATGTGAAGCTGAATCATGAGCAGGGCGAGGCGGAAGGAGCCAACGCCCTGGCGATGGTTCACAGGACCATGTTCGTCATCTGCATCCTGATGGGGGTCGCTGTGGTGCTATGTGCGGCCATCGGCACCGTCCTGACGCGGTCGATCGCGCCGCCTCTGATGGCCGTTACGGCGGCGCTCGAACAGGTCGCCGCCAAGAATCTGACCGTCTCTGTTGAAGAGGGCGGAAGCGACGAGGTGGGCCGCCTGTCGGTCGCGTTGAACGCCACTGTGGCCACCATGCGCAGCGTCCTGCAATCGGTGGCGCAGAGCGCGGAGATGCTCTCCGCCACGGCTGCAATCCTGATAACCAAGGCCACCGAGTCCAGCGAGCATGCCAACGCACAGGCCGACAGCATCAACCAGATTGCGGCGGCCGCCCAGGAAATGACCGCGACCATTGGCGAAATCAGTCAGAACGCTGAGGCTTCGGCCATGGCCAGCCGCAATTCGGCTGAGGCCGCCAACAATGGCGGCCAGGTCATGCAGGCCGCCTCCACCACCATGGAAAAGATCGCCGGCGCTTCCCGCTCCGTCGCCGGCAAGATGACTTCACTGGCCCTTCGCTCCAATGAGATTGGCAAGGTCGTCAAAGTCATTCAGGACATCAGCGGGCAAACCAATCTGCTGGCGCTCAATGCGGCCATTGAGGCCGCCCGGGCCGGCGAGCACGGCCGGGGCTTTGCCGTCGTGGCCGGCGAGGTCCGGCGATTGGCCGAGCGCACCAAGGGCGCTACCGAAGAGATCGCCGGAAGTATTCAATCTATTCAGAACGAAACCAACCAGACCCTCGAAGTGATGTCCTTGAGCAGCGGGGCCGTCGAAGAGGGCATTGGGGAAACCGCACGTGCCCGCACCGGCCTCGAGACAGTCATCGAAGCCTCCAGGCAGGTCGAGTACCAGATCCAAATGATCGCCACCGCCGCGACTGAGCAGACCTCCGCCTCCAACGAGATCTCGGAGTCAGCCGGCAAGCTTTCCGCCGTCTCCCTGGAGAACGCACAGGTCGCTCAGGAGACTGCTGAAGCCTGCAAAAACTTCTCCGAACTGGCCGACAACCTCAGTGCAATTCTCCAGCAGTTCCACATCTAAAACCGCCCACCTCTGCACAAGTCCTGGCCGCGCCTTGAGCTCTCCATCGCCTACAATAGGCGTTATACCGGTCGAGGAGGCTCGCCCTGTTCGTCGCGCTTGTGAACCGTCTAAATCCTGTTGCCGGCCTGGTCCAATCTCGGATTTCGGGACTGCACCCGCGCCTGACGGCCTTGTTCGCTTTCGCGCCCAGCAATGGCCTGCGCCACTACCTCAAGGCAATGCAGGACACCGACACAACCTTCAAGCACCTCTACCACTGGAACGCTTTCGACGCCGCCATTCTACTGCCCTACTTCGCCGTCATGATCCTGCTGGCCATCTACGGCGTCCACCGCTATACCCTCTGCTATCTCTATTTCAAATACCGTAAGAACGCCAGCACCGACCCGCCCCGCCATTTCGACGAACTACCAAGCGTCACCGTCCAGCTCCCCATCTTCAACGAGCAGTTCGTGATCGACCGCCTCCTTGAGGCTGTCTGTGCCATGAACTACCCGCGCGAAAAGCTCGAAATCCAGGTCCTTGACGACTCCACCGACGAAACCCAGCAGGTCGCCTCTGCTCTTGTCGCCCGCTACGCCGCGCTCGGCCATCCCATCCAGTACATCCACCGTACAAACCGCCACGGCTACAAAGCCGGAGCCCTCGACGCCGGACTCAACGTCGCAAAAGGCGAATACGTCGCCATCTTCGACGCCGACTTCGTCCCCCCTACCGACTGGCTCATGCAGGTCATTCACCACTTCGCCGAGCCCGAAATCGGCATGGTCCAAACCCGCTGGACCCATCTCAATCGCGACTACAGCGTCCTTACTCAAATCGAGGCCATCCTCCTCGACGGCCACTTCGTACTCGAGCACGGCGCCCGCTGCCGTTCCGGCGACTTCTTCAACTTCAACGGCACCGCCGGCATGTGGCGCATTCAGGCCATCCGCGACGGCGGCGGCTGGCAGCACGACACGCTCACTGAAGACACCGACCTCAGCTACCGTTCGCAGCTCGCCGGCTGGAAGTTCAAGTACCTGCCCCACGTCGAATGCCCCTCGGAGTTGCCTATCGAGATGACCGCTTTCAAAACTCAGCAGGCGCGCTGGGCCAAAGGCCTCATCCAAACCAGCATCAAGGTTCTTCCCAGAATCTTCCGCTCCAATGTTCCCCGCCGCATCAAGATCGAGTCTGTCTACCACCTCACCGCCAACCTCAGCTACCCGCTCATGGTCCTCATGTCTGCCGCGCTCCTTCCGGCCATGGTCTGCCGCTTCTACCAGGGCTGGTTCCAGATGCTGCTCATCGATGTGCCCCTCTTTACCGCTTCCACCTTCTCCATAGCCGTCTTTTATCTTGTCAGCCAGCGCGAACTCTTTCCCAAGACCTGGATGAAGACCTTCCTCTATCTGCCCTTCCTCATGGCCCTTGGCATCGGCCTCACCGTCACCAATACCAAGGCCGTCATGGAAGCACTCTTCGGCATCAAGAGCGCCTTCGTCCGCACCCCCAAGTACCGCGTCGCCAAAAAAGGCGAAAAGTCCCAGGCCGCCAAATACCGCAAACGCCTCATCCTGGCCCCCTGGATCGAGCTCCTACTCGGCGGTTACTTTTTCCTCGCCATCCTCTACACCTTTTCCAACCACAACTACTTCACCGCGCCATTTCTTATCCTCTTCGTCATCGGCTACTGGTACACCGGCCTCATGAGCCTGCTACAGGGCCGTTTCGAGCGCTGGCGTTCCGGCGGCGCCAACACCGACGAATCCAGCCCCAAACCCTTCCCGGTCGGCGTGTAGAACGGCCCAATCCGATGCATCCAATCAATGTTCTATCAATTGGAACCATCGACGAACTCTCCGAACGGCTCCCGCACCGGCGTCCGCACTTTCTCCTTTTCCTCGCTTGGGATGCTCCAGATATGCCCCAGGAAAAACTGGTCGAACTCTTCCGACCCCTTGTTGATCGCGGTCTTGTTTACTTCTGCGCGTGGGGGGCCAAATGCGAGGCGGTCCACGATGCAGTCGACCGAAGTGACACCCAGAAGCACTACGAAACTGGAACGGAACTAAGCGCAGACTCGATCCTATTGACAACCTGGCACACGCGCGATTCGTTAGCCAAAGCGATCTGGTATTTCAAGGTCTGCGCTCTGCCCGCAAAGTCCTTTGACCCCGCAAATTGTGATCGCTTTGCCGTTGCTGTCGGCAATTCCGATTGGGCAGCCGAGTTGGAATCCGCCGTGCTGTCAATCGAGGGCGACGCAGACGACGAAGTTGAACCAATCGACGACGACGAAGAAGATTAGTTATCCTCACCAACATCACTGAGAGGCATCCATCCCTTGAAATCCCGCCATCTCCATCTCTGTGGTTTCCTCCTCGTTCTGCTGCAACCCGCCTTCGCGCAACAGGTCAGCTTCCACATCACGCCCCTGCGTCCGGTGGAGGAACTTCGCGCCGAAGCTCTCAAGCAGCATCCGCCCGTCGAACAGGGCGCATTTCTCAAACCCGACCTCGTCGAACTCGTCACCCTCGATCCCACCATCAAGCTCGACGTCCGCTATGCCACAACGAACAACTTTCTCAGCACGCCCCTCTACACCCAGGCGCGCGCATTTCTCCAGCGGCCCGCGGCCGAGGCCCTCGTCCGCGCCCATCGCGAGCTCAAAGCACAGGGCTACAGCCTCATCATTCACGATGGATATCGCCCTTGGTACGTCACCAAAATCTTCTGGGACGCGACGCCCGATGACAAAAAAATCTTCGTCGCCAATCCACAGGAAGGCTCAAGACACAATCGCGGTTGCGCTGTAGACCTCTCTTTGTACGATTTGAAAACAGGCGCGGAAGTCGAGATGCCCAGTGGTTACGACGAAATGAGCGAGCGAGCTTACCCCGACTACGCCGGCGGCACAAGCGACGAGCGTGGCCGCCGTGCAGTGCTGCGTCAGGCCATGGAAAAGCAGGGCTTCACGGTCAACCCCACCGAATGGTGGCACTTCGATTACAAGGATTGGAAACAATACCCGATCCTGAATGTGAAGTTCGAAGATCTTGGCAAGTAGCCGTTCCGGGTGCCATGCAAGAAGGGTGTGTCGAGGTTCGCCATCTCGAGGTTTTACAGCCGAGATATGGATAGCCTGTCTCCGTTATCGGTTAAGAAACAGGAATAGCCTTCGAATCGAATCTTTCCCAATCCGGCGCTACTTCATCGGCGAAAAATCCGTCGGACGCATGTACGTCGAGTCTATTTTTTCCACCGTCATGTTGGCTTGCTCGGATTTGAGCACCTCTTGAAACTCTGGGTCTGCCCGGAACGCGTCCCAGTTCTTTTTCGCTGCCTCGCGGCTGGAATGCGCCACCATATAGATGAACGTGTCGTCCGAAGCGGGGGCATCCTCGGGTACCCAGTAACCCGCAACCTTCAGATCGTGTTTGGCGAGTAGCTCTGAAAGCGTGTCGCGAAACCGTGACTCCAGCGCCGGTAGTTTGCCCGGCACTGCATGATAAATGCGAAGCTCAAAGACGCGATTGCTGTCGGCCTTCACCGCATTTACGTGCATCCAGTGGGCAGTGATCAGCGACCCAGCGGCAAAGGAAAGCAGGGCGATGCCGCAAACGGACCATCCTGTGGATTTCCTGGCTTTGTCTTTAGATCTGTTAAGCGTCATGGAAGTCTCCTTTTTCATCAACGCAAAGCAATGTATCGAATTGAGTGCCTCAAGCCGGCACACCTCGACCCTTGCCTTGGCTCATTGAACTGCGATGTCCAGGCGTGGCAGTCATATCAAGCCGCCCGTGAACGTTGTATTTTCGTCGACGAATCAAAGTTTGTTGTCGAATGGGTCGGTGCAATAAAAACTGCGTTCACCTCAGGGTTGTGCTTCAATCGGCCGGAGGACGGCGCCGCTCGGCTGTTTGCTCACTCGCCGATAATACTGATCGATATTGTCCACCGCGAGGCAAATATGGTCTGGATTCGGCCTCGCGTCCCTGGGGTCGCCATCAGCCCGCGGATCGAAGCACGCGAGGATGGTACTGCCGCAACCGAAGTATTGGCGCCCGGGAGAGATTCGAACTCCCGGTTGCCCCAAAACAGCAGCGTAAAAGACTGTGGCGTCTTCGATATTTGAGACGGGGAGGATCACGCGGAACAAAGGGACGGATGCCTTTTGCATCGGTTGAGAGGACACAGGGAAAAAATTTACTCATACTTGGCCAGCAAGACTGTATCGTTTTGACCACCTCGCTGGACGCATCGGATCATAAATACAGATTCAAACTGCACCGCTGCCCTCTCCACGGCCCCCTAGCCCCCCTCCGCTACAATAGAGCGAACCGCCCGCCGCGCCGGTTCTGCAATCCCCGGCCCGCCCGGCGCATCCAACCCTTATGCTTGCTGCCAATCTCCCTGAAGCTCTTACCTTCGACGACGTCCTCCTCGTTCCCGCCGCTAGCGACGTCGTGCCCGCTCAGGTCTCTACGCAGACCCGCCTCACCCGCGCCATCACCCTCAATACTCCCCTGCTCTCCTCTGCAATGGACACCGTCACCGAGTCCCGCATGGCCATCGCCATGGCTCAGCAGGGAGGCATCGGAATCGTCCATCGCAACCTCACCATCACCGAGCAGGCCGGCGAAATCGACAAGGTCAAACGCTCTGAAAGCGGCATGATTGTCGACCCCGTCACCATCGGCCCTGATCAACTCATCTCCGACGCCCTCGAAGTCATGCGCCGCTACAAGATCTCCGGCGTCCCGGTCACCCAGGGCAAGAAGCTCGTCGGAATCCTCACCAACCGAGACCTCCGTTTCGAAACCCGCACCGACATCCCCATCGGCGACGTGATGACCAAGTCCAACCTCATCACCGTCCCCGTCGGCACAACTCTCGAGGAAGCTGGCCTCATCCTCCACAAGCACCGCGTCGAAAAACTCCTCGTTGTCAACGACCAGTACGAACTCAAAGGCCTCATCACTGTCAAAGACATCCAGAAAAAGCTTAAATACCCCATGGCCAGCAAGGACGAAAAGGGTCGCCTGCGCGTCGGCGGAGCCATTGGCGCAACCGGAGATTTTCTTGAGCGTGCCGCCGAGCTTGTCCGCGCCCGCGCGGATGTGCTGGTCATCGACTCCGCGCATGGCCATCAAACGCGCGTGCTCGACGCGGTGCGCGAGGTCAAGAAGCGCTTTCCTGGTGTCGATTTGCTGGCCGGCAACATCGGCACTTACGAGGGTGCGCTGGCCTTGATCGACGCTGGCGCAGACGCCATCAAAGTTGGCGTTGGCCCTGGCTCCATCTGCACCACCCGCATGGTTACCGGCGCAGGCATGCCGCAGATCACCGCCATTGCCGAGGCCTACCGCGCCGCCCGCGAGCACGACATCCCCGTCATCGCCGATGGCGGCATCAAGTATTCCGGAGAGATAACCAAAGCCATCGCCGCCGGCGCAAGCACAATCATGATCGGTTCCCTCTTCGCCGGTGTCGACGAAAGCCCCGGCGAAACCATTCTCTATCAGGGCCGCAGCTTCAAAACCTATCGCGGCATGGGCTCGCTGACCGCTATGAGCCAGGGCACCGGCGAGCGCTACTTCCAGAGCGCTGGCGATCTCGCCGATGCTGAGGTCAACACCGAGGGTGTTGTCCAGCGCGAACGCTCCAATCAGAATCGCCTCGCCAAGTTCGTCCCCGAGGGTATCGAGGGCCGCGTCCCCTATCGCGGGCCTCTCGAGTCCATGGTCTTCCAACTCGTCGGCGGACTCCGCTCCGGCATGGGCTATGTCGGCTGTGGCACCATCGCCGAACTACAGGAGAAGGCCCGCTTCGTGCGCATCTCCAGCGCAGGTCTCCGCGAAAGCCACGTCCACGACGTCATCATTACGCGCGAGGCCCCCAACTATCATGTCGAATAGCAAGCGGGGCCTTACCGGATTCAAAGCCCTCAAATTCTGGACCAGCGCCTGGCTCCCCGTTCTCATCGGCATTGTCGTCATCGCCATCGAATCCACTGAAACCTTCGGCTCCAACCACACCAGCGCACCCCTTCGCCGTCTGTGGCAGGCGCTCTTTGGCGCGGTTACCGACCCCCGCTGGGACGTGATTCACCACATCCTTCGCAAGTGCGGCCATTTCTTTGCCTATGGCTTCATCGGCCTCGCCTGGTTGCGCGCCTGGTGGATGACCCTTCCTAAATCCCATTTCTTCGCCGACGCTTCTCTCGCCCTTTTCGGCACCGCACTCATCGCCTCCTGCGACGAGTTCCACCAGTCCTTCCTGCCCAACCGCACCGCCTCGGTCTACGATGTCCTCATCGACTGCTCCGGCGCGCTGGTCCTCGAGCTTGTTGTCTACCTCTTCGTTCGCGCCTTCCGCCCCAAGCACCTCGCCCGTGCCGCCTAGAACCTTCCTTTCCCCGCCCCATCCTCACAAACCAAGAAGTACTGTGCCCCATCCATTTCGCGCTTTTGCGAAATGGGTGGGAGACGATTCTGTTAATCCGCACGGGTGCCCCAGATCTGGATTTCATGGTCCGCTGAAGAACTCATCGCAGAATAAGGCTGTGAGTCAGGGCTCGACTCTTGAGCCTGATGAATGACTGCTCGCTCCGCGGGTTCTGTATCAGGGCACGACTCTTGAGCCTAATGAATGACTGTTCGCTCCGCGGGTTCTGTATCAGGGCACGACTTCAGTCGTGCCGATGAGGCAGACATATGAAATTGGGCTTCACAGGTTGCGGAAAAAGTCCCTTTCGAGGCACTTTTTCTCCACAGGGGATTGATTTAGTTAAGAAGTATGCGTGGAGACGATCAGAGTCAGACGGCGATGTACAGCTATGTAACGTTGGCGCA
>Ga0182015_10002786_pt1 | contig 20497 bp, 21 predicted proteins | sample 712P3MmetaG_FD_120478 | JGI IMG/M metagenome (GOLD analysis project Ga0182015, IMG submission 120478) | Permafrost microbial communities from Stordalen Mire, Sweden - 712P3M metaG | ecosystem: Environmental > Terrestrial > Soil > Wetlands > Permafrost | place: Sweden: Stordalen | collected...
AACTTTTCCGGATCGGAAAGTTTTCCGCCGGAAGCAAGCACGCGGCTCTGCGCCTTCAGCCCGGCCGCGTCCGGACCTGTGGGCTCGGGCGGCCCGCCGGCGCCGCCGACGGGAGCGGCGCCGGCGACGCTTTTCGCCGCCTTGGCGATCTGCACACCGGCGACGAACCCTTCCAAGTAGCGCTTCTGTTCGGGGTTGAAATCGCCGGCCTGTTCCGCGGCAGCGGGTTTGAGGTCAGCCTCGTTCATTCGGCCGGCACCCGCGTCGGCGCCGTCAGAGGTGCGGGCGCCGCGATGCGGGGCTTGTGAGTGATGTAAAGCGCGAGCCCGGTAAATACGAAACCGCCCACCAGATTGCCGAGCGTGACCGGAATCTGATTCCACAACCACCATTGAGCGACGGTGACCTTGGCGCCCATCATCATGCCGGTTGGGATGATGAACATGTTCACCACGGAGTGCTCGAAGCCTTGGGCGAAAAACAGGAAGATTGGCATGTAGGCGCAGGCGATCTTGCCGATCGTCGACGACGTGGTCATGGCCGCGACGATGGCGAGGCAGACCATCCAGTTGCAGAGGATCGCCTTGACGAACACGGTAATGAGGCCGGCGTATCCGAGCGCTTCGTAGCCGATGGTCTTGGCTTCGGCGATGGCGATGATTTTTGTAGCGACGCCGGCCGGCGCCGTGGCGCCGAAATTGGTAAGCGCGATCGCCAGCAGCCCGCCATAGACGACGCTGCCGATCAGATTGCCGAGGAAGACCCAGCCCCAGTTGATCAGCATGCTCTTGGCGTCGGTGTCGTGCTCGATCCACGGCAGCGGCAACAAGCCGAAGCTGCCGGTGACCAGGTCGAGACCAAGCAGCACGATGAGGATGAGACCGACAGGGAAGATCAGCGCGCCGACCAACGGCTGATTGGTTTGCACCGCGCCGGTGATGGCGAGGCTGGTCGCCGCGGCGAGGATCGCGCCGGCCAGTCCACCACGGATGATCAGGTCAATCGGCGGCAGAGCGAGCTTGGTGCGCCCGGCATTGATCATGGCGGAGGCGACATCCGCCGGCTTCACGTAGTCCATGTCTCGGCTCCCTTTGGCTTACCGGCCGCCGAGACGCCTTCACGAAGCCATCGGCCGACCAAGGCTCCCCCTCTTGCTGCACGGCAGCAAGCGATGTGCCAGCCGATATGTCATTGATCTGGCTTATTATTTTGTTTCAAAGGCATCCCGATGCCGCGCAATAGGGCACAGGCGGTTGAAATGTTGGGCATGGCCACCGCGCCCCATCACATTTGCGCTCGTGCTGCTTTTTTCGCCCAAGGGCGACCTCGGTCAGGTTTGAAGGCGCCCTCCCCCAGGAACGATCCGGATGCTTTGGGGTTATGGTTCAGCAATTAAAATTCGGAGCGCAAAGATGCTGAGCCTGGTCGTTACACTGCTGATCATCGCCCTGATTGCGGCCGTGCTCGGTTTTGGCGGGATCGCGGGAGCTGCCGTTGGTATCGCAAAAGCCGTGTTTTCGCCGCCCTGTTGCTTTTCCTTATCTCGCTGCTCGCGGGCGGCATGCGCGGCGGCTTCGGCCGGCGCCTTTAATCTCTGCCTCAAGTTCGCTTAAGGGTGCGCTGCCGGATTTTCCGGCAGCGTTGCTATGTGGCCAACAATCCCCGGCGACACCCTCGGCTAATTGCCGTTCTTCAAATCCGTTACGGTCTCGTTCGACAGCAGCATTTTTGCGACCGCCGACCAGACGAGATTTTTTAGCTCCACCAATGGCGGATTGCTGAGTTCGGTCGTCGTCGCGGCTCGCTGCGCGCAGCTCTCCACCAGGACGGAGACCTTGATCTCGCCATCGGTGTAATAGGTATCACCCTCACCGTTGCGTCCGTCGAGCGTCGGTCCAATGCCGGTGACCTCGTAGATGCTTGTGACGGCCTTCACCGCCGTGAGATCGGCGGTTAATAGCTCCCGTTCGGCGTCGATATCCGGTCCAATGTGATGCGTGATCCGCGCATCATCGCGGCTCAACCCGACGCCGCGATCGTAGGTCACCGCGCCCAGCCAGACGGCTCGTCCCTCCTCGCCATGGTCGAGCACCTTCCAGAATCGAACGGGTACCGGTTGCCGGAACGGAGGTCCGCAATGCCGTTGCACCGCTATAACGACGCCTGCCGTCCCGTTTTTGGTGGCGTAGTGTTCCAGATGACAGACGGCAAAATCCGTATCGTCTATCGCGTCACCAGCGAGGCGCTGCAGGATCGTGCCTCGATCGACGGTGACGATAGCGAGGGCCACACGTTGGATGTGGTGGACATGTTCCTGAAGCATCGGGCGCGGATCGAGCAGATCGCCAGCAACAACCATGACGCCGGCGACGTCGAGCGGGTCGTGACGACCGTCGATCTCAACCCTTTCTCGCGAGCGTGGCCTCATCGTCACGGGCGTCTCAGATCGAGCGGCTAATGGCTGCGGCGTAGCACGACCGTCTGCGGCCGGGAGCATTTCGTGAATGCCCGCCTACCCCTCTAAAATACCGAGACCAACAACCGGGACGATGCCGTAGGTTCTGCACCGCCAATGCTCACCGAGCAGGCGAAGCTTAGGCACTACATGGATTCCTTAAGGGAAAGCATCCGGCTTGACTGGGTCGATATGAGAATTGGCCCGCTTGCTCGGACAAGTTCCGCGCGTACTTTCGTGGGCTCACGTTGGTGAGTTGCACAGTTCGTTGGCTGGCGGTTCGGCCGTGCAGGGCGAAATGGACGGCGTGTTGCTGCCTGCACCGCCGCTTGATCCCGACCCGCCGCTCGATTGGTAGCCACCCGTGTTCGGGCCGCTGGGTACGTTGCAGAACGTTGCGATAATTTCCTCAATGCAGATGACGCCGGTCGTTGGGGCTTGCGACGGTGCTGACTCGCCGCCTTGATCACCCGACTGTTGTTGGCCGTTCAACGTAGCGACTTGCGCTGCGACCGGCGACGCCGCCAAGAGCACTGCAGCAATCAACGCGATTTTCCTCATGTGGGCCCACTCGTTTTTTGCTGGTCCACCCCCATCGACCAGGCGATGCGTACTGGCCGTTATCGACCCAGTGCGTGTTATCAACGCTTTGGTCGTCATTTAGTTCTTGGTCCGCCACGCCGTCTCGGGCGGACGCTTGCTCGATCCCGGCGCCTTCCATGGCGCGACGGGCGAACTGTCGAAACTCAATTCTGTTGGATGGCCGAGAGAAGCCAATTGCCGGCGCGCGCTCGCACAAAGGTCCACAACTCGGTGACCTCGCTCGGCTCGCCGCCTTCAACGGTGCGGCCGCTCGCCCGTTCGACCATGCTGTCCCTAAGTGCAAATTTCATGGCCACGGTCGCGTAATCGGTAGAACCTTCGCGCCAGGGTTCCGCCAGATCGCCTTGCAGCAGCTTCACATCAGTGACGCGGTTGACTAGACCGCGACTTGCGTTGCCCGCCAACTGCTCAGAGAAATAGGACAGCATTTCGGGTGTGAGCTTCATGCGCAAGGCCGAAAGGTCTTCCGCCGAATAAGCGACCTGGATGTCGCCGAGCAATCGCTCGAATGCGTCATAGTCCGACGTGGCGATGGTAAGAGGTTCACCAAGCAGTGGGGCGTTGCTGCCTCCCAACATTCCATTGAGACCGCCAAAACTGTGTCCAGTCGCCGGATGTGCCGCCGCATAGGCAGGTGCTGGCATATTGCGCCGCTGCCACCAGGCGAAGATCAGCCGCGCGACGACTACGACCAGCACGACTTGAAACACCAGACCAATGATCGAGGCAAAGCCCGCCATGCCACCGAAAAGGCCATGCCCGAACAGTAGGCCAAACAGACCTGCGCCGAGGAAGCCGGCAGCAATGCCGCCGAACAATCCGCCGCCGAAAAAGCCCGGACGCATGGCAGTCTGGCCAATCGGCGCAGCGCTCCCGGGTTGTGTCATCGAATTCTGTATTGGCGCGGCGGTAGGTGCGGTGGGCGTGGCGGGCGGCGGCGAGAATGTGCGCATGCCTCGGCTGCCCGCTGAGAAACCGGCACCGGCGCGCGCATGAGCGTCAGCAGTGACCAGCACGAACGCAGCCGTTATCGCGGCAAGCACCATCAGCCATCGGTGGCGAAGCATGACATTTCATCTCCCGGCCAATCTGGCCCGTAAAAACAATAGGTACGCGCCGGACCACTTGTAAGTGTCCGACCGTCCCAAGCTACAAATCGTCGGCGGTATTGGTGTTCCGAAAACCCTATATATTAGGGTAAGGTTTGCGCCTCATCGGATCGGAATGGGTCACATCATGATGACCAAGGTGCGGGGTAAAGGCCGAGCACCGAAGGGCACAAAGCGGGTCGCCATCTATCTTCGCGTCTCGACGTCGGAACAGACGACAGCTATTCAGCGGCGCGAATTGCAGGTTGTCGCCAAGCGTCAAGGCTGGTCCGCGGTGCAGGTCTTCGAAAGATGCCGGCATATCCGGCGCCAAGGGTCGGAACAAGCGGCCAGCGCTGGACGCGATGCTTAAGGCCGTTGCCCGCCGCGAGGTTGATATGGTCGCGACCTGGTCGGTCGATCGCCTGGGTCGCTTGTTGACAGACCTTCTCGATTTACTGCGCGAGCTGCACGCCAAGGGCGTTGACCTGTTTTTTGCGTCAGCAGGGGCTAGATACGTCGACGCTACCCGGCCGGGCGATGTTTCAGATGATGGGGGTATTGGCCGAGTTCGAACGGGCGATGATCCGGGAACGCGTGCTCGCCGGGCTCGCTCGCGCGAAAGAACAAGGCACGAGCCTGCCGTCGATGGCTAGAGGATACTGATGCTTCCAAGGTGGCTGCAATTAAGGCTGCTCTTGCAGCAGAGATGAGGGGTGCACAGGATTTTACGACAAAATGTCGGAGGCCGGACGGATGCTCGTCCTCGATGAAAAAATCTGCGTCCGTTTCGTGCTGTGCGCAGTGAGCTGATGCGATGAGCCGCAGCTTGCGTGTCTCGGTCATGGATATTCTCCACAGGAGACCGTTATGCCGTTCGCTTACGCAAGCGAGTCGAAACGCAATCACCGTCCACAGGAAATGACTGTCTGTGCAAAGGCGCCGGGCGAGCATCGCAACCAGCGCTAAACCTTCGTATCGGTCCCGATACCTACATCCAGTAGAGCGGCCTATTTCCCGGTCTTACGCTCTTTGTCAGATCGAGCCGGGTGGTTTCCCCATCCCCCCAGATGCCCCGCCGTCCGGCCGATAGAAACCCCAAGCGCGTCGCCGTTGCTTGGGGTTTCGCTTTTTTGTGGCAGCTCAGCGCGGAGCTAGCCAGTCGCAGCCGGCCGCGGCTGGTTACTCCCCGAGAATGCGCCGCGTGTGCTGTTCGCGCATCTCGTCGGCGATGCTTTTGGCCCGATATGCAAACGAGCTCCGCAAACGGCGCGTGCGCCTGCAGCTAAGACACGAAAGCGCCGGGATGAGGCCGGTGAGCGCGGACCAGGGGTAGCGATCAAAGGGTCCGACGGCACTCGTTACGCGCTGGTAGAGCTTGAAGGCAGATGGGAAACGGTGAACGAGGATCGCGTGCCGTTGACCGGCGAGTCTTTCAAAGAGGTGGTTGCGGGGAGCGGATTTGAACCGCTGACCTCAAGGTTATGAGTCTGACGCGCCTCTTGGCTGCCAATCTTGGGCCCGAAGCCGAGAGGGAGGCACATAACCCGGAATTATGTGTTACCCACAACACAGTGACCGGTGGTGCCGTGCTCGACTAGGCGGTGACGAAGCCACCTCGCGACCGGCGGCATCTCTATCTGATGACTAGTCGTGCGACCGTCCGCCGCGCCGCATCGAAACCTTCGCGGACGAGGATTTCGTAGAGAGCGATCTGTCCAAGTTGCGACCAGACGTAGTTCTTCAGCTGGTTGAAAGCCCGCCCGGCCAAGTCGCGCTCCGTCAGCCCATAGTCGCTCCGACCGATTTCCTGAAGCAGCGGATACGTATAAAGGTGCGCTGCGCCCATCGCGTACGGCCAGTTCATGTCGGCGAGGTGGGTCACCCACTGTTCGGCCGGCTGCGGCGCAAGTACCATGCCGCGCCCTTTGCGCTCGAGAAGGCCGTAGTCCACCGGGTCGATCTGGGCCATGACTGCCGCCGCCTCGATAAAATGAGCGACGCGGTCAAGCCCGTGCCATTTGCAGACGACCCGGTGACCGTCCATCGATGCCTCGAGAGCCGACAATTGATGCGCCGCCGCCATGGCCATGACGATGCGTGCGTCGTGGCGGCGATGCATCAGTTCCGCGGTAACGTAGATGCAGTGCGCGTGCCAAGTGTCATCATAGACCGTGCGTGGCTCCTCGAGCCAGGAACCGTCTGCCTGCCACTGGTAAAGCCACACCTTGGGATATTCGTGAACGCAAAGCGCCGCCGAAGGCAGGTCACGATTGATCGGCAAGCCGAACATCTGCCGGTAATTGTTCGTATAGGCTTCCGCCATACGGATGTTGTAGGCCACCGTGACTGCAAGACCGCCGGGATGTGCATTGTAAAAATCATTGTGGCTCGACGGCGCCGTCAAATAGGTCTGCGGCTGCATGTGGCCGCCCGGCCATACATGCTCCGGTGAATCCTGCTTGTTGAAGAAACCAAGTTTCACCATCTCCGCGAACAGCTTCCGTCGATCCGCTTCGATCGGGTACATTTCGAGAAAGGTCACCTTCGGCGCTGCGATGCACTCTGTCATCAGCCGGCGATAGGATGCATCCTCCAGGCTCCCCGCGACTTGCAACAGCTCGTTATAGGCGGCGCGGACGAGCCGCGATGCGTTGGCTATAGCGGTCGGCGTCATCGCCTCAATCTCCGCCAATTGGCGCGCTGGTGCGAGGTCGAGGTCTGCTGAGAACGAGGAATATGTGAATTTTCCGGGCGACTTCGATGCTCGAGATGCCGCAGATCCTTCGTCGATGCTCATGCCCGTCTCTCCCGTGTTTTCGCCCGCGTCAGGAAGCGAGTTGAAAGAAGATGCCGGTTTCCCGGCTGAGTAGATGATGGGGATCGGGCCGCAGCCCAATCCAAACGTGACGGTCGGTGCCCAGCGGGCGATTGGGCGCCACGACCGCCTTGAGCGCCGCCTCACCCATCCGTAGCGCGACGATCGAACGATTGCCGAGGTGCTCAACCCAGAGGATCTCGGCTCCGATTGGCGCTTCGTTCGTTGGCGTTGGTGCCACAATGATTCGCTCCGGCCGAATGCCGAAGGCGACCTGCTGCGGCAACTTAGTATTCCTTAAGCGCCAGCCATCGGTCTCGTCGATCGGCAGGCTGAATCCGGCCCCGGTGAGTGAAACCCGCCCATCAACCTCGCCCAACTCAGCATCGATGATGTTCATCGGCGGTGAGCCGATGAATTCCGCTACGAAACGGTTGAGGGGTCGATGGTAGACGTCGTCAGGCGAGCCGATCTGCTGGATACGGCCCTGGTCGATAACCGCCACACGGTCCGACAGGCTCATGGCTTCGACCTGATCGTGCGTCACGTAGATGATGGTCTGCGCGAGCTCGCGACGCAGCTTCTTGAATTCAATACGAAGCCGGATGCGAATGCTGGCGTCGAGATTGGTCAACGGCTCGTCGAGCATTAGCAGATCGCCCGGTTGGATGATCGCCCGACCGATGGCAATCCGCTGCTGTTCGCCCCCAGAAAAGGTTCTCGGCAGTCGGTCTAAGACATGCTCGACCTTGAGTGTTTCCGCAATCGAACGAACCCTCCGATCGATTGCTTCGGCGGATACATTCGCCGTACGCAGCGGGAAGGCGATGTTGTCGCGGCCGGTGATTGTCGGGAACAGCGCGATATTCTGGAACAGCATACTGACGCGCCGCTTGTGCGGCGGCAGTGAGGTCACGTCGCGGCCACCGATGATCACTCGTCCGCTATCGGCGCGGTGAAGGCCGGCGATCGTCTTGAGCAGCGTCGATTTCCCGGCATTCGTTCTGCCAACGACGCAAAGGAATTCGCCATGGCTGATGGTGAGACTGATGTCGTCCAACGCTGTGATCTCGCCGAACGTTTTTCGTAGCCGCTCTACCGCAACCGCGCTCATGCCGCGGCCTCCAGCGGCCGGAATGGAACCACGCACTCGCTCGATCGGTCGATCAGCAGCGCGCGCTCCGGAGAGAAGCGTAAATGAAGGGTCTCCCCGATCGACCGTGCGGCGGACACAGTCTCGATGCGAATGAGATCGCTGGCGTATTCCGCGTGAAGGACATGCCTGGCGCCGAAATTCTCCACGAACCGCAGCAGCGCCGGCACGGTCCCTGGCGCCGCTTCGCCCACCAACTCGATATCGTGCGGGCGAACACCCAGCCACTGCCGTCCCCACGCGATAGGCGCCGCCGAGACGTGGAACACGGCCCCGCCCGCAAGCGCAATCGCCATCCTCGCGGCGTCGGCGCTGACGTCACAGGGGATGAGGTTGAGCGGCGGGTCGCCGATGAATTCGGCAACGAACCGATTGGCCGGGCGGTAATAAATATCGTCGGGGGTAGACACTTGCACAATCTCGCCATCGCGCATGACTGCGACGCGATCCGACATGCTAAGCGCCTCAGCCTGGTCGTGGGTCACGTAGAGCACAGTCTGCGCCAATGACTTCTGCAACTGCCGCAATTCCCCGCGGAGCCGAGCGCGGCTCTCGGCGTCGAGATTCGACATCGGTTCGTCGAGCAGCAGGAGCTCGGGTTCGCTCGCCAGCGAGCGCGCCAACGCGACGCGCTGCATCTCGCTCATGTTGAGGGTGCCGCCACGTCGGTCGAGCACGTCACCGAGGTCGAACAGGCGCGCTAGCCTGTCAACAGCGGAACGCCGCGCGCTGCGTCCAAGCCCTTTCACTTCGAGCCCAAAGGCCAGATTGGCGCGAACCGTGAGGCTAGTGAACACTGCATAGTCCTGCTGCACCAGACCAACGCGTCGCCGCCGCGGCGACAAATCGTTGATCCGCGCGCCGTCGACCAGGATGTCGCCCGCGTCGGGCGTGATGAAACCGGCAATCATTGCTAAGGTGGTCGATTTGCCACAGCCCGACGGCCCCAGCAGCGAGAGAAACTCCCCACGGTCGAGTGTGAGCGACAGGTCGCGTACGGCATCGCGTCCGGCAAAGCACTTGCTGATCCCGCTGAGCCTGAGCTTCGCCGTCATCGGTTACCGCTTGATCGCCCCAAAGCTCAGGCCGCGCACCAGATGACGCTGAATCACATAGCCGAACAAGATGACCGGGAGGGTCGAGATCGTACCCATGGCCGCCTGCACTCCATAGAGCTTCCCCGAACTCGCGGAAACGTAGTTCGCCACCTGCAACGTCACAGTCACGACATGACCGGACGTGAGCGTGAGCGCGAAGAGGAATTCCGACCAATTGAGAATGAAAACGAAGAGCGCGGTCGCGAGAACGCCGCCGCGGATCAGTGGAAAGGTCACCTTCAGAAACGCTTGAAGTGGGCGCATTCCGTAGATCAGCGCGGCGCCCTCCAATTCCTCCGGCACTTCCTCGATGAAGCTTCTGATCATCCAAATGCTGAACGGCAGGGTGAAGGCCGTATAGGCGAGGATGAGGCCAAGATAGCTGTCTGATAGACGCAAAATAGAAAACAGCACGACCATGGGCACCACAATAGCGATCGGCGGAAACATCCGGACGACAAGGAATTGGAAAGGATAGCTGCTACCGCCGGTGTGGAAGCGGACTATCGAATAGGCGGCTAGTGTGCCGAACAGCACGGAGAATATCGTCGCGCCGATGGCGATCACCGCCGAATCGCCGAACGCCTTCCAAGCACTGCCCGACACCTTGTAGCTGATGGCACCCTTCTGCTTGGCAGCAAATTCCTGTGCTGCCTTAGGCGCGAAAACGATACGGTAATTCTGCAGCGTCGGCTCACTGCTGATCCAGACCGGTGGAAACCGCTGCCATTCGTCTATTGGCTTGAAGGAAGTCGACACCAGCCAGAAGATCGGGAAAAAGGCGATCACGATGGCCAGGCCCACGCCGGTGCGCTTCAAGAATCTCACCCAAAGGTTGTCCTCGAGCATTTCCGTTTACCGATGATGCCGCTTGAGCGGGCGGGACAAGTTCACGCAGATCGCGGCGACGACCACCAGAATCATCAGCGCCGCGGCTGCGATGTAACCAATACGGAAATAGACGAAGGCGCCGTTGTACATGAACATCGAGATGGTCTCGGTTGCCGCACCAGGGCCGCCCCGCGTCAGGATGTAGACTGGATCGAAGATTTTGAAGGTTTCAACGCTACGCACGAGCAGCGCGATGATGATCACCGGCGTGAGCAGCGGCAGCATGATACGCAAAACAATCCGCGTGCGTGATGCGCCGAGTACATAGGCGGCGCGGATCTGGTTCTCAGGCAGATTCATCAACCCCGTCAGCACCAGCAGGAACATCAGTGGCGTCCATTGCCAAATCTCGGCGAGCATGATCGGCAGCAACGCCCAGTTCGGATCAGCGAGCCAGGCAAATTCGAACTGACGTCCTACGATAATCGAGATTAGATAGTTAATCGGGCCGCGATCGTTGAACAACATGAAGAAGGCATTAGCGGCATCCACTGGGACGACCATCATCGGTAGAATGATGATGCTGATAGCAATCTTGCGCCACGGCCAGTCGTCGAGAAACAGCAGCGCGAGGGACATTGCTAGCAAGAACTCAACCACAACGCATACTGCAACGATCAGTAGCGTGCGCAGCACCGCGGCAACAAAACGGGCGTCATGAAAGAGGTCGTAGTAGTTCCAGAACCAGACCGGCTCCGCTTGATACCAGGGTATCCCCTGGGTTGGCTGCCAGTCCGTGAAACTGAGCCACACAACGATCGCTGTGGGCACTAACACCACAGTCAGGACGGTCAACTGAGCCGGGAGCGCGATTGCTACGTTGAAGGGAATGAGCCGGCGATGTCCCATTCTCATTTCGAGCCGTGGGGATGGGGGGCTCCGAACCGGTTCCGCCATGTCTTGAGACAGCCTGTCAAAACTGGGCGCCGGCGCTTACTGAAGCCGTCGGCGTTCCAGGTATTAGGCGAGTCGATTGCGGATCCCTTCCGGATAGTTGCTCTTGATGAAACGCCATTGCACGACCTGGCTCTGCTTACCCATACGGCGGGTAATAGTGTCCCATTTGCTGGCAACTTCGTCGAGCGCCTCTTTCGGCTTCTTCTCGCCCACATCGGCCGCTTGCAAATTAACGCGCAGCACGTCGAAATATTCGCCTTGGCCTCGCAAATACAGGTCTGGAATGCTATCGCGCATCGCCGCTTCATGCACGGCGAGGAACGGCTCAGAATAATTCTGGATGATCTGCGGGTCCTTGTAATGTGCCTTTCGGAACGGGTCGAAATAGCCGTCCACATCGCGCACCGCGATTGTCGACATAGCGGGACTGCAAGCGTAGAGCGTGAACAAGTAAGCGATTTCGGGTTGCTTCGACGCGCTCGAGACCACGTAGTTCCAGCCCCAATTGAAATACGGAGTCTTAAGAAGCGTTCCTTTCACTATGCCGCCGGGCATTGGCCCGAAAGCCAGCTTGCCTCTGACTTTGGACTTGTCGCTGTTCAGAAACTTTTGCGTGCCGCCCCAGCCGATATTGCAGAACTTATCGCCCTGACCGAACGCTTCGAAGTTCTCGAATAAGCCATTGCTGCGTGCGCCCGGATAGAGGAACTTCGAGGCGGCGATCAGTTCCTCAAGCGCCTTGACCCCCGCCTCGTTGTTGATCTGCGGCGTCATGTTGTCGTCGAACGGATAATGGCCCTTGGCGTGAAAGCGAACCCACCATTCCCAGGCGATGAAGTATTGTGTGCGATAGAGCGCGCCGCCGAACCGGCCCCGCTCGGGGCGGTGGAAGAACGCCATCATCGCGTCGAGTTCTTCCCAGGTGTCCGGGACCTTCAGCTTGTAGCCGTGCTTGTCGGAAAACTTCTTGTTTTCCTCTGGATCATCGAGCCAGTCCTTGAGATAGAACATGACATAGGCATCGCCGTCAGTCTCGTATCCGTAAAGGCTGCCCTTGTAGTAGTTGGCAATGGTATAGAGATAATCCTTCTGATAGGCCTCGGGCTCGTATTTTTCGGCGAGCTCGTCGAGATTGACCAGAATTCCCGAAGTGACGAGATCGGGTATGCCGAAGCTGGCCGGCAGTGCGATATCGAACGAACCGCTCTTGGATACTGCCTCGAGCAGAACCTTCTGATTGATTTGGTCGAGCGGCACTTCGACGTATTGGATGTCGATGCCGGTCGCAGCCTTCCATTGCTCGGCGATCGGCTTGATATTGCCGAGCGATCCGGACGGCTCAAGGATTGTCAGTGTCACCGGCTTTCCGTCCGCGAGCTCCTTTGCGCGCCGCGCCGCGTCGACGTGAACATTCTCAAGCGACAGCTTTGCCGCGCGGGCTGCCCGCGTACTCATCACCAGCGAGGGTGCAACCGTTAGCGCGGCAGTGCCGAGTGCGGCTTGCGTCAGAAAGCTGCGTCGACTATGTCGATATGACATCTCTGTAACCCCCCCTTGGGCGCTGTGTACACAACGTCCGCAAAGAAAATTAAATTAGGGCAGTAGCAGGTTAGACGCCATTCTCTTTCATCTAAGCATGCCGGAAGTTTCCTCTGTATTTCATTGGGGTGGCGGAATGTTATTCCCGCTGAGTTTTTTGCTGACCCAGGCTTATGACCTACTCCGTGTTGCTGGGCGCGTAGCGCCTGAAGCGCACGTTTGCGGTAAGCTCGTGCGCCACCATGCCCTCCATTTGACAAAGGCGGCCCATCGCCGGGGCGATGCGACGGCTCGCCTGAGGCGTCAGTCTTTGATAGGTGACGGTCTTAATAAATTTTCCAGCCCACAGGCCGCCGGTGTAGCGCGCCGCCTTCCCGGTAGGCAGCGTGTGGTTGGTTCCTACCCCCTTATCCCCGTAGGCGACGGTGCTTTCCTCTCCGATAAATAGACTGCCGTAATTGGTCAGCCGTTCCAGGTAGTAGTCGTTTCGCGCGGTCATCAACTCAAGATGCTCGGGGGCATATTCGTCGCTGACTGAGATGGCCTCGTCGTCATTCTCGACAACAATCACCTCACCGTTGTTATCCCACGCCACTCCAGCAAAGGCTGCTGTTGGTAGGGTCGACAATTGCTGCTGTATGTCCCGGATGACAAGATTGCCGAGACTCTCCGACGTGGTGATGAGCCAGACCGGACTGTCGGAGCCGTGCTCCGCCTGACCAAGAAGATCCGTGGCGACGAGTGACGAATCAGCTGTCTCATCCGCGATGACGGCGATCTCCGTCGGCCCCGCCAGCAGATCAATCCCCACTTGACCGAACAACTGCCGCTTCGCCTCTGCGACATAAGGGTTACCCGGCCCGGTGATCAGATCGACCGCGGAAATGCCGACGCATCCATAAGCCATCGCGGCCAAGGCCTGCACCCCGCCGAGCACGTAGATTTGGTCCGCGCCGGCTGCGTGCAACGCGTAAAGCTGAGGTGCGTATATGCCCTCCGCCCCTCGCGGCGGAGCACAAGCAATCACACGCTCGACGCCTGCTACCTTGGCGGTGCCGATGCTCATAATCGCGGCCGAGATAAGCGGATACTTTCCGCCTGGAATATAGCAACCGACGGCCGCCACAGGGATCAGTCTCTGGCCGAGCCAGATTCCAGGTTCTATCTCGACCTCGAAAGCCCGCATGCTGTCGCGTTGATGCCGGGCGAAGCCGGTCACATTGTCATAGGCGTATTTGAAATCTTCCTTGAAAGTCTCAGGCAGACGCGCTGCTACACGCCGAATCTCGTCCGCGGGCACGCGGAACTGGGAGTTCGTCCAACCGTCGAGGCTTTCCGCATAGCGCTGGATCGCTTCGTCGCGGTTTTCGGCGATGTCCGCCAACATTTGCCGCACCGTGTTCTCGATCGCGGCAGTGTCCTTATGCGCCTTCGGCGCAGCCCTTTTGAGATACTGGCGCATTCACCTTCCCCTAATCGATGAAAACGTTCTCACTAGCATCCCCAGTCGACACTGGCATCATTAAACCATCCATTGATCGCGACGCGATAGTAGCCGTGGACACTCGGCCTAAACGCACCTCTGTTCCATGCAGAGACGATTGATCACGAAGGCGAGCGGGTGCCTCCGTTCGTCAAAGCATCTATTTCACGATTATCGCCCTGCTGCGATCCTGACTCACTAGCACGGCGGCGATCACGACCGCGCCCTTGATCACCATTTGCAAGTATTGATTGACCCCGAGCAGATTTAGCCCGTCGTCCAATATGGTTATGATCAGTACGCCGAGCAGCGTACGATGCACGCCGCCTACGCCGCCGGACAGGGACGTGCCGCCGACCACCACGGCAGCGAGGCTGTTCAAAAGAAGATCGGTCCCAAGCGTCGGCCCGGCAGCTCCGACTCTTGCGACGGCGAGCGTGCCGGCAATGCCTGCCAGCGCCCCGGAAAGCATGAAGGCGTAAATCTTGTACCGGACGACCGGAACGCCGGACGTTCTCGCAACCGCCTCACCGCCGCCGATCACGTACATGTACCGACCGAAGCGCGTCTTGAAGCAGACTGCGACCATGACCGCCCACAATATGACCGCGATCAGCGCAACGTTCGGGAAATGAGGGACAAGCTGTCCGATTGCGAGCGTGTCGAAGGCCGGCGAATCATATTGAAGCGCCCGGCCCTCCAACAGTTCCAGCGCTATCCCGGTGAACACTGAAAGACTGCCCAACGTCACGACGAACGAAGGTATCATACCCATTGCGAAGGCTACTCCGTTGGTCAACCCCAGTAACGTTCCAAGCATGACACCGACGGCGGTTGCCCAAAGGCCGAGGTCGAGACCGTTGATCGCCGTGACCGCCACTGCGCCGACGAGAAGCACAATGGCGCCCGCTGAAAGGTCAATGCTGCCCATTAGAATCACGAACGTTGCGCCGGTTGATGCAAGCAGGAGAATGCTGGCCTGGCTTGCAACGGCGGTAAGATTGCGAAACGACAGGAACGCGTCAGTGGATGCTGAGAATGCAACGACCAGTACAAAAACTACCACGACGGGCAACATGCCGCCGATTGCGGTTCGCATGTTCGCCGTCCGCCATCGCGCTGCCACGCGCATCTCCTGTGCGGCCACGGCCTCCTCCAAAGCGTTCATTCCAGCGCCATCAGTCTCCAGGCGAGTGACACTAGGCCGCAAGCATGAGAGCCACGAGTTCGTGTTCGCTCGGTTTGTTCTCAGGCGGGGCGTCCAGAACTGCGGTTACGCGCCCGCCGCGCATCACTGCGATGCGATGCGAAAGACCAATCAGCTCAAGCAACTCATCTGTAATGAGAATGATACAAGCGCCCGATGCCGTGATCCGTCTGATCAACTTGTACACTTCTTCCTTTGCCCCAGCGTCGATCCCGCGCGTCGGATTGTCCAGAATCATTGCCCGAGGCGATCGACAGAGCCATTTTGCCAATACGACCTTTTGCTGATTACCGCCTGAGAGCGTTTCGCAAGCCGACTGCGGACCCGCGGCCTTTACGTCCAGTTCTCTGATATAGCGGCGGGTGACACTGTCCTCGACTGCGCCGCGCCAAAAGCCCAAGCTGTTGGAAAATATGTCCTGCGCTCCTGCCAGCGACGTATTCCAGGCGACGGAGAACGGCGGAATGATTCCCTCCGCCAGCCGCTCGCTCGGCACGTAAGCAAATCCTTGAGCAATGAGACTGCGAAACTTGGGCGGACCGGGACGCTCAGCGCCTAGTCTCACCGTCCCAGTCGCAGGCGGCGCCAGTCCGGCGATTCCCTTGCCGAGCTGCGATTTCCCGGAATCCAGCAATCCGCCGATCCCGAAAACCTCTCCTTCGTGTACTTCGAGTGATACATCCTGATAGTGGTCGGGGGACGAAAGTCCTCTCACGGCAAGCATGACCGGGCGGCCGACGATCGGTTCCTGGCCCTCTTCGTGATAGTAGTCGGCATCGCGTTCGCGACCGACCATCAAGCCGTGAAGGGTGTGTTCATCGGTAGTGGCGGGGTCGACGGTGGCAACGAGACGGCCGTCCCTCAATACATGTATCAAATCGCACACGGTCAGAACTTCGCCGAGCCGATGCGACACAAAGAGAACGGACCCGTATTCTTTGATGCTTAGAATGAGCCGAAATAGCGCCTCCTCCTCGGATTTTTCCAGGGCGGAGGTCGGCTCGTCCAGCAGGACGAGCGGAGCTGATATCGACAGGACCTCGCGAGGCACCACGCAGGCGCGGGCAATCTCTATCGACTGACGCTTGGAAAAATCGTATTCGTCCGTGCGCCGTCGCACGTCGATGTCGAGCTTCATGGAGTCGACGATCCGTTGCACGGTCTTGATCATTCGCCGTCGGTCAAGAATCTGCCCGCAACGGGTGAATTTGCCTTCATGCGACAACAGGATGTTCTCGTACACGGCAATGTTGGGAATCAGGGCCTGCTCCTGGAATACACGGGAAATTCCCAGGAGATTTGCTTCCCTATAGTTCGTCGGGTGGATCTCTGCGCCCTGGTATTCGATCCGCCCCCGGTCGGGTCGCACTATGCCGGAGATGATATTGAATAGTGTCGATTTTCCCGCGCCATTTTCGCCGACTATTCCGACGACATTGTTGCGCGCGACCGAGAAGCCGACATTGTCGAGAACGACTGTGTCGCCATATTTCTTGGACAACCGTTCTAGTCGAAGAATGTCGGCTCCCATGCGGATCGCCTCAGCCCCCGCGCGCGCCGCGACGATGACGATCGCGGCGCCCGGCGGGAACATTTGTCGCGATTAGACTCGCTTCAGCGGCGAAGGATCGAAGAACTTTGTCTTGTAGTGGCTCGCATATTCCTCTTGGACGGCTTTTGCTTCGCCGCTTTCCCGCGATTTCACGTATTCCGCCGGGTAGGTCCAGCCCGACGGCTTTGGAATTCCTCCCCACTCGAGATCTACATCCAGCGGGAACAGTTCCGCCTGCGGATCCCAATCGTTAGGGTGCAAGACTTTAGACATCCTGGGGTAATCAAAGGGCGCGACATCGCCGTTTTTTACATAACGCGCGATGTAGGCATCGACGTTCGACTTGGTCATTGTTATCGAGCGCCAGCTCATCAGCCGCTCCGCAGCCCGCGGCTTCCAGCCGTGTAATACGTCGTAAAGGCGCGTAGCCAGCAAACCGCCCATGTAAGCCGGCACATTAGCGCTGGTCGCCAAGAGCGTGCCCTGTTTGATCGCCTCGGCGCCGTGCGTCGTCCCGTCGGCGCCGGAGAGGAAGACATCGCTCCCGGGCCGTATTCCGGCTGCCCGCAAGGCGGCGATACAGCCGTCGGCCACATCATCATTTTGCGCTATCACCCCCACGATCTTCGGGTGGCGAGCGATCAACGCCTCCATCGCCTTCTGTGAATCCTCTCGATTCCACTTTCCCGGCAGTTGACCGACAAGCTTGGTCTGGGGCGAGTTCTTGATGGCGTCGTCGCGGCCCCGCGATCGGATGAGGTCGGTGGAGTTTCCTTCTACTCCGGTGACGCCGACGAGATCGCCGCCTCCGAATTTCCCGACCACGGCCTTGCAAACTTCTTCAGTAACGCCGCGCTCCGCAGATAATTCTTCAGGGACCGCATACAGCGTGTAGTAGTCGCCGGCATCAAAAGGAGTGAACCAGGGCAACGTGCCCCATGTATTATCGAGATAGACTTTATTTTCATTGGCGAGCTGCGCGATCCGTTTAATCGAGCCGCCGCCAGGGGCATGCAGCATGACGCCTTTGACGCCCGCAGCCAGCTGCTGCTGGAATTCGTCGAGTTGTCGCTCGGAGTCCAGTTGCCCGTCCACGGAGGCGATGTTTAGTCCGAGCGACTGAGCGGCCTGGTGGGCGCCCGCGTCGGCGTTCACGCAGTATTCTAGCCGTTGTGTCATGACCAGGTGGGCAATCTTGCCGCTTTCGTCAGCAATCGCCACGCCAGGAACGCCGAAGGCCGCGGCGGTTGCCGAGGCAACCGCGCTGCACGATGCAAGCGCCAGGAATTGCCGCCGTGAAACTCCGTGGCAATCAAGCTCGTCCATGTATCTGTCGACTACCGATCTTTCCGAGTAGTCGGGAAACCAATGCGGGTTCAATTGCTTTGTCATTTCACTTTCCTCAGTTGTGAGAATTCGCTTTGCGCCGCGACGAAGCAAACCTTGTTTGCTTCCCTGACCCGCTCCACCTCGCCTTGCTCTGTCAGCCATAGCAGATGGGTCTGAATGCAGGCTTCAGCGTAGCAGCGCCGTTTCCCGATGCCGGTCGAAACGGCGTAATCTAGCTCCGTCTTGAACGGCATTATTTCCGGCAAGAGGTCGCTGATAGTCACCGGTCTTCCGGCGCGAGACAGACAAGACAATACGCGTGCATGGGTATCGCGCTGTTGCGCCTGCATGTGCAGCAGTCGCCGCCGAGAGCTAGCTTGCGAATAGGCCGACAAGCCATGCCCCTCGAGCAGCACCTCGGGTTCAAATTCCAGACAGCGTTGAATAGATCGCGAATGCGCTTTGGCGTCGCCGATCGGATACGGCCCGAGCGGCGTGGGGTAGTGCATGACATCGCCCGGATACAAAGTCCTGGTATTTGGATTCCAGAGACCGATGTGACCGGGACAATGCCCGGGCAGGTGGACGACTTCCAGGTTCAGGCCGCCGACATCGAGAATATCGCCGTCTTCGACCGTGTGATCGACTTCGACAGGGCGGTTCCAATATTTGTTCACGATGGCCGGATCGGAAAGACCGAAACTTTCGCCGGGCCGCAGATTGAAATCCTCGAGCATCGCTTCGGGCGTGATTCCGAATCGGGTTATGTTCTCCTGGCGGGTCACCAGCATCGGATCCTCGATGATCGGTCGATCGAGCGGGTGACAGACTACGGTGGCGCCGTAGCGCTTTTTGAGCATGAGCGCGTTGCCGACATGGTCGTAATGGAAATGGCTGATGAAGATGTATTTCAGGGCATTCTTTTCGCGGTCCAGCTTCTCGACCAGGAAGTCGCCCATCCCGTTGTTGTATTCGGGAAGAGTCCAATTCCCGCTGTCGATCAGCAGATTCTCGCCCTGGCCCCGGATCAGATAAACGCCGCTCTGGACGTAGCCATCGAGTTCGTCCTCGGCGAAGGGACCGTGGATGCCCGGGATACCCCAACCGTCCGGCGTCTCGGCCCAGAAGAAAATCATCCCGAAAACCCCCCACTCAATACGGCCGGTACAGCGAGCGAACTTGGAACGTGATCAGTTGCCGGCGATAGCTCAAACGATCGCGGCAACGATCCGTAGCGATAGAAGTAAGTCTATCAGCTATATTGATTTATAGACGGAACCGGGTCAATACAAAAGCAAAAGGAGAGAAATTTTAGCCAACCCGCGGGCTTTACGGAGTGAAAATCGCAGCGATCCGCTGGCATTTTGAAAGAATATTTTTTGTGGCATGTCCCAAACCGCCAACACCGAAGGGTAACGTGCAATCATCACTCAACGCGAGCGAATGCGCGTGGGCCCTTTCTTGCGAATACCGCTTTAGCCGCATTCGTATTGCGCGCTGGCCTTACGGATTTTCCGTAGGCTGAAATCGTCAAGCGGCAAATGTCGGAACACGTAGGTCGAGGTCAGATGCACGGGTGGCGTCAGAGCGCCCTCGGAGATATCCTCCCGGCGACAAATTCGGTAGCTCGTTTCATCCTCCACCTTCAGTCCGAGCCTACGCGCGTTGCGTAGCCGCTCGATCAAGGGCGGCCTTATGGGATCGTTGGAGGGATTCTGGGGGTTGGCGACAACAACGGTTGCATCATCGATGAATAGCTTCGAAGAGAGCGGCGAATCCACCCTTATGACCAGCGAAGAAAACGGGATGTAGGCATTGCCTGTAGAAAATTGAACGCCGAAGTAGACTCCTGAAAGTTTCGCGTCAACGGACCAAACATAGTCTTCGCGGGCAATCCCCCAATACTGAGCCTCAGGCGGAGGATCATTTTGGAGCGTCCGCGTCACACAGGACGTGATCTGCGTTGCCACCTCCTTGCCAATGTTTCCGGCACAGACCGGATCAATTGCGTCGGGCCTATTAGGCAAGGGGCACAAGGGCTTCACGAGCCTCTTGACGCAGTCTGACAGACTTGGCTCCGAAACACCGGTTTGGAATGTTCGCTGGGCTTCCGTTTCCGCCGCGGCGGCGGATCGCCCAGAGACGATGGCGCAAAGAATTAAGCCGGGTCGCACCGTGCCTTGGCCGATTGCCGTCTCCGACGCCCGTTCACGGGCTCGTAGGTAGCGCTAAACCGCAGATTGCGTTTCGGCACCGGATCGGGACCGACCTTGTGTGAAAACGCGCCGCTTTATTTGATTCTCGCGGTATGATTCCTTTGCGGAGGGATTCGATGAAGCGCTTCGTTGAGGGCACGGATCGCGGGCAGAGCACGCTGTTTCCGGA
>Ga0182015_10002787_pt1 | contig 20493 bp, 12 predicted proteins | sample 712P3MmetaG_FD_120478 | JGI IMG/M metagenome (GOLD analysis project Ga0182015, IMG submission 120478) | Permafrost microbial communities from Stordalen Mire, Sweden - 712P3M metaG | ecosystem: Environmental > Terrestrial > Soil > Wetlands > Permafrost | place: Sweden: Stordalen | collected...
ATGAGGAAACGAGCCTTGTCGCCAAAGACAGGGACCGCCGAAGAGATATTGGAGCCGACGGTAATTGCCCAGAACGCCAGCTGATCCCATGGAAGCAGATATCCGGTGTAACTCAGCAAGAGGATAATTAGCAGGAGAACGACGCCGATGACCCAGTTGAATTCGCGTGGGGGACGATAGGCGCCGCGATAAAACACGCGGAACATGTGAGCGAAGAACAGCAGCACCATGGCATGAGCGGACCAGCGATGCAGATTGCGCAGGAACATGCCGGAGGAGACGACGAACTTCAGATCCTTAACATCGGCATAGGCCTGCGGTACAGAAGGGTGGTAGTAAAGCATCAGCAGGATGCCGGTGATGACGAGAATGAAAAAGGTTCCGAGCGTGAGCGCGCCCAGATACCAGGTCGCTCGGAAGCCGAGCATCCGACGTCGCACTTTGGTCGAGAAAAGGTGCAGGAAGATGTTCTGCTGGATGGCGAGGGCGCGATGGAGGGTGCTGGAACCGGTACCGCTGCGAAACACGGAGCGCCACACCCGGGTGCGTTCAAGCCTGTTGAGGAAACCCTCCTTCTTGTCCGTCATCGTCAGATCCTCAGAAACTGAAACGGAACGATGGTGGTGGAACGGTCCACCATGATGTCGCCGTCGTCGCTCAGCCACGTCTTGAGCCAGGGCAGGGGTTTGGGCGCTGGACCAGCGAGCTTCTGTCCTTCACGGCTGAATTTGCTGCCGTGGCAGGGGCAGGCGATGATGCCTAACTCCGGTTTCCAGGCCGTCATGCAGCCCAGGTGAGTACAGATCGCATTGAGCGACAGAAAACCTTCCTGCAGATGAACCAGGTAGATTGCTGAGTTCACATCGAGGGTGACGGAATCGAGGGCGTAGCCTTCGGGTTTGCCCGCGTTCACGATCGGAGATGCTTCGTAGAGAACATTGGGTGAGAGGAACCTATAGGTAAAGCCGAGAGTCCCAACCGCGGCGATGCCCAGGGATCCCATGCCGAGCTTGTTAAAGAAGGCCCGGCGGCTGATCTCCTGCTCAGTTAGCGGCGGCGTGGATTTGTTCTCGCTCATGATTCCTCTCACTTCCTGTCTGCGGCTACAGTCCGGAACGGCGCATCGATGGATTCAATGGAAATCAGGCCTGTCGGTTCGGCAGGAATGAGGTTGTAGGACTCCATGGTGATGGTGCCCACCGGACAGCGCGCGGCGCAGAGGCCACAGCGGATGCAGCGAGTCTCGTCCTTCAACATCACCGATCCGGAGATGACGCCGAGTTCGGCGGCGCGCACATTGTCCAACTCAACGTGGAGCAGATTTTCCTGGTCCACGAGCTGCTGCACTACTTCCGGCTCGAACTGAAAGCGGTCGAGGCTGACTAGTTCAAGGCAGTTTTCAGGACAGACATCGATGCAGCCGCCGCACAGGACGCATAAGCTGCCATCTTCGAGATTGCCTTCGAAAACGGTGTTGACCCAGCAGTGCAGGCAGCGCTGGGCCTCCAGTTGCGCGGCTTCTTCGTCGAAGCCCAACTCGACCTCGGTCATTCCGGTGCGGCGATCGAGGGGAAGTACAGGAATGGGTTGGCGTATGAGATCGAGAATCCCAAGCGGCATGCTGTGGCGCTTGAGGATTTCAACCTCGACCGTCGGATCCGGATGCGGGACGCCGCGGAGGAATTCATCGATCCCCACTGCTGCGCGCTTGCCGTCGGCGACGCTGTCGATGATGAGGCGTGGGCCGAAGACGCAATCGCCGCCGGCGAAAATACCTTCGGCGGAGGTCATCAGCGTTTGGGGATTGACGGCAATCAGGCCGCGGCGAGAAATCTCCACGCCGTCTTCGGGCTTAAGGAAATCGAGCCGGGGTGCCTGGCCAATGGCCATAATGACGGTGTCGCACTCCAGCTGCGTCTCGCTGTTTTCTTCGAATGCGGGGTTGAAGCGCCCAGTCTGATCGAAGACCCATTTGGTCTTCAGCGTCTCCAGCGCGGTGACTCTGCCGTTTTCGCCAACGATGCGGTGCGGACCGAGGCCGGGATGGAGGATGATTCCTTCCTCCTCCGCGTCGACGATCTCTTCAAGAGCTGCGGGCATCTCTTTGCGGCTCTCGAGACAAACCAGGTGGACTTCCTGCGCGCCGAGGCGGAGAGCGGAAAGAGAGACGTCCACCATCTCTTTCGTAGCTACCGCGGTTACATTTTCAGTCGATGGCTCATGCGACTCCACGCCGCCCACATGCTGACGGAGGACTTCCCGAGCGGCGGAGCGCGCTACATCCATGGCAACGTTGCCGCCGCCGATGACGATGACCTTTTTCCCGATAGTGAACCGATATCCGAGATTGACGTTGAGCAGGAAGTCGATGCCTTTGTGGACTCCATCCAGATCCACGCCCGGGATGGAAAGATCGCGGCTGGCATGTGCGCCGACCGCCAGCAGTACGGCGTCGAAGCCCTGACGCCGCAGATCGGCAATCGCAAACTCACGCCCGGCTGCATGGTTGAGCTTCAGCGTAATATCGCCGGTTGCCAGGATTTCGCGCACTTGTGCTTCTACGACGTCGCGCGGCAACCTGTATTCGGGAACGCCGAGGTAGAGCATTCCGCCCGCTACCGGAGCGGCTTCGAAGATGGTGACGGAATAGCCCATGAGGGCGAGGTCGTGCGCAGCGGAAAGGCCGACGGGTCCCCCGCCCACGACAGCGATGCGGAAGGGGAGCTTCTTTTGTCCACGTCCGGCGTTTACGTCGACAGGGTGCTTCGACTCCGGGCCATGGCGCTCGGTGAGGAACCGCTTGAGGGCGCGGATCGCGATGGGATGGTCGATGTCGCCGCGGCGACAGGCGGTTTCGCAGGGATGCGCGCAGACCCGGCCGCAAATGCTGGCGAGGGGGTTGGGATCGCGGGCGATACGGTATGCGTCTTCATATCGACCTTCGGCGATCAGAGAGACATACCGGCCCGCGTTGGTGTGGGCTGGACAGGCGGTCATGCAGGGGAAGTTGCTGTTGAGCCACTGCGGGTCGACCGTTTTGTTTTCGTAGCGCTTCAGCATGATGACCCGTTCCGGCTGTGCAGCACGTGTCCAGCCCGCCCGTTCCTTTCCTTACTTCGTGAGAGTCGCGTCCGCTTTCGTGTCTCCGGACACGGTGACCTGGCTGGAGTGAGGCTTGGTCCCCTCGTTCCAGAACGTAACCGTGTAAGCGCCGTCAGGGACATTCTCGATGTGGTATTGGCCTGACTTATCCGTCGTGGCGAAGTAGGGCGTCGGCGACACGATGATGTAACCCGACATGTCCGGGTGGACATTGCAGAGCAGGGGGATAGCGCCGGGAGTGTCGAACTTAAAGCTGCGCTTCTCTCCCTGGGGCCAGGTTCCCATGTTGTGGCCGAGCTTCTTGTTTCCGCCGATCGAGGACCAGAACACGTTGTGCGCGACACTGTCGCTGTTCAGAAAGTCCACCGTGGTGCCCTGCTCGACGACCATGATGTGGGGAACAAACATCAGCCCCTTCTGGTCCATAACCGGGTGCTGTGACGGCGCGGGGAAGGTCTTGCCCGCGACGGCTTCGACGTAGACGACTGACTCTCCTTTGGCGCCGGAGACTTTGCCCTGAATGGTTCCCGCATAAGCGCCTGCTGCGAGTGCGAAAGTTACAAGCGCGGCCGGAATGATGTATTTCATGAGTCCTCCCTGAGTGACACGTTTTTGTTTCCTGTGCATGCCTGGAAACCGGTTCAGAGCCAACGGGGGCGCCCTGGCACGGTGAATCCCCGCACACACAACTCCAGCTTCGGATGTTGAATTGGCACCGGGTGCGGCAAATCCCTGCTACCGGCCTGCTCTTCGACGGATGAGCGATGTATCTGACTGAGGAACTACTGCACACGCATCAGACATGGACCCCGCGAGGACTGTCTGTGATATCCGTCACAAAATCAGTGCCGGGGCCTCAGTCTCGAAAAGGCTGTCAGTGCGGGGGAGGTTGGCGGGTCACCATTCGGTGTCATGTTGGCAGCCAGTGGTCGCGATCCGGCGCACACCCTTCCGCTGATGGTGTACGCACGATCGCCGATGTATGAGATCAGGACTTATGACGCGAGCGATCAAACTGCTGCAGGTCGAGGACTCCGAGGACGACGCGGCTCTGATCGTCCACATGCTGGAAAAAGCCGGCTATGCGGTTGACGCAGAGCGGGTTGAAACCGAAGAGCAGTTGCGAAGAGCTCTGGCGACTGGGGCGTGCGATCTGGTGATCGCCGACTACCGGCTTCCGCAGTTCAGTGCCCCGGAAGCCCTCAAAGTCTTCCAGGAAACGCATCTGGATGTGCCGTTCATCGTCGTCTCCGGCGTGATGGGCAGCGAAACCGCGATCAGCATGATGAAAGCGGGCGCGCACGACTTTCTCCTGAAAGAACGGCTGGAACGTTTGACTCCGGCGGTGGAGCGCGAGCTGAATGAAGCAGCCATCCGGCGGGAGAAGAGAGAAGCGGATGACAAGTTGCGGGCTGCGTATGCGGAGCTCGAGGCCATCTATGCCAATGCTCCAGTGCTGATGTTTGTTACCGATGCGGAGCTGCAGGTCAGGAAGATCAACGATCTTGCGGCGCGCTTTTGCGGGAAGAGCACTCAGGATTGCCTGGACGATACGCTTTGTGGGCTACTGCGGTGTATTCATGCGGGGGCGCGGTTTCGTCTGGCGGCGCCGGAAACGCCCTGCGTGAGTTGCAACTTGTCGATGGCTACGGCCGACGCGCTCAGGGACGGCTCCGCCCGTCGCGACTCCTTTGAACTATCGAGCCCTCTGACCTGGGGTGAGGGGACGTGGGGCGAGCAGGCCCGTGAGAGCTGCCTGCTGACCTCGGTGGCTCCGATGGCCGCCGGTGAAACCCAGCGCTTGCTGGTGTGCGCGCAGGATGTGACGCGGCTGAAACGCGCTGAATTCTCGCTGCAGGAGACGATCGACTCGCTGCGGCAAGCTCTGGCTCAGAACGTGGTCCTGTTCCAGGAAGTTCACCATCGCGTGAAGAACAATCTGCAGATTGTGGCTTCGCTGCTTTCGATGAAGGCGAGAAAGAGCAGGGAACAAATCGGCGCGGAAGACCTGAAGGATTGCGAGTTGCGCATCCGGTCGATGGCCATGATCCATGAGCAGCTGTACAGCCAGAAAGATATGAGCGTGCTCGATTTTGCAGGTTACGTGAAGAGAATTGTGCCGGAGTTGATCGCCTCTTACGAACGTGGAGGCTCTGTCACTCTGCGGCTGGAGGTGAGCCCGACCATCCTGTCGATCGATCAGTCCATCCCCTGCGGGTTGATTCTGAATGAACTGATCACGAACGCCATCAAATACGCTTATCCGGATGGCAAGGGAGAGATTCTGGTTCAACTTGGTTCCGATGCGGAGACGGTGCGCATGACAGTTGCCGATCAGGGGCGAGGGATGCCGCCTGGGGCGGCGGACGGGACAGGCACCTCGCTGGGGATGCAAATCGTTCGGATGCTGACCAGGCAGCTTCGCGGCAGTCTCGAATTCGGAGTAGCGCTGGGGACAACCGTATGCCTGAGCTTTCCGCGAGGCGATCGGGCTTCGGATTAGGTCAGGGCTTTTGAGGGACGAAAGCCCGTCTCCCCCAGCAGGATTCCCATTTTGGGAATGCTGTAGTCATTTTGGTACCCATTGAAGTTGCCACTGGTGTGCCAGGTCACATCGACAATCACAATCCTGGACGGATACTCACGCATGTTTTGAAGGCGAGGCGATTTGATGCTCTCTGTGTCTCGGGTTGCGCGGTTGCTGATTGGCAGGGAAAGCCAGGCGCCGTGAGGCCGGATTCGGATTCGCGGCTGGTGCGAGGTCTGCGAGACTTCTCGACGATCTCCAGTCTGTTTTCCGCAGGTGTTGGGATTTCTGCGCTGCTTGGATGGGCATTCCGGATTGGAGCTCTCCGGAGCTGGATACCGGGAACGCAGCGGGTCCCGTTTACCCCCGCAATCTGCTTCATCCTGCTTGGACTGGCTCTTTGGATTCTGGGTCACGAAGGGGGGACGGCAGTCGCGCCGCGTCTGCGCCTGGTCGCGAAAATTGCCTGCTGCGTTGTTATCCTTGCGGGGCTCGTGAGCCTCGCCGAATATGCGTTCGGCTGGAGCAGCGGGCTGGAGGCGTTGCTGCGCCATCTCAGCCCTCAGGCGGAAGCGGGCGCGCCGCATGCGGGCCTGATTCCCTTTGTGCCGTCCCTGAACATGATTTTGCTCGCCTCCGCACTGCTGATTCTGGACCGGCGGACGCGGCGCGGCTACTGGCATGCCCAGATCCCCGCCGCTCTTGCTGGAATAGCGGGGGTGTTCGCTCTGCTGGCCTTCAACGCAGGCAATTATTTCCCCGGCGCCAAGGTTCCCGTGGCCGGCGGGGTCAACTTCGTGGTGCTGGCTGCGGGCATCATCAGCTCCCGGCCCGAGTGGGCCATCGGGGGAATGCTGACCCGCTCCAGTACTGGAGCGCGGTGGTTGCGGCGAACGGTGCCGGTCGCACTCCTCATTCTGCTGCTGTTCGGCTGGGTGTTGGCGACGCCACTCCTGACCACGGAGCACTTTTCGCTGATCGAAGCCAGCGTGATCGCCCTGGTCGCCTGCCTGCTGGTTGTGGGGCTGATCGTCTGGGGCGCCATCCTGCTGGAGCGGAGCGAATGGCAGCGCGACCGCGCGCAGGCTGCGCTGAACCTGAAGGCTGAACAACTGGAGGTGCTGCTGGATGAATACGAGGACATGCCGGTGGATACCTCGAGCCGTGTTTGGTCGCGGGCAGGAGTCGTCATCGGCATCGTTCTGGTCGTCCTGGGCTTCTGCGGATGCTGGCGAACCATGCACGAGGCGGCCGGGGCCGACGACTGGGTAGCCCACACAGAGCAGGTCACAACCGCTATCGGTGTCACCCTCGTTCACGCTGTGGATGCCGAGGTCGGCGCGCGCAGCTTCGCAGCCACCGGGGATGTCCAATTCCTGGAACCCCTGCAAAGGGCTGAGCATAGCCTTCCCGGCGACCTCGACACACTGGCGTCATTGACGGCCGACAACCCCAGGCAGGGCGTGTTGGTCGCGCTGCTTCGCACTCAGATCGCCGCGCGCATTCAGGCGGCCGAAGAAACCATCGCGCTGCGCAGGCAGACGGGCAGGACCCCGCCCCCCGCATGGCTGCTCGAAGGCAAGCGCCGCATGGATGCGGCGCGAGCCACCATCACGGCTATGCAGACGGAAGAAGCCCGCCTGCTCCTTGAGCGGCGGAACACCGTCGCAGCCGAGCGTGCGCGCTTTGATGTCATCCTCCTGGTGAGCGCCATCGCCGGAGTAGCGATGCTCCTCTTCGCCGGATCGATCACCACCCGGGAGATCAATCGCGGCGTAAAGATGCGCCACCAGATTCAGGCCATGAACGCCACGCTGGAAGCCCGCGTGGAGCAGCGAACGGCAGAGTTGACGAGCAGCGAGGAGCGGCTTCAGCTGTTCATCGACCATGCGCCGGCGGCCCTGGCCATGTTCGACCGCGAGATGCGTTATCTGCATGTGAGCCGCCGTTGGCTGGACGACTACGGCTTGCTCGACCAGGATTTGTCCGGCGTCTCGCATTACGATCTCTTTCCCGAGAGGCCGGAGCGCTGGAAGGAGGCGCACCGGCACGGCCTTGCCGGCGAGGTGGTGCGCGCGAACGACGATCGCCTCGATCTCAGCGACGGCTCCGTGCAGTGGCTGAACTGGGAGGTGCGCCCGTGGTACGACGCGGCGGGAAATGTCGGCGGCATCCTGGTCTTCAGAGAAGATGTGACTGCCCGCAGGCAGGCCGAACAGGATTTGCGTCTGAGTGAAGAGCGTCTCCGTGCTTTGGTGAATGCCAGCTCCGATGTCGTCTATCGCATGAACTCCGACTGGAGCGAGATGCAGCAGCTGGATGGACGCGGATTCATCGCCGATACCACCGCACCCAGCAGAGAATGGTTACAGTCGTATATTCACCCGGACGACCAGGCACTGGTGGCCCAGGCGATTCAGCACGCCGTTCGTACGAAGAGTGTCTTCGAACAGGAACACCGTGTTCGGCAAGCGGACGGCAGCGTGGGCTGGACATTCTCGCGAGCCGTTCCCCGTCTCGATGCGAATGGCGAGATTCTCGAATGGATTGGGATGGCCAGCGATGTGACGCGCCGTAAAGACGCAGAGGCAGCCCTTCGCGAACACCGCGCGCGCCTGGACGCAGCCCTGGCCAGCATGACGGACTCGGTCTGCATTACCGACCGGGAAGGGCGACTCGTCCTGTTCAATGAGGGCTTCCGGGTGTACTACCGGTTCGGGACACGCGACGAATGTTTCACAACCTTCTCCGATCTCCCGGCTGTCCTCGAGATGTTTGTGGGAGACGACTGCATTCCGGTGCCCCCGGAAGCCTGGGTGATACCGCGGGCGCTGCGTGGTGAGACCGCCACCGACACCGAATGCACGCTCCGGCGAAAGAACACGGGCGAAACCTGGGTCGGCAGCTACAGCTTCGCTCCCATTCGCGACGAGCAAGGCGCGATCAACGGAGCCGTGATTGTAGCCCGCGACATCACCCAAAAGAAAGCCATCGAGCGGGAGATCCGGAAGCTCAACACCGAGCTGGAGCAGCGAGTCGAGCAGCGCACGGCCGAGCTCCAGGCCGCCGTCAAGGAGCTGGAGGACTTCAACTACTCCGTTTCTCACGATCTGCGCGCCCCGCTGCGCCACATCGGCGGATTTTCCAAAATATTGATTGAAGATTTCGGGACGGAACTGCCCGACGGTGCGCGTCATTATCTGGATCGGATACAGGACAGCGCGCGGCGGATGGGATTGCTGGTTGACGATCTGTTGAATCTTGGCCGGGTGGGGCGCCAGGGGCTACGCCTGGAGGTGACCGGATTGCGAAGTATTGTCGAGGAAGTGATTGCCGATTTGGAGCCGGAGTGTGCGAACCGCGTTGTGAACTGGAAAGTCGGTCCGCTGCCGTTCCTGGACTGCGATCCGGGCTTGATGAAGCAGGTGATCCAGAATCTGCTGTCCAATTCCCTGAAATTCACGCGTCCCCGTTCACTGGCGGTCATCGAAGTCGGCCAGCAAGTGAACAACGGGGCGACAACGATCTATGTGCGGGACAACGGTGTGGGCTTCAGCATGAAATACGCCGACAAGCTGTTCGGGGTATTTCAGCGGCTGCACCGTCAGGAGGACTTCGAAGGCACGGGCGTTGGGCTGGCAACGGCCCAGCGCATCGTTCAGAAGCACGGCGGCCGCATCTGGGCCGATGCCGAGCTGGATAAGGGATGCACTTTCTACTTCACACTGGCAGCGGGCGAAGAAAAACCGATGCCTGCCGAGTTGGAAGTCGCTGGAAGGGACCTATGACCGAAAAGTCAGTTGAGATTCTGCTGGTGGAAGATAACGAAGAGGACGTTGAGCTGACGCTGCGCGCCCTGCGCAAGGAACACCTTGCCAACAACATTCAGGTAGTTCGCGACGGAGAGGAGGCGCTGGATTTCGTCTTCTGCAGCGGAGGTTATTCCAGCCGTTCCTTCGAATGCCCGCCGAAGCTGGTGCTGCTGGATCTGAAACTGCCGAAGGTGGATGGCCTGCAGGTTCTGAAACGGCTGAAGAACGATGCGCGAACCCGGAATATACCCGTCGTGATACTGACCTCTTCGAGTGAGGAACGCGATCTGGTGCAGAGCTATGGAAACGGCGCCAACAGCTACATCCAGAAGCCGGTGGACTTCGACCAGTTCCGGGACACGGTTAAGAAAGTGGGGTTCTACTGGGTGCTGATCAACCAGCCACCGCCCCTGGCCGGCGCCGCTTAAAGGCTCTCTGCCGGTCGGGAGCCTTGAACCGCTGATACCTCCGGCGAAATGCCTGGGCCGGCAGAAAGGCCTCAGGCGGCCCTCGTTTTCAGTTGGCCGTTTGCGACTTGCATGCGGTCACAAACGTCGTGTTCTTCAGCAGCTTCGGCACCAGGTCTTTCGCAATGCGCGGATCGGGGTCCATGTTCAGACCTGTGAGGGTCCGGCCCAGCACTCTCTCCGCGGCGACACCAGCCTCCAGAAGCAGGGCTTCATTGACGCGCTCAATGCGGCCTTCTCCGTCCAGTTGCATCATGGCCATCGGCGCGCGATCGAAGCAGGGCCGCTCGCCCTGAGCTTCGTCGATCGCCTGTTTGTGCACACGCTCCGCGGCATCCCGCAGGGTCACGACAAAGCCCCGGTGTTCCCCATCGCTGTCGGTCAGAGGTGCGAGAGTCACATCGACATAGTTCTTGCTGCCGCTGGCCAGAGAGAGTGCGCAGCCGAGCCACTCTCCCTGCGTTACGCCGCTCCAGTCGGTCAGCGGCGGGACGGGATTGGTCTGGGTGCTGCTCCAGTGCAGAACTTCGCGCGCAGGTTTGCCTTTCGCTGCTGAGGCATTCCATCCGGACAGGGCCTCGGCCGCATAGTTCATGAAGCGGACATTGCCTCTGCAGCTGATGGTCACGATGCCTTCGGACATGCCATTGAACGTTTCGGCGACCTGTTCATGTTCTGTCCGTTCGCGAGCGTCCTCTCTGGACCTGTCCAGCGCCATACGCAGTGTGGCTCTGAGCTCGGCGCTTTTGAAAGGTTTGGTGAGGTACCCGTAGGGCATGGTGCGCGCGGCGCGGGCCAGGGTTGTGTCGTCGGTGTACGAGGTGAGAAAGATGGAGGGCACCTGGTACCAGTGCCGCAGCGCGCGGGCAGTCTGAATGCCATCCAGGCTTCCGACGATGCGAATATCCATCAGAGCAAAGTCAGGCCGAGTGGCCTGGACATTCACCAGCGCCTCGTCTGCGCTTTCGGCCACACCCACCACCTCGTAGCCAAGTTCCTGAACTTCCTGTTTCAGGTCCATGGCCACGATCGGTTCATCCTCAACGATCAGCACTTTTCCTCTCGCCATATACGCTCCGCGCCTTACTGCATTGTTGGTATCGTGATCATCGGCTCGCGCAGGAAACGCGTTAGGTTCTTCTAACAAGTCGTCCGCACGCTTCGTGCCGCTCTGCGTCAAAATGGGAAGCCTCTAATAGGGCTGGCCCCGATTCATGGCCCCGGCGGCTGCGACGTGAAGGCCAGCCGCAGATTCGGCTCCTGTCAGTTGTAGGGCAAGGAAGCCGCCGGCCGCCTCGCGAGTACGCTTTCCAGACACAGGTGCGTGCTTTTAAGACGAGCGCGCTGGACTGCGCTGTCCGAAGTTCCCAGAACCCCGAAACAGTGAATGCAACGGATCAGTTTTCTTGCCGAAGAACGGGCCTTCTCACTCAGACTCTCCGTCGAAGAAATGGCCTCCAGGGCGTTTCTCACTTCGTCGCCGAAGTCTGAGCACACCCGGTTTGTTCCGCTGGTCTTGGCCCGGTACATGGTCTGGTCGGCTCTGTGCAGCAAAGATTCGGCGGTTTCTCCGTTTCTTAGCTGAACGACTCCGAAGCTTGCGGTCAGGGGAGCGGTCAGAGGAAAGACAACCGCCTGCTCGAGGCGCAACTGCATGCGTTCAGCAAGGAGTTTCGCGTCGGATCCGCCCACACCTGGCATGGCGATGCAGAATTCGTCCCCACCCAGCCTGGTCACAAGATCGGTATCGCGTACCATCGACGCCATGGTTCTGGCGATCGCTCGCAGAACCGAGTCGCCGGCGTCGTGGCCAAACTCATCGTTGATGCTCTTAAAGCGGTCGAGGTCGGCAAGCAGGAATGACATCTTCCCGCCGTAGCGGCGAACGCGGCTGATCTCCCGGGCGAGGCCTTCATCCAGCTTCCGGCGATTTCCGACTCCGGTGAGCGGATCAGTGAGCGACATGGTTTCGAGCGCGGCCTGACGGGCAAGCAGGCTGTCCCGCATCTCACACCACTCGGTCACATCCCGATCGATCCCCACGCAGGCGACAGGCTTGTTGTCCGAATCCAGGACCAGTTCCTGGGCCGCCTCGATAAAGCGAATACCTCTGACGGGGTGGACGATGCGGAAGCGATGCTTATCATGCAGTCCCTGCTGGACGGCCGAAGAGAAGATACCGCTGGCCAGCAGAAGATCCTCGGGATGAACGGCGTTCTTCCACAGTTCTGAGGTAATCGGGGTGCCTTCGGATATCCCGTACATTTCGTACATCCGCGCATCCCAGATCAGGTTGTTGGTCTTGAAGTCCCATTGCCAGACTCCGATGTTGCCAGCCTGTAACGCCAGGCAGAGTGTGGCGATTGTCGCACGCGATGTGTCGTCGGCGGTCTTCCGTTCATCCTTCTCTCCGAGGGTAGGAATGAGGATAGGGATAATGTCGTTCCCTGCCGCAATCGGGTCGCGGACCGTTGCTGCGGCGGGCTCTTCCTGGTTCAGCCCTTGCAATGTTTCCTGCATCGTCATACCTCGTTCTCCATGAACTGCGTTTCGATCCAGGTGAGTACGATGTCCCACCCAAAATTCAGAGAGCCGGTGAATTGCCGGCCATGCGGAGGCTTGCATCAGTGCTCTCGGCCTGAGCGGTTGCGGGACATCGGCGATGCGTCTTCGAGGATTCTGTAAGGGAGATTCTGAGCGAAGCACACACCGGCTATAACGCCTCACAACCCCTGCGGTCCTGAGACCAGGTTGAACCAGCCGCCGGATCAATTGCTGAGTGTGTGCTTCCTCCTCGTGCGAATAGTGCCGAGACTCATCCGTTATGACACTGCGACGCTGACCCTGGATGCGTACTACGGATGGATCCTGGTTAACAAGCTTATCGACGAGATGCGCACCACCGTGAACAGGCACGAATGCCGGGTATTGTTTCCGAACACTTGCGTCGGCCGAGGCACGCTGCGATCAGAGATGGGTTTGCTTCGGGGAGTTCTGGCGGTCATCGTGCCGCTCGAAGCATCGTTCCTCGCACGACATGCGTGGTGCTTGCGGAAGACGGTTTCGTCAGCTTCATTGTTCGGGAGAGCTTTCGCTCTCGATGCCTTTGCATGCGCCAGGGCCAAGTACCGACATTTCGAGGCAAACAAGTGCCGACATTGAGGCACGATTTCCTTCGCCCATACTTCCTCCAGGCGGGCCAACATCGGGGTTCGAATGCCTGAGCGGCAGCCAATCAAATCAACAATTTAGTGCCGTCCTCACTGGATTGTCGCCCCACTGCGCCGTTCTCATTGTTGCGTCGGTGCTGCCACAGCAACAGTCTTCGCCGGTGAGCGCCACATCGACGAGGTACTCGTCGACGATTCGATCGGCAGGGCCGTCTGGCGCGGAACGCACAGGGGTGAATGCACATCACAGGGGCCGCACCGAGAGTTTAGAAAACCATTGTGCGGCGCGACCGACGAGAGGTAAGCTGCGTTCAACCTCTCAACGCGCGGCATGGTCCTCAGTTTGGCAGGTGTCCTGGTGCGTCAGAAACATGTGCCTATCATGTCCGTACGAGGGCTTGCCCTTATCGCCCTGGTTTTCTCCGCAGGTACGGCCGTGCTGTGCGGGCAACAACCAGACAACGCAGCGCCCCCGTCTTGTTCCGCTCCGTCATCCTCTGTGGCGCGGGAACTCCGCTCCGACGCTCAGGCAAAGCTCGCGGAGCTGCAGGCGGCAGTGAGCGCAGCGCAGGCCAAAGGCGATCGAATCGCCGAGGCAAAGGCTCTGAAGGCGGCCGGCTACTTCTACTACGCCGTATCCGAATACCAGAGGGCGCTGGACTGCTTCAACCGGGCGCTGCCGATCGTTCGCGCGGCGGGTAACCGCGAAGACGAGGGCGAGATACTGAACAACATCGGCGCGACTTACAAGAGTCTGGGCGAGAAGCGGAAAGCGCTCGACTTCTACAACGAGGCACTAACGATCCGGCGCGCGCTGGGTGACAACGGCGGCGAGGCACACACGCTGGGCAATCTCGGCAGTGTTTACTCCGATCTGGGCGAGGAGCAGAAGGCGCTCGACTTCTACACCCTGGCGTTACCGATCTACCGCGCGATGGGCGACCAGGCTGGCGAAGCAGACACGCTGAACAACTTTGGCTTTGTCTACTCCCATATGAACGAACAGCAGAAGTCCCTCGACTCCTTTAACCAGGCGCTGCCGATCTATCGCGCGTTGGGTGATCGCGGACACGAGGCCCAGACGCTCAACAACCTCGGCTTTGTCTACTCCGCTCTGGGCGAGAAGCAGAATGCGCTCGACGACTATAACCTGTCGCTGTCCATCAGGCGAGCGCTGGGCGACCGCAGCGAAGAGGCCAATACCCTGATCAACATGGCCGCTGTCTACTCCGATCTGGGGAAGGAGGACAAGGCGCTCGACTCCTATAACCAGGCTTTGGCGGTCTTCCAGACAGTGGGTGACCGTGCCGGCGAGGCTAAGACGCTGAACGGCATCGGTACGATCTGGGACTTACTGGGAGAGAAACCGAAGGCGCTCGTCTACTACAACCAGGCGCTGCCGGTCTATCGGGCCGTGGGAGACCCCATCGGCGAGGCCAACACCCTGAACAACATCGGCACTGCGTACTCCGCTCTGGGCCAGAGGCAAGAGGCTCTGGACTATTACAACCAGGCGCTGCTGATCTCTCGGGCGGCGGGCGACCGGAAGCGCGAAGCCCAAACACTGACTAACTTCGGCAATGTCTACTCCGCTCTGGGCGAGATGCACAAGGCGCTCGACTTTCTGGACCAGGCACTGCCGATCTCTCGCGCCGCAGGCGACCGCACAGACGAGGCCGTGGCGTTGGACAGCATGGGCTTTGTTTACTCCGGTTTGGGTGAGAAGCAGAAGGCGCTGGACGACTACAACCAAGCGCTCCTAATCTTTCGCGCGGTGGGCAACCGTGCTGAAGAGGCCAAGACGCTGAACAACATCGGCCTCGTCTACAACGATCTTCGCGAGGAAACAAAGGCGCTTGACTACTACAACCAGGCGCTGCCGATCGACCGCGCGGCAGGCGATCGTACGGGCGAGGGTACGACGCTGAATAACATCGCCTCTGTCTACCACGACTTGGGCGAGATGCAGAAAGCGCTGGATGACTACAACCAGGCGCTGGCCGCCTTTCGGGCGGTAGGCGACCGCGACAAGGAAGCGAACACGCTGAGCAACATTGGTCTTATCTACTCCGATCTGGGCGAGAAGCAGAAGGCTCTTGATTACTACAGCCAGGCGCTCCCGATGGATCAAGCGGTGGGCGACCGGGTCCAGGAGGCCTCCACACTGAACAACGTCGGCACCGCCTACGACGACATGGGCCAGAAGCAGAAGGCGCTCGACTGCTACCAACAGGCGCTGTTGGCCTTTCGAGCTATAGGCGACCGCGGGCACGAGGCGGACGCACTGAACAACATTGGCTATCTCTACGACGATCTGGGGGAGAAGGAGAAGGCGCTGGATTACTATAACCAGGCGCTGCCCATTTATCGTGCGGTGGGTGACCGCGGCCACGAGGCCACCACGCTGAGCAACCTCGGCTATGTCTATTCCACTCTGGGTGAGAAACAGAAGGCGCTGGGACTTTACAACCAGGCGCTGCTCCTCGATCGAGCGGCAGGCGACCGCGACGGCGAGGCAACAACGCTGAATAACATCGGCGATCTCTGCTCCGATCTGGGTGAAAAGCATAAGGCGCTCGACTACTTCAACCAGGCGCTGCCGATCTATCGGGCGGTGGGCGATCGCAGCCGCGAGGCTTCGGCGCTGAATAACATCGGCTCTGTCTACAACGACCTCGGCGAGGTGCAGAAGGCGGTCGACTCGTTCAACCAGGCGCTGCCCATTGCCACGTCAGTCAGCGATCCCCTTCTGCAGTCGCTGATTTTTTACAACCTTCTGCGCACTCAGAGGAACGATCAACCTGCGCTGGCGATCTTCTACGGCAAGCAGGCGGTGAACCTGCTGCAGCAGGTGCGCGGCAACCTGCGGGGTCTGGACAAGGAACTCCAGACGAGTTTTCTTGACTCGAAGGAAGACTACTATCACGATCTGGCCAATCTGCTGATCGCCCAGAGCCGCTTGCCGGAAGCCGAGCAGGTGCTGGATATGCTGAAGCAGCAGGAGTACACCGACTACGTTCGCGGCGATCCGGCGACGATGCTGGGTTCTCTCTCGCTGACTCCCGCCGAGCGTCAGGCGGAGGCCGACTACGAGAAATCGACGGCCCAGATCGTGACGGTGGGCGAGCGTTGGCTGGAACTCAGCAAAATCGCCGCGCGCACGCCGGATGAGGACAAGGAATACGAGCAACTCTCAAACGAAATAGGCAATTCAAACCAGGGCCTGAGCGATTACTATAAGCGGCTCTACAAGCTCCTAGGAGGCGCTGACAGCAATGCCAATAAGCAGATCGCGGATGTAAAGGGGGATGTGGCCGCTCTGAAAGGTCAGATTCTTCATACGCCACACGCTCTCGGACTTCGGACGTCTGTCAGCAAAGACACCTACAGCGTCATCGTCGTAACCGGCGCGACGCCGGTTGCACGGCAATACTCGATCAGTCAGGAGGAACTGAACCGGAAGGTTGCGGCGTTCCAGCAGGTGCTGCGGGATCCGGCGAGGGATCCTCGCCCAATAGCGCAGGAACTTTACAACATTCTTATTGGCCCGGTGAAGGCCGATTTGGATCAGGCCCATGCGCAGACGCTGATCTGGTCGCTGGACGGAGTTCTCCGCTATATCCCCATGGCTGCGCTCTACGACGGTCAGCACTATCTTGTCGAGAACTACAACATCGTCGCCGTTACCCCAACCAGCTTCCCGTATCTTGGCGTCGAGCCGGAGACCGGCGGCGTCAGCGCGCTGGCGATGGGGATCTCGCGAAAGTACCAGGAGAACCTCAACCCTCTACCCTCGGTGGTGACCGAACTGAACGACATCGTCAGGGACCCGCAGATAACAGGCGCCGATGGTGTGCTTCCCGGATCGATTTTGCTGAACGGGCAATTCACTGAAAAGGCGATGGAGCGGCAGTTAGAGCACAAGCCTAAGATCGTACATATCGCCAGTCATTTCGTCTTCGCTCCCGGCGACGACAACGCTTCCTATCTGCTGCTGGCGGGCAAAGATACGGAAAGTACGGGCTATCAGCTGACGGTGGCCGATTTTGGGAATAATCCTAACCTGAGTCTGGACGGTATAGACCTGCTCACGCTCTCAGCCTGCGATACCGGGGTCGGCAGCGCGGCGGGAAATGGGCGTGAGGTCGACGGGCTGGCGATGACAGCGCAGCGCAACGGCGCTCGGGCGGTGATTTCCTCACTGTGGGAAGTCGACGATGCCAGCACGGGCGAGTTGATGGCGGACTTCTATAAGCGCTGGGTGGATGGCGGCGGCAAGGTAATGAAGGTGGAAGCGCTGCGCCAAGCGCAGCTCGACTTATTGCGGGGCACAATTCATCGAACCGGGAATGCAGCCGCAAGAGGCGTTGAGCTGATCCAGAGCAAAACGGATGCTCCGGCCGGTTTCGCACACCCCTACTACTGGGCGCCGTTTGTGCTGACCGGCAACTGGAGATAGATCGCAAGCGAGGAACATCCCAGGTACGGCTGATCGCCCAGGGCGAGGCTTGAGCGGTTCAAGACCTCACTCATCAAAGGGCGTTCGCTCCAGCGATCATTTGCCGATTACAAGGATCTGGAAAGAGTGTGGGATCATAGGCGGGCGAGGGCGACGCATCCAGTCCGGGGCTCCCGGCGGCAGAGGAGCTGCCGGGGCCGGTGCGGCCGGGATCGGCCCGTACTCAGCCGTAATCAGAAAAATCTGGTTGGTCTTCGGATCCAGGGTCAGCGTTTTGGCTCGCGCCGGCGTTGCCACGGTCTGCTCCACGCGGAAGCTGGTGGGCGAATCCTCCTTCACCACCGTCAGCGTGCCATCGCCCTGAGAGCTGAAGGCTTCCATCGTCGCGGGATCGAAGGTTGTGCCGTCGGACCCGACGCCGGTAGGCAGGTCGGTGATGATATGCCCGTCGGTAGCGGACAGAATCACCATATTGTTCTTGTCGCGACACGAAGCGAAGAGAATTTCGTTTTTCGCATCGAGCGCAAGTCCCGCACAGCCCGCGCCTCTGCTCGAAACGTCGTAGCGGCCGACCATCTTCATGGTGTCAGCATCGATCACGGCGATGGCTGCCTTGTCTTCGATGTCCACATAGATCCTGCCGTGGCCGTCGGTGGCAGCCTCCTCCGGCGCGCCGCCGATGTCGATCGTGCCAAGGATCGATCCATCCTTGTCATCCAGAACCGTGATGTTCGGCTCCGAGTGGCTGAGGATGTAGAAGTGGTGATTCCAGGAGTCGTTGAGGTAGCCGTCCGGGTTCCCCTGTACGTCGATCTTCTTCAGAACCGCAAAGGTCTTTGCGTCGAACATGGTGACCGGCTTCGAGGTTGCAAATCCGCGCCCTGTTGCCGTGTCGACAGCTCCGCCGTGTGCGCTGACGCCCGGAATGTCCCCGACCTGTGCCAAGGTGTCGAGGCTAAACACGCCAATGTGACCGGCGGGACCCGATCGCGCAACATAAAGGTTGCGGCCGTCGGGGTCGGCGGTCACGTAATCGAATCCACCGTCGCCTTCCACCAGTTGAATCCGGAGCACCTTGTAGGGCCCGGTGTCCTGTGCACGGACGAGAGTGGCAAACGGAAGAAGAACGGCGAGCCCTGCAAGCACGAGCGGTTTCGATGACATAGTGTTACCTCCAATGAAGGACTTACCCCGGCTATTCGGCGGTCTGTACGGGTCGAATCGATATTCGATTTTCGCTTCGGCAAATCGAGCATACACGCAGCCCGAAATCGCTGAATGCGCGAATAGTGAGCAGACTACTTCGGAACGGTTCAGGGTTGCGGACACCTTACCGTATCAATCTTTTCTTCTGGCCGGATGGCCGACTCCCCGGTGCTTGCCAACATGTTCGACAAGTTCCTCGACCTGAGCCCCGGCCAGGAGAAAACCGCCGACCCCGTAGGTGTAGCTCGAGGAGGGCAGATAGTGCGCCGGCGCCGATCCGGTCTGCTGGATATTCCCGAGACGGCCGTCGGCATAGATTTCTCCCACCAGCCCGCTCCATGCTTTGGCGATGGCCGGTGAGTATTGAGAGCGCGGGAGCACGCCATGATTCACGCCCCAGGCCAGAGCCATGGTGATCAGTGCCGAGCCGGAAACTTCAGGCTGAGGATAATCGGCCGGATCGAGCAGATCCGAATGCCACAGTCCGTTCGCCGGATCCTGCAATGGCAGAACGGCCGCTGCCATTTCACGCAACTGCTGTTCGTATTTGCCACGATTGGAATAGTCACCTGGCAGGTCTTCGAGGGTTCGTGCGATTCCGGCCATCACCCATCCGTTTCCGCGCGACCAGAAGATCGGATTGCCGCGTTCGTCGGTCTTGTGCAGGAAGGTGACGTCGCGATAGTAGAGATGGCGCTGAGGATCGTAAAGAAGTGTAGAGGTTTCCCACCAGTGCTGATCGATGTACGCGAGATATTTCGTGTCATGCGTGGCTGCGAACATGCGCGACCATACCGGGGGCGCCATAAACAGCGCGTCGCACCACCACCACGGAATGTCCGCCTGGCCTTTCGGAATGGTCGCCGCATTGCCGGAGAGCAGGCCGTCGAGCGCCTTCCGCGTCGGGTCGATCTTTTCCGGGGCAGGCTGTGGAAGAACGAGCTCAAGGTAGGTCTGGCCTACGCTCTGGTCATCGGCGTTGGGAACTTCCGAGCGCAGCGACCAGTTGAATTTCTCCGCCATTCCCTGCATGGCGTCACGATATTTCGGGTCGTGCAGAGTTTCCGAGGTCGCCATGAACCCGGAGTACTGCACGCTCCAGGTCCAGATGCGATCGAAGTACGGCTGCGACCAGTTCAGCTCCCAATCCGCGACCTTCCGCATTGCCGCCTGCACTGCGGCAGGCTTCATCGATCCCGAGAGTTTTGCTCGGGGGCCCGGATTGATTGGAGCATCGCCGAAGTGCCGGGCGATGTCGCGATCGATGCCTGCCTGATCCTGAGAGGTGATGCCGGATGAGGCTGCCGGATGATCGTGTGCCAGCGTTTGCGCTGGGAGAGGTGTGGCCGAAAACAAGGATGCCATGACCAGCAGTGCAGCTGCAACAACCGGTCGCTGGGCAAGGAAGCGGGACTGGAGGGTACAAATCATGCGGCGCGTCATTAGGGGAAGAGGTTTCTGGGAGGCCGGATTTGGCTGGCGACACCGGCAGCCAAAACCATACTTGAGCTCTTTCGTGTGTGTCACCAGCACCGTCTCGCCATTCGAGACGCAGTTCATTCCCGCGGGCCGAGCCAGTCGGACCGGCTCACTGTTGGCGAACTTCCGCCGGTGATACGTCACCAACGGAGGGAACGTGGGTCCAGGAGCCATGCCAGGGTTCTCGCCCCTCCCGTGAACGAGTGGTTCATAAGGGCCGGAAATGCCGACCGGAACAGGAATCGCAGATCATACAAATTTTTCCTACACC
>Ga0182015_10002788_pt1 | contig 20492 bp, 23 predicted proteins | sample 712P3MmetaG_FD_120478 | JGI IMG/M metagenome (GOLD analysis project Ga0182015, IMG submission 120478) | Permafrost microbial communities from Stordalen Mire, Sweden - 712P3M metaG | ecosystem: Environmental > Terrestrial > Soil > Wetlands > Permafrost | place: Sweden: Stordalen | collected...
GGCCAGGCGCTCGACCTCGCCGGTATTGGGGACGGCGAAGAGGACGCGTTTAGCTTCGGCGTTGAGCTTCTGCACTTCTTCCAGCATGGCGGGAACTGCGCCGTGGAACCGAGGCGAGGGCTGAGTGAGGAATGAAATTTCGGACGCGTCCTGCAGGCCGCGAGTGATGCCGAGGTGCTCGATGTCGGCGCCAGGAAGCGCGGCAGTTTTTTGCCACCAATTTTCCGGTGGGAGATAGAGATCTTCCGGGCGAACGAGATTGCCGACGCCGCTGCGCTCGTGGGCTTCGGAGACGCGCGCCCAGAAGCGGTCGAATTCCTGCTGGAGTTGATCGCTTTCGTCGAGGAGAACCGCGGCTTGCGGGATTAGATCGAAGATGGTGCTGTGGGCGCCGGCGACGGGAGTGTAAAACTCCCAGCCGGGAAAGACGTTGAGTCCACCGGCGCGGACGGCTGCCTCGACAATTTCTTCGTTACCGACGATGCGCTTGCCACTGAGGCGGGTATGAATTGCGCCGAGGAGATGCTCGTTCACGGGAGTTTCGGTGAGCGGAAGCAGGAGAGCCTCATCGACGGGATTCGAAGAACGCTGGGAGGCAGGATCGAACTTGCGAATGGAATCGGCTTCGTCGCCGAAGAACTCGATGCGCAGGGGGCGGTCGGCCTCGGGAGAATAAACGTCGAGGATGCCGCCGCGTACCGCGTATTGGCCTGGCATTTCGACCACGTCGGTCGGGGTATAGCCGACGGTGTTGAGGTGAGCGAGCAGGGAATCAAGATCGAAGGACTCGCCGCGGCGGATGGTACGGGCGAGATCGGCATAGTAGTCGCTGGAGCGCAGGCGGATGGCCGTGGCTGCGACCGGAGAGATGACAAGCGACGCGGCACCGGTGGCGATCTTCCACAAGGCGGTGGCGCGCTCTTCCTGAAGTTCGGGATGAGGAGAAAGATTCTGGAAAGGGAGCACGTCGCGAGCGGGGAGGGAGATGATCGACTCCGGATCGCAAGCGGAAGTGAGTTCACAGAATCCGCGAAGGACAGGCAAGAAATCCTCGACGGCGCGGTTATCTTGGACGACGAAGATGAGGGGACGTCCGGCGGCACGCTGGAACAGCACGAGCAGCAAGGCTTTTGCAGTGGGCGTGAGGCCGGAGACACGGATGCGCCCCGTGCCCTCCTTGAGGTGGGAGGCAACACGCGCGAAAGCGGGGAGCTTTTCTACGTCCACGAAGAGTTCGCGGACGAAAGGGAGAAGCATGCAGGATTATTTTAGCAGGAGCAGGCCTGCCGCAGGATCAGGCAGGCATTCTATTTTTCTTATTGGGCGGAGGGAGCATCTTAACTTTTCTTGTCCCCGCGGCGGAAGCTCTGGGATTTCCTTAGACGTTTGTAGGAGTAACGCGATGGTCACTCGGGGAGATAGCGCTCGGGTTCACCCAAAGCTGGATCAGCGCTAACAGTGCCGGCATTCCCATGGAAAATACGGCGACCGCTTTCAGACCTGGAAATCGATTCGCCATGACATAACGAAGAGCATAGAAGGCATAGAGAATTACGGGAAGCGCCGCAAACGTTTTCGGGGTAGCTTTTTCGCGTTCGTGGTGGCGCCAGAGCGCGCTGGCCAGCCCGTAGATGATGAAGGTTGTTAGCATCCAGCCTATGTAATTTCTGAGTGGCACGCCGAAGTAGGGGCCACCCTGCTCCCAGACCCAGTTGTGGGCGAGCGCCATGCCGGGATCCATCACCATGTCCCAGCCGGTGATGGTCATGGCGGCGATCACGGCAAGGGCAGTGCGGCCTGGAAGTGAGCGAGTATCGAGACCAGGTAGAATCGCGCGGGCGACCATCCATGAGGGATAGATCATCATGAACCAGGCTAGCGGAATGATTGCCGGTACGTCTCCGATTTTCGCACCCAGCATATCGCTGTAGTGGTAGGAGCCGTAGATCAGTCCGGTTCGCACGCCGGCCTCCTCCAATCCGTAGGAAACGACGGCTGAGATCGAGAAAAACAGCGCGGTAAACCGCGGTCCTTCAAGCGCTGTGCAGTGGGCGAGCGCGAAGAGCACGAAGACCAGGGTAAATCCGACATGGTTCAAGTCGGGGAGCCTGAACCACGGAGAGACCGCCTCCGCCAGGAGGAGATAGATCATGGCGAAAAAAAAGAGCCATGACAGTGGAGGGATCCATCGATTCATGCCTTCCCCCGGCAAAATTTGGTGAAATTGAAAATAACAGATCGGCGGGGCGGAGGCACTTTCAAGTGGCGGAGTGGATCCGTGGCAGGGCATGATTTAGGCGGCAAGGAAGAGGGTCCGGCGAGCTTCGCTCCGCCGGGGGCCCTTCGGCTTCGCTCAGGCCGGCTCACGAGGCGGCTGTCGTTACAGGGTTACAGGACCCTTACTGGCGCCGTAGAGGACGGGTGAGACAGGTGGCGCCGCCGCTGCCGTTGATGCAGAGTTCGCTCCCGGAGAAGGTGCGGACGTCGAAGCCGGCTTGGCGCAGGCGGGCGTTGGTGCTGCGGTTTTCTTCGAGGGCGAGCAGGCGATGATTTCCTAAAGCGAGAACGTTGCAGGCGAGGGAGTCGCGCTCGCAGGGATCGATTTCGATGAACTCGAATCCGCGAGATTTGAGAAGTTCAACGGTTTCGACGGCGAGCCATGAGAGATCGACGAGAGCGGTGTGGTCGTCGAGCAGGCTGATCAGCGACATGAGATGGAGGCAGGCGGATGGACCGGAACCATAGGGAAGGGGCGCGGAGAGAACTTCGATGCTCTTGGGTGCAAGCAGGTCGCGCATCTGCCGAATGCCCGAAGCGTTCGTGCGGTAGCCGTGGCCGATGAGGAGAGTCTTGGAATCGAGCCAGACGATGTCTCCGGCTTCGGTGGTGCCGGGCGAGAGGATGGCGCCGAGAGTAGGGATCTCGAGGGTCGCGCACAGCGAGGCTTGATGCGGGCCTTCGGGCAGGCGATTTGGCTTGCCCGGACGCATGACGATCAATCCGTGATCGGTGGGCAGAGAGGCGTCGTGGGCGTAGATGGCATCGAGGGAGAGAACCGGCGATGGAGCTAGTTCGGTGAGCTCGGCTCCTGCGGCTCGCAACTGGTGACAGAGAGCGTCATGCTGAGATTGCGCCGTGGCGACGTCAGGGGAGTGGTGGAAGCCGAGTCGTTGCCATGATGCGCGGTGTTCCGGCTGATCCCAGTTTGCGCTGCGGGGCGAACATACCATGACTCGTTCGAGTTTGCCGACCATGGAGTGTCCGTTGAAATGGGCCTGGGTTATTTGTGGGAGCATTGATTCCCCATCATGTTGTGAAGCGGTTGTGCCAATAAGGAATCTATATAGGCATGATGGCAAAAGCAATGTGGGAAGGCGTGGTGCTGGCCGAGAGCGATGCGACGGTCGAGGTGGAAGGCAATCAATATTTTCCGCCGGATGCGATTCACCAGGAATATTTCAAGCCAAGTGACGCGCACACGGTGTGTCCATGGAAGGGGACGGCCAGCTACTACGATGTGGAAGTGAACGGCAAAAGGAATGCTGGGGCGGCCTGGTATTACCCTAAACCGAAGGATGCGGCAAGCCAGATTGAGGGGTATGTGGCGTTTTGGAAGGGCGTCAAGGTGGAGAAGTAACTACTGTTTCATATCCGCTCGCGAGGCGCTCGAATTAAAGTCCGGGGATAAGTTGCTGGTGGTGGTGCGTGGCAAGAGGGTCTTGGTCCTGCAGAAACCAGCGTCACACCGCGAGGCGACTCGCGGCTGGCCGTTCCTGGTTTTCCGCACCGACATATTCGAAAGAAGCGCCGGAGTTGGGAGTAGAGGAGATTCGGCGGTTTCTCCGTCGTCAAAGGCGACTTGCTCTCGGCACGAGCGTTTCATTTATCAATTGGAGGCGCACCCGCGATACGTGGCGCTAACGGATGCAGTCTTTTCGTGGGTAGAAAGCGCGGGCCACGAAGCAGTTACCTCGACGATTACGATGACGGAGTTGCTGGTGCCGGCGTATCGGGACGGAGACGAAAACAAAGTCGACGAGTCCTACGGTTTACTGTCCACCTGCCCCAACTTGCGGTGGAATGAGCCGGGCCTGGAAACCGCCGATCTTGCGGCGCGCCTTCGCGGAACCTATCGACTCCCTGCGCCGGATGCTCTTCAGGCGGCGACGGCTCTGCGAGCGCAAGTGTCAGGATTCATAACAAATGATCCTGTTTTGCCGCGCATCCAAGATCTCGATATTGCTGTCTTGGATCAATTCCTCTGATCCTAAAATTCAACGTGGGCGCGGAATGAGGGGACGAGGACGGGGCCGCGGTCGCGGTTGTAGCCGGGATCATTGATGTGTTGCAGGCCGGGCGCAAGATAGACGCCGCGCCAGACGTGGACGGTGTAATAAGATTCCAGAATATTTTCGCGGCCGTAGTTGAGCGCGCTGTCGCCGAGCAGAAATCCCAGACCACCGTCTGCGAGATAGGTCTGGTGATCTTTTGCAATAGCGTTCGACACAAAGGCGATGCCGGCGCGATCCTGTTTTCGATGCCACCAGGCGCCGTTCGCGCCTAATCCTTCGGCAAAAGTCTGATCGACTTCGGTGTAAGCGAAGGACTCGGTCTTGCCGTTATCCCAGCCGAAACGAGCGAACGCAGTCAGATGGCGTGTGAGGTTCTGCTCGAGGTTGATTCCGAATCCATATTTGCGCGTGATGCGCCAGGGATGATTTGTGACCTCCGGGACGAGCTCCGGAGTTCGAGCGGAATGATCTTCGAACTGAGCGACAGCGTCGCGATAGATGCCCATATTGGCGTAATTGGTGTAGGCGAGGAGCCGGATGACTCCCGCCTTGTGCGGGATTGGACTACGACGCAGCTCATATTCGAAGTTTTCCGCATGAACTTGCCACGGACGGTATACGAGATCGATTCCGTTGGCAACTTTCGGCATCAGCGCCTCGGCGAAGCGGAAACCCCAGTTGCGATCTTCGAAGTCAGCGGTGAGGCCGATGGTGTATCCACGCGTGTCCGCGGCGTAGTCGTAGGCACCGTTGTTGTCGGTGGTCCAGTTGATGAATTGGAGGTGAGTATCGGAGCCGACGGAGTTGACGTCGAAGAAATCCGGCATAGAAAATTTGCCGAAGCGGATTTCCAAGCGCCGGCGCGGTAGTTCGTCGAAGAGCGTCAAAAAGCTGCGCTGATTTTCGACCTTGTCCTTGCTCAGAGCAAATACTTTGTGAATCATGGCGCGGCCCAGATAGGGGGCTTTGCTGAGGAGCGGATTGCGAACAATATCGAGATCCGTGTTACCGGCGAGTCCGAGGCCCGTGCTGAGGGCGGCTCCACCGGCCTCTTCGATGTCGACCAGAAGTTCGGTGGAATGATCGAAGCGCACGCCGGTGTAGAGGGTCATGACGCGGGATGTGGCCTTCTCATAGTCAGGACTCAGGCTGTGCGCACCGCTGTAATCGGCGGGGAAGGGCGGATGGGTTTGGAAGATGAAATTCGCCTGACCGGAAAGCCAAAAGCGAGAGTCCTTAAAATGGGGGAACATGGCTCCTGGGGCTTCGTCGGACGGCGGATCGATATTAGAGTCGGGCTGCGGTGTTATATCAGGCGTTGTGGTGGAGGGTGCGTCGGGGTGCTGCGCCAGCACCGGCAGAACGCAAGACGCGATCATCAACAGGAGAGTCAGGCCTAACGCTGCGGCCCGCAGAGTAGGAGATGCTGGCTTGGCGTTCGCGACGCCCGGTCGGCGCAGTAAAACGAAACTCGGCCAATCGAAAATGAATTTCAGTTTCATGATTACACTTTAAGGTGGAAGCGAAATTCAAGTCCGAGCGTCTTCTCAACATCGATGCCGACGTCAATCACTCGGAGACGAAAGATTGCCGTTCCTTGAGAATTTAAAGCGTCTGTACGGTATAAGACTAACGAAACATGCTTGGCCGCCAATCCTTGACCGCCCTTGAGATGCGGTGACAGCACGGATTCTCCACGACGAACGATCCATCAACCTTACGCAGAACTCATTAAAGGATTGTTACGGCGCGGATGATGATCGAGCAGCCTGCCAATCCACTATTTCGCGAAAGCGTTGAAAATCTCCCCGCTGTTCTTATATCATACCCCCCTAGGGTACATGCAAACGGGATGGTGGAGAAGCAAAAAATGCAAGATAAGATTCCGGTAATTTCGAAAGAAAAGCAGAAGCTCCTATTCCGCATCAAGCGGATCCGCGGGCAGTTTGCGGCGGTGGAGCGCGCGCTGACGGCGGGGGACGAATGTGCCGACATTCTGATGTTGCTGGCCGCGATTCGCGGCGGGGTCAACGGGTTGATGGCGGAGATACTTGAGGACCACATCCGGCTGCACATCATGAATCCGGATCACGAGATGGATTCGCCGGAAGAGCTGGGGGAAGATTTGATCGGACTGGTGCGGGCTTACCTGAAGTGATCTCGACTACGGATTCTGCAGCGAAATAAAAAAGGACAGCCCGGAGCCCCCGAAGCCGTCCTGAAACCCTCCCGGTTAGAAGGGCAACTTGATGACCTGAGGTTACCGTGGCGATGTTGCAGATGGATGGCGGGCGGATGAATATCTGGTTAATTCGACCGGCATTGCACTGGTATAGTAATCGGTTGCGCCAGGGGTCGAGCGTTGCTCGAGGGGTAGCCGAGGGCGGCTGTCCCACGCGGTTTTGGTGATTGAAATCTATTTTTTGTGGGAGCGTTAATGCCGTCCACAACATCGCGAAAGGTCGAGCAGTCGCGCCGTTTGCAGCAGCGTGCCGAAAGCATGATTCCCGGAGGAGTGAACTCGCCGGTGAGGGCATTTGGCTCGGTGGGAGGGGATCCGCCATTTATCGTGAGGGGGAAAGGTTCGCGAATCTGGGACGCTGATGAAAATGAGTTCATCGACTATGTGGGATCGTGGGGACCGCTGATTCTAGGCCACGCAGCGCCGGATGTGCTGGATGCGATCGTGAGCGCCGCGTGCAACGGCACAAGTTTTGGAGCGTCGACTCCGGCGGAGGCTGACCTGGCGGAATTGGTGATTTCGGCGTTTCCCCATGTGCAAAAAATACGCTTCGTGAGTTCGGGAACCGAAGCCACGATGTCGGCGATTCGCCTGGCGCGAGCTTATACGAAGCGCAAATACATTGTGAAATTTGAAGGGTGCTATCACGGGCATTCCGATTCGTTGCTGGTGAAGGCCGGCTCGGGAGTGGCAACGCTGGGAATTCCGGGATCGGCGGGCGTTCCGGAAGAGTTCACCCAGTTCACGCTGGCGCTGCCGTTCAATGACATCCAAGCGGTGGAGTATGCCTTTCAGAAATTCAAGCATCAGATTGCTTGCGTGATTGTTGAGCCGGTGGTGGGGAACATGGGGTGTGTTGCGGCGACGGACGATTATCTTGTAGCGCTGCGATTGATAACGGAACGAGAAAAGTCGGTGCTGATTTTTGATGAAGTGATGACGGGTTTCCGCGTGGCTTTCGGGGGAGCGCAGGAGCTTTACAATATTCGTCCAGACCTGACGACCATGGGAAAGATCATCGGAGGCGGGTTGCCGGTGGGGGCTTACGGCGGGCCGAACGAGATTATGAATCTGGTGGCGCCGCTAGGGCCGATGTACCAGGCGGGCACGCTTTCGGGGAATCCGCTGGCGATGGCAGCGGGTTGCGCGATGCTGAAGCATTTGCGGGATCACAAGGAAGAGATTTATTCGCGAATCGATAAGCTGAGTGGAGAATTGGTAGAAGGTGTGGCTGCGGCTGCCAAAGATGCGGGCGTGCCGCTATGCTACAACCGTGTGGGATCGATGTTCACGTGGTTCTTCACGCCCGGCCCGGTGACGGATTGGGAGTCCGCGTCGAAGTCGAATACCGAAGCGTTCGGGCGATACTTCCGCGCCATGCTGGATGGTGGAGTGTACTTGCCGCCGTCGCAGTACGAGGCGGCTTTTTTGGGTGCGACACACACGGCGGAGGATGTTCAGCAGACGGTGGCAGCGGCGAAGCAGGCGTTCGCGGCGGCGAGGAAATAAAAGAATTCCACCATGGAGACACAGAGGCACAGAGAAATCTAGAAATTAACCATGCGAGAGACCAGGAATCCTCAGGGGTTGAAGGCCGACTTTTGGTGGCTCCTGCGGCACGGCTGAAGACAGGAGCCCGCCAAAGCGACTCATGGATCACTTCTAGTAGCGTTCTTCTGCATCATCTGCGGAATCGTGACGAACTCAAATCCTTCCGATTTGTAGCGGGCGATCAAGCGATCACTGGCGATTACGGTTTGAGAGCGGTCGGCGCCTGGTTGTTTGTGACTTCCGTCGTGCAGCAGGATTATGTCGCCGCCGCACATTTGTTGCGCAACTTTGCGTTCGATGACCGCGGCCGGCGGGGCGGTCCAATCGTAACCGGTGACGTTCCACATCACAGGTTCCAAGCGCAGTTCGCGGGCAATGCGAAGTACGGCCGGACGGCGTCCCCCGAAGGGAGGACGAAAAAGATTTGAGCATTCCCCGATCGCATCTTGCAATGCCGCGCGACATTCGGAGAGTTGCTGTCTGATTTCGGTTTCGCTTTTGAACGTGAGCAACGGATGAGTGAAGGTGTGATTGCCCACGACGTGGCCTGCCCCGATGATTTCGCGGGCGATTTGCGGAGCTTGCCGCACGTAGCGACCGATGAGAAAAAAAGTTGACGGAACAGAGTGTTTGGAAAGGACGTCGAGCAAGCGCAGGGTGTGCGGGTCGTTGGGACCATCGTCGAAGGTGAGGGCGATCTGGCGCGAGCCGCGAGGAAGGCCGGAGAAGGTTCGCCCATACCATTGTCCCATGGGCGCAATGGACTGGTAGCCGGCAGCTAGAGCAGCCGCGGTGGAGACAGCGCCGGTGATGGCGAGCGCGAGCATGTGGGGGATTCTAATGGATTTTCGATTTTCGATTTCCGATTGCCAATTGAAAATCGCAACTTCACGCAACTGGAAATTGGAAATTGTCAATCGAAACTCGTCTGTTAACTCTTCCCGCAATTGCCACTCGGCTCCATCCGAGATATTCTGCCAATTCCTAAATATTTCGAGCCCATGGCGAATCTTTTCGAGCTTCCCCGTTACATCGCAGTAGAAGGCCCCATTCGAGTGGGGAAGAGCACGCTGGCCCGCATTCTGGCGGAGCGCCTGAATGCGCAGCGGGTGATCGAGCCGGAGTCCAATCCTTTCCTCGGGGCCTTTTATGAAGGCGAACGCGGGGCGGCGTTCCAGGCCCAGTTTGCATTTCTGGTGCGGCGCTTCGAGCAGTTGCAGGCTCTGGACCTGGGTCCGAGTTCACAGAAGACGGTGGTGTCCGATTACATCATCGAAAAAGATAAGCTGTTTGCCTGCCTGAACCTGACCGACCAGGAACTGGATACTTATAATCGCTACTACAATCACTTCCGCGAGCAGTTGCCGACGCCGGATCTTGTGATCTATTTGCAGGCTTCGCCTGAGGTGCTCAAGAAACGGCTGAAAAAAAAGAATGCACCGGGCGAACGGGCGGTGAGCGATGAATATCTGGAAGAAGTGGTGAAGGCGTACGAACACTTCTTTTTTCACTACACCTCTTCGGACCTGCTGATCGTGAATACGTCCGATATTGATTTTGTCGACCGCAATGAAGATTTGCAGGAGCTGTTGCGGAAGGTGACGGAACCGATCAAGGGAACGCAATATTTCTTGCCGCTGGGTGGGCAGGAGGCGGTGGGGGCTTAAAACCGCCGTTGGCCCATTCCTCGTTGGTCGCTGCCTTCTGAATGCGAGCGCTTTTATGGAAGAGATTGGCCTCGGCGGCGAGGCAGTTGGGAGGTGAATCGGAAACTTCCACGCTTCACCTCTCATATCGCGGCAGCGGATACACCGATAGGGACTTTCCGAGCTGGGAAAATTCTGGGTCTGCGGTGACCAGCCACGCGCCGCGCTCGATGGCGAGTTCGGCTGCGAAGGCGTCGGCGTAGCCGAGACCGTGCCTCTGCTTCAGTGCGGAGGCGCGAGATGCACGTTCGCGGTCGACGCCGATGACGGCTATGGGCAATTCGAGCAATCTGGCTTCAGCGTTGCGGGCCATCGTCTCGCCGTGCCGTCTCCATGCGGTGTAGAGAACTTCCCCCCAGTTCACAGCCGACATCAGAAGTGGTAAATCCTGACGCACGGCTTCCTCTACGAGGCGCTCGATCTTTCCTGCGGTGCTCTTGCGGTCCTCGAAGAAGCCGATCAAGGCGTTGGCATCGAGCACATATCGCCGCGCGCTCCCACGAGAGAACGGAGAGGCCATTCTTTACTCCCGTCGGCGTTCGCGCTCGCGTTCCCGTTCACGCTCAGCCAGGTGTTCCTCAAACATGGAAGGCTCGCCGGGTTTGGGCTTGAGAAATCCTCGGATTTCGCTCATTCGGTTTTTGGTTAGCGGTGTCAATACTAATCTGCCTTGGTCCTCGGTCCAAGTTCCGGGAGTGCCTTTTTCCAGACCGAATTGCAAGCGCAGCTCGGCGGGGATCACCACCTGGCCTTTTGAACTAATCACGGTTCGGTAGCTTGCCATGCCTTCGTCTTACCATAATGTAAGACAGTGGTGAATCATCTTACTGGAAGGCGTTCGCTCCCAAAAAGCTTCCTTGCAATTGCCATCGACGAAAGTGCCTTTTTGCGGCTACAATAAGCCTCAGCATCAGCGTAGATGCGTACAGGCTCTATCCGGCCGAGCCGGAGGGGCACTGGAGGACACAGTGAGTCTTACCCCGATTGGCGAACCTCGCCATAAGATCACGACCGCGTCGCTGCGGGAACAGAAACTGCAACATCAACCCATCAGCTGCCTTACGGCTTACGACTACCCCACTGCCCGCCTGGTGGACGAGGCTGGAATCGAAATGATTCTGGTGGGCGATTCCCTGGCCCAAACGATGCTGGGCTACGAGAACACGCTTTCTGTGACGGTGGATGAGATGCTGCACCATGTGAAGGCGGTGCGGCGCGGCACGAACAATGCGCTACTGCTGGCGGACATGCCCTACGGGTCCTATCAGATCGACTCCAAAACCGCGCTAAGTAATGCCATGCGCTTTGTGAAAGAAGGTGGCGCGGAAGTGGTGAAGATCGAAGGCGGGGAAAAGCGCGCCGATTTGATTCGCGGGATCATCGACGCCGAAATCCCTGTGGCTGGCCACATTGGGCTGACGCCGCAGTCGGTGAACGTGATGGGCGGGTACAAAGTGCAGGGGAAAGACTTGGGCGGCATCGAGCAATTGATGCGCGATGCGGTGGCGCTGGACGGTGCGGGCGTGGCCTGCCTGTTTCTGGAGGGTATTCCACGAGAAGTGGCGGCGATGATTACCGCGGAGGTTAGCACGCCGACGATCGGGATTGGCGCTGGCCCGGAGTGCGATGGGCAGGTACTGGTTTTCCATGACATCATGAATCTGACATTTGGGCATCCGGCAAAATTTGTGCGGCGGTACGGCGACGCCGCGGCGTTGATCACCAACGCGGTGCAATCATTTCGCGCCGATGTGAAGTCATTGCAGTATCCAGGGGATGAAGAGTCCTATCATCTGCCGAGGGAAACGAGGGCCGGGTTGGATACGGTGTTGGCGCGGAAGCGAGCGATGCGGCGGTAAGAGTCCTAGCCACGGATGTACACGGATGTCACGGATAGGGCGCCCTTAAGCGGTTCGACAAAAACTTCCGCGATGGTGCTAGCCTAATGGAAAGGGAGGAGGTTTCTATGCTGTTCCCAGCGTTTTTTCTTCCATTCTTCGGCTTTGGCTTTGTGATGTATTTCCTTCCGTCGATCATTGCTCTGGCACGAAACAAACGTGACCTTACGGCGATCGTGCTGCTGAACTTTTTTCTGGGCTGGACGATGATTGGTTGGATTGTTGCGTTGGTATGGGCGGTGAAGACCGATGTTCCCATGGTGGTGCGGTGAGTGTTTCCGCCGTTGACGGCAGAGATTGGCGAGCCCGGGCGGCGGCAGTCCTGTCATTGCTTTTGATGGTGAGCTGTTCGGTTGTGGCTTGCTCGGAAAAGAAGGCGCACGCGCCGCCGGACGCTGTCGCTTTGCTGCAGGCCGTTGCTCCGGCGGATCCGGCGAAGTTTCCATCGCTGCAAGAGACCAAGCACTGGAGCAATCCGTACCTGGTGATTCGGCCATCGTCGGTCGGATTGCTGACGGGGATTACGGCGAATGAAGAGGAGATACTGAAGCCGGAAGAGGTCTTGGGAGCGTTGGCGCAGTTGCCGGGATCGGCGTGGCCCTACGGGCGGGCGGTTGCGATCCTGGTGGATGGGAATGCGATTCGAGCAGAACGGGACAAGATAGCGCTTCGCCGAAATCGGGGAGTAGTGGCAGGGGAATTACAGAACGCACACGTGGCCATTCACTGGATTCCTTCCTCTTGAACGTCGTCCAACCCAAATGAAAATCTGTAGAAGCATCGAAGACATGGGTTCAGCGTGTCGTGATGCGCGCCGAGCCGGCAAACGGTTGGGATTCGTGCCCACCATGGGAGCGCTGCATGAAGGCCACCTATCGCTGATAAGGGCGGCTCGGGCTGCCTGCGAGGTTATTGCCGCTTCGATTTTTATAAATCCTACGCAGTTTGGGCCGACAGAGGATTTGGCGAAGTATCCGCGGACGTTCGATCGCGACCGGGGGCTTCTGGAAAAAGAGGGGGTGGAATTCCTTTTCGCTCCTTCGGTGGAAGAAATGTATCCGGCGGGAGGAGTGACCTGGGTGGAGGTGGAGGGAATGAGTAACAAGCTAGACGGGCGTTCCCGGCCAGGACACTTTCGCGGAGTCACCACGGTGGTATCCAAACTGTTTCACGTGGTGGAGCCGGACGTGGCGTTCTTCGGGCAGAAGGACGCGGCGCAGGTTGCAATCATTCGACGAATGGTGCGCGACCTGAATTTTCCAGTGAAGATTGTGGCGTGCCCGATTGTGCGGGAGGCCGACGGACTGGCCATGAGTTCGCGCAATCTTTATCTCGATCGGCAACAGCGCAATCAGGCGCTCGCGTTGCATCGTTCTCTGGTGCGGGTGAAAAAGTTGTGGGAGGGTGGAGAACGTAGTGCTGAGAAGCTGGTGGTCGCGGGTAGGGAAGAAATTGCGAAAGAGAAATTGGTGCGTCTCGACTATTTCGAAATCGTGGATCCCGACAGCCTGGATCCGGTGCAGACTGTCGGCTCCGGGGCGATGGCAGTGGTTGCCGCATTTGTAGGGACGACACGGATCATTGATAACCTGTTGCTTTAGGGGCGGCGGCTAATTCCGTCCCGACGGGACTCGTTCATATTTACCGGATCTTAACCCGCACTTACGTGCGGGACTATCGCATACCGCCCTTGTGGGGGCTGGAACATACCGCCGCGGTCGGGGATGGAACGCGATGGCGTCCAGCTTTTTTCACGTGCACCTCTTTTTGCGCCTGGTTCCACCGTTGCTTGAGACTTAGCGGGTCGGCCGGGCCTTGTCGGATTGGGAGATCGCCGCAGAAGTGGTCTGAGGGGAAAGCCGCTGCGTTACCAGGCTTCGGATGTGCGACCAAAGGTTGGGGTCGCATTCGCTCTGCATGTGGCCAGGGGTCAAGACTCGGTACCACCAGGAGGCGTCCGGACAGGCGACCGGGGCTTTCTTGTAATCCATGCGATAGTTACCGAGGATCTCAGTGCGGGCGGCATCGGCAGCCACAATTTGCCGACGGCCATGCACAATGCCTTGGGTCTGGTAAAAGTTCACGGCTTCGGCGACATTGTCAGGTATAACGGAATCGTTTTGCCACCACTTGGCGACGCTATCGACCTGTATGGTCAGGGAAACGGGAATCCCCAGGCGCTGTAAATCGCGCGCCAGTAGCACTGCTGCGGCGGCTCCCCAACTGTGGCCGAAGAGGACGATCCGCGCGCCTGCTTTTTCCTCCGAGCTAAGAACACCGTCGTGGTTACCGTCGAGCAGTCGCAGGACGGTATCATAGGCGATTTTCCTGCGACGGTTCTCAAAAACCTGAACATAAGTGCCGTTGGGAACCGCGCGCCGGATTTGCTGCGCAAGGATCACGGTGCCATGATGCGGGTTCTCATGGCTGACAAAACCACCCACGAATCCTATGACTATGGCGGATGGAACTGAAGTTGACGGGGGCTTGGGGACGACGGTATCTAATGCGCCGGCGACAGCCGGCAGAGTGACCCCGAAAATCATTAATACGATGACTGCGAAGCGAGATGAGGTAACCCTGCGCAAAAAAACCCTTTCACTGGTGAGATGACTCGATTCGTTGGAGGGATGCCGACGAAGGATGAACCAGGCGACGGCACTCACAACAAGGGAGGCCGGGCAAAAACAGGCTTGACCGGTGCGATTCGGGTATCTAACCCGAGTGACAGTTTACACCCGTTTGTCAAGAAGCGGAGGCTTTTACTACTGCAACGATGCGCAGTGGGGGGAAGGTGTGCAGGAAATCGAGGCGGCTGCGTGAGGCCTTGGCTCCGGCGGACTGGAATGCCGCCACGTAATTAGCGGTGTTCTTGAAATCGGCAATGACGGCCGTGCCTCCGGGCTTGAGCACACGGATAATCTCACGGCAGGCCCGGTCGCGTCCTTCGCGGCTGGGGATATTGTGCAGGCAGAGGTTGGAGAGGACTACATCGAAGCTCGCGTCGGGAAACTGCATCGCGGTGGCGTCGTCGCTTTTCACCTCGACCCGGTCGGAAACTCCTTCGAGTTCCACGTTGCGCAAAGTCTTATCCCGTGAGTTTCCGGAGAGATCGCCCTTGTTCCAAATGTCGATGCCGATTGCTTTCCCGGTGCTCAGCCTCTTGGCGGCGCCGATCATGAGCAGGCCGCGGCCGGTGCCGACGTCGAGAACGATTTCGTTCCCCGTCCAGTTCACTCGACCGAGCATCCGGTCGCGATGGCGGAACTTCCCTACCTCGGCGTAAAAAATCATGGCCACGCCTTCGAGCAGGCAGGCGGCACCGGTCCACATGGCCGTCGGCCGGAGCACAAAGCTTACGGAACCAAGTGTGACCACGGGCAGGAGGCGCGCCAGTACGAAGAGTGCGACCCCGATGACGAAAAGGTTGCGAATGACACCGGGAGCGTCAATGCCGTAGTCGGTTTTGGCGGGGTGCATGGACAGTGAGGCGAATTGTAACCGAAATCCGGCGGTCGGCAGTCAACGCAGAGCCTTGGTGCCGGAAACGAAGGTGTTTCCTGCTAAGACGTACCGCAGCGGCCGGTCGGTCGCCCGCCGGATGCCGATGCGCGGCGTGATCCGGATGTTTCTTGCGCGAAAGCCTTCTTCTCCTATCCACAACCCGGAATCGGGCGAGGTAAGGTCGCATCCGTGATCGCGGGCACGAGTGATGCCGAAGGCTTCGGCCAGTCGTCCCGGGCCACTGGTGAGCCGAATCAGGTCGCGAGGGCTTTGGAGAGCGATATCTCGGGCGCGAGCCATTTGCTCGATGCCCAGCAGGGGTTCGAGGGCGCGGAAGAGAACAGAGCCCGCTTTCCCTTCGCGCTCACAGGAGACGTTCAGGCAGTAGTGGTTGCCGTAGATGAAATAAACGTAGGCAAAGCCGGGAGGTCCGAACAAGACCGAGGTGCGGGCGGTAATGCCGGCAGCGGCGTGGGCCGCGGGATCGTTCTGCCCCAAGTAGGCTTCGACTTCGACGATGCGTGCGGCCAGGCGGAGCTCGCCGTGATCGCGCACGAGTACCTTACCCAGGAGTTCGCGGGCGACGGAGCGTGGATTGCGGGCGAAGAAAGCGCGATTGAGCGGGCGGATGGATCGGGTTGGGAGAGGCGTGGACAAAGTGGCAGAAGGCTGAATCATCATAAAAAGTACGACCACAGGGGCTGAAGTCCGAAGTTTATAACGAGCGGTTTGCGCCGCGCTGAAGCGCCGCTCTTCCACGTTGCCGCAAGCCTTAATGCCGCAACTGCCGGGATACAAATCCGCCAGTATGGACCGTACTTGCACATCGGCGGTCAGGCTACGCCGCGCCTTTGGCCGATTCTTTCAGGTACGCGAGGACTTCCACCGCATGGCCTTCGGGCTTAACTTTGGGGAAGATGTGCTGGATTTTGCCGTCGGGTGCAATGACGAACGTGGTCCGGGCGATGCCCATCACTTTCTTGCCGTACATATTTTTTTCCTGGACGACGCCATAGGCGTTGGCGACTTTCTTATCGGCATCGGCGAGCAAGGTAAAGGGTAGCTTGAATTTGTCCTGGAATTTTTTCTGTGTCTTGGGGGTGTCAGGGGAGATGCCGAGCAGAACGGCGCCGGTCTTTTGAATTTGCTTATACCTATCGCGGAAGGCACAGGCCTCCACGGTACAGCCGGGAGTATCGGCGCGAGGATAGAAATAGAGCACCACGACTTTGCCGCGCAGATCTCTTAGGGAAAGCTGCTTGTCGTTCTCGTCCTGCAAAGTAAACTCAGGGGCCTTATCATTGATATTGATATTCATGAGCATCTCGTTTCCAGGGGGAAGAGTTTTGAAGGCAGCATCCTTAATCTCAGTATTGGCAAAGCCGAGGCCGGGACGGAGTGTCTTCACAAACTCCTTATACCGCAGATTGGCAGTGTTCGTCATTGGCCTGCTCCTGCTTTTCGCAATGGCTGGCTTGACACCGTGTGTGGCGCAAGGCGCGCGACCACAGATTACGCCCCAGAGAAACAAGCCCCAGGAAAACAAGAAGCCCAAGAAAGGGAAAGAGCCGCGAGCGTTAGGAGTTCTCGAAGTGAACGGCGGCAAGGGAACACTGATTCCCGTGGCGATTTTGATCGACGGCGAGTTTTATGATGCCAGCGCCTACAAAGCGGACCCCATACCGATGGCGCTGGAATGGGGCACCGTGTATGAGGCGGAGCAGTCCGGAGACTCAAAGGGATTGTTCACGGTGAATGGAGCGCTGCACAGCAAGAGCCCGGGCAGCGCGCACCCCTGGGTGGGCACGGGAACGTACTTGCCGCGTGGATCTGAGGTTGCGAAAACCAGCCACAAAGCTGAGGACGTTCCTGTGGGGTTGGATAACAGCGGAGATGAGCCACCGCGCTTGACGAGAAAGGACGCATCGAAGCCGGCCGCTGCACCCGATGCGAGTTCCACTCCTGCTCCCGGCGGCTCAGGATCAGCAGACAAGCCCGGAGCAACGGCTCCGGCATCGTCGCAGCCGGCGGGCGGTTCGTCGACAGGTTCGACCGGGCAGCAAACGCCGAAGGCGACGAACCCGCCTGCTCCTGAGAAGCCTGCGGATGGGCAATCCACGCCAGTTGCAGCACCAGCGTCGCAGACATCGTCCGGCGAATCATCCTCCGGCAAATCGTCCTCCGGCGAATCAGGGGACAACTACTATCGTCCCACCTTGAGGCGCGGCAAGCCGACAACGGCGGCGCCATCGGCCGAAGATGAGGCGGTTACCAAGAAGGGTGGTAAGACTGACCCTGCGGCTTCCGCGGGTGCGGCCAGTGCGAGTCCGCCACAAATGGTGGCGGCAATTTCCGATGCGCTAGGACCCGATCCGCAATCCTATAGATTTTTCTGGAAGACGGGCGAAGAGGAAGAGCGACGTAATCAGATGTTGGCCCTGGCGGCCGATGAAGTGAGGGCCTATGCTGCGGCGCTATTGAAAAATCAGATTCCGGCTCGGCCAGTTGCGCCTAAGTCGGGCGCGGTCGGCCATAAGGCGGCGGCCAAGCAGGCGCAGCCCGTGTTTGAGAACGTCCAATTTCATGGATTCGATGTTTGGCTTACGAGCCAACCGGTGATGATTCTAAGCGCGGAAGCGCACATCCCGGGTGCGACGGAGGTGAACGCTGCAGCGGAGCCTTACAGCGTTATGCTGGTGGCGAAAACAGACATCTATGGCAATTTGCGCAAACTGTTTTCCGGCATCACTGACAAGTTTCATCTCGACGTGACACCGCGCCTGGAATTGATCGATGTTGTGGATGCGGATGGAGATGGCCGCGGAGAATTGCTGTTTCGCGAGAGTTCGGATGCGGGCAGCGGATACCTAATTTATCGCGCTACAGCGGACAAGCTGTGGAAGATGTTTGACAGTTTGCACGCGGAGTAGCCGAAACCCAGCTCCTAGTCTCCGATTCTCAGTAAGGGCGATTACTGGGACTGAGGACACTCTTCTTTAGGTTTCGATGCCTATGTGGCAGACACGGCCGACGAGGTAGTCGGAGGTAGATTTGCCATCTTCCATGGTCAGGAGGTCGACTGGATAAGCCTGGTTGTGGGGCCGCAGAATCAGATGATTTCCGGCGGTTTCCACATACTTAACGGTGCAGGTCCCATCCTTGAGGACGGCGTACATGTTGAACTCACCCTTGCGATAGGGCTTGAGGGAATTGTAATGGCGGTCGATCAACAGCGTGGCGCCGGGAAGCAGACGCGGATACATGCTCATGCCTTCGCGGCCGCCGACTTTGATGACTACGAAGCGTTCCCATCCCTCACGGGCGCCTTCGATTTCCGGTTTTAACTTCTTTAGAAGAGTTTTCTTGAACTTCAGGATCTCCTTCACGTTCATGCTGGCGACGAGGGGTTGAGTGGCGGCGATGGTTCCCTCAATGAGAAGCACGTTCTGAAACTCGTCATCGCTGGGTGGCAGGATGGAAGCGCGCTTATTGACCTCTGAGGGATCAAGAAGATCGAGTACGGAAAGATGCTGAACGGCCAGGACGCGGTCCATGCCCTCAAGGCTGAGGCCACGCTTGCGATTCAGAAAATTGGAGATGTGGGCCTGCTTGAAGCCGGTTTGTTGTGCCAGGCGGAGGCCGGTGAGGTCGCCTTCCTCAATGCGCTCCCAGAGAGTATCGCGCAGATTGTCTTGCAGAACGCGGAACTTCATGACGGGGAGTATATCACGATTGCTATAGCCTAATGCTAATCAAGAATGATCTAAACATCCTCTTTGGTATAACGATGTAGGGCGCGCTGAAGAGTGCGCCCTTCGTGTTTTTGGACGGAAATCCGAAAGTGGCCCATGGCGCTTTTGTTTTCTCGCGAATATCTGGCTCGGAGTCGCCTTACGTTCAGGGTCGCTTTTGCTTTGGAGGTGTGCGGCGGGGCATGAACAAACGAACAAGTCAGACAAGGGGAAGAGCTAGGGCGCAAGGAAAGGCTAAAGCGAAGACCAACGCGAAGACGAAGAGGACTGATAAAGAAGGTGCGACAGAAAAAGGTCCGGAGAGGACCGCAGGAGAAAGGCTGCAGCCGGTCGATTTCGTGGAAGTGCCAAAAGATATCGCGGTGGAAGGCGCTGCGAAAAATATTTTGGCGGCAGTGATCGAGCAGGCCATGGGCGGCCAATTGGGTGCGGCAAAATATTTGTTTGAGGCCGTAGGACTGTATCCGACGAGCGCTGAGACAGCATCGGCGCCGGAGGGCTCGCTGGCGTATACATTGCTGAGGCGGCTGGGGTTGCCGACCGATCCGTGGATTGTGACGAAGATGGAAGTCCGGTTGAGGTTGATAGTGAGAGAAAGCTGGCCATTCGGCGGGAGTTTGGCCGCGAATTCGGAATCGGCGAACCGAAGACCATCGACGAAGCAGAGCAGACGACACGACAAAACGAAAATCAAAGGGATGCCGTAAAATGAACCGAAGCTACGATCGGGGAAAGACGGGTCGTCCCGATGCGCTAGCGATTTCGCCGCGGGTCGGGTCCGGCAGAAAAACCCTGAAGGCACGGCGGCGAAGGCATTTTCGGTCGACTGGTTCTCTCGAAGCAATCCAGCGGATAGAAAGGTCCGCGCTGCACGACGCAAAATGGGCATGGACATAACGTGGGTGACCGATCGGATTGCGGTCGGAGGCGGAATCTGGACGGCGGAGAATATGGCGTCGATATCCCGTTCCGGGATCACGCACATCATTGATATGCAGATTGAGTTTGACGACACGCCGCTGGCGGGGCCGCACGGAATCGCGGTTTGCTGGAATCCGGTGGACGACGATTTCGAACCGAAGCCTCCTGAAGTGTTTGCTCGGGGCGTGGACTTTGCCATGGCGGCGCTGGAACGGGATGGAGCGAAATTGTATGTCCATTGCGCGGCGGGAGTGCACAGGGCGCCGATGATGACCCTGGCGTTGTTGGGAGTGATGGGCTGGACGGTCGAGGATGGCATGGATCTGATTGAGGGGCGAAGGCCGGTGGCAGACTTTGCGGACGTTTACGTGCGAAGCGTAGAGAATTTTCTGCAGGGACGAGAGAGAATAAGAGTTCGACTGTTTTAGAAGGAAGCATGTTTCAGATATACCGCCCCACGGGGCGGCTTTTTTGTTGGGTGCTGGCGGTGATGCTGGCGGCATGGGTTGGGCGGTCGGTAGCGCGTGAAGCTTCCGCGATAGAACCAGAGATGCCGGCAAGTCACCTCGGCGAGAAGCCGCGCGTGGCAGAGCCCGCGCCGCAACGCTTCAACCTGGTGCAAGCAA
>Ga0182015_10002790_pt1 | contig 20486 bp, 14 predicted proteins | sample 712P3MmetaG_FD_120478 | JGI IMG/M metagenome (GOLD analysis project Ga0182015, IMG submission 120478) | Permafrost microbial communities from Stordalen Mire, Sweden - 712P3M metaG | ecosystem: Environmental > Terrestrial > Soil > Wetlands > Permafrost | place: Sweden: Stordalen | collected...
AATAGACGATGCCGAGAACGATCGACGCCAAATGCGCGGTCCTTGGGTACTGCATCCCAATCCCACCGGCAATTTGAACGATCATGAGACACCCGCCGATGATGGTTCCAAAAGGCAGGCTCCAGAGCTGACGCAGGGTTTGCCAGGTGTCAGAGTCGTACCACATCAGTGCGATGATGCCGAGCAGCACCGCCGACCCGCCGAAGACGATCCGCCCGTACAACGCTGTTTTCATACAAGAAACAGTAACACCCTCGCACCGCAACTCCTGTTCCAGGCTCGAAGTGTCCCGTCAGGCCGGCGCACGCGGAGGCGGTTGGGTGTAAAATGACTCGGGACGAAAAGTCAAAACGGAATAGGAGGGCCATCATGTCCTTGCGACGAAGGATGATTTGGACCAGGGTCGCGCTCGCAATCGTTTTCACCATCGGCGGGCCGTTTAAAGCTGGTGCGCAGGGTTTCGGGCCGGTTGCCGAACCCTACACGCCCGCGGCGGACGCCAAAGACCTGAAGGCCGTGCTCTTCAAGTGGATGTGGGCCATGGGCATGCTGAAGGGCCATGATGAACGCGACATGGTGGCATCGCTCGAATATCAGGGCAAAGGCACGCTTCAGGTGGACGGACAACCTTGCACGCTCACGAAATATCGCGCGAGCACGAACTACCAGACCTTCAGCCAGCGGATTAACTACGCCTGCACACGGCCGAATGGAGCAACGTACTCGAACGTCGAAGTGGTCAGCGGGCTGTACGCCTGGAACGAAGACACGCCCGGCGCCGGGATCGATGGGACGAAGGGAAAGATAATGCCGACGCCTGGGACCGTCGAGGAGCGGCTGGTCCGAATTTGGGCCAGTCCCCAGGGCGCACCCAAGGCCGCGCTGGCAGGGACCACGGACACATTCTGGTTGGGGGCTAACCCCGGAACTCTTTTCGCCGACGGTGTCGCGACTGCGGGCAAGACGTCGCTTTCATGGGAGGACGGCAAGCCGGTGGTCTCGTTCCCGATTCCGGGCGTTCCGGGAGCCACCGCGACAGCCACGCTTGATCCGAAGAACTTCACCACCGATCGCGTGGTGGTGAAACAGGGCTCGACGACCACCGAGTTCACCTACGGCGACTATCAAGACTGGAACAACCCGCTGAACAAAATCGGAGTGCTTTACGCCGGAAAGATTACCGAGCGCCGGAGCGGCGCGGTCATCCGCGACCTGACAACGAACGTGACGGAGACGGGCGACGTGTATGTGGTTGCGCCTGTTCCGGCGAGCGTGCAGAAGGCTATGCAGGCCACGGGGAAACTTCCGGTCGGAGTGATGGCCAAGACCGAACCTCCCGTAAACAAGGCGGCGTCCACGCCTCGGCTGGGCGAGCATCCGGACTTGACGGGCAGCTGGTCCTGGAACGACTGGATTGGGAACTACATGAATGGGGGAGGACGCCGGCGCAGCCCCTGGCAGGCCGCGGACAGTAACCGGACTACTAATCAGACCGAAGATTTCGAGCTCTACTCGCCATCGCGGTTCGGCAATCTGGGCCGTCCAATATACAAGCCGGAGCACTGGGACAAAGTTCAACAGCTCGACATGTGGACGAACAAGAATGACCCTGTCATGACGTGCCAGCCCCTGGGAGTCCCGCGCGAGGGCCCGCCGCGGCGCATCTACCAGACGGACCACGATATTACCTTTCTCTATTCTGGAGGCGATGCAGGAGGCGGATACGGCGAGTTTCGCGTGATCCCGACCGATGGCCGCCCGCACCCCAAATCGGCCGAGCTCGATATCACGTATATGGGCGATACCGTGGGACACTGGGACGGCGACACGCTGGTGCTCGACTCCGTCGCGTTCACCGATACCACCTGGCTGGGTCGCGGTGGTTTCTTCCACTCCGATCAGATGCACGTCGTGGAGCGATTCAAGCGTGAAGGCGATGCACTCCTGTACGACGTGACGGTGGAAGACCCTGAAGTGCTGGCGGAGCCGTATGTGTATCCGACACGAGTAGTGCGGCGCAACCCCAATCCCAACGCGGGCCTGGTCCGAGAGCGAGGCAACTGCGAGGTCTACGAGACCAAGAGCATTAGCTCCCAAATTCGCCACTAGTTACTGAACCGCCATGCGTAAGCATGCGGACGTCAATTCTCAAGGAGGACACCGATTATGAGTTCCACCAGACGCACCATACTGGCAGCGGGAGCCGCGGCAGCGGCAACCAGCGCCGTGCAGCGCGTATTCGCTCAGCAATCGGGCCAAGCAGGAACCGGCAAGTTCTATGAACGGGGCCCGGTTCGCATCTACTATGAGGAGGCTGGTTCCGGCTTCCCACTGTTACTGATGCCGGGCGGAGGGTTGAACTCCACCATTGCCTTCTTCACCGGCAACTCGCCCTTCAACGCGATCGAGGAGTTCAAGGGACAGTATCGTTGCATAACGGCAGACCTGCGCAACGCCCCCAGCGGCCAATCCACCGGCCCTGTAGAGGTCGAACGGCCGTGGGAATCCTACGCCGACGACCAGCTCGGCCTGATGGACCATCTGGGAATCGACAAGTTCATGGTGATGGGCTTCTGCATCGGCGGCCCGTTCATCTGGAGTCTCCTGAAGCGCGCGCCCAATCGTATTGCCGCAGCCGTGCTGGCGCAGCCGGTGGGCTGGCGTCCGGAGATGCGCGACCCGAAGTACCCAGGCACATTTTGGAAGAGCTGGGGTGCGACGCTGGTTGCCAAGCGGCCCGAGATCACGATACAGACGACCGACCAATTTGTGACCAACATGTTCGAGACCAATCCCGACTTCGTCTTCACCGTGACGCGCGATTTCGTGCGTAGTTGCCAAAACCCAATCCTGGTTCTACCCGACGAGGTCCCCGCGCACCCATACGCCGTCGCCATGGAATGCGCGATGCTCGCGCCAAAAGCCGAAGTGAGCCTGTTCCCTTGGAAAGAACCCAAGGATCGAATCCCGCTCGCGGTGCGCCAGATTCATTCGTTCCTCAAGGCGCATCAGCCCGCTTAGGCGCTCGCGATTCTGAACCGCGCGCGTCAGCAAGCGATTTGCAGGTGTTTGCCGAGCCGCGACCGGATGCCCTGTTAAAGGGCCAAGGGAGTCGGTCCCAACATTACTCGCCGAAAAAGCCGGCAAACCATCTAATCGATCTCTCAGTTCTGGGACACGGTCGTGAGGGGACGAAATCGTCGCGAGGTCGCTACAGCACTCGCGCCCGGCTCGGTGAAAGTCGAGGAGGGCTGAGCATTCTCAACTCCTAGGCATTCAGCGAAGACCACCGGGTCGATTTGCTTGAAGAACTCCCGGTGCAGCATCTCGACGCTTCTCTGCATCTCCGTCGCCGGTACGATGAGACTCACGGCCAACCTGGAGCGCGTGCTGGACAGAATCGTCACCGGAATCTGCTTCAGCGCGGCCATCGAGCGGGCGACTACCTCCGCAGTGCCGTCAATACCTTCTCCGACCAGGGTGAGAACCGCCGATCGAGTGTGCAGACGCACCTCGACGCATCCTCCAAGTTCAATGGGAAGGTCTCGGTAGCGCGTCGAACTCTTCAATGCCAGAAAGATAGTTCGCTCGTTCTGGCATAGAAACTCGGCGGGCATGCCGTACCGTGCGCACATCTCACCTAGCGCCGCCGCGAGCTCCGCGGGGTCACGTTCATCCTTCGGCCGGATCTCCAGGACAGTCAAGTCCGGTTTGCAGGCGATCGCCTTGACAGGATTGGAACATGGGGGCACGGCCGGAACGATGCGTGTGCCCTCCATTTCGGGCCTGCGAGAGTTTCTTATGACCAGAGGAATCCGTTGCCGGATCGCCGGCGTCACCGTGTCAGGATGCAGGACCCTCGCGCCGGATCCAGCTAGTGCGGCAGCCTCTTGATAGGAGAGCGACCGCAGGCGATAGCCTCCCTGAAAAACGCGTGGATCACAGGTTAGCATTCCATCAACATCCGTCCAGATTTGGATCTCGTCGGCCGAAATGCCCGCGCCCACTATGGACGCCGTCAAGTCCGAACCACCTCGGCCCAGTGTGGTGGTTACACCATCTTTGGTGGACCCTATAAAGCCGCCCAGGACCGCCACCACGCCGTCGCTCAAGTAAGGAATCACCCGCCGTAGGTTGGCATAACACTCCCAATAGAGCGGGCTGGCATGCGTGTGACGGTCGTCGGTGAGAATCAATTCGCGCGCATCCAAGTGTACGGATGGAATACCCGCGCTCTCGAGCGCCGCAGCCACGATCTGGCTGGACATACGCTCGCCAAAACTGGCGATTTCGTCCAACAGCGCGGGAGTGACCTTGCGGCCCTCGTCCACAACTTCGGACAGGATCACGCGGAGGTCGCGGAAAGAGCGTTGCAGCGAGGTTTCGAGACTATGCAGAGCTTCGTCATTGGCGACCTGACTGGCTACCTCGAAATGATAGTCTTGCAGTTCCGTAAGACACTTCGAGCCCATGTAGAGTTCACCTCGTCGGGCGTGTTCGGCAAACTCCAGCAGTCTGTTTGTCGTTTTGCCAAGCGCGGACACCACGACAACAGGCCGCTCGGCAAGATGCGCGTTCACCGTTCCGACCAAGCGCGCGATTGCGTCGCTTGATTCCACGGAAGTACCGCCGAATTTCATGACAATCATAGAGAGTAGATCCTTTCAAGGCCGGGAGCAGTGTCTGCTGATCCGCTATCAAGATACTGCCTAAAGCATTAGGAAGGCATTAAGCTAGGACTAAGTTTTCGTTAAGGTTGTTAAACCACTTATTACAATGGGGAAATCGCATGTTTGAGCAGGCCCCACTTGCCCGCAAAACGCCCTATTCGCGGATTTCGCCTGCTCGCCGGACCGGATGTCTCGTTGGAGAACGTCGGTCCCACCAAGAACCATTAACCAGCCACCAACAACCAACCACCAAGAACCAACAACCAATCACGCTGTTGTAGGATTAGAAACAGCGCCGGACGCCTAAGGCCGGGCGCTCGAGAAGCACAGGAGAAGCAAGGAGAAATGACGATGAAATTGGCGAAAGCGGCGTTGCTTTTCACGCTGGCGTCGGTGGCAGCCTCGGCCCAGGTGAATATTGGCGAACAGAAGCCCGAAGCCAGCCTGCCCTTCAATATGACCACGGTGGCCACCTTTGACCTGCCCTGGCGGATAGCGTTCCTGCCCGACGGGCGCATGCTGATCACCGAAAAGGTCGGGCCCCTTTGGGTGGTCTCCCAGGATGGAAAGAAGATCCAGGTGAGCGGCACGCCCCCAGTCTATTGGGAGGGCCAGAGCGGCATGCTGGGCGTCTTCCTCTCGCCCACCTATGCCACCGACCAGAATATCTATCTCACCTATGCCGAGCCGGGTGACTATGGCGGCGGTCTGGCGTTGGCGCGCGCCAAGCTGACCCTGAACCCGAACGCGACCGGGCCCTTCGCCAGCCCGGCCAGACTGGAACACCTCGAAGTGCTGTGGCGTCAGTTGCCCAAGGGCAAGGGCGGCCAGGAAGGCGCACAGATCGCCTTCGCGCCCGACGGCCAGTCTCTGTTCCTCACGGTTGGCGACCGCCAGCGCTTCACCCCCGCTCAGGATCCAGACCAGCCCGAAGGCAAGATCCTGCACCTGACGCTGGATGGCAAACCCGCGCCCGACAATCCCAACTTCGGCAAGACCGGTGCTGCCAGCATTCCTCTGATCGATCCGCCCAGCGACACCGAAGCCGCCAAGACCGCGAAGGTGGTCAGCACTTATACCTTTACCACCCCCAACCTGACGCCGGCTGAAACCTGGGCCAGCGGTGTCCGCACGCCCTATGGACTCGCGTTTTCGCCCACCGGCGAACTGTGGGAGGTGGAGCATGGCCCGCGCGGCGGCGACGAGCTGAACCTGATCCAGAAGGGCAAGAACTATGGCTGGCCGCTCGTCTCCTTCGGCAACAACTATAACGGCGTCCCCATTCCCAAGCCCGACATGCGGCCCGACCTGGCGATGGCGGTGCTGTATTGGGTGCCCGTGATCGCGCCGGGCAATCTGATGTTCTACCACGGCACTCAGACCTTCCCGCAATGGAACGGCAACGGCTTCGTCAGCGGCCTGGGGACCACTTCGCTCAACCGCATCATCTTTGACGGCCATGGCGGCGCCAAATCCGCCGAGCGCTGGAGTGTGGGTAAGCGCATCCGCGATGTGGAAGAGGGCCCCGATGGCTCGCTGTGGATGCTGGAGGACGCCGCTGAGGGCGCTCTGATCCATGTGACACCCAAGTGATCGCTTCGCGGGTAGCGCTTATCGCGACTACCTTATTCGCCGCATTCAGTATGTTCGGCGCGGCGATTAACGATCCGGTGCGGCTCGACACGGGATTGATCTCCGGTGCCACCACGGCCAGCCCGGACGTGCGTGTATTCAAGGGTATTCCTTATGCGGCGCCGCCCGTGGGCGATCTGCGCTGGCGCGCGCCGAAGCCGGCCGCGCACTGGGAAGGAACCCGCGCGGCGGATCAGTTCGGCCCGGTGTGCATGCAGGGCGGCGATCAGAAAATGAGTGAGGATTGCCTGTACCTCAACGTCTGGACCAGCGCGAAGGCGGCCGGATCGAAGACGAGTGACAAGCGCCCCGTGATGCTGTGGATCTACGGCGGCGGTTACACCAGCGGCTCCGGCTCGCAGCCCATGTACGATGGCGAGGCATTGGCGAAAAAGGGCGCGGTGGTGGTGACGTTCAACTACCGGCTGGGCGTCCTCGGCTTCTTTTCCCACCCGGAGCTGACCAAAGAATCGGACCGGCGAGGAGCGGCGAACTTCGGCGTGATGGACGCGATCGCGGCGCTCGAGTGGGTGCAGCACAACATCGCGCGATTTGGCGGCGACCCGAAGCGGGTGACCATCTTCGGCGAATCAGCCGGCGCCGGAATGGTGGCGAACCTGATGACCATACCCTCGGCGAAGGGCCTGTTCGCGCGCGCGATGGGCGAGAGCAGCGCCTGGTCCACCGCCAGGATCGCTCCGTTGAGCACGCTGGCGGATGCCGAACTGGAAGGCGTGAAGCTGGCTGACGGAGTGGGTGCGAAGTCGCTGGCGGAGCTGCGTGCGAAACCAGCGGAAGCGATTCAGAAGGCCGGGCGCGGGCAGGGGCCGGTGGTGGACGGATACCTGATCCCGGAAGATCCGGGGAAGGTCTTTGCAGCAGGTAAGCAGATCGACGTGCCGGTGCTGACGGGATCGAATCGCGACGAGTCGTTCGGGGGCAATCCGAAATCAGCGGCGGATTTTGTGGAGCAGGCGCGCAAGCGGTTCGGCGACCTGGCGGATGCGTACCTGAAACTCTACCCGGCGGATTCCGACGAACAGGCGCGCGAATCGGCGTTCTATTCAGGGCGCGACGAGATGGCGTTCGTGATGCGGAACTGGGCGCGGCTGGCGGCTGGTTCATCCTCGAAGCCTGGCAAGTCGAAAGCGTTCGTATATTACTTCACGGAGCAGCCGCCGCGACTCGCGAACGCGCGAGGGCCGTTCGCGCCCGGGCCGCACGGCAGCGCCACGCATGTCTCCGAGATCCTCTACGCATTCGGCCATCTGGATGGGAGCCGGACGTGGACGGACCGCGACCGGCAGGTGGCGGACGCGATGTCGTCCTACTGGGTGAACTTCGCCAGGAGCGGCGACCCGAACGGGAAAAGGCTGAATGGAATAAAGCTGGCCAAGTGGCCCGTGTACAACGGGAAGAACCAGAGCGTTATGGTGTTTGGCAATCCGCCGGAGGGCGCCGAGTCACCGAGCGAGGCGCAGCTGGCCTTCTTCCAATCGTATTTCGATAAGCTGACGGCGCGATAGTCGCTGCTGAAGGAGTCTTATTGATGAGCGATCCTAAAGATTATCCGTACGAAACACGCCTGAACATTCAGTTCGGCCCGCTGGAAACCATTGACGAGAAGGTCATCGCCGATGCGTGCACGTTCAAGTGGTTCAACCAAACTCTTTGCAAAGTGAACGATTCGGTCGTCCGCATGGGCGTATTCGAGGGCGAATATCACTGGCATAAGCACGACGATGACGACGAATTCTTTTACGTCCTGGAAGGCCGTCTCTTGATCGATCTCGAAGGCCGCGTTGTTGCTCTCGCCCCGCGACAGGGCTTTGTGATCCCAAAGGGCGTAATGCACCGGACGCGCGCCGGAGAGCGAACCGTTGTTCTGATGGTGGAGAACGCCGGAATTATTCCAACCGGTGACTGAAAGATGTCGTCCAGGAGAGCACCTCGAAGCTTACTCCTATCTGCTGCCTGCAGGACCTGTTCATCGAGCCAGAGCGAAGGTCTGCCGGGGCCGGCAAGAAGTTAATCGACTGGCTTGTGGAGGAAATGAAGTCAAAAGGCTGGTCGCGGCTTTACCATACATCATTAGTTACTTGACGTAGGCCATCAAGCGCCCGGCGACAATGGCGCCAAACCAGCAACCCAGCGAAGCCCAAGCCAGCATTTTTGCGCGGCCTGTCACGGGCGCCTTGTCGAGTTGCGGATCGTCGAATACTTGCCGGCGCATTCGTATGAGAACGAATAATCCTGCAAACACGAACCCCATCTTGAGGTAGAAATCCAGCATCGTGAGCTTGGTTGTGGCGTCGGCAATCAGCATCATGGTTCCGGTCACCGCGTTTATGCCGAACCCGAACCACAACAGCGGGAACGCGCGCGCGAAGGGCTTGACCGGAACGGCAGGCCAGAATCCCAGCACGACAAGGCTGATGATGGCACTCACTCCGGCCACGATGGACATCCCCAGGGTGTGGACGATGAGAATCGTCGGGAACGCCCAAATGGTTGGGGCGTTTTTCACCCATTGGCTAAATTCCAGGTTTTCGAGGAACTCGAGAAAATGATGCATGTGTTATTCCTAGCGGTCGTTATTCCTTACGTTCTCCTGCCGCGCCGTACTTCTGTCCAGCAGGTAGCCGACAATCGCGACGACAACCGTTATGACGCTCACCCAAAGAATGGTCCCGACCACCAATGACAAGGTTTTCCTCCATCTGATTCACACCCGGCTAGAATGAGTTGCCCAAAAATGGCAGCATGCTTCCGCAATACATAACACCGATCCACAGGACCATCGCGGACGCCGCAAAGACCTTGGCCGTAATTGGCGCGTCTTCCCCTGGTCCCAGAGACCACGGCTCATCGAAAAGCGTAAAGTATAAGGCGTTCGCTCCGGCCAGCATCGCCAGTCCGATTTTCCAGTAGAAGGCAGGGTTGTGTATGTACTGGCCGGGTATCCCTACGAAGAACAACATACCGGTGCCGATATTCACGCCGAATCCCAACGCGGCCCAAGGCAGGAGACGGTGCAGGGAAGCGAAGGACACGCCCCGCATGACTCCTAGAACACGCAGATCCACCAGAAACACCACGCCACACAAAAGGCTCAGGCCAACGAAATGCAGGGTTTCGCAAGTAGGCCACATCCACGGGGTATCGGTAACGAAGAAGCCCACGGTCCGCGCCAGCGCGCCTTCCGGTGTCACTGTTTCCTGGCCGGCTCGGATTTCCTCGTGGCGGATTTCACCGCCGAGATTGGACACGCGGATCATCAAGCCGAGGGACACCAGAGTCAGGACCAGGATCACCGCAAGATTCCAGTTCGGTATGCGCGAGAGGCGCCGGAATTGCCACAATCCCAGCCAGCCAAACGCTCCGGTGAGCAGCATGAATCCCATGGCCACGAATGCAGCTCCTTCATGGGTTTCTATCATGGATTTCGATATGCCCGGCAGGGACTTGATGTGGTCTGCGGCGCCGTTTCCGCTCATATAAGCGGGGATCGCAATGAGAGCGATTCCCAGCAGCACAACCAGGCTGGCACGCTTCAAATCGTCGCTCCTCGTGATGAGGGAAAGCACAAACAAACCGCCGCCAATGATATAGCCGATGGACGGAAAATGGTTCAGTAAGAGATGGATGTGTGTCAAGTCCATGGGAATTCTCAAGCCTGAAGCGGATCAACCTCCTGTTAAAAGTCGACGCGAAGTTCGCGTTGAGGATGAACGCCGCGACGCCGCTCGATTACTATATCACCTGGGCTTTTTGAAGAACACTGTTCCCGACATCGCGCATACATGCTCCGGCTAGAACCACCGTACAATGAAGCCTTACCCACTCAGGCTTAACCCATGGCCGCGCCCACTGTCAATCCCGCCGCGGAGTTTCGACGGGAGCTTGGGCTGCGGGATCTGGTCCTCGCTCAGATACTCAACGTGGTTGGATCGAGTTGGGTCGGCGTTGCCTCCAAACTCGGCAAGGCGCATGCCGTGTTTTGGATGTCGTCCATGCTGCTCTTTTACGTTCCGCTCGCCTTGGTGGTCATCTATCTGAACAGGACGTTACCGTTGGAGGGCGGTTTATACCAGTGGGCAAAGGAAGCCTATGGCGCGTTCTGGGGGTTCCTCATCGCGTGGAACCTTTGGGTTTATGCGGTGGTCGTGTTGGGCAGCATTCTCTTCGTTGTTCCCACCGACCTCGCGTACTCAATCGGTCCGCGCGCGGCCTGGCTTCCGGCTAGCCACGCGGCCACCAGCGTGTTGACCGGCGTCGTCCTCATCTTTATTGCGTGGGTGGCGGTGCAAGGTTTGTCGATTGGCAAATGGCTGTTCAACACCGGCGGATTCCTGCTTTTGTTGGGCTACGGCATACTTGTGGCTCTGCCGGTCTGGGCGATCCTGCGCGGCAGGCCCGTTTCGTACGCACCCATACCTTTGGCGTTGCCTCAAGTTTCGTGGGTGAGCCTCGCCATCTTCGGCCAGATCACCGTGGGCGGTCTGAGCGGCTTTGAATATGTCGCCATCCTGGCCGGCGAAACCCGCGACGCCGCGCGCAACATCGGGAAGTCGGTTGCCATCGCCGCGCCTGTGATCGCGCTGATGTTCATCCTGGGAACCAGCTCAGTGATCACGTTTGTGGGCACGCGGCCCATCGACTTGATCGGTCCCATCCCCCAAACTTTTCGTGCCGCGCTGGGCAATACGGGCTTCGCATCGCACTTCGCTTCCATTGCCATTCTGTTCCTGCTGGTGCGCGCCATCTCGGCGTCCAGCCTTATCTTTACTGGCCTTACGCGGCTGCCGGTTACAGCCGGTTGGGACCACCTTCTGCCGGATTGGTTCACCCGTCTCGATCCGCGCCGCAGAACGCCTGTGAACTCCATCCTGTTCGTGACGGTCCTCGCCATGGTGCTCATCTTCTTCAGCATGCTCGGCGTGAGGGAGCAGGAAGCCTTGCAGTTGCTCAACAGCGCCTCCAACGTTCATTACGGCATCGCCTATGTCGCGCTCTTTGCCATTCCGCTCTTCGGTTCGGCGCGCCTGCGCCAAAGCCTTCCGAGGTGGCTGGGCCTTCCCGCCATGGCTGGGCTGATTTCCAGCGGCGTTGCGGTTCTGATCGCGGTCTATCCTATCGTTGATGTTGTGAGCAATCTCGAGTACGCGGGCAAGATCATTGGCGTGGTGTTGGTGAGCAATCTTATCGGCGTTCTCATTTACACCCTGCGAAGTTCCGCCTGAATCAGTGCTTCAACTTCACCGGCGGCGGCAGTTCCTTGCGCGGCAGCAGTTCCGGCCGGTTCGCTGCGTGATATACGATCGACGCAATCACCGCGGATGCCTGCATCAGGTCGGCCGGCACCACGTGGTCGTAGACGTCCATGTTCGAGTGGTGCGTGATTCGTTCATACTCCACTTCGTCCTGGATGAATTGGAATCCCGGCAAGCCAACTTGGTCGAAGGACTGGTGATCGGTTCCACCGGTGTTCCGAATCGTGATGGTCGAAGCGCCCAGGTCGCGGAACGGCGCGAGCCACGCCTCGAACACCGGCCGCATGGCGTCGTTCCCCTGCAAATATACGCCGCGAAGCTTCCCGGTTCCGTTATCGTCATTGAAATAGCCCGACAACTTAGCGTGCGCGGGCTTGAGTTGCATCGTGGCTGGGTCGCCGAAAGTTTCTTTCACGTACGCCCGCGATCCGTAAATCCCCTGTTCTTCGCCGCTCCACAAACCCAGCCGGACAGTCCGGTCGAGCTTGAGGTGCAGAGTCTTCAGAATGCGCATCACCTCGATCATGACCGCGCTGCCCGTTCCGTTGTCGGTGGCGCCGGTGCCGCCAATCCACGAATCGAAATGCGCGCCGATCATGACCACTTCATCCGGCTTCACCGCACCAGGAATGTTGGCGATGATGTTCAAGCCCTCGCCGGTTGCGCCGTCGGCGGTGGTTCGAATTTCGAGCTCCAGTTTCACGGGAACTTTCTTCTCCAACAACCGCGCGATGCGATTGTAGTGTTCGATTGTCAGAGCAATGCGCGGCTCGACCGGTGGCTGGTCGCTCAAATAAGTGCCGGCCGCCTCGCCGAAAACGGTTCCGTCATTGCCGTTGTAGCTGGGAACGATTGCCGCCACCGCGCCTTCCTGCGCCAGAAACTGATTGATCCGATCGGTAAGGTGGTCCTCATACTCCCAGACTTTGGACTCGGCATCCAGAGGCAGGAGGGCGAACAGAGCGCGCCGTTCCGTGGGCTTTTCCGGCAGGATCATCTTCTCGAGATCGAACGCCGGCAGCACTTGCGGCGTGGGAGCTTCCGCCTCCTTCGCCAAGTCCGCGTCTGAATAGCGCGAAGATGGCGCCGTCGTAACCGGCGTCACATCCCGCGGCTTTTCCAGCAAAACGATCTTTCCCCGCAGCTTGCCTTTCTGTTCCTGAAAGTACGCCTGCATCTCCTCTTCCGTTTTCTTGCGGTCCAGCCGGTCGGTGATCTTGAGCGGGGCCAGCACTGGCTCGGTCACCAGCGGCCCTTTCGTATCCGCCGACCACGCCAGCGGGAATCCGATCAGCGGCGCATACTCCGGTTCCTGGATCGAAATGCTGAACTTCGTGAGCCGCCAGCTACGCCCGAATTTGCCCCACGGTTGGGTAGCCGCATCCTCGATTCCATATTCCTTCAGCTGATTCACCGTCCAGTTCGCCGCCGCCGTGAAGCCCGGCGAGCCCGTCAACCGCGGCCCATACACGTCCGCGATCCAGAATAGGTGGTCCATTACCTTGGAGTTCTGAAACGCCTCCATCTTGATGCGTTGGATGACGCCGAGGTCGACCTTCTCTTGGGCGCAGAGCGCGACTGAAATCAGAGAAAATGCAAGAAGCTTCTTCATAGATCCTCTAAATCATAGCGCGCCGGGTCATGTCAGCGACTCTTCAGATTCCACCTCAGTGCGCGCTCTCCGAACGACTCGCCCACATAGACGTTCCCTTTTGAGTCGGTGGCGATGCTGTGCAAGTGGTAGAACTGTCCGGTGCCGTGTCCGCCGTGCCCACCGAAGAAGCCGATTACCTCGAGTGTCTGCCGATTGAGGATCTGCACCTTCTTATTGCTGCCATCCGACACGTAGAGGAACTGTTGGCCCTTGTCGGATGAAAAAGCGACGTCGAACGCCGTGCCTTCCGGCGTGGATGTTTTCCGCTCGATGAAACCCTCTTTCACAAACTTGCCGTCGGGTGTGAACACCTGAATCCGATTATTAACGCGGTCGCCCACGTAGACCAGCCCGTCGTTCGATATCCGGATCCCGTGCACCGTATTGAACTGCTGTGGACCCGGTCCGTCGAAGGTTCGCGTCCGCGGAACGCTGTCGTCAGGCTTATTCCCGTAGGCTCCCCAGTGGCGCTTGTACGCTCCGGTGTCCGCATCGAATACGATGACACGCCGGTTGCCATAGCCATCCGCCACGAAGACCTCGTTGGTTTTCGGGTACACAAAAATTCCTGCCGGCCGGTTCAAGTTTTCCGTGTCGTTACTCCCGCCGGTTTTTCCATGGTGGCCGATCTGGAGGAGAAACTTCCCGGACTTCGAGAACTTCAAGACGTTGGTGTCCTTCTCGCCGTTTCCGCCGATCCAGACGTTGTCCTTGTAGTCGACGAACATGCCGTGCTCGTTGTCGGGCCATTCGTATTCGGCTGACGGGCCGCCCCAACCTTGAATGAGGTTGCCCGCTTGATCGAATTCGAGCACCGGGGGCGCCGGGATGCAGCAATCGCCCTGAGGCGGGTTGAGAGCGGCGTACTTATCGTTGTTATCAAGAGTTCTGGGGCGGCTGGTCACCCAAATGTGATCGTGCGAGTCGACATAGATGCCGCCAACCTGGCCGAGCATCCAGTTGTTCGGCAGTTGCTTGGGCCAGTAGGGATCAGGTTCAAACTTCGGAACGCTTTGCGGGATGGCGGTGCAGGTGAGGGAGAAAAAAGCGATTGCGGCGGGGATGTGTGAATTCATGCCAGGATAATTGTAACCAGTCCGTCATGCAGCCGCTAATCCAAGATCGCTCGAACGCCGCCTCGCGCGGTTGGCCCGTCCTGTTCCGAGGTATGCGGCCGTTCAATGGCGCTCGCGCCCTCCGCGATTCGGTGGCCGGAATAGTGCTGGCGGCGATGAATATCCCGCAGGCTCTCGGCTACACCGCCATCGCCGGCATGCCCGCGGTCACCGGATTCTACACGCTATTGCTGCCGCTTCTGGCATTCGCAACGTTCGGCTCGTCGCGCTACCTGGTGGTCGCCGCCGACTCCGCAACCGCCGCCATTCTTGCTGGGGGAATCTCGGGCATGGCGACTCCGGCCAGCGCGAAGTATGTGGCATTGGCGGGGACCGTGGCGCTGCTCACCGCGGCGTTCCTGTTGGTGGCGCGGCTGCTCAGGCTCGGCTTCATTGCCGACTTCCTCTCGCAAACCGTGCTGGTTGGCTTTCTCACCGGAGTGGGATTTCAAGTCGGAATTTCAGTGCTTGGCGAAATGCTCGGTCTGGAGATTCACTCCCGCCGGACGGTTTTGCAAGTGGCTCAGATCGTCCGCGGTCTTCCCCATGTGCACGTGCCGTCTCTGCTCCTCTCCGCAGCGGTGGTAGCCGGCGTCCTCATTCTCGCCAGGTTTGCGCCCAGAGTCCCCGGCCCGCTGATCGCCGTGGCGGGTGCGATTGCGGCTAGCGCGGCTTGGAATTTTGCAGCGCGCGGCATCGCCGTCATTGGGCCGGTAGCCGGCGGCCTGCCGCATCTGGGCTTGCCCCATATGAGTTGGAACGAGATCCAGTTACTGATTCCGGTGGCAGGATCGTGCTTTGTGATGATCGTTGCGCAGAGCGCTGCAACCGCCCGCATCTACGCCGCGCGCAACCGCCAGCCATTGGACGAGAACGCGGACCTGGTCGGCCTTTCCGCGGCGAATACGGCAGCGGCGCTCAGCGGCGCGTTCGTGGTCAACGGAAGTCCAACTCAAACCGCCATGCTGGAAGGCTCCGGGGGACGCAGCCAGGTGGCGCACGTTGCCACGGCGGCGGTGGTTGCGCTCGTCCTGCTCTTTCTAACGCGCCCGTTGCAATATCTCCCGCGATGTGTGTTGGGCGCCATCGTGTTCATGGTGGCCATCCGGCTCGTAGACTTGCGTGGAATGCAAGGCATTCGCCGCGAGAGCCCGGGCGAATATCTGCTGGCCCTGACCACTGCTGGAGTGGTGGTGCTGTGGGGCGTTGAACAGGGAATCGTGCTCGCCATGGTGCTGTCGCTCATTCGCATTGTGCGGCACAGCTATCGTCCGCACACCGCGGTGCTCACAAGGGCCGACGGGGGAATATGGCAGTTGGCTCCCGTTGTTCGCGGTGCTACAACCGAGCCCGGGTTAGTGATCTACCGCTTTGGGGCGGCGTTATTTTACGCGAATGCCGGCCGGTTTTCAGAAGAGATCCGGCTTCTTGTTGGACCAGCGGCTTCATCGCTGTGCTGGCTGGTGGTGGACGCGGGAGCGATCACAAATGTGGATTACACCGCCGCGCGTGTGGTCCGGGAACTTCAGGAAGATCTGGCCCACCTGGGTGTCGCGTTGGTGTTCGCGCATGTGCAATCGGACCTGAAGCCCGATTTGGACCGGCACCACCTGACCGAGGTCATCGGTGCGAATCGGATTTTCTATACCCTCCACGAGGCGCTCGACTGCTACCATAACCTCGCAACCCACCCGGGAAACACGAAGTAACACGTAACAACCTTAGGAATGGGGAGTCCCATAAGATGGATACCTATGTCCCGGCGCTCTGCTTGGTCCTTGTTCATCGGAAGCTGCCTGGTGGTTGCCGCCGCCTCGCAGCTTTCCAGCCAGCAGGCTCTCGATACCGAAGAGGTCGCGGTCCATGCGCAGGCGCCGTGGCGCCCGTTTCCTCACTATTGGGAACAAGTGTTTGGCTCCGGGCGTGCGATTCTATCGTTGCGCGCGAGCTACCGGCGTGACCTGCGGGCAATGAAAGCGGCGACCGACATTCACTACGTTCGCTTCCACGCCATCTTTGATGACGACGTGGGCGTGTATGCGGAAGACCCGCAGGGCGAATCGGTCTACAATTGGTCCTACGTCGATCAGATTTATGACGGCCTGCTCGACAGCGGTGTGAAGCCGTTCGTTGAAATGAGCTTCATGCCACGCGCGTTAGCTCAGTCGCTCAAACCGCACGCGTTTTGGTACCACCCCTTGCCCTCGCCGCCGAAAGACTACGCGAAGTGGGAGGAACTGGTTTACAACTTCGCAAAACATCTGGTTGACCGCTACGGCGTGAACGAAGTGTCGCAATGGTATTTCGAAGTCTGGAACGAGCCGAATATCGACTTTTGGACCGGCGAACCGAAACAGGCGACTTATTTTGAGCTGTACGATCATGCGGCCCGGGCGATCAAACGCGCCGACCCTCGTTTGCGGGTAGGTGGTCCAGCCACCGCGCAGGCTGCGTGGATTCCCGAGATGATCGCGCACTCCGTCGAGGCCCGGGTCCCGCTCGATTTTGTATCTACTCACGTCTATGGGAACGACCTATCGAAAGACGTCTTTGGGACCGATGAAAATGTAGATCGCTCGGAGATGGTGGGCCGCGCCGTGCAGAAAGTCAAAAGCCAGGTGAAGTCGTCCGCCCGGCCCGATCTCCCCATTCATTGGACCGAGTACAATGCCAGCTACAAGAATGAAATCGATGTCACCGACACGGCCTTCATGGGACCCTGGCTGGCCAACAATATTCGGCTGTGCGATGGACTGGCGACGACCATGTCCTACTGGACGTTTTCCGACGTCTTCGAAGAGCAGGGCGTGATCAAGACGCCATTCTACGGAGGGTTTGGGCTCATCGCGGAAGGCGGCGTTCCGAAACCGGCGTTCAATGCGTTCGCCATGCTGCATCGATTGGGGGATCGACGGTCGCAGGCTGATCTGGCCAATGCTCTCGTCACGAAGCGCGCCGACGGAACGCTCGCGGTGGCGGTCTGGAACTACGCCGCGCCGGGTACTGTCGGCGCGTCGCGCAACGTGCGCCTCAAGGTGGACGGATGGACCGGCACGCCGCATTACCATGTCGAGATCCTGGATCGCGATCACGGGTCGGCGCTCGCCGCCTGGCAGGCCATGGGTAGCCCGGCAAGTCCAACTCGCGAACAATATGAACAGCTCCGGCGCGCGGCGGCCGCAACCCAGAAGCTGGACGGCGCGTCCAGTTTTATGCTCTCCGCTCCTGGACTAGCCTTAGTCGAGGTGCGGCCCCGCTGATACTCATGATCCTCCGCGCCACAGCAATCTTTCTCGCGGCCTTACTGGTGCTCTCAGGGGCAGTGCCCGTAGCCACCGTGGGCCCCACGGCCCCGGTCCTCACTGGGGATCAAGTGGCGCCGGTCTCGCCGGCGGATCGCGCCTTCCTCGAGGATCTGGAACACCGCAGCTTCGTTTATTTCTGGGAGCAAGCCGACCACGGCACGGGTTTGGTGCTGGATCGCGCGCGAGTGGACGGCGGACGCGCCAAGGGTCCCAGCCGCGATATCGCGAGCACCGCCGCCACTGGTTTCGGGCTCACCGCAATCTGCATCGGCGTGGAGCACGGCTGGGTCACCAGGCAGGAGGCGGCCGATCGCGTCCGCGTGACATTGCGGTTCTTTGCCGATAAAGCGAACCAGGAGCATGGCTGGTTTTATCACTGGATGGACGTCTCCACCGGTGATCGCAAATGGGACAGCGAGACGTCCTCCGTCGACACCTCGTTTCTGCTCGCGGGCGTTCTCACCGCCGCGCAGTACTTCTCCGATGATTCCGAGATCCCCAAGCTGGCCGCCGAGATCTACAACCGCGTGGACTTCCAGTGGATGCTGGATGGCGACCCCTTGCTGCTCTCGCACGGCTGGGTTCGCGGGAAGGGTTTTCTCAAGTACCGATGGGATACCTACTCCGAGCTGAGTCTGCTATATGTTCTGGCCATCGGTTCGCCCACACATCCGATTCCCGCGGATTCCTGGTATGCATGGCAACGGCCCTTCTATCAATACGGAAACTACAAGTTCATCAGCGGCGGCCCGCTGTTCACGCATCAGTATTCGCACGCCTGGATCGATTTCCGGAACCGGCGTGATCGGGGCTTCCTGGATTTCTTTCTGAACTCGGTGAACGCCACGCGCGCCAATCAGCAATACTGTTTCAGCTTCGGCCTGCCCAGCACTTTCGGGCCGGTGATCTGGGGCATTACCGCTTCCGACGGGCCCAAGGGCTATCGAATCTACGGAGAAATCAAGACATTCGAACCGGTGGACGGAACCGTTGCTCCAGCCGCCCCCGGGGGATCGCTGATGTTTACACCCGACATTTCGATTCCGGCCCTCCAGGCTATTCGCGAACATTTCGGAGACCGCGTGTTCGGCCGCTACGGATTCGTGGACGGTTATAATCCGACGCTCCAATGGTTCGATACCGACGTGGTCGGCATTGACGCCGGCATTACATTGCTGAGCGCGGAGAACTTGCTAACGGGAAATGTGTGGCGTTGGTTTATGGCCAATGAACCGGCATCGCATGCCATGGAGCTGATTGGCTTCAGCGAGCCCCCGCACACGCCTCCGGCCAAAGAGGCGAAGAAGGCGGCCCCGAGGAAGAAAAAGCCGCGCTCCACCTCCTCGCGCGCACTGAAATCTGCCGAACCTCGCACGGAGTAAGCGGTGCGTCACGCCGCTTCGGGCATCGGCGTTACGTCCACCAGCACGGGCATGCGCTCTTCGAGCAGGAATTCCGTCGACTGAACCAGCGGATCGTGGTGAAACCGTTCTTGCATCCGGTTGCCCAGGAGCGCATTATCGATCGCGAGCAACGCCATCCCCTGGTGGTGCGCCATGAAACAACGGATTATTTCCGGAACGCCAGCGGGGCCTCCGCGCGAATAGTCAGCGGACTCAAAGAAGCCGTGCCGGCCAACCCAGCCCTTCGCCGCCATGCTACGCAGATTGGCCGTGGCGGCCGCGGGTTCCAGCATCAGAGCCAGCATCGTCGCGTAGGGCGCGATCACAAGCAGCCCTTGCTCGGCATCGCCGCTGGCGCTTAAGGGCGGCACTCCGAACGCGCGGTACTGATATTGGCCACGTTGATCACGCTCGGCATGCGCGGCCTCGGAGATCCCCCAGGGCACGCGGCGCTCCTCGCCGTAAGCTTGCTGAATGCGAACCGCGGCCCTCAGAGACCGATCCAGCAGCGTGCCCGTATAGGAGCGCAGGTGAAGCTGCGGCATCAGGTATTCGAACATGGTGCCGCTCCAGGCTAGCAGCGTCACGTTGTCCCGATAGGCCGTCAGCTTGCGTCCCAGCCGCAGCCAGGTCTCGCGCGGAATGTCGCCTTTGGCGATCGCAAGGAAAACCGCGGTCCGAGCTTCGGAGGCTAGCAGATCGTAGCAGGATTGATCGGGCCGATCCTCGTCCACGTTGTAGCCGATGCGAAGAAGCTGGCGATTTTGGTCGAACAGAAAGCCGAAGTCCATGTCGTCGAAATAGCCTTGTGCCAGGCCCGCGGCGCATTGGAAACGGCTTGCCAAATCCAAAGCGGCGACACGAGCGGCGGGCAGCCGTTCGAGCAGCTGTTCCAGGACGCCGCGCAACACTGGATACAGCGGCCGCGGACTCGAGAGGCGCTCACGCAGCCGTTCGCGGATGCGCTCATACGCTTCCGGCAGTTCTCCGAGCGCCGGAATCTGGCTCAACTCCGCTATCAGCGGCGTCAACGTCGCATCGCGCATGCTCACGCGAAGCTCCGGCTCAAAGGCCGGCGCAATCCACGGCGCCAATTGATAGAGTTGCTTCAAAGCGGCGTCCATGCGCTCGGAAAGCAAACTTTCCCAATAGCGAAGTTCGTCTGAGTTTACCCGCGCGTGCACGGGAGCCAGGGCAGTTTTGATGCGCCGCACAAGATCGCGCGATTCGGTGAGTACGGCTTCCCAAAAGAACAGATCCCGAGGCTGGCATTCGAGCTGCCGCAACAGGCTTCCGAAGAGCTTCATGGTGGAGAACGATCGCGACTCATACGGCACTTCGTCGCGCAGCCGTCGAACGTGATCGCGAAGTCCCTCGAGAGTGCCCTGTTCGAGAATCGGTTGCGTCAATAACAGCAGACAGCCTTGGCGGAGC
>Ga0182015_10002791_pt1 | contig 20476 bp, 18 predicted proteins | sample 712P3MmetaG_FD_120478 | JGI IMG/M metagenome (GOLD analysis project Ga0182015, IMG submission 120478) | Permafrost microbial communities from Stordalen Mire, Sweden - 712P3M metaG | ecosystem: Environmental > Terrestrial > Soil > Wetlands > Permafrost | place: Sweden: Stordalen | collected...
GGCCACGTCCAGATTGAGGTCGTCGACGGCCTTGAAGCCGTTCGGGTAGACCTTGGTCACCTTTTCGAGGGTGATCGGCGCCATCAGTTCTCCTTTTCGAGAATTACCCGAGCTTAGCGAGGGGCGGCCAAACATCACCAGGGGGCGCCGGACCGCGCCTTGGACTCGGCATTCGGTCCTACTGTGCCCCGCCCTGTCGGCCGGCGCGATGAAACGTTACACTTTCGCCCGATAGTCATACCGGAAGCACAAAGGTGCTGGACGTGACGGTGCCCGCCCGCCCGGTACGAGAAGGCGGCTTCGGCCGTGGCAAGGGAGGTCCGGACCTTGCGCGGCGCTAACCTACGCCCGAAGCTGCAGCGACAGCCGGATGCGACCACCGAGGCACGAGAGCCTCGCATAGGAGAGCGTTGACCCTGGGCCCCAACGTCACGTCGAAGCCATCGTCCCGGTCTGCAGGTGCCGGGGCTTCCGCTGCGCGCCAACCTATGCCCGGTCGTGTGACGATCAAGGACGTCGCCGAGCACGCCGGCGTCTCGCTCGGCACTGCCTCGAACGTGTTGAACCGGCCTGATCGCGTCGCTCCCGACACCTTGGCCAGGGTCCTTGACACCATAGAGAAGCTTGGCTTCGTTCGCAGCTCAGCCGCGCACCAGATGCGCGGTCGCACCAACAGCCGGTGCTTTGGTGCGGTCGTGATCGACGCCTCCGACCCGTTCTCCACCGAGACCGTGCGCGGGCTCGAGGACGCCGTGCACGAGCAGGGCTCAGCAGTTGTCCTCTGCTCCACGGACGGCTCGCCGGACAGGGAAGCCCGCTACCTGCGCTGGCTCGAGGAGCAGCGCGTGCAGGGCATCGTCATCACTCCGGCAACTCGCAACATCCGCCATCTCGAGACACTGCGCGACCGTGGCACTCTCGTGGTCCTCCTCGACCGGCGCAGCAACCAGGGCGAGCTCTGCTCGGTCTCGGTCGACCACGCCTGCGGCGGTGAGCTCGCGGGCGGCTACCTGTTCGGTCTCGGCCACCGGAGAATCGCCTTTTTGAACGGGCCACTCCATCTCTCGCAGTGCGCGGAGCGGCGCCGGGGCATGCGCCGGGCGGCCCGGGATGCTCGTCTCAGCCCCGACGAAAGCATCATCGAGTACACGATCGACCCGATAACCGCCTTCGGCCAGGCCGAGCTCATGGTGGATCAGCTGCTCGCGATCGCGGACCGGCCGACCGCCGTCGTGTGCGTGAACGACCAGGTCGCTTTCCGAGTCCTGCGGACGCTGGCCGAGCGCAAAGTGAGGGTGCCCCGCGACATGAGCGTCGTCGGTTACGGCGATGTCGAGTTCGCGGGGATGCTCTCTCCGACCCTCACCTCGATCCGCCAGCCGAAGTACGAGCTCGGCAAGGCGGTCGCCGAGCTGCTCATCGCCGAGACCATCGACCCGATGCACCGCCACGGCGACATCCGCTTCGAGCCGGAGCTCGTCGAGCGTCAATCGACGACGCCGCGCTCGAAGCTGAACCGCTACAGCCCGCGCGGAGCCTGACGGAATCCAGACGCCGTGCCGGAGAGCTCCTCGCGGGTCGCGTCGCCCATCTTCGACAGCCACTGCCACGCCTGGCGGCGCTGGCCCTACCAGCCCCAGGTGCCTGACGAAGCGAGTCGCGGGACCATAGACCAGCTCATCTACGAGATGGACCGGAACGGGGTGGAAGAGGCGCTCGTCGTCTGTGCGGCGATAGAGCTCAACCCGGACAACACCGACTACGTCGCCTCGGGCCGCGGGCGGCATCCGGGCAGGTTCCATGTGCTCGCCGACCTCGACTGCACCTGGAGCACCACCTACCACGCCCCCGGGAGCGCGGAGAGGTTGCGGGCGCTTGACGATCGCTACGAGCTGGCCGGCTTCACCCACTACCTCGAGGTGCGCAACGACGGCTGGCTGCTCAGCGACGAGGCCGAGGCGCTGTTCAGCGCGGCGGAACGGCGCCGTCTCATCGCCAGCCTCGCGATCGGCCCGGCCTGGCAGGCGGACCTCAGGGTTGTCGCCGACCGCCACCCGGAGGTGCCGGTCTTGTGCCACCATCTCGGTGACCTCCACACCGGGGACGAAGAAGGGCTCGCCGAGCTGCTCGCCTCGGCGGTCGTCCCGAACATCTACGTGAAGGCCTCGGGCTTCCACTACGCCTCGGCGCGCAGCTGGGACCATCCTTGGCCCGACGCCCTCGACATGCTGAAGCGGGTGGTCGAGGCCTACGGCCCTCGGCGCATCTGCTGGGGATCCGACTTTCCCGCCTCGACGCGCTTTTGCACGTTCCGCCAGTCTCTCGAGGCGGTGCGTACCCACTGCGGGTTCCTCACCTCAGAGGACCTGGCGCTGTTGCTCGGGGGGACCTTGCGCGAGGTACTTACGGGCCGCGCCTCTGGGCGCTCAGCCCCAAGCTGAGGTCACCTCGCTGAGGTGCGCAGGCGCACGACCCCGGAGGTCAGCTCCCCGCGCGGCTCGAGGCCCTCGAAGTGCCGCCGGCACTCGTCCACCATGAGAGAAAAGAACCGGCGCCGGCTCTCGGCAGTAACCCCGGCGATGTGCGGCGAGACAAAGACGTTCGGGAGCTCGACGAGCGGCGAGTCCGCCGGCAGGGGCTCGGGGTCGAACACGTCCAGGCCTGCAACGACGTCGCCGCGCTGCAGGCGTGCCAGCAACGCCGGTCCGTCGACGACCTTTCCCCGCGAGACATTGACGAACACGGACCCGGGCCGGAGCCACTCGAGCTCGTCTGCTCCGATCATCCCTTCGGTCGAGGCGGTCTGCGGCACGAGGACGAAGACGACATCGCACTCGAGGACTGTCCGCAGCGACCCGAACTCCACCCCGTACGGCTCTCCAAGCGCCCTCGGCACGAACGGGTCGAACACCCGCGCCTCGACTTCGAAGGGCCGCAGCAGCTCCGCCAGCCGACGGCCCAGATAGCCGAAGCCGATGAGCCCGACCCGCTTGTGGCTGAGCTCGGCGCCGTCATAGCCCGGACCGGACCGCTGCGCCACAGGCAGGAAAACGTTCTCGTGGGCGATCATCTGCCGGAAGCTGGCCCCGGCGTTGCGCAGCCCCACGAGGGCGAGGCCAAGAGCCCACTCGGCCGCGGGCCAGGAGGAGGCGTGGCTCGTGTCGACCACGCAGACGCCGCGTCGTTGCGCCGCCTTGACGTCGAGGCGGTAGGCGAACCGGTCACCTTCCAGCTCACCGAGGAAACCCAGCTGCGGCGCCGCCCCGAGGACTGCTTCGCTCACGAAGGGGGCGCCGTCCCAGACGAGGAGGGCGTCGAGGCCGGCAGCAAAGCGCCCGAGCTCCGTCTCGGCCGGAAGGTCTCGGGGAGCCGGTGCCCCGAGGCCGGAGGCAACCGAGAAGGGACGGTAGGAAAAGTCCGCGAAGACCTCCAGCCGCGAGATGTCGCCATCCGCGATGTAGTCGCGGCGCACGGCTTGGTTGCAGGCCAGCCCGACCCGGCCCCGCCCGGCCGAGCCCGGAGAAGCACCCGGGCTCGTGGGACCGGTCATCTGATCGCCACCGAGCCGTCCTCACAGAGCGCGGTGCGGGACAGGTTTGCCGAGGCGGGCGGGTGAAGCGCCAGGCCGGCGTCATCGAGGTCGATCCCGAGCCCGGGCCGGTCAGGGGGGATCAGATAGCCGTCTTTGACCTCGATGACGTGGTCGACGACGTCGGTCCACTCCGGAGCTTCCTGGGGCAGGTGCTCTTGGACCGCCCAATTCGGGACACACGTCCCCAACTGCACCAGGGCGGCGACGGCGACAGGCCCGGAGGGGACGGCATGGGGGATGACGCCGGCATGGAAGGACTCGGCCAGCGCGCAGATCTTCTTCAGGTGCGTTATGCCGCCCGCGATGCCGACGTCGGGCCGGACGTAGGCGATCCCTGGCCGCTCCAGGTACTCGGCGAACTCCCAGATCGTCGTGTTGCGCTCACCGGCCGCGACCGGCAAGGACACCTTCTCGGCAAAAGCGCGCAGCGCCGCGACGCTGTCGGGTGGTACCGGGTCCTCCACGAACATCGGCCGGAAACGGGCAAGCTCGCCGCACAACATCACCGCGTCCCCCGCCGTCATGTTGCGGTGCAGCTCCACCCCGAGGTCGACCTGCCACCCAACGGTCTCGCGGACGGCCGCGAAGCGGGCCACGAGGTCGTCGATCCGCGCCGCCTGGCGCATCAGGTGGTGCTCGTTTTGGAACAGCAGGATCTTCAAGGCGCCGTAGCCCTCGTCGAACACGGCGCGGCGCGAGGACTCGACGAGCTCCTCGGTGGAGTGCTCGTCGACGAGCACCTTCATGGCCCGCACCGCCCGGCGCGCCCGGCCGCCCAAAAGCTGCCAGACCGGCACCTCGAAGTGCTTGGCCTTGAGGTCCCAAAGAGCCTGGTCGACGGCACTGATAGCCCCGGTCACCGCCATGCCCCGGAAGGACAGGGCGCGATAGGCCATGTTCCAGTGGTGTTCCACGTCGAAGGCGTCGGCGCCTTTGAGGTAGGTGGCGAGCGACGGCACGATCTCGGCCACGGCCTTCGGCCAGCCGAAGAAGGTGGACTCTCCGACTCCCGTTGTGCCGTCATCGCCGGTGACACGGACGTAGCAGAAGCTACCGGCCGGGATGGCTTCGACGGACTCTACGCGCATGGTCTTATCGCTCCTCGCGACCGGTCGGGCCGCCGGTGACGGCCGGGGCGCTCTGGCAGAAACGCTCAGTCAACAGCCGGAGGGTAGACGAACTCTGGCTCGATGCGGACCCGTGGGGCCGAGATGAGCTCGATGATCATCGCCACGCCCGGCGCCTGGAAGTAGGCAAAGGCACCATCGCCCTCGGCGCCGAAGCCCCGGGCGCTCTGCAGGGGGACGAACCCGGCCGCGAGCGCCTCTGCAACCGCGCCCGGGTGGTCGGCGACGTACTTGCCGACATGGTGCAGACCCTCGCGGTGCTCGGCGAGGTGGTCTGCGAAGATGCTCGGCCCCGCGAGGGGCTGCACGAGCTCGAATTGCATCTCGCCCTGCCACGCGAGCGCGTGGCGGAGGGAGAACTCCACCTCCTCGCCGTGGTAGCGCATGTCCTTGAGCAGCGGTGGCTCGAGCCGGTAGCCGGTCCACGGGCCGATCCCCAAGAGGCCTGACCAGCGCCTCACCGCCTCGTCGAGGTCTTCGACCACCACCGCCACCTGCTTGAACGGCGGCGTGAGGAACGAAGATGGGCTGTCGCTCATGAGCGTGCTCCTTTCCCGTCGCCGATGAGCCCGAGGGCTTCGTCGACTGGTTGCTGGGATTGCGAGATCGTCCCGTCGGCGACATCGTCGATACGGACGGCGGCGCCGAGCGAACGGGACTCGGCGACCGCCCACACCCCGGCGACGGCGCGAAGCCCGGCCAGCCCGTCGACCTCGGGCGGCCTGGCATCCAAGACGGCGCCGGCGAAGTCGTCCAGCTCGATGGCGATCGTCGCCGCGTCGACCTCAGCGAAGGGAAGGTCGTACTCGGTCCCCTCCGGCCCGAACAACGACGCCGCCACTCCTTCGAGCTCGAAACCACCGAGCTGCTTACGCAGCTCGGACCCCCTCAAGGCGATGTCGCCGAGCTGGACGACCAGTTCTCCCCCGGAGCGGTCCGGCGGGACGGTCATGGAGCCTTTCCGGCCGTGCACGCTGCGTTGGACCCAGTGCCGACCGGGCCCGGAGGGCAGGTAACAGAGCTGTATGAGGACGCCCGAGGTCGTCTCGTACAAAGCGACGAGGGAGTCCTCCCCGCTAGCCCGGATCACCCCGGGCCTGACCTCCTCGATTCCGATCACCGGGGCGGATCCGGCCGGCATTCGCCGCAGCGGCTCGGCGACAAAGGCGGAGCCGAAAACCGTCTCTAGCTCGCCGTGGTAATAGGTGAAGATGTCGGTGTAGTGCACGCCCATATCGAGCGCGATCGAGCCCGACTCACGGCGGTGGCGCCAGGGGCTGATCACAACTGAGTCGTCCCCGCCGACGTTCGCCTCGACCATGAGGTGCACCTCGCCGAGGAGGCCCTGGTCGAGGACGGCCCGCGCGAGACGGTTCGGCCCGTCCCGGCGGTAGTTCTCCGCCACGGCCAGCACCGCGCCCGTGCCGCGGGCGGCTTCGAGGATGGCCCGGCAGGCCCGGACGGTGATCCCGAGCGGCTTCTCGGAGATGACGTGCAGGCCGGCCAAGAGCGCGGGGACGGCGACGAGGTGGTGGACCGAAGGATCGGTCACGACGTCGAGAGCCTCCACGAGGCCGCTCGCGATCAGCTGTTCGTGGTCGGAGAATACAGCAGGGCGATTGCCGAACTGGCTCTCGACGACTTGGGCGGTCTCCTCGCCAGCCGCGACACGCGGGTCGCACACAGCCGCGAGCTCGAAGCGCCCGGCACCGACGGCTGCCAGAGCCCGGTAGGCGTTCACGTGGCGGCGACCCATACCCCCGCAACCGACAAGACCGATGGAGATAGGACCCACTTACTCGCCCCCAGCCGGAAGATTGCTGAAACTTTTCATCGGAGTGCGACATCTTCGGGCCTGCGGGCTGGGCTGTCAAGCGGGCGCCGCCCCAAGAGGCGACCAGGTAGGCGTTTCCAGCCCAGATTCCACGGCCATTGACCTATATCATCCCGCCCGTGGACTTCCTCGTAGAGATCGAGATCCGCCTGCCCCACGATCTCGGGCCTGACCGCCGGGACGAGCTGGCGAAAGCCGAGTCGCTCCGCGGAGCCGCTCTGGCCAGAGCCGGGATCCTGCGAGCCATCTGGCGAGTGCCGGGCCGGCTCGCCAATCGCGGGGTCTGGTCGGCACCGGACGCCACCGCCCTGCACGAGGCCATCGTTAGCCTGCCGCTGTGGCCCTTCATGACAGTCGAGGTCATTCCCCTCGCCCGCCACGCGCTGGCGGAGCACTGCCAAGGGTTGCCGCCGGGGTTGGCCGCCGGCGAGGATCCGGACCTCGCCGCATCGGTTCCGGCGAACGACTGAGCTGGCCGATCAATAGGCCGCAGCGAGAGATCCGTCAGCTCGCAGCAGGCCCTCCTCGGAAAAGGGGCGCTCGCCGACGGGGGCAACCTCGGCATAGTCCTCGACGAGGCTGATGCCGAGGCCTGGCTCCTCGGGTATCTCGCAATAGCCACCGTCGCGCTTGACAGTCGTCGCGATGGCCGCCGAGTACGAGGTCTTGTCCTCGTCGAGCGGCAGGTACTCCATCGTGACCAGGTTCGGGATCGTCGTGCACAGATGCAGCGTCGGGGCGGTCAAGGCAGGGCCGAGAAAGTTGTGAGGCACCACGCCGCAATGGTGCGCCTCGGCGATGGCGGCGATCTTGCGGCATCCCGAGAGCCCTCCCGCGAGGCCCACGTCAGGCCGCACCAAGATGGCCACGTTTCGGGAAAGAAGTTCACTGAACTCCCAGATCGAGCTGAGCCTCTCGCCGGTCGCGACGGGAGAGTCGATGCGCTTGCAGATCTCGGCCTGGGTGTCGATCGAGTCGATCTGGATCGGGTCCTCGATGAACAGCGGATGGAACTGGGCGAGCGCGTTGCAGACGACGATCGCCTTGGTCGGATCGAGTTTGCGATGAAGCTCGAAGATGAGGTCGATCTCGTCCCCGCCGGCCTCGCGCGCCGCGGCCGCCATCACGCAGGCCGAACTCACGAGCTGGCTCATGGAGAGGTCCTCGTAGCCGTGTACGAGGGGGTCGAATTTCACCGCCGTGAAACCCTCGTCTACCGCCCAGTTGACCGAGGAGACGATCTCGTCCGGCGTGCCGCCCCCGACCAGCACATGCAGCCGCACCCGGTCCCTCGTCCTTCCGCCGAGCAGCTCCCACACCGGGACCTTCAACGCCTTGCCCTTGATGTCCCAAAGGGCGAGGTCGATCGCGGAGATGGCCGCCGACAAGATGTTGCCCCGGAACGGGCGCACCCGGAAGCCGAGGTGCCAGAGATGCTCGATCCGGAACGGGTCGGCACCGATCAGCAACGGAGTCAGCTCGTCCAGCACGCCGGCCACGCCGCGCGGGTAGCCCCATCCTCCTGACTGGCCGAGCCCGCTGATGCCACTGTCGGTCGTCAGACGGACGAAGGTGTGCTGGTTAGTCAGCTCGCAGCCGACCTCCAGCACCTCGACGGATGCGATCTTCATGTGTCACCCCCAGGTCTCGCCACCCTGGTGAAGACGGTACTCCCGCCGGAGGAGTCAGCGCGCCCGCTCTAGTTGTCCGCATTTGGCCCTCAGGATGAGACGAGATCGCGCGCTGCCTCTATGACGTCCTGGTATCCCGGCAACCAGGCATCCTCGAGGCAGCCCGCATAGGGGATCGGCGTCTCGGCCGAGGCGACGAGCCTCGGCGGCACGTCGAAGCAGTGGAAATGGCTCTGTGCCATGCGGGCGATCAACGAGGCGCCCCACCCGCCACCGGGGGGCCCTTCTTGGACGACAAGGAGACGGGCGGTGCGGGCGAGGCTCTCTGCGACCTTCGCGTCATCGAAGGGCACCAGGGTGCGCGGGTCTATGACCTCGAGCTCTATGCCCTCGCCAGCGAGGATGTTGGCCGCCTCGACAGCTCTGTGGCGCATCTGCTGGGTCGCGACCACAGTCACGTCCCTCCCGGGACGGACCAGCGCCGCCTCGCCGAGACGGTAGGGACCGGACGGGATGTCGCCCTTCATCCCGAGGAGGTTCTTGTGCTCGAAGACGAGCACCGGGTCGTCATCGCGCACCGCGGCTCGCAGCAGGGAGTAGCAGTCCTCGACGGTGCCGGGAACGGCGATCTTCAGCCCGGGGACGTTCAAGAACCAGTTCTCCGTCGCCTGGGAGTGCTGCGCCGCGAAACCCGCGCCGGCGCCGTTCGCCATCCTCACGGTGACGGGCAGGTTGGCCTGGCCGCCGGTCAGGTAACGGAGCTTCGCGAGCTGGTTCGCGAGCTGGTCGAAGGCGACGCCGGCGAAGTCGGCGAACATTATCTCTGCGATAGGGCGCAGACCCATGATCGCGGCGCCGATGGCAGTGCCGACGATCGCCTGCTCGGAGATCGGGGTGTCCCGCACGCGCTCGGGACCGAAGCGCTCGAACAGGCCGACGGTCGACTTGAAGACCCCACCGGCTGCGCCCACGTCCTCCCCGAACAAGATCACGTCCGGGTCCGCGTCCATCTCATCGGCGATGGCCAGGGATATCGCCTCGCGACAGCTCAGCTGCTCGCTCATCGGTACACGTCCTCGTACAGGCGCTCGGCGGCGGGTTCCGGCCAGCTCTTGGCCCTCTCCAGAGCGGACTTGACCTCGACTTGCACCTCGGCACGGATCGACTCCAGCTGCTCCGGGCTCGCTGCGCCCGCCGCCCGGACGACCTCTTCAAAGCGCGGGATCGGGTCGCGCCCGAGCCACTCCTCGAGCTCGCCTTCGGGGCGGTACTTGGCAGGGTCGGAGCGGGAATGGCCCTCGTGGCGGTAGGTATCAGCCTCGATAAGCGTCGGTCCCTCGCCCTGTCGTGCCCGGACGAAGGCATCTGCGGCGACGCGCTGCACAGCCTGTAAGTCGTTGCCGTCCACGAGGACTCCGGGGATCCCGTAGGAGACGGCGCGGTCACAAAGACGGGTAATCGCCGTCGTCGCAGCAAGAGGGCTGTACTCGCCGTAGTGGTTGTTCTCGATGACCACGACGACCGGCAGGCGCCAGACCGCGGCCATGTTCACGCTCTCGTGGAAAGCACCGATGTTGGTCGAGCCGTCACCGGTGAAAGCAACGCTCACCTTCCCGGTCTTGCGGTGCTGCGCGGCCAGCCCGGCACCGATGGCGATGGGGAGCTGGGCGCCCACGATCGCGTTCGACCCGATGATGCCCTTGGAGAGGTCGGCAAGGTGCATCGAGCCGCCCTTGCCCCCGCACAGTCCGCCCTCGCGCCCGAGGATCTCGGCGAAAGCCGCGTCCATCTCCGCCCCGGCCGCAAGGACCGCACCGTGCCCACGGTAGGTGCACGAAACCACGTCGCCCGGCGTCAACTGCGAGCACACCCCCACAGAGATCGCCTCCTGGCCCTGGCACAGGTGTGTGCTCCCACGCACAAGACCCGAGCCGAACAGGCCCTTCACTTGGTCCTCGAAGTTGCGGATGCACAGCATGGTGCGCAACAGCTGCTCCCAGTCGGGCGGTACGCGCTGGCCCGCGTCGCCCTCTTTAGAGTGCCCGAGAGCCGCATCAAAGCTGGTCTGGCTCATGAAACCGTCATCCTGCCTCCGTGTTCACCGACGCCTGGATCGAGATCTGCCCTGTACGGGCCGTGTTCCGCGGCAACGAGCCCGGGCCACTGCGGCAGGACTCGTTTTGACAAATTCGGCGAATGCCTTGACAAGCCCCCCCACGCTGGTTACCGTCCCACGAGTCCGTTGAAACATTACAACGCGGACGGGGGGAAAGTCCAGTGAACGTGGAGACGACGGCGGGGGGCCCGCTCCTGTGATCGATACGCATCGGCAGCTCGGCTTGACCAGCGCCAACCGGCCATGTGGCCCGGTTCACTCGGGCAGCCGGGAGCGGATCGTCGAGTGTCAACAGGCAGGCAGACCAAAGGTTTTTCCACCGGTGACGGGGCGACTCTCCTGGCACGCCCAGGACCAACTTGGTTAGCAAAGGAGATCAGATGAGAATACTTGGCCCTCGCAGCGCGGGTGGCGGAGAAACTGGCAGCCGGACACCGCTACAGCGTTCCCGAGTTCGGCGGAACGTCACGGCGGTTGTGGGCACTTGCCTGCTCGTGGGCAGTCTCTCCACGGTCGCGGCAAATGCTTCCGGCGCGTCCACAAAGGTCAGCCGAGGGCTCAGTGGAACCCTCACCATGAACGTGTTCACGTTCACAACGCCAGTCCTGCAACCGGTGATCGCCGCGTTCAAGAAGCTGCACCCAGGCGTGACCATCAAAGCCGCCAACGTCGTCAACACACCTGACACCTACGTGCCTTTGCTCCAGACCGAGCGCCTCGCCGGCAACGAGCCCGCCATCGACGAGACCTACGACGTCTTGACGCCGACGCTAGAGGTCGACGGCCTTATCGCCGACCTCTCGCCGGACCTCAAGGCCAGCCAGCCCTACTCGCAGAGCTACTGGTACCCGAGCTTCTTGGCCTCCTACGTCCCGCCGAAGGGCGCTCCGTTCGGTGTGGGCCAGGTGTTCGCCCTGCCGAACGAGGCCGACGCAACGGTCATCATGTACAACGAGAACGAATTCAAGGCCGCCGGCGTTCCGTTCCCGAAGAACGGCTGGACCTGGAGCCAGATGCTCGCCGACGCCGCCAAGCTCAAGATCGGCTCTGGCAACTCGCAAAAGCAGTACGGCATCTGCGAGCGCCCGGACTGGCAGGCCGAGTACAACCCGGTCCTCAAGGCCTACGGTGTGACGGCGTTCACAGAGACCACGCCGACGCTCGACACCCCGCCAGCCCTCAAGGCGTGGGCACTCATGATCGACCCCATGCTCAACGGCGACGACGTCCCAGAGGCCCAGCAGCAGGCCAAGAACGGCTCGCCCGGTTGCGAGCCGTTCTTCGAGTCCGGTGAGGCAGCCATGTCGATCGAGGTACGTGGCAACCTTCCCGGCCTCCAGACGGCGATCGGGAGCAAGTTCCAGTACAACGTCGTCCCGATGCCGTCCATCACCGCCGCCAGCGGCAAGCAGGTCATCCCGACCGGTGGAGGCAGCCTGGGCTGGTGCCTCGCCCCTGGGCAGACGCACAACGCCCTCGCGCTGGCGTTCTTGAAGTACCTGTTCTCCCCTGCCGGTCAGGTAGTGGCCGAGAAAACCTTCGGTGTCGTGCCGGCGGAGGCAGCTAACAACGGTCCGATGGCCGTCTGGCGGACACAGTCAGGTGGCCCGGCCAACAGTTCGGCATTCGTCACCGCCGCCGCCACGGCGACGATCGCCCCGCAGACTCCGGGCACCGTCTTCACGCTTTCGAACACCGACATCCCGGCCGCCGTCACCGCTGCGACCACCGATCATGAGAGCATCGCGAAGGCCTTCACGAACCTGCAGAGCCAGATGCTTTACGCCTACACGCTGAACGGCTAGTACCGCTTCAGCTAGGCGAATAGGAAACGATGTGAGAACGGCCGGCTCGAGGCTTGAGCCGGCCGTTCACCACTTCTTGCAGGGACGAGCACAATAGTCTTCCTACCTCAGACAGATCCGTGTTCATAGTGGAGGGTTGGGCTTGATGTCCGTGACGCAGCTGCCGGAGCCGTTGGCCGTGTCCTTGAAAGCACCGGCCGCGCCCGCACGCCCGCACAAGAAGCGGGGCGACGGCCGCTGGGCTGCAGTTATCGTCCTTCCCAACCTCGGGATGTTCACGCTTTTTATCATCGTCCCAATCCTCGGCGGGCTCTACTTGAGCTTCACGTCCTGGGACATCACCAACGGGCTCCCGAAGTGGATAGGTCTGGCGAACTACCGCCAGATGTTCCACGACCCTGCCGTGTGGCAAGCATCGGTGACGTCACTCAAGTTCATCGCCTTCGGCGTCATACCGACGGTGTTCATCTCGTTGTGGCTCGCGATGCTGATCAACTTCCGCTTCCGCCTCTTCAGCGTCGTACGGTCCCTCTACCTGATTCCCGCCGCCATGTCCTTCGCCGCCTCCGCCGTCGTCTGGCGGTACATCTTCCAAGACGGCCCCGGCTACGGGATCTTGGACTACATCCTCACCAAGTTCGGCATCTCCAACCCACCGGACTGGCTCGCAAGCACGACGTGGGCGCTGCCTGCGCTCGACATCATCACCATCTGGCTCAGCGTGCCCATCGCGACCGTCTTGTACCTCGCGGCATTGCAGCGGATCCCGGACTCGGTGATCGAGGCCTCGACGCTTGATGGTTGCGGGCCGTTGCGGCGTATCCGCTACATCATCTGGCCCGGCGTGCGCTACATGACGCCACTCGTGGCAATAGTGGCGCTGCTCTCGTTCACCAACGGCTCTTTCGACCTCGTGCGGATCCTCACCCAGGGGGACCCGATCGGTGCGACCCAGACGCTGATCTATTACATCTACTTCGAGTCCTTCAACTTCGGCGCCTGGGGTTACGCGGCTGCGTTGTCGATCCTCCAGGTCGTGATCATCGCCGGCATCCTGCTCATTCTCCGCGGGTTGTCCGCACTGGTGAACAGATGGTGATCGCTCCCCGTCTCAAACATGCGGTGATCACTCCCCGCGTCACGCGGCGGATACGGATCCTCATCGCTCTGGTCGTCGGGCTCTTGATGTCCGCACCGCTGTTCTACATCCTGCTGGGCTCGGTGATGTCGAATTCACAGCTCTCGGACCAGCCGCCGCCGTTCATCCCGAATTCGCTCCACTTCAACAACTACCCGGACGCGTTCAAGGGCCTGACCCAGGTCATCGATGTGCGCAGCTTCGTCAACTCGGTCATCTTCACCGTCGGCGTCGTCGGCCTGCAGTGGCTCTTGTGCATAAGCGGCGGCCTCGTGATCGCCAAGATGCGCTTCAGAGCGCGGGGCGTGATCACGGCCTTGTTCGCAATCTCACTTTTTATCCCGCTCATCACGACGCTCATCCCGACCTTCATCGTCACCTACAAGCTGGGCCTCATCAACACCTATCCGGGATTGATACTCCCCATCGCGGCCCAGACTGGCTTCGGCTCTTTGTTGTTCCGCCAGTACATCAAACAGCTACCCGAGGAGCTCTTCGACGCCGCACGCATCGACGGCGCCAACTGGTGGTTGATGCTGAGGCGTCTCGTGATTCCCCTCGCGAGGCCGGCGACTGCGGCTTATCTTGCTATCTCGGTGCTCACCGCGTGGAACATGTTCTTATGGCCGCTTGTCGCCGCAGAGGGGGGATCGCTTCAGGTCCTCACGCAAACCCTGGCGACGGTCGGCAGCTCGAACCAGGGGCAGGTGACGCCCCAGAACGTCATCTACGCGTCCGTCGTGATCGTCACCTTGCCGATGGTGCTCGTCTTCCTCGCCGTTCAGCCCGCCTTCATGAGAGGCCTCGCCGGATCGGGCGTCGAGTGAACCCGCAAACAGGTCCCGGGTGCCGAGGACGCGCCAATCGATCGGGCCTTGTGTCCGACGGCGACGGTCTCTGTCGAAAGATGTGGTTCCGGGTGCTGCACGCCAGATGTTTCGTTTCTTTTTGTCACGACTACTGCTAGGAGACCGTTGCCCGTCCGTTCCATCTTCCATGTCGGCTTCGTCGTAAGCGACCTAGATGCGAGCCTTCGCTTCTACTGCGAAGGGCTCGGCCTTGAGCTTCGGCATCGGCAGCTGCAGAACAACGCCTACACCTCGAGCCTCGTCGGCTACCCGGACGCGGTCTTGGAGATCGCCCAGCTGCGATTCGCGGACGTTGCGCCACCGCCTTCTGGCCACATCATCGAGCTCATCTCCTACGAGCGTCCGCCGAGCGCGTCCGCGGACCTAGAGCGGAGCACACTCGCGGCGGGCCATCTCGCCTTTATTGTCGACAACGTCTTCGAGACCTCCGAGCGGCTCCGGACATTCGGGGCCAAGCTGATTAACGAGCCCATCGAGATCACCGAGGGGATCAACAAAGGGGGCTGGGACATCTACCTCCAGGACCCCGACGGGATCACCTTGGAGCTGCTGCAACCTGCAGGAGCCGGGGAGGCTCATCATGGGTAACGGGGTGAAGGACCCATTCGCCGGAGCCTCGGCCGTAGTGACCGGCGCGGGTCAGGGGATCGGCGCGGCGATCGCAAAGGGGCTTGCCCGCAGCGGCGCCCACGTCGTAGTGAGCGGCCGCCGGGCGGCGACCCTGGAGTCGGTCTGCAAGGAGATCAGCGCCGAAGGCGGCTCGGCGGACTACTGCGTCGGTGACGTCACGGATCCGGTCCACCTCGACGCGCTAATGGCGCGGGCGGCGGGATCGCGTGGCGTGCTGGACATCCTCGTCAACAATGCCGGAATCGCGGGTCCCACGGCGCCTCTCGGGGAGATAAGCCTCGAGGAGTGGGAGAAGACGATCGCCGTCAACCTCACCGGAGTGTTCCTAGCCTGCAAGGCAGCTCTGCCCCATCTCGAGCGGTCAGAGCACGGCAAGATCGTCAACATCGGGTCGGTGACGGGAAAACAGCCCCTGCCGAACCGGTCGCCGTATGCCGCCGCCAAGCTCGGAGTGGTGGGCCTGACGAGGACACTCGCCCATGAGGTCGGCCCCGCCGGCATCAGCGTAAACCTTGTCTCTCCCTGGCTCGTCGAAGGCGAACGGTTAAACGACGTCCTCTCCTCGATGTCGAAAGAGCGTGGCCTCACCGCGGACGAGCTGCGGGCCGAGATGACTGACGGCACGGCGTTCAAGCGAACGGTGAGCGAGGCCGACGTCGTCGAAGTCGTGTTGTTCTTGTGCTCGCCAGCGGCCAACAACCTGACCGGGCAGGACATCAACGTCGCCGCCGGCGCCGTGATGTACTGAAGAGGACGTTCTCGACCGCCCGGCTCTGTCGCGATCATCACCGAGACATCACTCGACGCCGGATTCCAGAGGACGGCCTTAGAGCCCGAAGTGGAACGACGAGAGCATCACCCTCCCGGCGCACTTTCGATGTGCCGGGCCAACTGTTGTGGCAGGCGGGCTAAGCAAACGAGGCCGGTCGGTCGCACCTGGCAGTTGCGCGCACCCAGAGCTGGGAATCGTGAGGCCTTTCGTTGACCCAATTCTCGACGGAACCGCCGTCGGTCGTTGGGATCCGATCCGAGCGCACTGCGATGGAGAGGAGGCGAACTCGAACGGCAGTCGGCACTTCCTGGCCATTCACCGGTTGGTTAGGACGCTCGCTTATGAGCCCGAGGAGCCAGCTGCTCCTCTGGGCGTTGCCGGTTTCAGGAGACGTCGGCGCGGCGGATCTCCTGGGCGACCTCCCAGATGTGGCCGTCGGGATCGGCGAAACTCGCGGTGCGCATCTTCCAGGTCCCGTCCATCGGGCCGTTCAGCAGCGCCACGCCACGCCCGGCGAGCTCGGCGCAGATCGCGTCCGTGTCGTCGACGAATATCGTGAGCTGGAAGCTGGAGCCGCCTTGGCTAGAGGCAACGGCCACGGGCAGGTCGTCGGGGACCACGACGAGCTGGCTGCCACCACGCCCAAGCGCGTCGCTGACCGCCCGGGCGAGGCGACCTCTTTGGAGCCACGACGGTGGCACTGGCTCGGTACTCGGCAAGGCGCCGGACGAACAGCTCGACGGGATCGCTAATGGCGCTGTGCCTAGCGGACCGGTAAGCCCGCGGGACCGCGGGCAGCCCGTAGGGCGCCGATGCCAGCGCGCCGCGCGCCGCTTGGAGCACGTCCTCGCGCCCGCGCGAGGATATTGACGTGCATCTGGCCACAATAGGTCTGATCTTCGGGGAACACGACCTCGTGGCCCAGTCCCTCGAGCACCGTCACTACTGCCCTTCCCGTCGCCGGATGGATGGCGTCGTTGAAACACGTGACGAAAGAGCGATCCGCTCGCTCTTTAGCCGTTGCCCCTCGCGTAGCCAGAGCCACCGGTCGCTCGGGCCGCGGCGATTGAGGCGAGCCTTCGGCGCGCCGCGGCTGCTGGCTGGCGAAGACCTGGGTCGGGAACGAACCTCTTCAGCTCAAACGAGCGCGAGACGACGGCGCGCATCTCGGCCCGATCTGATATCTGGCCGGCCGCGCGCAACTGGACGAGGATGTTTCCTATCGCGGAGGCCTCGATTGGTCCCGCCACCACCTCGAGGCCCGTGGCCGCGGCGATCAGGGCGAGCAGTAGATCGTTGGCGGCCCCGCCTCCCACGACGTGGACCACTCGCACGCTACGGCCCGCACAGCGCTGTGCCTCTTCGAGCGCCTCGGCTATGACGAGAGCCATGCTGTCGACGATGCAACGGACAAGCTCCGCATCGCTTTGCGGCACCGGCTCGCCGCTCTTCGCGAGAGCGAGCCGGATGCGCGCCGGCATGTCCCCGGGCGGGACGAACACCGGGTCGGTCGTGTCGAGAAGGGAGCCGAATGCGGGCACCTGGGCTGCCTCGGCTAGCAGCTGGCCCGTGCTCTTAGCGTGCTCGGAACCGGCCCAGGTGCGCTCGCACTCCTGCAGCAGCCAGTGCCCCATTACATTGCGCAGGAAGCGCACAGTGTCGTCGAGGCCGACCTCATTGGAGAAGTTCGCCCGGCGGCTTTCCTCGTCGATCACGGGATGGTCGAGCTCGAGCCCGACGAGGGACCACGTGCCGCTCGCCACATAGGCGAAGTCGTCGACTAACGCCGGGACGGCAACCACGGCCGAGGCCGTGTCGTGAGATGCGACCGCGACGACAGAGACCGGGGAGGCGATCTTGGTGCTGGCGCCGACTGCTTCCAAGAGGGGGCCGACGATCTCGCCCGGGGAGACTGGCGGCGCGAACAGGTCGGTACGAAGGCCGAGCGAGGAGAGCATCGCCTCTACGACCGTGCCCGTCCGCACGTCGACGACCTGGGTGGTCGACGCGTTCGTCCGTTCGAAACGGCGCTCCCCGGTGAGGAAATAGACGAGCAGGTCGGGCACCAGCAACAGCTGCGAAGCCGCCGCATAGGCGGCGCTGTCGCGCTCGGAAAGGAGCTGGAACAAGGTGTTGAGCTCCATCTCATGGACGCCGGTCGCCTCGTAGATCCGCCCCTGGCCGAGCAAGCTGGCCGCCTTCTCGAGCTGGCCGGTGGTGCGGGCATCGCGGTAATGAAAGGGCGGCCCGAGCAGGTGACCGTCCGAGTCAACAAGGCCGTAGTCGACACCCCAGCCGTCGATTCCGACCGAAAGGGGCTCTCCGCCGACTTCGCGCGAAAGCCGGGCCAGGTTCTCGAGCATGCCCTGGTGGATCCGCAGCACGTCCCAGTGCAGTCCGTCAGGCAGGCTGACCGGGCCGTTGGGCAGCCGCGCGACCTCCGAGACGACAAGCTGGCTGCCCTCGAGCTTGCCCGCGAACAGGCGGGCGCTCGAAGCTCCGAGGTCGATGGCGGCATGAAGCTGCCGGAAGCTCATCTTCGTCCCGTTCCCGGGCCGGCCGGATGGAACGAGTCCGGCACGCGGTCGCCGCTCATCGCAGGAAGGCGGCGGCGACCCCGGCGTCGACCGGGACGAGAAGCCCGGTCGTATGGGAGAGCTCGGAGCTTGCGAGAACGAGCACGGCATTGGCGACGTGCTCGGGCAGGACCTCGCGCTTTAACAGGGTGCGAGACGCGTAGTACTCGCCGAGCTTGTCCTCGGGCACTCCGTAGACGGCCGCCCGCTGGGCCCCCCAGCCCGAGGCGAAAATGCCTGAGCCGCGCACGACTCCGTCGGGATTGACACCGTTCACACGGATACCGTATTCGCCCAGCTCCGCGGCAAGCAGCCGCACCTGGTGGGCCTGGTCAGCCTTGGTGGATCCGTAGGCGACGTTGTTCGGCCCGGCGAAGACGGCGTTCTTGCTGACGATATAGACGATGTCGCCACCCATGGCTTGCGGCCTCATGACACGCGCCGCCTCTCTCGAGACGAGGAAGGAGCCACGCGCCATGACGGCGTGCTGGCGGTCCCAGTCATCGACAGTCGTCTCGAGCAAGCTCCTCGATATCGACATGCCGGCGTTGTTGACCACGAGATCGACGCCCCCGAAGGCGAGCACTCCAGCCCGGATGGCGTCAACCACCTCGTCCTCCGAGCTCACATCGGCCCTGCAGGACGTCGCGACGTCACGACCACCGATATCGCGCGCAACCGATGCAGCCGCTTGCTCGTCGAGGTCGGCACATACGACGCACGCACCTTCTGCGGCGAGGCGCCGCGCTGTTGCCGCCCCGATGCCAGATCCGGCGCCGGTGACGAAAGCTATCCGCGTCGCGAGAGGTCTCGGCGGGCGCTGGCGGCGCAGCTTTTGCTCCTCGAGCTCCCAGTACTCGATGCGGAACTTCTCCGACTCAGGGATCGGCTGGTAGACCGAGAGGGCCTCGGCCCCGCGCATGACACCGATGGCGTTTAGGTAGAATTCCCCGGCCACCCGCGCCGTCTGTTTGTCCCGTCCGAAGCTGAACATTCCCACTCCGGGCACGAGCACGATGGCCGGATCTGCCCCCCGCATGGGTGGGGAGCCCTCGGTCGCGTAACGGTCGTAGTAAGCCTGATAGTCGGCCCGGTACTCGGCGTGCAGCTGCGCCAGGCGCTCCACCGTCTCGTCGAGCGGGGCGTCCGGCGCCATGTCGAGCACCATCGGCCGTACCTTGGTGCGCAGGAAGTGGTCGGGGCAGGAAGTCCCCTTCATGGCGAGCGCGGCGTGCCGCTTTCGGGCGAGGAAGTCGAGGACGACCTCGCTGTCGTCATAGTGGCCGACCTGGCGGGCATCGGTGCTCGCCAGGCCACGTAGCACGGGAAAGAGCGCCGCCGCCCTGACATGTCGCTCCGTCTCGCCGAGGGCGACGTTGGCCTCAACCAGCGCACCAAAGGGGTCCGGCCGGCCGTTGGCCTCGATGTAAGCCTGGGCGGTGCGGATGATCTCGAGCGAGCGGGATTCGCACTCGTCGCTCGTGGCTCCCCAGGCGGTTATCCCGTGGCCCCCGAGGACCACGCCGATGGCTTGCGGATTCTCGGCGGCGATCGCCGAGATGTCGAGCGCGAGCTCGAAGCCCGGCCTTCGCCACGGCACCCACAGCACGCGCTCGCCGAAACAGGCCCGGGTGAGCGCCTCGCCGTCGGCTGCAGTGGCAAAGGCGATGCCAGCGTCGGGATGGAGATGGTCCACGTGTGCCGCTTCGACGAGGCCGTGCATGGCGGTGTCGATCGAGGGCGCGGCGCCGCCTTTGCCGAACAGGCAGTAGTCGAACGCGCCGACCATCTCGTCCTCGCGCTCTTCTCCCGGATAGATGCTCCGAAGGGCGCGCAGGCTATCCAGGCGGAGGACGCCGAGGCCCGCCTCGGTGAGGGTCCCGAGATCCCCGCCCGAGCCCTTCACCCACAAGAGCTCTACCTGCGCGCCTGTCACCGGGTCGGAGGCGAAGGCCTTGCAGGAAGTGTTCCCGCCGGCGTAGTTGGTGTTACGCGGGTCGGCGCCGAGCCGGTGCGAGCGCTCCAGCAGCTCGCGGACCGGCAAGGGGGTCTCGGCTGTCACGGCCTAGTTGCCCCAACCGACAGCTCCACCACCGGCGCGCTCTGTCCGCACCTGCTCGGCGTGGCCCGAGCGGGCGTAGGCGCCGAGAGGATCGGGCTCGATGCCCATGTCCTCTCGCAACTCGGCGAGAAGCGGGCGGACGTCGGTACTGAAGGCGTCGACGAGCACGCCATTGGCGGCCATCACGTCGCCTTCAGCCTGGGCAGCCCTCAGAACCTCGAAGTCGACGAGCAGCGCTTTGGCCGTGGCTTCCTGGACGTTCATCACCGAGCGGATCTCTGCGGCCACCTTCTCCTCGATGTTGTGACACTGGTCGAGCATGAA
>Ga0182015_10002793_pt1 | contig 20461 bp, 23 predicted proteins | sample 712P3MmetaG_FD_120478 | JGI IMG/M metagenome (GOLD analysis project Ga0182015, IMG submission 120478) | Permafrost microbial communities from Stordalen Mire, Sweden - 712P3M metaG | ecosystem: Environmental > Terrestrial > Soil > Wetlands > Permafrost | place: Sweden: Stordalen | collected...
CGGCGAGAGGCCGACGGCGAGGGACTCGAAGACGAGGGGCCATCTCCTGTTCGACGACTCTGACAGTTCTTCGGGCGCGGGCGCCGGGGAGGTCAGGCGATCTGCGGCGATCACAACCGGACGCTACCTCCCCGCACGAGGCGGGATCGGTAGGCCCCGGCCCCGGCCCAGACTCGAGCGGCAGAGGCTACGGGGCTAGAGGGTGATCGAATGCAAGGAGGCGGAGTCGAGCTTGACGGCGACGACGGTGTCGGCGGCGAGGTTGAGGGCCACCGCGCTCGACACGTCCGCCAATAGCGTTCCGATATCGGTCGCAAGTCCGACCCGGGTCACGGGGCCGAGGAACGTCAGGCTCATGACCCGGCCCTCGACGAGGCCAGCTGCTGGCTTGTCCCCGTTCGACAGCATCTCGAGGCTGATGTCCTCGGGCCGCAAGAAGAGCTCGACGGTCTCGCCCACGGGGTGGTTGAACGACGGGTCCGGAACGCTCAAAAGCAGCGGTCCGCAGCGGACCGTGCGGTCCTGGGTGGACACGACCGTGCCCTGGAGCTTGTTCATCGTCCCGACGAAGTTCGCCACGAAGGCCGTCCGCGGCCCGCTGTAGATCTGGGCCGGCGTCCCGAGCTGCTCGACACGGCCCTGGGACATCACCGCCACCCGGTCGGAGATCGACAATGCCTCTTCTTGGTCGTGGGTGACGTACAGCGTTGTGATCCCGAGCTCTTGCTGGATGCGGCGGACCTCCTCACGAAGCTGCACGCGCACCTTCGCGTCGAGGGCCGAGAGGGGCTCGTCTAAGAGCAGGACGCTCGGTTGGATGGCGAGCGACCTGGCGAGCGCGACACGTTGCTGCTGGCCCCCGGACATCTGGCGGGGGTACCTGCTCATGGCGCTGGCGAGGCCCACGAGCTCGAGGAGCTCGCTCGCGCGCTTGCCCCGCGCCTCGCGGCTCTCCTTGCGCACGCGGAGGCCGAACTCGACGTTCTGCTGCGCCGTCATGTTCGGGAAAAGGCTGTAGGCCTGGAAGACCATGCCCATGTTGCGCTTGTTCGCCGCCTTGTCGAGCACGTCCTCGCCATCCACGAGCACTTGCCCGGAGTCAGGCCACTCGAAGCCCGCGACGATGCGCAGCGCGGTCGTCTTGCCGCATCCGCTCGGCCCGAGGAGGGAGACGAACTCGCCCGAGTTGACGTTGAGATCGAGATGGTCGAGCGCCACAACCGCGCCAAATGTGCGACGGAGCCCTCGGAGCTCAACGGTGGCCATGACGACCTTTCTTAGTCCGTGATGGCGACTGCAGCTGCGCCGCGGCCGCCTCGGCCGAGTAGGTACAGGGCAAGCATTGCACCCCAGACGAGCAGGAAACTGATGAACGCGAGCGCTACTCCCTCATAGGCCGTGCTGATCCCGATCTGGTAGGTGTACACGGCGAAGGTCGTGAAGCCCATCAGGCTCGCCACTGTGAACTCGCCCATGGCGATCGCAACGGTAAGGAGCGACCCGCCGATGATGGCGGTCCGCAGGTTCGGCAGGATCACCCGGAAAAGGGTCCTCGGGATGGAGGCGCCGAGGCTCTGGGCGGCCTCTGTGAGGGTCTTGAGGTCGATCGCCCGCAGCCCGGCGTCGAGGGCTCGGTACATGAACGGCAAGGCGAAGACGACGTAAATGAGCGCCAGCACCTCTGGGCGCACGAACAGCCAGGAGCTGAAGTCCTTGAGGAACGGCGCCAAGCCGACGATGAGCACGATCGGGGGGACGACGAAGGGAATTACCGAAACCAGGTCCATCACCGGTCGCAGCCCGGGAAGGCGCAGGTGGACCCAGAACACCGTCGGCACCATGAGCACGAGGCTCGCGATGACGGTCTCGAGCGCGATCTGCACCGACAGCCAGAACGAGCTGCGGAACACCGGGTCGTCGAACACGGTCAGGTACCAGTGCAGGAAACCTCCCTGGCCGGCCGTGCCCTGCAGGCTGAACTGCACGATCGAGTAGATCGGCACCAGGAAGAAGATGGCGCCGAGCAACAACAGCACGAAGTTCCACACCGGTGCCCTGTGCTTGGCCTGGCGGATCCGGTTGGGCGCGGGGCGCACCGCGGGCACGCTCACCTGAGCCATTTGCTGGTCCGGCGTTGGAGAAGGCTGTAGATCGTGATCGTGACGACGATGATCAGGATCATCGCGCTCGCGAGGGCGTAGGCGTCTTGTGGGTTGAGGGTCATGTTGCCGTTTACGAGCTGGGCGATGTCGATGGTGACGAGGTTCGAGATGCCGAGGGCCTGAGCCGTCGCGTAGGCGGAGAAGGCATTGCCGAAAAGCAGCACGACGAGGCCGAGCAGCGATGGAGTGATGATCGGGAGGCCGACGTAGCGCCAGAAGGTGAACGTGCTGGCGCCGAGGTTGGAAGCCGCCTCTCGCCACTCGGTGCGCAGGCCCTCGATGACAGGGACCATGAGCAGGATCATCAAGGGGAACTGGAAGTAGGCGTACACGATCGAGGCGCCGAGCAGTCCTTGGAGGCTGAAGGACGGGTAGATGTGCAGGCCCAGGTGCTTCAAGAGGATCGTGACGACGCCAAGCGAGCCAAGCGTCGCCCCGTAGGCGAATGCCAGCGGTACGCCGGCGAAGTTGGCCGCCATGCCCGAGAAAGAGATGTACGCCGAGCGGATCCAGCGGGGGATGCCGCGATGCAAGAAGGCGTTCGCGACCACAAAGCCGAAGATGCCTCCTATGGCCGCACTGAGAGCCGAGAGCTCGAGGGAGAACTCGAACGCCTGCGGGTACGGCGCGCGGAAGATGTCATGGATGTTGGCGAGCGTCCAGGTGCCGTTCGCCGTCCTGAAGGCGCCGACGATGAGCTCACCGGTCGGGATGAGTAGGAAGATGCTGATGTACGCGGCGAAGGGGAGTATCCCGACAAACGCCCACCGCCGAGAGCGCGAGCGCCTAGGCGCCACGCTCCCGGCGGTGGGGTTTGGTTGCAGTTCTTCCCTGACACCAACACCCGTGAAGGACATTCGTGTCTCCCGGCCCTAATGGGCCGCCGGTCTGTCTACGAGCCTCCCACCATCGAGTCCCAGTTTTCCACGACGATGGCGCTCGCCCTGCTGATCTGGGCCACGGTCGGGAACCGGACGTTGGTGTACTGGCTTGCCGGGGGCAGCAGCTTCGCGAGCGAAGCCGGGATCTTGCCCTTGGCGGCCATGGCCGCGTAACGCGCCGGGTGGGCGTATCCGGCGAGGTAGGCCAGTTGGCCCTCGTCGGAGTAGATGAACTCCTGCCAGAGCTCGGCCGCCTTCGGGTGCGGTGCCGACTTGCTGATCGCCTGGCAGTAAAAACCGCCGTAACGACCAGTCGTCGGGATGCTCACCGAGTACTTGATGCTCGGGTACTGCTTGCGGTAGGCGAGGTTCAAGTAGTCCCACACGATGGCGATCGGGGTCGAGCCGCTCACGATGTTGGCCGGGTAGCAGTCGACCGGGATGAAGTTCCCGATGTTCTTCAGGTGCTGGAAGTACTCGAGGCCCGGCATGATGTTGTCGAGCGACCCGCCCATGGCAAGCGCTGCGCTGAAGATGGCGGCGAAGGCGTCGCCGGCGCTGCCGGGGTTGCCGTCGATCGCCACCTGGCCCTGGTACTCCGACTTTTGCAGGTCGGCCCAGGACTTCGGGGGGTTCTTTACGACATTGGTGTTCGTCCCGAAGGAGATGACGCCGTAGTAGTCGCCGTACCAGCGGCCCGCCGGGTCCTTCATGCTGTTCGGGATGTCGTTCCATGTCTGGACCTTGTAGGGCGCGAAGTAGCTCTCGCCCAGCACCGCGATGGCCGGAGAGACGTCGACGACGTCGGGCTCCTTGCTGGTGCCCTTGTCCGCCTTGATGGCCGCCAGCTCCTGGGCCGAGCTGTCATCGGGCGCCACGGAGTTACAGGTGATCTTGTAGCTCGAGTAGAAGTCGCCGATGACCGTGTTGCGCATGCTCTGAGTGCCGTAGTTCGCCCAGTTGTCGGGCAGGGCGATCAGGTTGATCTCCTTCTCTGCCTGCGCGGCGGACAGGAGGCCCGGCGGCAGCTTTGGCGAGGACGAGGCCGCCAGATTCGCAAGGCCAGTTGCGAGAGGGCTCGCCGAGCTGGCACCTGCGTCGAGCAGTAGGCCGCCGGCAACTCCCGCGGCGCCTAGTCCCGCCTGGCGGAGAAAGCGCCGTCGGTCGTAAGCCGCTCCTTCAGATCGGACATCACCTTCATCCCGCTGAACCATGCCGTCTTCCCCTCTCGTTGTTACGATTACGCTGCGAACTGTACACGGGGACCCGTCCCAATGTAAGGGTGCGTTCGTTATCTCCTGTTTCTGGCTCTGCTGAGTCCCTGGTGGCTGGCCACGCGGGCCTTACGCGGGACCCCTGGGCCCCAGGTGCCGACACGCAACTGTTTCGTCTCGGCGCCCGATTGCCTCACCAGCGCGTTCCTAGCACCCCGTTGAGGTTCCTCGCCGACTCCTAGTTGCGTTAAAGTTAACTGAGGGTGAATGAAAGGTGAACAAAAACTTAACGATAGGTATCTAAGAAATGAAATTACCTCGGTCCAGCGCCGTGACGAGGTCATCTGGCACAGCAGGGATGGGTTCGGGAAGTGGCTGATGGCCTGACTGTCGTTCTGCTCGTGGTAGCAGTCGTCTTTGCCATCGTGAAGGGGTTGAACGACGGCGCCTCCCTCGTCGCAGTGACGTCGTCGGGCATCTCCTTGATGCCGGTTGCGGCCGTGCTCGTCCTCGGTGGCGCCCTCGTTGCTGGTCCCTTGCTCATCGGGACGCGCGTCGCTACGACCTTCGCCGCCGGGCTAGTCCCTGCACACGGATCGGCCAGCCGGCTTTCTTTCCTCATAGGGATCAGCGCCGCCATGGCAGTGGCGGCGTTCCTCGCCACGAAGGGTCTGCCGACGAGTCTGACAATGGCGATCGTCGGGGGCCTGGCAGGAGCAGGTGTCGGCAGCCATCTGCCCGTCGCCTGGGCGAAGATCGGGATTGTCAGCGCGGCGGGCATCGTGGCGCCGTTTCTCGCCGGCCTCGTCGCATCCGTCGTGCTCTCGGGGCTCGGGCGCCTGCCGAGGGGGCACAGCACGCGCTCGCGCCTTCGATGGTTCAAGTGTGGGAGCTTCGGGCTGCAAGCCCTCGCCTACTCCGCCAACGACGGCCAGAGCATGCTCGCGGTCTTCGCCGTCGCGGTTGGCGGTACGAGCGCGGTTGAGGCCCGCGTCCCCGAGCTCGCCCTTTTGGCCGTCGCCTTCTGCGTCGGTACCGTGCTGGGTCTCGGCCGGGTGGCGCCGAGGCTCACCCTCGCCCTCGCGCTCACGGGTCCCGCCGACGGCATTGCCGCGGAACTGGCGTCGACGGCGTCGGCCTTTGTCGCGCGGGGCTTCGGGGCCCCGATCAGCATGACCCAGACCATGACAGCCGGCCTAGTCGGAGCCAGGACGAGGACGGGGATGCGCCGGGTTCGCTGGGAGCAGGCCGCCCGGCTCGTGACGGCCTGGGCGGCAACTCTGCCCATCTCCGCGCTCGTAGCCGCCGCGGTCGCCCTTGTCGTAGGAGCCGTCCGGTGAGAAGTTTCGTGAGGGAGCTGATGCGGGACCTGTCCGGACGGCGCCAGCAGCTCTTTGCGGCCCTCCTCGTCGAGCAGCTCGACGCGACCATCGAGGCGGCCCGTCTCGTCGATGATGTCGTCAGGGGGCGCTCGGCCCTCCCAGAAGCACGGGTGGCGATGACGCAGGTTGAGCACGAGGGCGATGACAAACGCGCCGAGCTCATCTCGGAGCTGTCGCGTTGCCTGACGACCCCGATCGACCGCGAGGACATCTTCCGTCTCTCGCGCTCTGTGGACGACGTGCTCGACAACCTGCGCGACTTCCTCCGCGAGGCGGAGCTGTTCGAGCCGGTCGACCTCGAGCCGTTCCGCCGCGTGCTGCCCCCGATCCTCGATGCCCTCACCTGCCTGCGCACCGCTTCGGCCGCCCTCGTGAAGCTTTCGAGCGAGATCAGTCTGCAGACACTTGCGGCCCGCAAGGCAAGCAACGCCATCCGCCGCGAGTACGAGCTCGTCCTCGCGGACCTCTTCGCAGACCCGACCGCGGCCGAGGTACTCAAGCAACGCGAGCTTGTCCGCCGCCTCGACGTCGTGGGACTGAGGATCGCTGAAGCGGCCAACGCGCTAGCTGACGGTTACATCAAGCGCTCCGGTCTCGACGGCCATTCGCAAGAGCCTGTCAGCCTGGACGGGATTTGAGGGCAAGCCACGAGGGTGCAACGGACCGACCCATCCGGCGCCACCGTGCCGAGACCGTTGGGTCCGCTGCTGGCACCGCTGATTGTGCCCATTGTCCTGTCATATGGTGACAGGCACAGGCACAGGCACAGGCACATAGCCAAGCTAGGGGTTCTGCATATTCCCGGCCGGCTCCGAGACCGGTGATCCGGTCGGAGTGCACCGACTCATCACCGAGTCGCCTCGATTCCGTACTGGGCCGCCACGGTTGTCGACAAGAGTTCAGGTTCTATTAACTTTTTGACCCAAATGTGTCGCCCGAACTTGGCTTTGCGGCCATTTTGACTTCACCTTCGACAGTTATCTTGCGGCCGAGCTACCAGTTCGGTGGCTCGGAATCCCCGCGGAGGTGGTGGGAAAGTGGCATTAACGAAGCTCAAGGCGGTGCTAGCTGCCGGAGTGACGGTGCTCGGTCTCGTAGCGGTGTCGGCGACCGGTTCGGCCGCGACGGTGGACCACGCGAAGTCGGCGACCGTGAACTGGGCGACCGTGACGCACTTGGGTCCTGCCGGGTCGTCCACGTCTTACACGGCTCTCGTGGCGGCGGCGAAGGCGGAAGGCAAGTTGAACGTGATCACGCTGCCGTCCAACTGGGCGAACTACGGGACAATCATCACGGACTTCCAGAACGAGTTCGGAATCAAGATCAACTCGGAGAACCCCGAGGGCTCCAGCCAGGACGAGCTGAACGCGATCCAGGCTGACGCTGGCCGCTCTGACGACCCAGACGTTCTCGACGTCGGACAGAGCTTCGGGATCGAGGCCGCCCAAAAGGGCTGGTTGGCTCCCTACGAGGTGCAGACCTGGGCGAACATCCCGTCCTCGCAAAAGGCCACCAATGGCGACTGGTATGGCGACTACGGCGGGTATGTCGCAATAGGTTGCGACACTAAGACTGTCAAGCACTGCCCGACTTCGTTCAAGCAGATGCTCGAGCTGAACCAGGGTTACAAGATCGGCATCAACAACAACCCGCTCGACGCCGGCGCGGCGTTCGCAGCGGTGTTCGCGGCAGCTCTTGCCAACGGTGGCTCGTTCAACAACATCAAACCTGGCGTCGACTTCTTCCAGAAGCTGGCCCAAGCCGGCAACTTCGTCGCGACCGTCGCCGGTCCCGCAACGGTCCAAAGCGGGGCGACCAACATCGTCTTGTGGTGGGACTACCTGCAGGCTTCCGAGGTGAACTCCCTCCCCGGTTGGTCAAAGCGATGGAAGGTCGTGATCCCCTCGGACGCGGCGTACGCGGCCTATTACGCCCAGGCGATTAACAAGGGCGCCCCGAACCCCGCAGCCGCGCGTCTTTGGGAGGAGTACCTGTACTCGACCGTTGGGCAGAACCTCTGGCTCGAAGGTCAGGCGAGGCCGATCGAGCTGCCTTACCTCGTGGCGCATCACCTGGCCAGCACCAAGGCTCTCGCCGCTTTGCCGCCAGCACCGGCCGGCGTCACGAGGTTCCCGACTCAGGCCGAGTTGACCAATGCCAAGGCCGTAGTGGCGAAGTACTGGCCCATCGAGGTCGCGACTGGCGCGTGAGCAGCCGACCCGGCATCTGATGTGACCATAAATGAAGCGGCAGCTTCCGGCCTCGGGATCTCGATCTCCCAGGCCGGAGGCGCCGACCTCCCAAGGCCAGCGCGTCTCAAGGGCCTGCTACGTGGCGTCAGACCCACTCTCGCCATGGCCCCGTTCGTCGTGTACACGTTCCTCGGCCTAGGAATACCCACTCTGGTTGTCATCGAGCTGGCCTTCAGGAGCGACCAGGGCAGGCTGACTCTGCACAATCTGAGCACCGTCGCTCAGGGCAGCTACAGGCTGGGGTTCGAGAACAGCATCCTGCTCGCGGCGATCACTTCGGTCCTGCCCGGAATCCTCGGCCTGGCCCTCGCGTACGCCATCCAAACCTCTCACAGCGGCATACTCCGGCGGCTAGTCGCTACCGCCTCGGGAGTGCTCGCGAACTTCGGCGGCATCAACCTGACCTTCATCTTCATCGCCACGCTCGGCTCCACCGGTGTCCTCACGGCGTGGTTGAACGTCGTCGGTCTCGATCCCTGGCACTACGGCTTCAACCTCTACTCGTTCCTGGGGGTCGCAATCGTCTACATGTACTTCCAGATCCCGCTCATGGTCCTTGTCATAACACCGGCACTGGGTGGGCTGCGTCCCGCGTGGCGAGAGGCAGCGGAGAACCTGGGTGCCTCCAGCTTTGGGTACTGGCGCACCGTGGGCGTTCCCGTGCTGCTCCCATCGGTTCTCGGCGGGATCTTGCTGCTGTTCGGCAGCGGGTTCGCCGCCTACGCGACGGCCGACACGCTGACAGCCGGCACGGTCACCCTCGTGCCGATCCAGATCGGTGAGGTCCTCAATGGCAACGTAATCTCCGGAGAGCAGAACATCGGGTACGCCCTCGGCTTCGGCATGCTGGTAGTGCTCTCGATCACCATGATCTTCTACGGCTTGGTGCGCAGAAGGGCCTCGCGATGGCTTCGCTGATCCCCGAAGTCGCATACGAGGAGATGCTGGGAGGAGTCCCAGAGGTCCAGGGGGAGCCGCAACGCCCGCGGAGGCCGCGCTTGCGCTTGTGGCGAGGCATCGTCCTCTTGCTTGCCGGGGTGTACTTCCTCATCCCCCTCTATGCCGGGCTCAGGTTCTCCTTCCAGAACGACGCCGGCCAGTTCTCCCTGTACGCCGTCAAGGCCATCCCGTCCCAGACCGGTTTCTCCGCTGCCTTCTTCCTCTCGCTGCGCCTAGCGGCGGTGACCACAGTCCTCACGATCGTGCTGATGGTCCCGACGGCAACCTATGTGCACCTCAAGTTGCCGAAGTTGCGCCGAGTCCTCGACTTCGTGACGATTCTGCCGATCGTCATCCCGCCGATCGTTCTCATCCTCGGCGTGCTCCACGCAGCGCCACTGTGGCTCCGGTCGTCCCCTTACCTTCTCAGTCTCGTCTATGTCATCCTCGCTCTCCCCTTTGTGTACCGCTCACTTGACGCGGGATTGTCCGCCATCGATTTGAAGACATTGGTGGAGGCATCGCGATCGCTCGGCGGAAAATGGATCAGCACGCTCTGGCACGTGATCTTGCCCAATCTGAGGGCGGCCACGCTCTCGGCCACGGTGCTCACGATCGCACTGGTGCTGGGCGAGTTCACCATGGCGAGCTTGGACCTATGGACGACGCTGCCCGTGTGGATCTACCAATTCTCACAGTTGGACGCCCACATCGCCACGGCGGTGTCGATGCTGTCGCTTCTCGGCACATGGGTGCTGCTCACCGTGATCATCTCGGTGGACCGTTCCCAGTCACGACGCACGCGAAGGAGGACCGAGGCTCTGTGAACAAAGAACAGAACGGGCCGTTGATGAGGGCTGCCTCGCTAGGGAGCCACTACCAGGGGGCGCAGGTGAACCTTGACCGTCTCGTCCGAGTCTTCGGCCAGACACGCGCCCTCGACGGATTCTCGATCTCAATAGAGCCGGGGGAGTTCGTAGCCCTGTTGGGGCCGTCGGGCTGCGGCAAGACGACCGCATTGCGGGTGCTCGCCGGCTTCGAACGGCTCGATGGTGGCCGTGTCTTCGTCGACGGCCAAGATCTCGCTCGCGTCAACGCGCAAAGTCGTGACATGGGGATGGTGTTTCAGAGCTACTCGCTGTTTCCGAACATGAACGCCTTGAACAATGTCGCCTACGGACTGCGCATGCGTGGTCAGCGGTCCCAGGTGCGAAAGAAGAAGGCCGCCGAGGTGCTAGGGCTCGTTGGCTTGGCGGACCAGGCGACCAAGTACCCCCACCAGATGTCCGGCGGGCAACAGCAGCGGATCGCGCTCGCGAGGGCGCTGGCGATCGAGCCCCGGGTCCTGCTTTTGGACGAACCTCTGTCGGCGCTCGACGCCAAGGTCCGTGCGGATCTACGCGACCAGATCCGCTCCCTGCAACAGCGCCTGTCGATCACGACGGTGTTCGTGACCCACGACCAGGAAGAGGCCCTGTCCATGGCCGACAGGGTCTGTGTCATGTCCAAGGGCCGAAACGAACAGACTGCGACACCCGCTGTCCTTTACGCCAGGCCGGCTACGCCGTTCGTCGCCGAGTTCGTCGGCGTCTCGAGCAGGGTTCCCGTCGAGACCGACAGCAACCAGGTTGTCGTCTTCGGCCAGACCTGCCCGGTTCGCGGCGTCGACGCTTTCGGGGTGATGGACTCTGTCGACGCTTTGTTGCGCCCCGAGGACATAGCTATCGAGGTGGATGCTGCCGGAAAGGGATTTGTGACTCACAGGAGCTTCCTTGGTGCGACGACGCGTCTCGTCGTGCAGGTCGGGGAGATCCCGGTTCGCGTGGACGTGCGCAGCGAGACGGCCGCCGACATCGAGCTCGGCACGCACGTCAGCGTGAACGTCATCTCCCGCGATGTTCTCGTGGCCCCTCGCCTTCGAGCCAAGGTATCGGTCTCTGCATGAACCTCTCTATCCGCCCCGGCGGCAACGCCCCGAGTTGACTAGGTTGCCTGACATGCCCGTGAAATCGCCCTATTTGTTGACGCCTGGACCTCTCACCACCTCCGATACGGTCAGAGAGGCGATGCTGCGCGACTGGGGTTCGCGTGACGACGCCTTTATCGCGATGAACCGGGAGATGCGCGGACGTCTTGTCGCCTTGGCGGACGCGGAAGAGACTCACGTCTGCGTGCCCCTCCAAGGCTCGGGCACCTTCACGATCGAGGCGACGCTCGGGACACTGCTGCCGCGCGATGGCAAGCTGCTTGTGCTCGTCAACGGTGCCTACGGCTCGCGTATGGTCGAGACGGTCCGCGTCATGGGCCGCGCCGTGGATGCGCTCGAGTGGCGTGAGGACGAGCCCGTCGACCCTCACCTAGTGGACGAGCAGCTGGCCGGCGACGAGAGCATCACCCATGTCGCCGTGGTCCACTGCGAGACCACCTCCGGGATCCTCAATCCGATCGAGGAGATCGCCCAGGTCGTGGCCGCGCACAAAAGGCCCTTGATCATCGACGCGATGAGTGCTTTCGGCGCCCTGCCGCTGGACGCGCACCAGGTTCCGTTCGCGGCCGTGGCGGCCTCGTCGAACAAGTGCCTCGAGGGTGTGCCCGGCATGGGCTTCGTCCTGATCTCTCGCGAGTTGCTCGAGCAGAGCCAACACAACGCCCACTCGCTCAGCTTGGACCTCTTCGCCCAGTGGAAGGGTTTCGAGCGCAACGGGCAATGGCGCTTCACGCCTCCCACCCACGTCGTGGCGGCGTTCCTGCAGGCCCTCGACGAGCACGCGGCAGAGGGCGGCGTCGCCGGCCGGGGCGCACGCTACGCCCATAACCACAAAGTGCTTGTTGACGGCATGGAGAATCTCGGCTTCGCCTGCTTGCTCCCGCGGGCGCTCCAGGCTCCGATCATCGTCACTTTCCACATGCCGGCGGACCCGAAGTTCGACTTTGGCAATTTCTATACCCGGCTGAGCGACAAGGGCTTCTTGATCTATCCCGGGAAGTTGACCGTCGCTGATTCTTTCCGAATCGGGTGCATCGGCCGGCTGGGGGAGACGGAGATGCATGGCGCCCTCGACGCCATTAGCGCAGTTCTCGAAGATATGGGCGTGCACGACCGCGCCCCCGCGACGACCAGTTGAGGGCCGCCGCGTCTGGACCGCAAGCCGTTTGAGTGTTTGGAGGTTTGACCATGCCGTCACAATCTGCGGGTCGCTACCGGGGCCCGCTCAAAGCGGTCGTCCTCGACTGGGCGGGCACGACCGTCGACTTTGGCTGCATGGCCCCGGTCGCCACCTTCGTGCGAGCGTTCGTGGACACCGGTGTCCCAATCAGCGTCGAGGAGGCTCGAGCGCCGATGGGCATGCCCAAGTGGAACCACATCCAGGCGATAACGCTAAGCGAGCCTGTGGCCGCGAGATGGGAGGCGGTCCACGGCCGGCGCCCAGACGACTCAGATGTCGACAAGCTCTACCAGCGTTTCTTGCCGCTGCAGGTGCAGACCGTCGAGCGGCATTCCGATGTAATCGCCGGCGTGGTCGAGACCGTCGCAGCTTTGCGGGCACGCGGGATCTCGATCGCATCGACCACGGGGTATCCCCGCGAGGTCATGGACGTCGTCGTCCGGGTCGCAAAGGAGCAGGGTTATTCGCCGGACGCGACCGTCTGTGCCGGCGAGACTCCGGCCGGTCGCCCGGGGCCCTTCATGGCGCTCCAGGCACTCATCAGGCTTTCGATAAGCCCTGTCGAGTCGGTCGTGAAGATCGGTGATACGGGAGTGGACATCGAGGAGGGGCTGAACGGCGGTATGTGGTCGGTGGGAGTCGCCGTCACCGGCAACGAGGTTGGCCTCACGGCTTTCGAGTACGCGGCACTGGCGGCCGAGGACCAGAGCCGCCTCGCCAGGACGGCGACGGACCGCCTGCTCGCCGCGGGGGCGCATTACGTGGTCGACAGCCTCGCGGCGGTCCTGCCGGTCATCGAGACCATCGAAGAGCGTCTGGCCGCTGGCGAAAAGCCCTGACAGATAACGCCTGAAGCGATCCGCGTGGCTCTGCCCGACCAGCGCGAAGGCGACGTCAACCTGAGCCCGAACCGCGCCACCTGGTCAGAGCGCCCTCGGTGAAGCGACAAGGGCTCTCCTGGCCCGGGACGAGGCCGTCTTTGTCCGCCAATCGCTGTCGACGCCCTGTGTGAGCGCCGTGGTGAAAGCCGATGGCTTCTGGCTGGAGGACGCCGACGGCAGGCGCTATCTCGACTTTCACGGCAACTCGGCCCATCACGTCGGCTACGGCCATCCGAAGGTGCTCGCGGCGGTTGAGGCCCAGATGCGCACCTTGGCCTTCGCCCCCCGGCGCTTTACCTGCGAGCCCGCCGTCGCGCTGGCGGAGAAGTTGAGCGGCCTGGTGAGCGGGGGGCCGTGGAAGGTGCTGTTCGCCCCGGGCGGCTCTGAGGCGGTCAAGATCGCCCTCAAGATCGCCCGCCTTGCCACAGGGCGATTCAAGACGGTCAGCTTCTGGGACTCCTTCCACGGCGCCGGTTTCGGTGCAGCCTCGGTAGGCGGCGAGGCCTTGTTCCGCTCCGGAGGGATCGGCCCCTTGCTACCCGGGACCGAGCACGTGGCACCCTTTTCTTGTTATCGGTGCCCTTATGGTTTCGCCTCTCCCAACGGAGTGCCCGAACTCGACCGGTGCAAGATGGCTTGCGCGCGGATGGTGCGCTTTGTCCTTGAACGCGAGTCCGATGTCGCCGCGGTGGTGGCCGAGCCGATCCGGGCCGTGCCGTACCTGCCCCCGCCCGGCTTTTGGCAGGACGTCCGCGATGCCTGTGACCGCAATGGTGCTCTGCTCGTGTTCGACGAGATCCCGACCGGGCTCGGAAAGACCGGGCGTTTTTGCGCTCATGAGCATGTGGGCGTATCGCCGGACGTCTTGGTGATCGGCAAGGCTCTCGGCGGCGGGGTGCTGCCAATCGCGGCTGTGCTGGCGAGAGCCGATCTCGACGTGATGGCCGACAAGGCGATCGGGCATTACACCCACGAGAAGAACCCGGTGCTGGCAGCGGCGGCGCTTGCCACCTTGGACGTGATCGCGGAGGACGGGCTCGTGGCCCGGGCCGCCGAGCTGGGCGGCTACTTGCTCACGACGCTGCGGGACATGGCCGTCCGTCTGCCCGTCGTCGGAAACGTTCGCGGCGTCGGCCTGCTCGTCGGCGTCGAGCTCGTGACCCCGGAGGGGGCGCCCGCGCTGGAGGCCGCCGATCGTGTCCTTTACGCGGCACTGGAGCGCGGCTTGTCTCTCAAGACGACCATGGGAAGCGTGCTCGCGGTGTCGCCGCCTTTGAACGTCTCTAGAGAGGAGGTCAATCTCGCGATCGGGATCCTCGGAGAGTGCCTGGCGGAGGTGACCTGGTGAGCCAGGCGCGCGAGGGCGTCGTCGTCGTGGGCGGAGGGATCCTCGGCACGATGCATGCGGTCTTTGCCGTCCGTGCAGGTGCGACCGTCGTCCATCTCGACCGCCATCGCCATGCGAGGGAGGCTTCGGTGCGCAACTTCGGCCGCCTCCTTGTGAGCGGGCGCCCGGCGGGTGCAGAGCTCGCCCTCGCGCTTCGCGCCCGGGAGCTGTGGGCGCAGGTGGGTCGGGACGTGCCCGCGACGGGTTTTTGGCCGAACGGCTCTGTCACGGTTGTCTCCAGTGAGGCCGAGCTCAAGGTGCTCGAGGCGGCCGTCGCCGCGCTACGCCGACGTGCGGGGCCTGTCGTTGCTCGATGCCGCGAGGTGCGCCGCCTGAACCCTGGCTTGAGAGGTGAGTTCCTCGCCGGCCTTCACTGCTCGCGCGACGCTGCGGTCGAGTCGAGCCATGCGACGTGCTCGGATCCATGCGGGAGTGGCTGACGGCGTCTGGACGACACGCCTACCTTGCGCCGCGTGAGGTGCTCGACATCGGGGGCCGGGAAGTCTCGGACTTCACCGGCGCCCGCCATCGTGGCGACCTCGTCGTTCTCTGCCTCGGCGCGGTGAGCGGCGGGTCCACTTCTCCGGCTTTTCGAAGGGGCGGGGCTGCAGGCGGTCCGATGGCCGAGACGGAGCCTCTCGGGGCTCACCACCTCGGTCGTGGACGGGAACTCGCTTCGCTACGACCTGGCAAATTCCAATCTTGCAGCCGACTCGTTCGGGCCGAAGGACGAGGCGCACTCGCGCTTTGGCATTCGAGTCCTCTGCCTGCAGTGCCTCGACGGGTCCCTGACCCTCGGCGACTTCCGGTCGCGAAGACAGGCCTTCGTCGCCAGCGGCTCGGAGCCGTCCCTCTTAGCTGTGACGGCTCTAACGGTCGACTCGCTCGTCCAAACAGACGAGCACCGAGTCTCCCGCCTCCTTGCCGATCGCCCTTCGGACCTCGGACCTGATCGGGAGCTTGTGCGTTCCGTCTCCCATCGCCATGAACCCGCTCTTAAGGAGGTGGCCGTCTACCGTACCGCGGACCTTCACGAGGCCCCGGGTACCGAAGAACTCAGCTGAGTCGGCCATGACGACGTAGGTCCAGCCGCCCTTGCTGGGGCTCTTTCTGAGTACGGCGCGGAACTCCTTGGGGAGTGTTCCTGGGCCCCTTTCGCCGACCATGGCCGCCTTCTTTTCGAGAGACAAGATCGTTTCGCCATAGGACCGACCGGCGCTTCGAGATTCATCGGCGAGGGGCGGCGCGCCCGCCGGGCGGCGCGGGCGGCCCAGGTGACTCAAGTCAACGGAACCGTCGGCCGCCGCGCCGGGCGAGCCTTGTGCGCTAGGAGTTGACGTGCTCCATTGCCTTCAAGATGGCCGGCATTGCCGTTTCGAGGTCGAGCACGATCTTCGACTCGAACTCGAGGAACTCACCCAAGGCGATAGCGGCCTCGAGCTCGCTTGCGGCGGCGGCCTCAACGTCGACGAACTTCGAGACGAGCATTCCGCCCGACCCGTCGCTCGTGATGTACCAGCAAAGCCTTTCCGAGGCTGGGTTATCGGCTGTTGCCGCCTCGATCTTCCCCCATATCGTCATCATCCGGTTCGCCTGCTCGCGCGAGAGCGGCCGGGCCTTCCAGGTAGTGCACACCAACATGACAGATCCCCCTTTGTCCGATAACTGCCGCACCGTACACGGTCCGCCCAGGTCTTGCCCGCGAGTTGGTACCGGCCCCATCCGGCCGGCAGCACCGTCAGATAAGTCGCGCCGCGCGGTGCCAGCTCGTTGGCGAGCCGCCCAGGTTGCTAGGCGGCTCTAGTGCCGGTCGGGTCCCCGGCGCGCCGGCCGCGCTTGCAGTCGAGCTCGCCGGGCGCGAAGCAACAGCGGATTGCGATGTCGCAAGCCTTGCTCGGCTTCGAGGCCGATCGGACGGCGCGGGAGCGGCTGAGTCAACGGCTGTTGCCGGCGGTGGGGCGAGCGCCGCCTAGGGCTGGAGGACCCAGCAGTCCCAGAGTTCGACGGTCCTGAAGCCGAGACGCTCGTAGACGTTGTAGCCCGCGGGACTCGACTGCAGCCAAGCCCACTCGGCGCCCGCGGCCAGGCCGTCGTAGATGACGTGGGCGGTCATTGCGGCGCCGTATCCGCGTCCGCGGTGAGCCGAGAGCGTTGCGATGTTGAATACCCCGACAAAGGCGCCCAGCGTCGTGCCCACACCGGTCGTGACGCTCTGTCCGTTTGCATCGCCCACGTAGCAGCGCACTCCGGGACCCGCGAGCAGCTTGGGCGTCATCAGCTGGTCGAAAAGCTCCTCCGGCGAGCCGAAGGCAGCCGCTGCCACGCCGATGTGCTCGGCCCGTTGTGACGGTTCGAGGCGGCGGATGCTGAGACCGGTTACCTTCTGGGCGTCTTCGAGCTGCGCCGAGTCCTCGAGCACCATGACGGGGACGCAATGGTCGTGCTGCATGCCTCTTGCGAACGCCTGGTCGGTTATCTCGCTGGAGATTCCTGGACGCACCTGCAGGCAGTAGGGCAGCTGCGAGGCATCGAGCCTGTCGAACATGGCGGCCACAAGTCCAGCATCAGGGTCCAGGGACTCGATCCATACCCCGTTGAGGGTGGCGACGGGCACCCCAGTCGCGGCCGCCAGCACTCCGGCCTCGCGTTGCAACCAGCCGACCGGTGCCACGTTGAACATGTGCTGCAAGGTGTCGGCGAAGGCGGTCGCGGCGACCTCGGGTGCAACGGCCATCTGAGCACAATAGGTGTCCCTGCGCACGATGACCCGACGAGTACGGCCCTGCGAGCAGTCGAAAGACGGGCAGGGTTGTGCTGGGGCGGGCACGACTTGTGTCGTCACCGCGCCAAAGACGGAGGCCACCTCGAACCGGGCGCGACCGAACCACGCAAACAGAGCGGTTCGTCACGCCCGACCCGTCTCGTCTATTTACCGCCGAAGGGTGGCACCTGGTCTTCGCCCCGGTCCTCGGCACTGGCGCGGCGAACCCGCCTGTGCGGGCCGCGGTTGGGCACAGTGGCATTGCCGGTCCGGCGCGGGCCGCGCCGGGCGTCGAACATGACCAGGGCGATCGCCGCGACGACGAGCACGATCACGAGAACGATCATCTTGGCGTACCTTCTCTCTTGTATCGCGGCCGGGACGGGTCCGGGCCGCGCTTTGCTATCGGGGCCGCCATGACTGCAGGTCCTGGTAGACGACGCCGGCGTCCGAGACGATGAACCGGTCACGCCTGTCAGCGGTGCTGACAGTGACGCGGAGCTTGCGAAGTGTCGGCCGGAGATGGATGTCTGTCACAGAGGCAAGCTCGAGCGACACTGGCCGCGCGCCGAAGAGGGCATCGATGCGCCTCGGCAGGAAGCCGATCGTCTCCTCGGACATGTAGAGCAGGCCGCTACGGGCTACGCCGTGTTGCATGTGGCTAGCCGCGCGCGTCCAGCGCAACCCTGCGGTGTCCAAGCTTGGCTGGCCGAACCAGCGGGTCAGGGCTGGCGTCACGAGTTCACCTGCCCTTTGTCCTTGGGCGTGAGCGTCCCCGCCCGATAGTTACGTCCCGGTCGCGCCGAGGAGTCGGTTCCATGACTGCCGAGGGGCGGTACGGACGCCAAGCCCAGAAGGGCGATGGCGCCGGGCTTTGAAGGTTTGGCACCGCTGAGCAGGGAGTCAACTCGATGTTGCTCACATCCACGACCGGAGGCTACTTCAGTGCCCCTCGCGTCCGGGCCCCTTTTGGCACCAATGTGACGTTGGACCCTAGTGAAGCGGGCCCGGCGACCGTACGGTGCGGTTGAGGGAAAAGAGTGCCGTTGGCCGGGCGGGCCCCGGACTTTTGCCGTGGCCCCCTGGCCTGGGGTAGAGGCCAGCTAGAAAGGGGTACGAAATGAGCTTGCAAGGCTTATGGAAGGTCCACGGCGACGGGAAGCACATCCCCCCGACGGAGGTGGTGGCACCCGACGAGCGGCTGGCCTGGCCGCAGACCGTGGGTCTCGGCTTCCAGCACGTGCTGGCAATGTTCGGGGCGACCTTCATCGTGCCGGTGCTGATCGGATTCCCTCCGAACACGACCATCTTCTTCTCCGGGATCGGCACGCTGTGCTTCTTGCTGATCACCATCGGACGTGGACAGCGACTTGGGCTTCCGAGTTACCTCGGGAGCAGCTTCGCGTTCATCTCCCCGGTCCTCGTTGCCGAGCAGCACGGTGGCATACCGTCTGCCCTGGCCGGCATATTCGTCGCTGGCGCCGTCTTCTTCGTGATCGGCGTGATCGTCAACAAGTGGGGCTCGGCCTTCATCGAGTGGCTGATGCCGCCCGTGGTCACGGGCGCAGTCGTCGCCCTGATCGGGCTCAACCTCGCCTCGAGCGCCTTCGCGAACTTCGACAAGCAGCCCTGGACCGGCTTTGCGACCCTTTGCGGGGTCGTGCTCGTGACCGTGCTCTTCCGCGGTTTCATAGGGCGGCTCTCGATCCTGGTCGGGGTGGCTTTTGGCTACCTGATCGGTTGGGGCCAGGGCCAGATCAGCTTCACGTCGGTCAAGTCGGCAGCCTGGATCGGCCTGCCGAAGTTCACCGCTCCGCACTTTTCCATGCGTCCCATTTTCCTGATCGTCCCGGTCGTGATAGTCCTCATCGCAGAGAACACGGGCCACATAAAGGCCGTGGCCTCGATGACGGGCCGGAACCTCGACAGGTCGCTCGGGCGTGGCTACATGGCCGACGGCCTCGCGACGATGATCGCCGGCCTCGGAGGCGGTAGCGGTACGACCACCTACGCCGAGAACATCGGCGTCATGGCTGCCACGAAGGTGTACTCGACCTCCGCCTACTACGTGGCGGCAGTCGTGGCCATCGCCTTTGGGTGCATCCCGAAGTTCGGGGCATTGATCTCCACCCTGCCGGCTGGGGTTCTCGGTGGTGCCGGGACGATCCTGTACGGGCTCATCGCCGTTCTCGGCGGGCGTATCTGGGTTGAGAACCGGGTCAACTTCTCCAACCCGGTCAACCTCATCCCGTGCGCGATCGGCCTCATCGCCGGAGCCGGCAACTACACGCTCATATTCGACCACGGGAACGTGTCTTTCAACGGCATCGCAATCGGCGCCTTCAGCGTCATCATCGCGTACCAACTCATGCGTTGGCTCAGCCAGTACGGCGTTTTCCACGACGGGCAGCCAGCGCTGTTCGCGAACACGGTGCCCTCGCCAGACCACACGGCAGAGGCCCCGGCGCCTGACACGACTGGGTTCCCCACGCCTGAGACGACTGGGTTGACCACGAGCGCCTAGTCGCAGGCTGTTCAACAGAGAGACAACTTCCTCCGGCCCGGTAGGCCCGGCCATGACGCCGGGCCGCCGGGCCGGATGCTGTCACACGCAGCGCATCTATCGGTGCGAGAGCGTTGCCGATCCCCGAGGTGGTTCAGACGGCTTCTTTTTGGTGCTCGCGAAGGCCGATGAGCACAACTTCGTAGACGACCATGACCACGACCGCAAGGGTGATCACGATCGAGAGCGTGTTCGTAAGGGCGAGCAGGACTGCCATCGCCAGCAGGCCGGCGGCGAACGCACCGAGCCATAGCCCCCGCCTCAGCCTGCCGGCTGTTCTCCCGCTCCTGCCGAAGCCCTGATTGCGCAAGGACTCTGCGATGAGTGCGAACTCGTGGTCTTCAGGCATGGCTCGTCACCACCTTCCGCCCGGCCATCGACCCGGTGATGAGAATCACATTCACAGTTGCGCGTCCCCTTGCCTCTCGGCCTGACCCGAGTATGTGTGCAACCCCTTAAGCCCGCTCAAGATTCCAATTTGTCGGCCCCGACAGGAATTCCGCAGTCCGAAGGGGCCCGAGTGGCCCGTCCCGTGGGAAAATGGGCCGTGAGCGATCGTCCCAGGGAGTCCGGATGAGCGGCCCGCGCGTGCTCGTAACTGGGCCGTCGGGCTACGTCGGTGGGCGTCTGGCACCTGCTCTCGTGTCAAAGGGTGCGCAGGTTCGCTGCCTGGTCCGTACCCCGGCGAAGCTTGACGCGGTCCCCTGGCGGGACGCGGTCGAAGTCGTCCAGGTCGGCTTACCTCACGATCCCCAGTTCAACGCGAAGAGATTCCCTAACAGTTGTCAAGTCTTTTCGGCCACTGTATGTGAGGGCGCGTCAAAGGAGGCCCTCGTCCGAATTCCGTCTTCGATCTGGCTTTAGTGAGTGAG
>Ga0182015_10002795_pt1 | contig 20458 bp, 19 predicted proteins | sample 712P3MmetaG_FD_120478 | JGI IMG/M metagenome (GOLD analysis project Ga0182015, IMG submission 120478) | Permafrost microbial communities from Stordalen Mire, Sweden - 712P3M metaG | ecosystem: Environmental > Terrestrial > Soil > Wetlands > Permafrost | place: Sweden: Stordalen | collected...
CTAAATGCTTGGCGGGTTCGATGGAGAAGGCGCGTTCGGCGGCGGGATTGAGGAGGCGCAGACGCGTTTCCTGATCGAAGGCGAGGACGGGGGCGTCCATTTCCGCGATGACGCGGCGGAGAAGGGCGACAGCCTCGAGGGCTCCTACACGCTGGGCCTGGAGGGTGTCGGCGAGAGCGTTGATTTCGAGCGAGAGCTGGCCGACGGAGTCGTCGCGATTGGCTCCTCGTGCACGGAAGGAGTAGTCCTCTTCGCGGAGGGCGGCGACGACGTTGGCGAGAGTCTGGATGGGGCGAATGGCTTCTTCAATGAAGGCGGCGAAAACGAGGAGCAGGATGAGGACCAGGATACCCAGGGTGGCGAGCATCGGTCCCAGAGTGACGTGCAGGAGGGCGAGGATTGCGGCGCAAAGGCCCATGACGATGAGCGCGCCGACGGTGCAGAAGATGCGGAGGCGCGCCTCGAAGGGCATGCTCTGGCGCTTCGGTTTGCGGTGCCGGGGTGGGTAATTCGCCATGGCGCGCGATCAGGGTACAGGATGGAGTACGGATCGGCCGCGCGTTAGTTCAGAGTGACGATCAGACGCCATATTTTTCCATCCGCCGGTAGAGGGCTCCTCGGCTGAGGCCGAGGGCTTCTGCCGCCTGGCTCACGTTGCCGTTGCAGCGCGAGAGGGCTTTGCGGATGAGGATACTCTCCACGGACTCGAGACTCATCTCTTCGAGGGCCTGGGTGGAGACGCGGGCGGGGGAGAGGCCGAGGTCGGGGACTTCGATGATGTCCTCGCGGGACATGAGGACGGCGCGCTCGATGGTGTGGTCGAGCTCGCGGACGTTGCCGGGCCAGGCGTAGTGGAGCATGAGATCCATAGCGGCCTGGTCGATGCCCTGAACCTGCTTGCGATAGCGCTGAGAGTAGCGGGAGAGAAAATGCGCGGCGAGGGGCGGAATGTCTTCGCGACGTTCGCGCAGAGGAGGCAGGTTAATTTCGACGGTGTTAAGGCGGAAGAGCAGGTCGGCGCGGAAATTGCCGGCCTCGACCTCCTTGCGGATGTCGGCGTTGGTGGCGGAAATAATGCGCACGTTGACGTGACGCGTTTTGCTGGAGCCCACACGCTCCATCTCCCCGGTTTCGAGGACGCGGAGCAGTTTGGACTGCTGGCGCAAGGGAACGTTGGCGATTTCGTCGAGGAAGAGGGTGCCGCCTTCGGCGAGTTCGAAGCGGCCGATGCGTTCGGTGCGGGCGTCCGTGAAGGCTCCTTTGACGTGGCCGAAGAGTTCCGACTCGAAGGTACCTTCAGGGAGCGCGCCGGTGTTGACGGCGACCATGGAACGCGAGGCGCGCGAGGAAAGCGCGTGCAGGGTCTGCGCGACCACTTCTTTGCCTGTGCCGTGCTCGCCGGTGATCAGCACACTGGCGTCGGAGGGTCCGATGCGCGTGATGGTGGTGAGGACGGACTGCATGATCGGGGCGGTGGCGATCATCTCGGGCAGATTGGCGGCGCGGAGGAGACGGTTCTCGGCCTCGAGGCGATGCGCGCGGCGGACGGCGTTCGAGAGATCGATCTGGGTGCGGAGGATTGTGAGGAGGCGGGCGTTGTCCCAGGGTTTCTGGATGAAGTCGGAGGCGCCGCGGCGCATGGCTTCAACGGCGAGATCGACGTTGGCCCACGCGGTCATGATGATGACGGGGAGCTGCGATTCCTGGGAGCGAATTTGCGAGAGCAGGTCGAGGCCTTCGCGGCCGGAGGTGGTGTCGCGGGTGTAATTCAGGTCGAGGAGCAGGGCATCGAAGGAATTGCACTTGAGCGCGTCGAGGACCATGTACGGCGACGTCGCTTTTTCGATGCGATAGCCTTCGGGCTCGAGGAGGAGCTCAAGGGCATCGAGGATGTGGGGTTGATCGTCGGCGATGAGGACACAGGGCGCCAGTTTGGCGTTGGCGGTTTCCGTGGGGACGGGTTGGGCGGCGGTGCTCATGCCAGGTTACAGGTCTCAGGGTACAGGTTGCAGGAACGGCATACGCCTCTGCTTCATTATGGGCCGTGGGTGACTACGCCGGATTTTGCGTCGTCGATGGAGACGTTGGTGCGGTCCAGCGTTGAGCCGGTGGCGCGATCGACATCCACTTTGGCTTTTTCGTACTGCGTCTGCGCGACATAGAGGGCCGATTCAGCGAGTGCAAGCGCGCTTTCCGCAGCCAGGGTATCCGAGCTGGATTTTGCTCCGAGTTGCTGTTCCTGTTTCGTGATGTCGAAGGTGCGCTGGGAAAGGTCGCGGGCCTTTTGCGCGGCGTCGATGCGGGCCTGTGCCTGCTGGAGTGAAAACTGAGAATTGCGCACGTCGAAGCGGATATTCTTTTGTTGCTGCTCGTAGGTAATCTGGCTCTGGCGGAACGCTAGCTGTGCGCGGAACTGATCGGCCTTCTGAATGCGGTTGCGAATGGTGATGTTGAGGGTGAAGCCGACCTGGTATTCGGGCGCTGAATAATTGAAGGCATCCTTAAGGACACCGGGCGTGTTGATAGGAAGTGTCGTGCTGCAGTAAGCAGGACCCTGGTCGCAAAACGGGTTCAGGGGACCGCCGATTCCGGTTCCGGCGAACAATCCATACGCATTGAGCTGAGGCAACAGAGAGTTATTGATAGCTTTCAGGTTCTCCTGAGCGATTTGCATGCCGATCTGGTCCGAGGATACGTCGGGGCGGTTCTTCAGAGCTTCGGCCATGAGAGCGTCGATCGATTTGCTCTCGTTGGGATCGGGTGCGCCTTTCAAATCCAGAGGAACCACGGGCATCTCGTCGATGGCCGGATCGTCGGCTTTGGTGAGAGCGTTCTTCAGGTTCAGCTCAGCGCCTCGCAGATTCGCGCGCGAAACGGTGAGATTCCCCTCCGCGGTGGCAACGACGGACTGATCGGTCATGACCAGCATGGCGGGGATGGCCTTGAGCTCGAGCTGCTTTTGATCGTCGCCGAGGGTCTGATTGGCAAATGCCAGCGAGCGGTCCTTAATCTGTTCGTCCTCGTAAGCGTTGACCAGATCCCAGTAAATGTCCTCGACTCCTGTCACGGTGGCGATGACCTGCGCTTTGAAGGCGTAATCGGTGATCTGCAGGTTCCTCTTTGCGATACGAATCCATCGCTCGTTGGTGCCGGTCCCAAAACCCGCCAGCAGGGGTTGGGTGATCAGACCCTGCCAGAAAAGCTGAATTTGCGGGTCCACAATGTTGAACGGACTGTTGGATGTCTGGCGTTGCCCGTTAAGGGCCCACTGAATGCCGGTACCGGAGGGAAAGTACTCGGTGTACTGGGTGGTGTAGCCGATCGTGTTTGTTTCGAGGAGATTAACGCCGGTCTGAATCGTATTTACTTCCGGTGTCTTGGTGTGGTCGACCAGGGCCTTGACGGTGAACACGGGATCGAAAGGATTCACATACGTGCCTTCGCCGAGGGTGGAGGTGACGAGGCCGCCGGAGCCGCCTGCCGCAGCCCCGGAGGAAACTGAACTGCCGGATACGGACCCTCCCGACGCTCCCACCGGGCTGGTGACGTTGGTGCTTACGCCATTCGCGTAGCCGCCGGCCCTGGTGCGAGCGAGATCGGTGAGGGCTGTGGGAAGGTTGTAGCGGAAGGAAGCCAGGTCAAGGTTGTTCTCAATCGCCAGCGCGATAGCATCCCGCAGGGAAATGTATAGCTTGCCGTCGCGGATCAGGGTTTGCAGACGAGGCGAGTTCGTGAGATCGACAGGCGGCACAAAACTAGGCCGATAGGGGGACAGCGGGTTACGCGAATGGGGCAGCTGCACATGAAAGGGCTGCGGCGGAGCCACGATGGTCTGGTTCTGTTGCTGAATCTGTTGGGCCTGCTGGGCGATGGTGGGGGTCGCCGCGGGTGGTGGCGTGGTGCCGATGGTGGGAGCTGGGGCTTCGGGGGCGGTCTGGGGCTGTTGCGACGAGGGAGCCGTTTGGTCCACAGGAGCCGGCTGAGGCGCTGTCTGCGCGAAGGTGGGCGAAACAATGAGCGCACAGAGAACGAGGGCCGAGAGCCGCTGATACCTGGAAGAGCCGATCACGATGCGGTGACCTCCACGCCGAGATTCGGATTGGAGGAGTCGGCGGTGAGCCAGCCGTCACGTACCTCGATAACGCGGCTGCCATAGGCGGCGTTCGCTTCAGAGTGCGTGACCTGGATGATGGTCGTGCCTTGCTGGTTCAGTTCCTTGAACAACTCCATGATCTCCTTTGCCTGGCTGGAGTGAAGATTGCCGGTGGGCTCGTCGGCGAGGAGCAGCGCGGGCTTGTGAATGACGGCGCGCGCGACGCCGACCAACTGCTGCTGTCCGCCGGAAAGCTGGGAAGGGAAGAGGTCTTTCTTGCCGACAATGCTGAAGCGGTCGAGGGTATCGGCGACGAGGCCCTGGCGCTGGGCGCGGGGCATGTCTTTGTAGGAGAGCGGGAGGTCGATGTTCTCCTGGACCGTGAGGTCGTCGAGCAGGTGATAGCTCTGGAAGACCATTCCGACATTGCGCTTGGCGAGATCGGCGCGTTGGCGGCGATTCATGCGATGCGCGGCTTCTTCTTTGAACCAGTATTCGCCCAGCCATTGATCGTCGAGCAGAGCAAGGACATTCAGGAGCGAGGATTTTCCTGCTCCCGAGGGCCCCATGATGGTGAGGAACTCGCCTTCCTGGATGTCAAGATTGACGCGGCGCAGGACCCAGGTTTGGCCTGCGCCGGTTTTGTAACTGCGTTCGATATTTTTTAACTGAATCATGATCTTAGCCTGTAGCTGATAGCCAGTAGCCTGTAGCCGTCGCCAAATGCGCACACGAGTGCGCCTGTCTGGCTACCGGTCGCGGGCTACCAGCTACCGGCTCGTTACTTAACTTCGAGGACCTGCTCCAGCGACTCCCCTTCGGCAACGACTTTGCCGTCGAAGAGATGGATCTGGCGATCGGCATGGCGGGCGAAGCGCGGATCGTGGGTCACCATGCAGATGGTTGCGCCTTCGCGATGCAGGTTCTGCATCAGCTCCATGACCGCTTCGGCGTTGCGCGAGTCCAGGTTTCCAGTCGGCTCGTCAGCGAGGAGGATAGAAGGCGAGCCAGCCAGAGCGCGGGCTACAGCAACACGCTGCTGTTGACCGCCGGAGAGCTGCGAGGGATAGTGGCGGATGCGATGCGCCATGCTCACGCGCTCCAATGACTCCTGCACGCGGCGCTTGCGCTCGGCCGACGACATTCCGGAGCGATAGGTCAGCGGGAGCTCAACGTTTTCGTACACGGTGAGATCGCCGATGAGGTTGAAGCTCTGGAAGATGAAGCCGATTTCCTGGTTGCGAATGCGCGACCGCTGCGAGAAGTTGAGGTTCTCGACAGAGTGGCTGTTGAGGGTGTAGCTGCCGCCGGTGGGCGTGTCGAGCAGGCCAATGATGGAAAGCAGGGTCGACTTGCCGCATCCGGAAGGGCCGGAGATAGCGACGTACTCGCCCTTGTCGATCTTCATGTGGACGCCGGACAGCGCGTGGGTTTCAATCTCATCGGTGTAGAAGACCTTGGTGAGGCCTTCGATTTCAATCAACGCCTGAGTGGTTTCCATCCTGCTCTCCTGCTCCTGGATTTGGTGGTTCTGATTTCGGGGACGTCTACTCGAGCCGAACCTTATCTGTTGCGTCGTACCGAGACATGTCCGAAAGGATCACGCGATCGCCTTCGTTCAGGCCGTTGAGGATCTGAATCTCCGTGGTCGATGCCTTGCCAACCTGTACCTGAACCCGAGTGGCGGTTTTGCCGCTGGGATCGTAGCGGAACAGGCTGATGGTGCTGTTCTCATTGCCGAACGCGGGACGCCCTACGAATAGCACATCGTGGAGATGGGCGAGTTCGATGGTCCCATCCACGCTGAGCTGGGGAACGGCTCCGGCCGGCAATGCGCCATCGAGTGCTACGTCAACGGTACGCGTTCCGTTCAATACCGAGGGATCAATTCGGGTAACGTGGCCGGGAACGATGCCGTTGTGGGTGTCGATTTCAGCCTTCTGTCCGATCAGGATGTCGTGCGCCTGGGTTTCGGCAATTTGCAGGGCGGCCTTGAGTTGAGAGGGATCGATGACCTCGGCGACCGAGGTTCCTGCCGTGACGTGCTGGCCAACAGCCATAGGGACGGGCAGGGAAGCGACGACGCCTGCGATGCCAGCCTTCACCTGAAGATCGGACTCCTGCTTCTGATACAGGCCGAGCAGGGCTCGGGCGGAGTCGACTTTAGTCTGCGACGACTGGAGCTGAACCAGAATGGCCTTCTGATTCACGTCCAGCTGCTCGACGCTGATTTGGTGCTGCGATGTGAGCTGGTCGGCGTTGTTCTTGGATTGCTCGTACTGCAGACCGCTGATTTCGCCGAGGGCGTAACGCTGTTTGTCGATATTGGCCTGCAACTCTGCCTGGCTGTACTGGGCGTTGACCTGGGCGGCTGTGGACTTCTTATCCATGATGGCGGAATTGAGCTGGGCCTGGAGGCTCTTGTAGTCGGCGAGGGCTCCATCGAGGGCCAGTTTCTGACTGACGAGCTGCTGCTGGAGCTGCGGATCGGCGAGGTCCATCAGGACGGTGTCGGGTTTGACCATGGTGCCGGGCAGGACGCGGATGCGGACGACGGTGGCGTCGGTCTGTGCGGGGATAAGCTCGATGCTTTCTTCGCGGGGAACCAGGGTGCCGAGGCCGCGGACGTTGCGGGTAAAGTCGCCGCGCTTGACGGTTTCAGGCCAGACGGTGCTGGCGTCCACGCTGGGTACGGCGGGTTTGAGACGCATGACAGCCCATGCGGCGGCAGTGACTCCGAGAGCAACGATAGCCAGCACGATGATCTGACGGCGGAGTTTCTTCTTCTTAATATCAGGCCGAGAGATGTCCATTGCTTAAGCGTAATTGCATGTGCCGCACCAATTGGGCTGTGGTGTTAAGTGATGGATGTCGAACAGGTTATCGGTTCCTGTGAAATACCCAAGCGCGGGCAATTGGTCGTTTGCGAAAACAAGTGTCCATTAGCGGACAGATGAAGCGGGGAGGGGAGGGAGCAGACCGGAGGCGCGGAGCTTCTCGTCGACGACGGCGGTGATCTGGCGGTGGATTGCTTCGATGGGGCGTTCGCCTTCGATGACGACGACGCGGTAGGAGTCGCGGGCGGCGATCTCGCGGTATTTGTCGTAGACGCGGCGGTGGAACTCTTCGTCCTCGCGCTCGAATCGGCCTTCGTCACCCTCGGGAGTGGCGTTGCGTTCATTCCGGCGACGGGCGCGGTGGAGGGACTTGTCGAAGTTACCCATAAGCAGGAGGGTGAGGTCGGGCTGGAGTCCGCCGCACATGGTTTTGTGCATCTGGAGAACGACCTCGCTGCCGAGCTGGCGGCCTCCGCCCTGGTAGGCCTCGGTGGAGTCGGTGAAGCGATCGCAGAGGACGATGTTGCCTCCGTAGAGAGCAGGCGCGATGACTTCGGCGATGCATTGGGCGCGGTCGGAGAACATCAGGCCGAGCTCGGTCATGGGGTCGATGTGCTCGGTTTTGGAGTCGAGGATGAGGCCGCGAATACGGTCGCCGATGCGTGTGCCACCGGGCTGCCGGGTGACTGTGACAGTGAGGCCCTGCGCTTCAAGGTGGGCGGCGAGCTTGCGGAGCTGCGTCGATTTTCCGGAGCCGTCCAGGCCTTCGAAGGTGAGGAAGAAGCCGTCCGCCATAGAAGCAGGTTACAGGGGGACTGGCCGTCCAGGCGAACGCGGCTTGCGCCGCAGTAGAATGAACCGGAGCCGATGAGACTAACCTGGCACAGGCTGGCGGCGGTGGGCGCGGCGACTGTCGTGCTCCTGCTGGTGGCGCACTCGGTGGCGGGTGTGGCGCTGGCAGGCGTGCTGGTTCTGACGCCGGTGATGCTGTTCGGTCTCGTCGAGGTTCCGCGGTCGCTTTGGCCTGCGATGGATCTGGAATTGAGTTTTGCTGCGCCGATCCTCGGACGCGCAGGTCTGTTTCAGAGACCTCCTCCTTTCTCGCTTCAGTAATTCATTCCAATTTGCGAATGCGTTTGGCTCGTTTGGGCTGAGGTGCGTTCGCGCGCGATTGTGCTTCGGAGTGAAAACCCCAGGAGGAGCGAAATGGTTTTTGCTTTGCTTGTGAACGCGTGTGCCCTGCTGTTTGTGGTGCGGGCGGGCGTACATCTGGTGCGGCAGCGGCGGAAAAGGAGAGAGCGACCACGGGAGCTGGTGGTGTCTCCCCTGTCGGGGTTAGCGATGGGCGCGATGTTCCTGGGGCTCCAGGAGATTGTGCAGCCACAGGCACGGCACATGATCGTGGAGGAGATGAAGGAAGAGAGCCTCGACGATGAGGATGGAGAGCCACTGGGCGGACGGCTCTTCTACGAACAGATGGGGCGGATCCGCAGAGGAGAAGACATGGAGGAGATTACGGTACGAGTGGACGCGGATCAGCTGGACGGCAAGTGCGGCTAGAAGAGCGCGTGCGCCCCGTGGCACGCGCTCCAGAGAAGCCAGCTCCCCGCGATCAGCAGGATCGGTGATGTAAGGATTCCGGCCATCCAGCGACGGTAGAACAGAGAAGCGCCGATGTGCAGGCAGCCATTGCCGATTCCTACGAGGATGCCGAGAGGCAGGGCGACGATGCGGATCCAATGGGCGCCGTGCAGGGCAAAGGGTGAAAGCAGGAGCAGGAAGGTGACGCCGCTGCTGAGGAGCGCGAGGAAACTGCGGAGGGTAAACACGGGCGGGAAGGGAATGTGGAGGCGTCGGCGGATGGCCAGAGCGTTGGGATTATAGGTAGCGAGAAAGTCGTGGCTGGCTTCGTCGGCAACGTGCAGCGCAACCGCGATGGCGAAGGCGATCCAGGCGAGGCCGAAGTTCCAGTGCAGCGTCGAGGCAGGCGTTAATTGGAACATGGGTGCGTACCTCTGGCTCGAAAGTTTACGCCGAAGATGCGCGTTGGCAAGGTTGATTTCTGGGTTCGCCATTGCGTGTTTACACTAAGGGTTTGCACTTTCAATCAGGAGGAGTATGCATTTTCGCCTGCGCCCGATATTGGGGCTGATGTCCGCTGCCGCACTTTGTTTCGGTCTTTCGATCCACGCCCAGACTGCTTCGAATCCCATCAAAATTACCGCCGACCTGACCGATGCGCCGCGCAAGATCATCCACGCGCAGATGACAATTCCGGTGAGCCCTGGTCCGCTGACGTTGCTGTACGCGAAATGGATTCCGGGGGAGCACATGCCGGATGGCCCCATCGATAATCTGGCGGGACTGTTTATCACGGCGAACGGACAGCAGCTGACGTGGACACGCGACGACGTGAATATGTATGCGATTCGGCTGACGGTACCTGAAGGCGTGACGCAGCTGGACGTGAAGGACGATTTTCTGGCGACGGCGGCGGCGAGCGGATTTTCTGCTGGCGCTTCGACCAGCGCGAACCTGGCGATGCTGAGCTGGAACGAAGTGGTGTTCTATCCAGCGGGGCACGCAAATGACGCGGACATTTATGTGCAGCCGTCGGTGATCCTGCCGCAGGGTTGGCAGTATGGGACGGCGCTGACAAAGACGAATGAGGTCGCGGACAACATTCACTCCGGACGTTTCGTGAACTTTGATGCGGTGTCGCTAGAGCAGCTGATCGATTCGCCGCTGCTGAGTGGGAAGTATTTCCTGGAAGTGCCGCTTGCGCCGGAAGTCACGCCGAAGCATTTCCTGGACATTGCGACGGATGGGCCGGAGGATTTGAAGCTTTCGCCCGACACGATCACCGGATACAGCAATTTGGTGCGGGAGACGGGCGCGCTCTATCAGTCGCGACACTACGAGAGCTATCACTTTCTGGTGACGGCGAGCGATCAGGTGGCGCACTTTGGCCTGGAGCATCATCAGTCGAGCGACGATCGGGTGCCGGAGAAGACGTTTGTCGACGACAATCTCCTGCTGCTGTCGGCCGACTTGCTGCCGCATGAGTTCACGCACTCGTGGAACGGAAAGTATCGGCGGCCGGCGGGCCTGGCGACAGGGAACTACGAAGACCCGATGAACGGGAACCTGCTGTGGGTCTACGAAGGGCTGACCGATTATCTGGGTAATGTGCTGGCGGCGCGCAGCAAGATCGAGACTGCGGCGCAGTACCGCGATTATCTGGCAGCGACGGCCGCGATGCTCGATTATCGACCGGGGCGTACGTGGCGCGATTTGCAGGACACTGCGACTGCGGCGCAACTGCTCTATGAGACGGTTGACGCGTGGGACAACTGGCGGCGCAGCACGGATTACTACCAGGAAGGCGATCTGGTTTGGCTCGATGTGGACACGACGATCCTCAAGCTCACCAAAGACAAGAAGAGCCTGAACGATTTTCTGGCTGCGTTTGAGGGGCTGGGCGGGAATACTCCGCCAAAGGTGGTGCCTTACACGTTTGACGATGTTGTGAATGGGCTCAACGCTGTTGTGCCGTACGACTGGGCTGGGTTCCTGAAGGACAGGCTGACGTCGAAGTCGCCGCATGCGCCGCTGGGCGGGATCGAGGCCGGTGGCTACAAGCTTGTGTTCACCGACCAGCCGAACGACATCACCCAGGCGCGGATTACGGCGACGGGGATTACGCCGGAGTGGTGGTCGATTGGGATCAACGTGACGAGCGACGGGCGCATCGATGATGTCCTGATGGGCTCGCCAGCGGACAAAGCAAAGCTGGGACCGGGCATGCAGATTGTCGCGGTGAACGGGCGGCAGTTCAGTAGCGCGCTCTTAAGCGATGCGATTCGGGATGCGAAAGGGAACAGCGATCCCATTACGCTGATCGTGGTAAACACCGGAACGTACAAAGTGCTGGCGCTCGATTATCACGATGGGCTGAAGTATCCGCATCTGGAGCGGGTGGATGGGACGCCGGACCGGCTGGACGACATTCTGAAGCCGATGACGGAGGAACCGAAGGTGCATCCGGGAATGTAGCTCCGAACGGAATTTGGCGCGCGGCCCTGGAACTAACGGGGCCGCATTCCATTTGCGGTGGAAAAGAAGCGCTGGAGGGTCGCGAGTTCTTCTTCGGAAAAAGAGGCGAGGACCGCTTCGAATTGCTTCTGGACCTGGTCGTAGTTGGCGGTGACCTTCTTTTTCCTTGCCGGGACGATACCGACGAGGACGCTGCGGCGATCCGACGGATTGCCGGAGCGGCGGATATATCCGGCGTGCTCGAGACGGTCGAGTACAACGGTGACTCCACCGGAGGAGAGACCGCTGAGCTGGCCGAGGGTTCCCGGGGTCATGGGACCGAGCAGGTCGAGCAGATTCAGGAACTGCATATCGGTCGGATGGAGGCCGAGTTTTTCGGCGACTCGCTGGCTGAAGAGGCCGGAGCCGGCGATGAACAGGCGGACGGCGCGGGTGAGAGCAGGGAAGAGCCGGGCTTTGCTTGACATTGCTTATAGCCTTATCGTACAAGACTCTTACTGACTAAGAGACATGTTCAGTCAGATAACCGCACAGGGGAGGAATCGCGATGGAGAAAGCATACAAGGGAATGGGGCATGGAGGGCTCGGTCGCCCGGTGGTACGAGAAAACCACTCGCAAAGATTATGAGGAGTATCGCCAGTTGGCGGTGCGGTTCGCGGCGGGACTGCCGGAGGGCGGCGATGTGCTGGAAGTAGCACCGGGGCCGGGGTTTCTGTCGATCGAGATGGCGAAGACGGGCGGACTGCGGGTAACGGGACTCGATATCAGCAAGACGTTTGTCGAGTTGGCGGGACGGAACGCCGACCAGGTCGGAGTCCAGGTCGATTTTCAAAACGGTAATGCTTCGAAGATGCCGTTTGCCGATCAGAGCTTCGATTTTCTGGTGTGTCGCGCAGGGTTCAAGAACTTTTCCGATCCTGTGGGTGCGCTGCGGGAGATGCGGCGAGTGCTGCGACCGGGGCGGAAGGGCGTCGTCATCGATCTGCGGCGGGACACGTCCATGGAGGAGATCAACAAATATGTCGAGGGGTTGGGTCTGTCGTTGCTCAGCGCGTTGTTCACGGAGTTCACGTTTCGCTTTATGTTGTTGAAGCGAGCCTATACACAGCCGGAGTTTAAGGCGATGCTGCGACAGGTGCCGTTTGCGAGCACCCGGATCGATGCGAACGCGATTGGGATGGAAGTTTGGTTTGAGCGATAGGACGCAGAGTCTCAGAGCACGGTGATCAGGAAGCCGCTTCCGAAAGGGGGGCGACTTCTTTTTGCTCCTGGAAAGAGAGCAGGACGCTCTCGGCGGCTTGCTGGCCGGTGCGGATGCAGTCTGGAACGCCAATGCCTTCGTAGGCATTGCCGGCGAGGGCGAGGCCGGGGATGGTGGCAACCGTATCGCGGACGGTCTGCATGCGGTCGAGATGGCCGACTCCGTATTGAGCCATGGCGTGACGGGTTCGCGCGATGCGTACGAAGTTGGGTTTTGCGTACACGCCGAGGATTTCGGACAGCTCTTTGAGGACAATTTCGGTGAGGCGGGCATCGGTTTCGTCGAGAAGATGCTCGTTGCCGGAGCCGCCGAGGAAGCAGCGGAGGACACCTTTGTCCGAGGGAGTGCGCCCGGCAAATTTTGCGTGGACGAAGGTGCAGGCCAGCATACCGCGCTTCTCAGTGGCGGGCACAAGATAGCCGAACCCGGTCGGCAGGATACTGAGGTCGTCGATGTTGAAGCCCACGGTGACGGTGATTGAGGAGCTGTAGGGAACTCCGGCAAGAGCTTCGGCGAGCCGCGTGTCGAGCGGGCGGAGAAGAGCGGCCGAAGCCCAGGCTGGGAGGGCGAGGATGACGCCGTCGAAGGATTCCTGCCCAAAGGCCGTTTCGACGAACCATCCGCTATCGGGCGCTTCGCGCAGGGCGTGGACGGGCCTGTTGAGGTGAATGGATGCGGGCTGGAGTTGGGAGACGATGGCGTCAACCATCAGATGCATGCCGCCGCGCAGGGTGGTGAACAGTGCTCGAGGGGCACCGGGTTTTCTGGCAGGGGTTGAAGGCGGCGCCGCGGTCTTGCGTGCTTTGAGCATGGCACGGGAGAGGCTGCGGTGCTCCTTTTCCATGGTGACCATGCGTGGTAGAACTGCACGGACGCTGAGTTGTGAGGCGTCTCCGCCGTAGACGCCGGAGAGCAGGGGAGAGACGAGGCGGTCGACGGTCTCCTGGCCGAAGTGGCGGCGGGTCATGGCGGCGACGGATTCGTCTTCGGTAGCGGGCACGGGAGGAAACAGGAATTCGCGCGCCATGTGCAGCTTGGTGGACCAGGAGAAGAGCGGCGTGAGAATGGTCGGCACGAGCTTCGTGGGGACCATGAACATCAGGCCATCGGGCAACGGGATGAGCCGGTTCTTGACGAGGATGTATGTTTTGCGCTCGCGGTCGTTCGAGGGGAGAAGCTGATCGGCGAGGCCTAATTCGCGGCACAGGCTTGCGGCGGCGGGTTTTTCGGTAAGCCAGGAATCAGGCCCGCCTTCGACGACGCAGCCATCGATGGTCTCGGAGCTGATGACTCCACCGAGTCGGCCTGCGGCCTCATAGAGGTGATATTCGAGAGGCTCACCAGCGCGGCGGGCCTTTTCGAGGGTCCACGCGGCACTGAGGCCGGCGATGCCACCACCGACGATTGCAATCCTCTTCAAGAATGGGCGACCTCTAACTGAATCAGATCATGGGTGGCGCATTGAGGGGAAGTGTCTTTCTGATTCGGGTCGGGATGATAGCCGCGGGGCTGATAGATGCAGCAAGGCTCTTCGGCCATGATGTCGCCGGTGACGGCGTAGGCGCGGGCGCGGGATCCGCCGCAGATATTGCGGTATTCGCAGGCGCCACATTTGCCGTGGAGCAGGCCCGTGTCGCGCAACTGCACGAAGATGGGTGACTCCTGATAGATGTGCGCGAGCGAGTCCTGGTGCAGGTCCCCGCCTTCGATAGGCAGGAATCCGCTGGGATAGACCTTGCCGATGTGGGAGATGAAGACGAAGCCGCGACCGTCGTTGACGCGCTTGGTGGCCCAGCCGACGGCTTTGTCCTCGGAGCCGTTGCCGGGGTGGCCGGAGCGGACAGTCCAGCCGGGTTGAGACGTGGGGCGAGCGCCGGCGTCGTCGTGGACGCCAACGGTGGGGCGGTTCTCCTTCATGCGCTGCTGGATGAGATAGCGGCGGTAGTGCATGGCTTCGGTGGTCTTAATGGCGAACGGGACGCGCTTGGTGAGATCCCACATTTTGGCGAAGACGTCTTCGAATTCCTGGCCGGTGAGAAGGTCGTCGGTCTTGCCGCGGCCGACGGGCACGAGGAAGAAGAAGCTCCACATCACGATTTGCTTGAGGGTGAGCAGGGTCGCGAGGTTGTCGAGGTCGGTAATGTTGAGGCGGCTGACGACGGTGTGCACCTGGATGGGCAACTTGGCTTCGTTGGCCCACTGAATGGCCTCGAGCGTGCGCTCCCACGTGCCGGCGATGCCACGGATTGAGTCGTGAATCTCGGGCACGGAGCCATCGAGGGAGACGGCGAGGCGCGACAGGCCGGCGTCTCTCATGCGGAAGATGGCGTCGCGAGTCAGGAGCGGCGTGGCGCTGGGCGTGAGCGCGGCGTGGACACCTTTGCTGGCTGCGTGTTCGATGAGCTGAAAGATGTCGGGGCGCTTGAGCGGGTCGCCGCCGGTGAAGACGAAGAGCGGGACTTCAAGGGCGGCGATCTGGTCGATGAGGTTGGTTGCCTCGGCCGTGGAGAGCTGGCTGGGATGGGGCACCGGCTGCGCGGAGGCGCGGCAGTGTTTGCAGGTGAGGTCACAGGCTTGCGTCGTTTCCCAGATGGCTAGAAAGGGCGCGCGGTTGTAGTCGAGCGTGGTCATGGCCTGGCGGATGTCCATAGAAACAGGTTGGCAGGGAGGGCGGGGGGTGAGATGTGATGGGAGTCACAATACAGGGAACAGAAGGCAGGGGACAGGACACCGGAGAAATGCGTCGGGGATTGGCTCGTTAGACATTGTGGATTTCGACCAGATTGAGGTTGGGAACGCGGGCGAAGTGGCTTCGATTGCGGGTAAAGAGCGGGATGTCACTTGCGAGGGCGATCCCCGCGATAAGACTGTCAGCCATACCGATGGACTTTCCGGAACGGTCGAGATGCCGGCGGATGGCAGCCGCGCGTTCCGCAGAGGCAAAATCGAGCGAGAGGATGGGGAGCGATCCTGCGATTGCCCGGGTCGCTTTGCCACGCTTGCCCTCATCGGCACCGCTGAGTAATTCGAAGATGGTGATGACGGTTGTTGCCAGTTGTTCGACGTCGACATAGCGGGCGATCTGCTCATATACGGGCGAAACCCCGTTGAGGAAGTCGATGAGGACATCGGTATCGGCGAGGATCAACGCCAGTTCTCCCGCAGTTCACGGGACACGCTCCTGAGGTGGTCGGCATCTATTGTTGAAAGGGACCCTCCCACGGCGAGAAGCGCGGCTTTTCGCCCGGCCCGCTCATCCTCACCGCACAGGTAGCTCTCGATGGCTTCGGCAAGGACGTTCGAGAAGCCTTTGTGGCCGCGTTTCGACGCAATCGCTATAAGAGCGGCGCGATGCTCGGGCTTTATTTCGACGGTCGTGCGCATGCATCCAGTATATCGCGGACATGCATGTGCATGCATTTCCTGACTCAATTGGCCTGATGCGTGAGTACTTTCACCGAGGGACACCTGATGGCTTCGATGGCGGAGACGAGGTGGGTCGTGGCGCGGACCTTCGCTGAAATCAAGCAGAATCGCAGAAAGTTTAAGCTATGAGCAGAGACTTGGGCGCAATGGTATGACCGAACCGGAGAACCTTGCGGTACGCAACGCGGCGTATGTCATCCCCACGAGGACGAAGTCGAAGATCGCTCACACACTGTCTTGGCCTGTCGGAACTGAACAGATATCACGAGCCATCGCATCGGCGAGCCAGTTGAACGAATTGGTGCTGCATTTTCGCGATGGTTTTCGTGAGGAAGAAAAACGGAGATGTGGAATCTACCGACCAATTAGCGTTAGCTACATGGCCAACCCTAAAGCTAGTGCGTCTTCCGTCGATGGTATCCCGCTATTCAATCGTTGGGAGATCCATGTCGGTCCGGTTCCGCGCACTCTGCGCCACAAGGCGCAGGAGTTCCTCAAGTCCTCGGCTCTTCCGGCGATCCAGGATTGGCTCAATGGGCGCTCGAACCTCGAAATGGAAGGTGCCGAGCACCTGACCTTCTTCTACGACGACAAGAAAGAGCAGTTCTATTCGGTGACAGATGAGCGGCTTATCCCGCTTCGAATTGGGCAGTGAATGCCCTTTCGGCGAACCTCCCTCGGCACGAGGCGCAGCCTGGCGTGACCGTCCTGTGGCGGCGTTCACGGTATAATAAAGAACGTGAGCACCGTCATTACCGAGACACCTGTCGCACCCCAGCGCGCGGCGTCTGAAACTGGGAAAAAACGCGTTCTACTACTGAAGCCCCGCGGATTTTGCGCGGGTGTGGTTCGGGCCATCGACATCGTTCGGATTGCACTGGAGACTTTCGGTGCGCCGATCTATGTCCGCAAAGAGATCGTCCATAACCGGTTTGTTGTGAATGAGCTGGCGGAAAAGGGCGCTATTTTTGTCGACGACATTCACCAGGTTCCGGAAGGGGCCCGGGTGATTTATTCGGCGCATGGCGTTTCGCCCGCGGTTCGCGACCAGTCGAAGGAACGGAAGCTGAAGGTGATCGACGCGACCTGCCCGCTGGTAACGAAGGTCCACGTTGAGGCCGTGAAGTTCGCGCGGCAGGGCTATTCGCTGGTGCTGATTGGGCACCGCGATCACGACGAAATTGAAGGCACGCTGGGCGAGGCCCCCGACGTGACGCAGGTGGTATCGAGCGTCGAGGAAGTGCGGACACTGAACGTTCCGGATCCGGAGCACGTGGCATATTTGACGCAGACCACGCTGTCGCTCGACGAGTCGCATGACATTATTCAAGCGCTGAAGATTCGGTTCCCGAAGATTGTCGGGCCGCACTCGCAGGACATTTGCTACGCGACCGAGAATCGGCAGGTTGCGGTGAAGAACGTGGCGCACAGCGCGGACCTGGTCCTGGTGGTGGGTTCGAATAACAGCTCGAACTCGAACCGGCTGGTCGAGGTTTCGCGAAACCTGGGCACGCAGGGCTATCTGATCGACAATGCCGAAGCCATCGATCCTGAGTGGCTTAAAGGCGTGTCGAACGTGGCGGTGACCGCAGGTGCTTCGGCGCCGGAGATTTTGGTGGAAGGCGTCATCGATTATCTGAGAAACAACGGCTTTGGTACGGTGGAGGAGGTCGAGGTCATGCCGGAAAACGTCCGGTTTGGGCTTCCCCCTGAGATCGTGCAGGCGATCCAGTCCGCTCCTCCGGTACAACCAGCCGGAGTTTAGCGAATCATCGAGTTCAGCGAATCATCAGGGGCATCGGAATCATCGTATTCACCCAGAGGGACTGGATTTTTCGAACCCAATGAGCACACCACTTCAAAGCGCGCGGCCAAGACCTTTGGCGAAGACCGAGGGTCCCAGCGCCGTCGACGAGCCTGGAAGTAGAACCCCGGCACAAGTGAGATTTGGGCGGATCGATGCCGCTCCTGAAGACGTGGCGCGGGCCATCGAGCGCTCGCGGGATTCGATTCTCGCGCGGCAGCATCCGGAAGGGTACTGGTGCGGAGAACTCGAAGGCGACTCGATGCTCGAGGCCGATTATATCTTCGTGCACGTGCTGCTGGGCACGGGCAATGAGCGGAAGATGCAGCGGGCGCTGAACGAGATCATGCGCTACCGCAACGAGGATGGGAGCTGGTCGCTCTTTCCAGGCGGACCGGGGAACATCAGCCTGTCGGTGAAGTGCTATTTCGCGAACAAGCTGATGGGAATCTCCGCGGACGACCCGCATATGGCCCAGACGCGCGAGTGGATTCTGGCCCACGGCGGCGTGACGGAGTGCAACACGTTCACGAAGATTTATCTGTGCTCGCTGGGGCAGTACGAGTACAACTCCGTGCCTGCAATTCCACCGGAGATTGTGCTGTTTCCGAATTGGTTCTGGTTCAATATCTACGAAATTTCTTCGTGGTCGCGAGCGATCCTGGTGCCGTTGTCGATCGCTTACGCGAAGAAACCGTATAAGAAGATTCCGCCCGAGCACGGCATCGGCGAATTGTTTGTGGGCGGGCGCGAGCATGCCGATCTGCGGCTGAAGTGGGATAAGGCCCACAAGCTCAGCTGGCGAAATTTCTTCATCTTCCTCGACCGGGTGATTCACTGGTTTGAACGGATTCATATTCGGCCGCTGCGGTCGCTGGCTCTGAAAAAAGCGCAGAAGTGGATGCTGGAGCGGCTGGAGATGTCCGATGGCCTGGGCGCGATTTATCCGGCCATTCTGAATTCGATCATCGCGCTGCGGTGTCTGGGATATTCACTGGACGATCCGCAGGTGATTCGCGCGATGGATGAGTTTGAGAAGCTGGGCATCGACGAGCCGCGGGGTACAAAGGATAATCCGGAACCGACATTCCGGATGCAGCCGTGCATGTCTCCGGTGTGGGATACGGCGCAGGCCGTGTATGCGTTGGGCGAAGCTGGCCTGGATCGCAAGGATCCGCGGCTGCTGCAGGCCGTTGACTGGATGCTATCGAAGGAAGTGCGGCACAAGGGCGACTGGGCGGTGAAGAGCCGGCACGCGCAGCCGGGCGGATGGTACTTCGAGTTCAACAATGAGTTTTACCCGGATGTCGATGATACTGGACAGGTTTTGCTTGCGTTGAACAAGATTGACAACCCGCGGGAGCGGTATCAGTACGATGTCTGCCAGCGCGCGATTGAGTGGGTCTTTGCGATGCAGTGCCGCAACGGCGGATGGGCGAGCTTCGACAAAGACAATACCCGTTTGATCTTTCAGCACATCCCGTTCGCGGATCACAACGCGATGCTGGATCCGCCGACGGCCGACATCACGGGCCGGATTCTCGAGATGCTGGCGACGTATGGCTACACGCGAAAAGATCGGCGTGTGGAGAAGGCTATCAAGTTCATCTACGCGGAGCAGGAATCCGATGGCAGCTGGTTCGGGCGCTGGGGCGTGAACTATCTGTATGGCACGTACCTGGTGCTGCGCGGGCTCGAAGCAATTGGCGTGTGGAACCACGAGCCGGAGATCCAGCAGGCGGCGGAGTGGATTCGCATGGTGCAGAACGCCGATGGCGGATGGGGCGAAAGCTGTGACAGCTATGACGATCCGGAGACGCGCGGAGTCGGCGTCAGCACGCCTTCTCAGACTGCCTGGGGGATTCTGGGACTGCTGGCGGCCGGCGATACGCGGAGCGACTCGGTAGCGAAGGGCATCAAATGGCTACTGGCTAAGCAGCAGGTCGACGGTGCATGGGATGAGAGCACCGGGCAAGGGAAGACACGCCAGGCGATCTATACGGGGACTGGATTCCCGCGGGTGTTCTATTTGGCGTACCCGTTGTATCGGGATTATTTCCCGCTGCTGGCGCTGACGAGTTATAAGCGGGCTATGACAGCTGGCCGCTGAGGCGGACCGCCGCTGACGCGGCGAAAAGCGGGCTGGCGAAGATCGTTGGTTCGCCCGAGGAAGACGAATGCAGATTGACGGAGGAAGGATCTGAATGGCAGTACCTGTATCGCAGGCGTGGACCGTAGCAACGTACGTTCTGACGCAGAAGCTGAAGGGTCGGAAGCGCTTTCCGCTCGTCACCATGCTGGAGCCGCTCTTTCGCTGTAACCTGGCGTGCGCGGGGTGCGGCAAGATTCAGTATCCGCCGCACATTCTGAAGCAGGAGCTGACGCCGGAGGAATGCTTCCGCGCGGTCGAGGAAGCGGGCACGCCGATGGTTTCGATACCGGGCGGCGAGCCATTGCTGCATCCGCAGATCGACAAGATTGTTGCCGGATTGGTGGAGCGGAAGAAGTACGTCTATATGTGCACGAATGCTCTGCTTCTGAAAGAAAAGCTTCATCTGTTCAAGCCGAGCAAGTACTTGTCGTTTTCGGTCCATCTCGATGGGCAGCGTGAGCACCATGACTTCTCCGTTTGCCGCGAGGGTGGCCATGACATCGCGATGGAAGGGATCAAGGCGGCGATCGCGGGGGGCTTCCGCGTGACCACGAACACGACCCTGTTCGACGGGGCCGATCCCAACTCGGTGCGCGCACACTTCGACGATCTGATGGATGTGGGGGTCGAGGCCATGATGGTGGCGCCGGGCTACACCTACGAGAAGGCGCCGGATCAGAAGCATTTCCTGGGGCGCGCGCGTTCGCGGCGGCTGTTCCGGGCGATTCTTTCGAATCGGAAGAAGAGCTGGAAGTTCAACGCGAATTATCTCTACCTCGAATTCATCATGGGGAAGCGGGATTTTAAATGCACAGCGTGGGCGATGCC
>Ga0182015_10002796_pt1 | contig 20454 bp, 17 predicted proteins | sample 712P3MmetaG_FD_120478 | JGI IMG/M metagenome (GOLD analysis project Ga0182015, IMG submission 120478) | Permafrost microbial communities from Stordalen Mire, Sweden - 712P3M metaG | ecosystem: Environmental > Terrestrial > Soil > Wetlands > Permafrost | place: Sweden: Stordalen | collected...
GGCGCCCGACGGGTCGCGCCCGGACGGCAGGGTCGAGTACTACACCTGGGAGGAATCCGGGGTGGCGCGCGACGGGCGCAGGCTTGCCCCGGAGACGGTCGCCGTCCCCGTCTTCATCCCCTCACCGGCGCCGGCGGGGACGCAAGGGCCATGAGGGGCGCCGCCGTGATCGTCCGGCTCCCGCTCGCCGCGCTCCTCGCCTGCGGGGCCCGGCCGGCGCGTGCCTTCCTCGGGATTGCCGACACCTCCTTTGTCACCGTGATCGCGAACCCGGCCGAGGCGGCAAACTGGGCTGCGGAAATCGAGCGGCTGAGCGACCAGCTTGCGACGGCGAAGGAGACGCTGCAGGCCGCCAGCGACCTGCGCACCTACGCCGGCAATCCCCGGGCCGCCGTCGCCGCGCTCCGGGACCTGGAGGACATCACGTCGGCGGTCTCGGGCCTCTCGTCCGGCGGCCAGACGGACGCGGATCTCCTGAGCGCGTGGCAGGCGCTGGGGGCCTCGCAGCGCCTCCTGGACGCCGCCGCCCTCCTCGGAAAGGCCGGCCCGGGGACGACGATGCAGGTGTTCGGCCAGGAGGAGCCGCGCAGCGCGTCCCTCTACGCGGGCCTAGCGCGCGACTCGAGCGCGTCGGGGCAGATCCGCGGCCAGATCGCGTCGGAGCAGTCGGCCCGCGCCTCCGTCGCGTCGGAGCTCGCCCTCGCATGGAGCAGCTTCAGGGCGCAGTCGACCGAGTCCGGCAAGCAGGCCGTCCTTGCCGAGATAAGCCAGCTGCAGTCCCAGAACCAGGTCATGGACACGCGCCGCAGGGCCCTTTTGGACGACCTCGAGCTGTCGGACCGGCAGGCCCGCACGGACCAGAGCGTCCGATCGAGGGCGGCGGACGAGCAGATGCTCGCCGAGTCCGCGCTCCTGAACGCCGGGACGGAGGGGCGCGCGCGCAGCTCCGAGGCGCAGCGCCTGGCGACGCTCCAGAAGTCCCAGCCGGCCCCGCCCCCGCCCGACTACTCGGGGCTCAGGCTCTGGACGACGGCGGACACGGGGGCGTCGTCCCCATGAGCCTGGTTTTCGCCGACGCCCCGCCCGCGTCCGACCTCCTTGACATCTTCAACGCCTACGACGGGAGCGTCATCTTCCGAGGGCTGACCGAGTCCGCCGGCGGGCAGCCCTCGGTCCTGGGCGGCATCGGGTGGATCTTCACGGCGTTCGGGGCGCTCCTCGTCCTCTGGGGGTTTGTCCTGCGGACCCAGCACTCGCGGGGCGAGGACAAGGCGGGCGAGGTCGCGAGGACCTGGATCATCATAGCCTTCATGATCGGGGGCCCCTTCCTCACGCGGGCGGCGATGCAGGCCGCCGACTCCGTCTACTCGGCGTCCGTCGGCGGCCCGCGGAACCTGACCTCGGCCTGCGTCAAGGCCGCCTACGCGATGCCGGAACTGAACCAGCTCTTTGACGTCCTGCGCAGGGACTCCCTCGCCCAGGGCGCGGTCGCCGCGAGCCCGGGAAGCCAGCGGCGCCAGGCGCTCATCAGCAGCGCCAACGACGGCAGCGTGCTCGGCTACCTCGAGGCGTTCGGCGTCGCGGTGTGGGACACCGGCTCCGACTACGCGTCGGGCGCGACCCAGACCTGGAACGGGATGGTCCGGCTGGCGACGATGGCGACCGGCCTCGGCTCGGCCATGCTCAAGTGCCTGCTGATAGTCCTCACGATAGCCCCCCTGTATCTCCTCTTCCTCGCGGCCGCGGCGATCGTCTGGTTCATGGAGCAGCTGCGCTATTTCCTGGCCGTCTCGGGCACCATGATGCTCCCGCTCTTCGTCGGGATGTTCTCGCTTCCGGCCGGCCACTTCAGCCGGCAGGCGGCGCAGGGCTACGTCATGCACATGGTCTCGCTAGCCCTCTGGCCCGTGGCGTGGGCCATCGGCCACACGGGCACGATCGCGCTCTATGACGCCCTCGTCTCCCTGATCGCGGGGACAAGCCGCGTCCCGGACATGGTCGGCATCCTGCAGTGGAACTCCATCACGCAGGCGTCGCCCACCGAGGCGCAGATCCAGACCATGGAGGCCGCTCTCGGCAACTGGTTCATGGGCAACCTGACCGGGCTCCTGTCGATCCTCGTGGGCGGCGTGGGCTTCGTCCTCTGGGTCCTGGTGGTCTCCATCCTCGGGCCGGTGTTCCTCCACAAGCTCCTGGCCACGGGGGCCCTTTTCATGACGCAGGCCGCGGCGAGCGCGGGCACGCAGGCGGCGGGGGCGGTGCGGCTGGGCGCGAGCGCGGCGCAGGCGGCGGGAATCGGCGGCGGGCAGGGTCTCTTTGCGGCGGGACCCGGCCCGGGCGAGCGCCTGGGCGGCGCGAGGGCCACCGAGGCCTATTCCCTCGGGGGAGCGGCGCCGGCCGGCGCGTGGCCCGGCCGGACCGGGGCCGACGCGTCGATGGCCGGCGCGGCCCGTTCCGTGGATGATTCGGATGGAAAGAGCGGGAGGCGTGTGTGACAGTGCGGGCGTGGCGATCCCCCCCATCCTCAGATCGACCTGCGAGGGCGCCGAGCGGCTGCTGGACCGCGTCCTGTGCGTCGCCGGGGCCGTCCTCTTTTCCCAGCTTCCCGAGTTCATGCAGCAGTACCTCCAGAGGCTCGAGGGCCACCTGGACGAGGCCAGGCTCGTCGTCACCCGCTTCGGAAATGCGGCCGCGCAGTCGGGGATGAGCCTGGACCAGCTTGTCGCGGGGGCCGCCCGCAACCCGGACCCGTCCATGGGGAAACTGGGGGGCGTCATCCGGGACTCCATGGCCCGCGTCAACGAGCTCTCGGCGGCGGATGCCGCCCTCCGGGGTGCGAACGCGTGGACGCGGCCCTTCGTCTTTCTCGCGCACATGGACCGGGGAATCGCCAGGGCGACCCTGTCCATCTACAGGCCGGCCGTCCCGACGACCATGGAGGGGCTGGCCTACGCCGGGATCGGCATCGTCACGGTCCTTGCCGTCTACCACCTCGGGGTGCGCCGCCCGATCGCGCGCCATCTCCGGAAGCGGGCGGCCGCCGGCGTGGTCCCCGCCGCCTGAGCTTCGGCCGATCCACCCAAATCCGTGGACAGAGTGCGGGCCGGCGGCCAAGATTGAAGGTCACGATGCCCGATACCCTCCAAGTAAACCTCGGCGACAGGTCCTATCCCATCCTCTTCGCGGAGGATCTGACCCTGGAGGTCCGTTCCCTGGTGACCGAGCTCGCCGCGGCCTCGCGCAGGATTGCCGTCATCACCGACCGGAACGTCGCGACGATCCAGGCGTCGACGCTGCAGGGCCTCTTCGCGGATGCTCCCACCCTCATCGTCCCATCGGGGGAGGAGTCGAAGTCGATCCCCGAGCTCGGCCGCGCGCTTGATTTCCTGGCGGGCCAGGGCCTCGACCGGTCCGGGGCCGTCTTCGCGGTGGGGGGCGGCGTCGTCGGCGACCTGGCCGGCTTCGCCGCGGCGACCTACCTGCGGGGCATCGACTACTACCAGGTCCCGACGACCCTCCTCTCCATGGTGGACAGCTCTGTCGGGGGGAAGACGGGCGTCAACCTGAAGGCCGGCAAGAACCTGGCCGGGGCGTTCCACCAGCCGCGGCGGGTCTTCATCTCCACCGGCTTCCTCGGGCTCCTGCCGCCGCGCGAGTTTGCGGCGGGCATGGCCGAGGTCATCAAGACGGCCCTCCTCGGGGACCGGCTCCTCTTCGAGGACCTCGAGCGCGCGGCGCTCTCGGCGGGCGACCTGCGGCTCGCGTGGACGGTGCGCGTCTGCTGCGGGATCAAGGCGGGGCTCGTCGAGTCCGACGAGCGGGAGCTGGCCGACAGCGGGGGCCGGGCGCTCCTCAACCTGGGGCACACCTTCGGGCACGCCATCGAGCAGGTGACGGGCTACGGCTCGTACCTCCACGGGGAGGCGGTGGCGGTCGGGCTCTGCGCGGCCGCGCGGCTGTCGCGCCGGCTTGGGCTGCTCGGGGACGCCGAGGTCGGCCGGATCGAGTCGGTCGTGGCCGCCCACGCGCTTCCCACCAGGCTGCGCTCCACGCTCTCGGTCGCCGCCCTGACGGCCGCCATGGCGCGCGACAAGAAGGCGCGCGCGGGGTCGCTGCGCTTCGTCCTCCTCGGCGCGATCGGCAAGGCCGTCGTCCGCAGGGACGTGCCGGCCGCCGAGGTCGAGGCCGTGTGGCGCGAGGTGGGTTCCGGCTAGGGTGGGGGAAAAAATTCGTGTGTTCGGGCGCTTCCCCGGTTAGGAATTGACCCATGTCCGCAATCGACGAAGGCATTGTCCGGGAGTTCTTCGAGCAGAACGGATTCTTTGTCCGGCAGGTGCGCAAGTACCAGGTCCAGGCGCGCCGCAAGACGGGGGACGAGGAGATCGACCTCCTCGTGCACAACCCGGTCTGGCGGAAGGCGAGCCGCAAGCCGGACTTCTTCCTCTTCTCGACGGAGCTCCAGTTCGTCCACCAGGCGGTCGTCGCCGTCAAGCCCTGGCACACCGATGTGTTCACGCCGGCGACGCTCAAGGGGTCGCCCGAGATATTCGGGTTCCTCGAGCAGAACGTCCTGAAGCAGGCCGCGCGGCTCTTCCCGACGGAGGGGGACGGGATCGGGAGCGACGTGACGAAGATCCTCGTCCTGCCGGCCCTCCCGACGGCGGAGCCGTTCCGCTCCCAGAGCGTCGCGATGCTGAAGGAGCGCGGCGTCGACGGGATCATCTCCTTCCGCTCCATGCTGCTCGACCTGATCGAGAAGATCGACTCCAACCGGAACTATGGGAAGAGCGACACGCTCCAGGTGATCCGGCTCCTGAAGAACTACGACCTCCTGAAGGACGCGCAGCTCGACCTGCTCTCGGACCGGATGCAGTCGGCCCGCAGGGCCAGGGCCTCCCAGGCCGCGCCGGCCCAGGAGTAGGGCGCCCCCAATTGGTTCTCGCCCTGCGCCCCCCGTTTTGAGATTCCCCACCGATGAAGCCCTCGATCCATCCGACAGCCATCGTTGAGCCGGGCGTGGAGCTCGGCGACGGCTGCGTCATCCACGCCGGGGCGATCCTGAGGACGGGGGCCATCCTCGCCGAGAGGGTGGCGGTCCACCCCTATGCCGTCGTGGGCGGCGATCCCCAGGTGATCCGCTTCGACCCGGCGACGCCGACCGGCGTCCGGGTGGGCGCCGGCACGATCGTCAGGGAGTACGTCACGATCAACCGCTCGACCGAGAAGGGCGGCCACACCATCGTCGGCTCGAACTCGCTCCTCATGGCCTGCTCGCACGTCGCGCACGACGCCGTCGTCGGCGACAACGTCGTCGTCGCGAACGCGGTCCTCCTCGCGGGCCACGTGGTCGTCGGCAGCCACGCCGTCCTCGGCGGGGGCTCCGCCTACCACCAGTTCACGAGGGTCGGGGAGGGGGCGATCATCGGCGGACTTTCCCGGATCACCCAGGACATCCCCCCCTTCGTCATGGCGGCGGAGCGGGACGACGTCTCGGGCCTCAACATCGTCGGGCTGAGGAGGAGGGGCGTCCCGCGGGAGGCGATCCGGGAGCTGAAGGAGGCGTTCAGGCAGGTCTATTTCAAGCCGGGCAACATCCGGGAGATCGCGGCGACGGCGCTCGCGGGGGGAGAGTTCAAGTCGGCGGAGGCCCGCCGCTTCCTCGAGTTCATCACGGCCGGCACCCGCGGCATCGCGCGTTCCCGGCGCCCGGATTCCCCCGCGGAGGAGGGCGCCGATTGACGGCGCGCCCCGGCCCCTTGAACGAGAGGATCGCCATCACCTGCGGGGACCCGGCCGGGATCGGCCCCGAGATCATCTCGGCGTGGCTTGGCTCCGAGACGGCGCGGGGATCCGAGGCCGCCGTCATCGGCCCCGCCCGCTGGCTCGGGACCCTGCCGGACGGCCCGCGGCTGATCCCCGTCGGCACCGAGGACTATGCGGCCGAGCCCGGGCGGCCGGACGGCGAAGGGGCGCTGGTCGCCTGGGCCGCGCTTGAGCGCGCCGCCGCGCTCTGCCAGTCGGGGGAATACGCGGGCGTCGTCACGGCGCCGATCAGCAAGGAGCGCCTCGCCGCCATCGGATGGAAATTCCCGGGCCACACCGAGTTCTTCGCGGCGCGCTGGACTGGCGAGCCGACCATGGCGTTCTGCGGCGGGAAGCTGCGGCTCGCCCTGGTCTCATGGCACATCCCGCTCCGCGACGTCCCGGCGAGCCTGACGGCGGAGAGCATCGGGCGCGCCGTGGCCGCGGCCGACGAGCTCGCGCGCGCCGACGGCATAGAGGGGCCGCGGATCGGCGTCTGCGGGCTGAACCCGCACGCCGGCGAGGGCGGCCTCATCGGGACCGAGGAGCGCGACCTGATCGACCCGATCCTGGACAAGCTGCGCCGGAGGTTCCCCGCGCTCTCGCGCTGCCAGCCCGCCGACACACTCTTCGGGCGCCAGCTCCGCGGCGAGTTCGACGTGTCGGTCGCGCTCTACCACGACCAGGGCCTCGCCCCGCTCAAGGCCATAGACTTCGAGGACTCGGTCAACGTGACGCTCGGCCTCTCCCACGTCAGGACGAGCCCCGACCACGGCACCGCATTCTCGATCGCGGGCAGGGGGACGGCGAGCCCCCGCAGCTTCTCGAACGCGGTTGCTGTCGCCCGGCGCTTGATTCGCGCCCGCAATGGGCGATAGTGGCGCTGCCGATGACCGACTCGTCCCCCATTTCACCGCCCCTGGCGCCGCCCGCGATACGCGAGGGCGGCGAGGGCCTCGTGCGCCTGACCGAGGGCGCCGGCAACAAGGTGCGCGCCCTCGTCGCCCGCGAGAACCAGGGCGAGTACCTGCGGATCGCCATCACGGGCGGCGGATGCAACGGGCTCAGCTACAAGCTCAGGTTCGCGCCGGAGCCGAAGAGGGGCGACATCCTCGTTAGGTCATCCGGGGTCGCCGTGGTCGTCGATCCGAGGACCGCGCTCTACCTCAAGGGCACCCTCGTCGACTACTCGGCGCAGCTGATCGCCGGTGGATTCAAGTTCACCAATCCCAATGCGAAGGCCAGCTGCTCCTGCGGCGAAAGCTTCAGCGTTTAGGTGTTGTATTCAAGGCGGTTTCGGACGACCGTCCCCTGACTCTACACACCCAGCAGCGTAATTATTGATGGCCATACCGACTCCTTCGGCCGCCCCAGGCGGCAATCGTCCAAGCGGACAATACCAGCGCCGCAACAACGATCCGTTCGCGAACATACGCCGCAACCACCGCATCAAGGTCCCGCAGGTCCGCGTGATATCGCCAGAGGGCAAGCAGCTCGGGATCCTGGATACGCCGAAGGCGGTCAACCTGGCGCTCGAGGTCGGCCTGGACCTGGTCGAGGTCGCCCCGAACGCGACGCCGCCGGTATGCCGGATCATGGATTTCGGCAAGTACGTCTACGAGGAGTCGAAGAAGACGTCGCACTCGAAGTCGACCGCGAGCAAGATCAAGGAGATCGAGTTCACCGCCCGCATCGCGCCGAACGACTTCAACACGAAGCTGCGCCACGCCGAGGAATTCCTGGACCACGGCAACAAGGTCAAGTTGCGCCTCAAGTTCCGCGGGCGCGAGATGGCCCACACGGAGCTCGGCTTCGAGGTGATGAAGAAGGCTGTCATCGACCTGGCCGGAATGGGCCACCCCGACGCCGAGCCCAAGCTGATCGGCAGGAACATTCACGTGATGCTGACCCCGCTCCCCGCCAACAAGCGCAAGGCGAAGTTTCACGTCAAGGACGACGGGGCCGACGGCGAGGCGGAGCCTCCCGCGCCCCGGGCCGCGGAAGCCTGAGCCCGCAGCGGCCATGCGCCGGCCCCTGGCATCCCTCCTCTTCGCGGCGCTCGCCTGCGCCTGCCCGGCGGCGGACCTTCCGTCGATCCTGAACAACGGGATCGACTATGTCGGCCTGGAGGAGGGATCGGCCCGCCTCGGCCTGAGGTTGGAGCGCTCCATCCCTCAGACGACCGTCATGCTGAAGGAGGGCGCCCAGCCGGTCGCCCGCCTCATCGACCACAGCCGCGACGCCGACCTGAAGGGGCTGCGCGTCTTCCTTGGAGACCCCGTGATCGAGCGGGGCGGCAAGTTCTACATCAGCCGCACCGACTACGAATTCCGCATCGTCCCGCGCCTGAGGCCCGACCTGGCCGGGCCGCCCCCGAGGCAGCCGCACGTGATCGCGATTGACCCGGGCCACGGGGGGACGGACGACGGCACCGAGAACCGGACCCACCACTCGATGGAGAAGACCTACACGCTCGACGTGGCCGAGAGGCTAAAGAAACTCCTCCAGGCGGCGGGCTACGCGGTCGTCATGACGCGCGAGACGGACGTCGACGTCCCGAAGCAGATCCGCTCGGAGATCGCGAACCAGGCGAACGCGGACCTCCTCGTCAGCATCCACTTCAATTCGCTGTACCCCAACACGAAGACGACGGGGGTCGAGATCCTGCTCTTCCCGCCGCGGACCCAGCGCTCTGCGAACTCCTGGAGCCCCGGCGAGAAGAACGACGCCCAGGCGACGGACGCCCCGGTCAACGCCTACAACGCGTGGAACTCGGTCCTTGCGGGCACCCTTCACCGGCGGGTGCTCGATGCCCTGAAGACCGGCGACCGTGGGGAGAAGTTCGAGCACCTGGGCGTCCTTCGGGGCCTGAAGTGCCCCGGGGTCCTGGTCGAATCGGCCTTTCTCTCGAGCGACTCCGAGGCCGAGCGCCTGGCGCTGCCCCCCTACCGGGACGCCATAGCCGCGGCGATGCTCGCGGGGATCCAGGACTACGCCGAGGTCATCAGGCGCCTGCGGCCGGCCCCGATCTCCGCGCCCGGCCCGGCCGCGGGGACGTCCCCGGGGGCCGCGCCGGCCCCCGCGACCCACTCGCCCCCGACACGCCCGTCCGCCGGCCCATGAAGAAGCCGGTGAAGGTGACCCCGCTGGGCGCGCGCGCCTTCCTGCGGCGGGCCCATCTCGTCGATTCCCGGGCGCCCGACGTCGGGGCGGTGCTTGCGCACCACGGATACATCCAGATCGACCCGATCAACATCTGCGGCCGGATGCACGACCACATCCTGCGCAACCGGGTGGAGGGCTACCGCGAGGGCGGCCTCATGCGCCACCTCCACGGTGAGGACGGGGCGGCCCGGACGCCCGCCGAGAAGCGCGCCGCCTTCGAGCACCACCTTCCGTCGACCGACATCCTTGTCGCGTTTCCGCTGGATGCGTGGCCCCACCTCCACGCCTCGATGCAATCGAGGACCAAGCGCGCGAGCGGGTGGCTCGGCAGGCTCACGCCCCGCGAGAAGGAGTTCGCCGGGCGCATCATGGAGGCGTTCGCACGGCCGGGCGCGCTCGGCCCAGAGGCCTTTGCCGACGACAGGAAGGGAAGGCGCGTGTGGGGATCGGCGACACTCGCCAAGGCCACCCTCCAGAAGCTCTTCTTCCACGGCAGGCTCCTCATCGCCGGCAGGCAGAGCAACCGCAGGCTCTACGACCTGCCCGAGAGGGTGCTTCCGGCCAGCGTGCTCTCGGGCGCCCGGTCGGCGCCGGCCGACATCGAGAGGTGGCTCGCCCTCACCCGCCTGAGGCAGCACCGCCTGGTCGCCCTGAAGAGGGCGGAGCTGTCCGTCGTCTCGGACCTGGTCCAGCCAGTGGAGATCGAGGGATGCCCGGTGCTCTACTGCCTCACGTCGGACCTCGGCTGGTTCGAGGGGCCGGAAGACGAGGTCCGCTCGGGCCCGCTCCTGCTCGCGCCGCTTGACCCGATGATCTATGACCGGCGCGTCACCCGCGCCCTGTGGGGCTTCGACTATGCCTGGGAGGCATACACGCCGGCGGCGAAGCGGAAGAGGGGATACTACGCCCTGCCGGTCCTCTCTGGAATGGAATTTGTCGGTCACGTCGACCTGAAGGCCGACCGTGAGCGCGGCAGGCTGGCTGTCGTGTCCCGGAAGGTCCGGCGCGGCCACGCCACGGACCCAGCGGTCCGGGGGCTCGCCCGGTTCCTGGGACTCGGCCGGGGCTAGAAAGCCCCTGCTGCCACCTGGCCCTCGCCCCTGGCGGGCTCGAACCACTGAGAGGGATTGCTCTCCCGAGTGAACTCGGGGCACTGCTCGGCGAGCTGGTTACGGAGGCGCTCGCGCGCCCGGGCGATCCGGCTCTTCACGGTGCCCACGTTGATCCCGAGCGCCGCGGCGATGTCCTCGTACGACTGGTCGAGGACGCTGCGCATCGTCAGGATCCGGCGGTGGGAGGGCTCAAGCTTGTCCATGCAGGTCTCGACGGCGTCCACGAACTCGTTGCGGGAGCTCTCCTGCGACGGGTCCGGGTCCGCGGTCGACAGCAGGTCGGAGAAGGTCGACTCGCCCTGGTCGCCGAGCGCGGCGTCGAGGGACAGGGTGACGTGCCTGCGGCGGCGGAAGAAGTACCAGTAGCGGTTCCTGGCGAGGTTGACCGCGATGCGGTGGAGCCAGGTGGCGACCGAGGAGTCGCCGCGGAACTTCGAGAAGCCGCGGTGCGCGCGAACAAACGTGTCCTGGGTGATCTCCTCCGCGTCTGCGTGGTTGCGGAGCAGGGACATCGCGGCCGCGAAGATCCTGGTCTTGTGGCGGTTCATGATCTCATTGAATGCGGAATCATCGCCCCCGTTGAATCGCCGAACGAGGTCGGCATCGTGTATGGCTTCGGTATTCATTCTGGCAAACTACATACCTTTCTTTGTGCCAGAATTTAGTTCGGATTTGTAAGCTATTTCACCCCTGTACCTTAGCCATCAATTTAGCGTTTGGCGCGCCGGATGGGTGCCCCCATTCCGTGCATTTCGCGGGCAAGGGCAAGAAATGACAGGGCAAATGGCACGGCCTGCGTTTCGGGCGATGCAGTTACGCTCGGGCGTCGCGCGGAATCGTCCTGCTTCAATGCTTGACTGGTTTGGAAGTGGGCGATGTCGCTATGCGCAAGGCTGACATGGACGCGGTACCCACTATCGTGCATCTGGACGCGGACGCGTTCTTTGTCTCCTGCGAGCAGGCCCTCGATCCCTCCCTGGTGGGCAAGAAATGCGCCGTGGGCGGCAGGGAGCGCGGGATCATCTCGTCCGCGAGCTACGAGGCGAGGGCCTGCGGCGTGTACACCCCGATGCCGACCGCCCGCGCCCTCCGTGTATGTCCCGACCTGATAATGATCCGGCACACCTCCGGGCTCTATGGGGACGTTTCTCGGCGGATGTTTGACATCTGCGAGGCCGTGACGCCGACCGTCCAGCGAAACTCCATCGACGAGGGCTACCTCGACCTGGGCCCGTGCCGGCTGGGAACGGTGGACTCGGTCGAGCGTGTCGTCAGGGATCTGCAGGCCAGGATGTGGGAGGAATTGAAGATACCGGTATCGATGGGCATCGCCGCCAACAAGCTGGTCGCGCAGATCGCCTCGAAGCTCCGGAAACCCAGGGGCTTCGTCATCGTCCGCCCGGGCGACGAGGCTGCGTTCATGGCTCCCCTCAGGCTGGGGCGCCTGCCGGGTATCGGGGCGAAGACCGAGGCGGCCCTGGAGGGGGCCGGCTTCCGGCTCGTGAGCGACCTCTTCACCCGAAGCGAGAGCGAGCTGGCGGCGGCCCTCGGCCGTGACTGGCGCCACATGCTTGCCCGCGCCCGCGGCGAGGACGACAGCCCGGTCGAGACGGGGAGCGACGACGCGAAGAGCTATTCAAAGCAGGAGACCTTCTCGGCCGACGTCGCGGACTTTGCCGCGATCGAGCAGGTCGCGAAGCGCATGCTGGACGAGCTGCTGCCGATGGTCCGCGCGGACGGCGCCAGGGTGAAGACGATGACGGTCAAGGTGCGCTACGGCGACTTCTCCCAGGAGTCCCACGGCCAGAGTCTCGAGTCCCCGACGGACATCGAGGCTCCGTTCTACCCGCTCGTGGAGCCGCTCCTGCGCGCGGCATGGTCCAAGCGCCGCCCGCTGCGGCTCGTTAGCGTCAGGCTGTCGGGGGTCGACGCCGGCCCCTCGCAGCTGGAGATGTTCGGGCAGGCCGACGACAAGCGCCGAAAGCTGGCGGGGGTCCTTGACCTCCTCAACCGCGGAGGGCGCGAGTCCGTCGTCATTCACGGGCACCAGCTCCCGGTCTCGGAGAAGCGTACTAAAAAATAGGATACAGTGGCCAGGCCGTGTTTCACGGGCCGGGTCGCCTGATGGGCCCCCGGGCTTCGGAAAATGCGGTTTCGGGTCCCGAAGGGGCGATTGGGCGCCTTTTCCCCGGGGACGCGGGAATTTTTGCAAAAATTAACAATACGGACGCACAAACCTGTTGACGGGTTAGAACCAAAGCTCAATAGGTTGTGGCCGTTCCCGGCAATGACCACATCCTGTTGTGGTCAACAACGCGTAAATAAGTTCCAGCAACTTTTGGTCGCCTAGGCTCGTTTCGCGTCGGAAAAAGCCCTGTTTTACCCCGATTTCCCCTCTTTTCACGCCAGTAGCCATGCAAAAAATCTTTCAAGTAGGTACCAAGACATTCGTCCTCGACCAGGCCAAGGCCGAAGCCGCGTTCGCAGCCAAGCGCGTTATCAACGGCCGGCAGACGATGACCTTCAATCTTCTGCCCCTCAAGTATCAGTGGGCCTACGACCTTTACCGGACGATGAAGGCCAACCACTGGGAGCCCGAGGACATCCCGATGGGCAAGGATATCGAGCAGTGGCGCGACACGAAGTCCGTCTCCGACGTCGAGCGTTGGATCATCCGGATGGGGATCGGCTACTTCTCCGCGGCCGAGGGAATCGTGGGCGACAACATCCAGCACGTGGTCCGGGAGCTCGTCACGGCCCCTGAACTCAAGCTAGTGCTTGGCCGCCATGCACATGAGGAGAACATCCACGCGGATTCCCTTCTCTACATGATCGCATCCCTGGGGATCAATCCGCACGAGTGCGAGGCGATGTTCGAGGATGTGCCGACAATTGTCCGGAAGAACGAATTTGTAACCCGGATTTCACGCCTGCTGCGCCGGGACCTCGACCTCACGAAGCTGGAAAACAAGCAGCTTCTAGCCTCAAACATCTTCGTCTTCGGGCAGTGCATGGAGGGAACCCAGTTCTATGGCCTTTTTGGCATGATCCTTTCCCTCTATCGGCAGAACAAGTTCCCCGGGATAGGGCAGATGTTCAGGTACACCCTCAGGGACGAATCGAACCACATCGAGGTGTTCCGCAACCTGTTCATGGACCTCGTGGAGGAGAACCGCGAGATATGGACCGAGGAGTACAAGGAGGAGCTTCGAGGCCTCATGCGCGAGGCTATCGCCCTCGAGAAGGACTTCATACGCGACTGCCTGCCTGTCAACGCGGTCGGGCTGAGGGTCGAGGATTTCCAAACCTATATAGACTACATCGCCGATCGCCGCCTTGAAGGCTGCGGACTGGCGCCGCTCTCAGGCGGCATCAAGAATCCACTGCCCTGGCTTGCCGAGATGATGGATATCGCAAAGGAACAGAACTTTTTCGAAGGCAGGGTCACCGAATACCAAAAAGCCTCCTCATTGACTGTCGCCTCGGACGACGAGCTCTGAACACAGAGCCGTACCCACCGAAAATACCAGCGCCGACCGTCCCCTCACCGCTTTAGAGGACCTTATTTCCGCCGCCGCAGGCGCGTGGGTCCTTCATCGCTCCGCCCAATTTCCAGCTATTGCAACTCTCTTATAAATAGGAACCTAGACAATGAAGAAGAATCCACTGGCGCGTGATATGGCGCTGAAGATCACGGTCCACGCCCCTCTCGACCAGAAGCCCATGTACGCCTGGCGCGACGTCATCACGCCGACTGAGATCCTGCTGCCCCCCATCATCCTCCTGTGCCCGCACGGTGAGGAGCGATTCGACATGACCGAGGTCGCCGACACGCTTGGCAAGGCCTTCACGAACGTCTGCATCTCGCAGGACGAGAAGGAAATCTTCACGGAGAAGAACCGGGCCTGGGTCGCCCAGATCTGCCGGGAACTTGCGGGGAACCTGACGGAGATGGCGCGCAAGCAGAACCCGCTCCGGCTGACCCTGAACGGACTCTACGAGCTGATCGAGAAGACCCTTGTCGACAACAACGCCTACATGGTCGCGAAGAGCCTCCTTCTCAACCGCTCGCGCAAGCTTTCGGTCAGCCGCGAATCCGCGGCGCAAAGCGCGGTGCGGGTCATCAGGCGCAACAAGCAGGTGGTGCCGTGGAACGACCACAAGGTGGAGATCGCGGTCAGGAAGACGTTCCTGTCCCTCGCCCGCGACTCGGCCCCGGCCGTGGCGATCGCCAAGTCGGTGTCCGACCGCGTGCTGGCCTCGAGCCAGGCGTTCGTCAGGATCGAGGAGGTCCAGGATATCGTCCAGGAGGAGCTGATGAAGGCCGGCCACTTCAAGGTGGCGGAGGCCTATATACTGTTCCGCGCCGAGCGCTCGGTCGCCCGGGCCAGCGGGGATTCGGAGGCCGCCGTAGTCGCTCCCAAGGAGACGGCCGACCAGGAGACGCTGGTTGTCGTCAAGAAGCCAAACGGCGAGACGGTGCTCTGGGAAGGGGCCGACCTCAGGAAGAGGATCGAGTTTGCGATGACGGGCCTCGAGCTCTGCATGACCGGCGACGAAATCGAGTTTGAGCTCCGTCGAGCGATCTACGACCAGATTTCCCAGAAGGACCTCGATTCGACGATCATCCTGAACTCCAAGACCCTGATCGAGAAGGATGCCGATTTCGCGAAATTCGCGGGCCGTATCCAGCTAACCTACATCTATGAGGAGGTCCTTGGCTGGGACATCCTGCGCGACGGCATCGGCAAGCTGAAGGAATGCCACCAGAAGGCCTTCAAGAAGTACATCGAGCATGGGATCGCCATCAAGCGCCTGAATCCCCGGCTTCTGGAATATGACCTGGCCAGGATTGCCGGGGCGCTCGACCCGTCCTCGGACCTCGAGTTCGACTTCCTTGGCGTGCAGACGCTCTTCGACCGGTATCTGATCGTCGACAAGGTTTCGAAGCCGTCGCGGCGGATTGAGACGCCCCAGTTCTTCTGGATGCGGGTCGCGATGGGGCTCTTCCTTGATGAAAAGGGGGATCGGGAGTCGAAGGCTGTCGGCCTCTACGATCTCTACAAGACGCGCCGGTTCTGCTCCTCGACGCCGACGCTCTTCAACAGCGGGACCCTGCACAGCCAGCTGAGCTCATGCTACCTTTATTTTGTCGACGACTCCATCGAGGGCATATTCCAGAGGGGCATCGCCGAGAACGCCTACCTCTCGAAATGGGCCGGCGGCCTCGGTGGCTCGTGGACCGCCGTGCGCGGCACAGGTGCCTACATCGGGGGTACCAACGGAGAATCGCAAGGGGTCATTCCTTTCCTAAAGCTTCATAATGACCAACTTGTAGCCGTAAACCAGGGTGGAAAGCGCCGGGGGTCGGGCTGCGCCTACCTCGAGACCTGGCATAACGACATCTTCGAGTTCCTCGAACTGAGGAAGAACACGGGAGACGACAGGCGCCGTACCCACGACATGAATACGGCGAACTGGATCCCCGACCTGTTCATGAAGCGGATGGAGGCTCGCGGCACCTGGACGCTGTTTCGCGCGAACGAGACGCCAGACCTGCACGAAACCTATGGGCGCAGGTTCGAGGAGCTGTACCTCAACTATGAGAGGCTGTCCGAGGAGGGGAAGGTCCATGGGCACAAGATCGATGCCCTGGACCTGTGGAAGAAGATGCTCTCGATGATCTTCGAGACGGGCCATCCGTGGATCACCTTCAAGGACCCCTGCAACATCCGTTCCCCCCAGGACCACGTCGGCGTGGTGCATTCATCCAATCTTTGCACCGAGATCGTCCTGAATACCTCGAAGGACGAGACGGCCGTATGCAACCTGGGATCGGTGATCCTTGAGACGCACCTGAAGCCGGACGGCTCGATCGACCACCGAAAGCTTCGCGACACGATCCGGATGGCGGTCAGGGCGCTCGATAACGTCATCGATATCAACTTCTATCCCACGGAGGCGGCGCAGCGCTCGAACATGCGGCATCGTCCCATAGGATTGGGCGTGATGGGCCTTGCCAATACGCTCTACATGAGGGGCGTGGCGTTCGCGTCGCCCGAGGCCGTGGAATTCAACGACGAGGCCATGGAGGCGATCGCCTACTACGCCTACGAGGCCAGCTCCGACCTGGCCGCCGAGCGCGGAACCTATTCCTCCTACAAGGGCTCCAAGTGGGACCGCGGCCTCCTGCCGCACGACACGGTGGATCTGCTCGAGAAGGAGCGCGGGCTGCCGATCCAGGTCCCGCGGACCTCCCGCATGGATTGGACGCCGATCCGCTCGAAGATAGCCGCCCAGGGCATGCGCAACAGCAACGTGCTCGCGATCGCCCCCACCGCGACGATCTCGAACATCACGAACACCTCCCCCTGCATCGAGCCGACCTACAAGAACCTGTTCGTCAAATCCAACCTGTCGGGGGAATTCATCGTGCTGAATCCCTTCCTAGTGAAGGACCTGAAGGCCCGCGGCCTCTGGGACCAGGACATGATGGACAACCTGAAGTATTTCGACGGCGAACTGAAGGACATCGACCGGGTTCCCGCCGACCTGAAGCAGAAGTACCTCACGGCCTTCGACATTGACCCGAAGTGGGTCGTTGACGCGGCCGCGCGCCGCCAGAAGTGGATCGACCAGGCGCAGTCGGTGAACCTCTGGATAAAGACGCCGGACCTGAAGACGCTCTCCCACATGTACCGCCACGCATGGCATGCGGGGCTGAAGACAACCTACTACCTCCGCGGCCTCGGCGCCTCCAACATCGAAAAGGCGACCGTCCAGGTTAAGAAGGAGATGCGCGGGGCAGCGGGCGAGACAAAGGCGGAAACGGCGACCCGCGACGCCGCCAACCTGCTGACGACGCCCCCGTTCCCGGATGGGGTCGCCGCTCCCAGGGAGTTCACGGCCGAGGAGAAGACCGCGTGCTCGATCGAGGCCATGCGCAACGGCGGGACGTGCGAGGCATGCCAGTAGCGATTCCTGTCAGCACGGGCCGGTGTTCCGCGGGGACGGCCCCGCGCTTCCCGCGGGACCCGGGAAGGCCCCGGGGCAACTCGGGGCAGCCGTCATGACGCCCCTGCCGCATGGCAACTGGGCGACGAGCACGCTGCAGGAATTCAAGGATGCCTTTTCAACGGCGCTCCAGAAGCTGCTGGAGGAAAAGCATCTCTATCAGGCCGTCCTGGTTGACCTGAGTCTCACGAGGCCGCCGGCCGCGCGGGGGCAGGGGAGGGGCGCCCAGGACTCGTTCCTGATGGGGAACAGCAGGTTCGCCTCGAAGCGGGAGGACCCGGGCGAGACGTTGGACCTCGTGAACGCCCTATGGTACCCGGAAGGCTGCGCTGCCCCGGATACCGAGAACTCGCAGGGGCAATCATCCGAGCCGGCCAAGGCTGCCGGGCAGTCATTTGTGCTCCCCCCGGTAAGGTTGATGTGCGCGGATTGCCAGGAGCGCACGACTTTCAGGGCGGACCTCCCGCGATGCACCTATGTGCAGGGCAAGGACGCCCCCGATGAGCAATCGCTCGTCCTGTCGTACGAATGCCAGGCGTGCGGCAACAAGCGCCTGACATTCCTCGTGAGCCGCAAGGGCGCGAGGATGCAGCTCTCGGGCCGGGATTCGATCGAGATGCTGCCGGTTCCCCCCGGCGTCCCGAAGGCGGTGGCGAAGTACTTTGCGGAGGCGCAGGCCGCCCACAGGGCCGGCCAGACGCTGGCCGCCCTCTATCTCCTGCGGGAGTTCGTTGTCCAGTTCTGGCATCTGCTGCCGGAGCTCCAGGACGCCCTCGCCGCGAACCCTCCGGCGAGCGGCAGGGAGATTGCCGAGATCTACGCCGCGCAGCTTCCCATCGACTTCAGGACGCAGTACCCGAGCCTCTCGAACTGCCATCAGTCGCTCTGCGAAGCGATCGATGCCGCGGAGACGCCCTCCGACGTCTTCCAGGTCTGCTCGAGCGACATCCTCGAGCATATCGACGGGCGGCGGTTCCGGCGGCTCTCCGGATGCAGCTCGTCGCCTTTCGGGAAGCCCGCCTCGGCGAGACCCATCCTTCAGAAGATCACCGGCATCCTGGGTAGCGGGCCTGCCTCAAAGCCCCTCGTCTTCCTCTGAACGGGGCGCGACGCCCTGTCAGAACGCGGACTTGTCCGCCTTCCGCCCGCACAGGCTCACCTCCAGGCCCAGCTCGGCGGCGAAGGCCGCCTTGGCATACATCGCAAGGTCGGCCGCCCTTGCGGAACGCCCATAGGCGACCTGGATGTGGTTCGACTTGTGCCGGGCCATCATCTGGTCGCGGGTGACCCCGTAGGTGACGGCGTGCATGATCGGCCACTGCGGCGTGGTTTCGTTCCACCGCCGCCTGGTTTCCTTCTCGGGCAGCGCCACGGCCCTCGCCCGGCCGAGGTCCATCTTGAGCCTTCCGCCCTCGATGAAGATTCGGCTCCAGACGATTTCGCCGGGCCTGGCGACCCCACGGACTGTTCCGCCGCCGAGCCTGAAGTACATCGGGGGCTGGCGCACCGAGTCGGTCCCCAGGTAGCCGCCCACATGGTGGGCGGGCGGGACGCTTCCCGAGATGAGGAAAACCCAGACATGCTCCTTGGTGGTCCCGCTCCTGTCCCGGTCGCCCCAGCGGATGTCGTGGAGCGTGTTCTCGGGCGGCTGCCCGAGAGCGGCATGCACCCGCTGGGTCATGATTCCGTCCAGGCCGGCGCACTCGTCGGCCTCGTTGAAGTGGGTGAGGGGCCTGCCGGCGCGGATGACGCGCCCGGCGGCGTTCCTGACGGGCGGCCGGTCGGAGTTGTTGAGGAGGCCCTCCGCAAGGTCGCTCGCGGGCAGGAGGTCCTTCAGGCCCTGCTGGTACTGGATGCCGATGGACTCGCACCCGAATTCGTCGGCCATCCTGAGGGCGGCGACGTAGGTCTTGCACTGCCAGAGCACCTGCTTCGCCGTGAGGTCGGTGGCCTCGCTTGGGCCGATGTGAAATTTCATGCCGCGCCCGCGCAGCCACCGGCGGACGGCGCGGGCCTCCTTGTCGCCCACCTGCGTCGCCGCGTGGTAGAGCGCGGACTGGGAGAGCCGCTCCTTGAAGACGCCCGTCCTGTTGAGGAGGTGGTCCGGGATGATGGCATTGTACATCCCCATGCACCCCTCGTCGAAGACGCCCATGATCGACTTCCTGCGGAGCAGCTCGGACGCGAGCCTGGCCCCGAGGGCGCGGGCCCTCCTTGGGACGGTCGCGCGGGCGAGGGGCCTGACGTGGCTGGTCCCGTGCCTGAGGACGCCCTTCCTGAGCCACGTCGCCAGGCCGCCCACGAAGAACCGATCGGCAAAGTCCTCGCTCCAGAGCGTCGAGTAGGCGACCCCGGCCTTGGTGAGGGAGGCGTTCAGGTTGAGCATCCCGACTAGGCCCGGCCATTGCCCGCTCCAGTTGGCGACCGTCAGGATCGGCGCCCGGTGGGCCATGAGTCCCGGGAGCAGGTGCTGGGAGTACTGCCACACCGCCTCGGCGACGATGAGGGGTGTCCCGGGGTCGATGTGCGAGAACACCTCGATGCCCTCCCTCTGGGAGGCGATGAAGCCATGCCCGAGCGAGCGCTTGAAGGGATGGGCCCTGACGAGCCTGTATCCCAGCCTCCCGACGGCCCTCCGGAGCTTTTGCTCCATCTCGGCCTGCGCGGGCCAGCAGGCCAGGTTGGCCGACTGGCGAAGGTCGCCGTTGGCTACCAGGAGAATGGTCTTTGTTCGGGGCTTCCTAGGCACGGCGTTGGGTTGGCTATTTCCTGTCGAAGTCGCTCACAGCCGATCTCCGCCCCGGGAAATGTTCTCCCGGGTGAAGACGCGGGAGCCCAGGGTGACCTCGTGGGGGACCGTCCCGCCGCCCAGTATCTTGACCGCGCTGTCGATGGCCTCGGAGCCCCCGGTCGGGTACTCGAACGACGCGGCGAGGAGCCCCTGGCGCACGTACACGCGGCCCTCCTGGGGCAGGCCGTCGATCCCGACGAAGAGGATGTCCTTCTCCCTGCCGGCCGCCTTGGCCGCGAGGTAGGCCCCGTGCGCCCCCGGGTCGTTGTGCGCGTAGACGAGGTCAATCTGGTCGTTCACCGAGAGTGCGGACTCCATCTCCGTCCGCGCCTCGGGCTCAAGCCACTTCATGTCCGCCTCGAAGACGATGTCGACCGGGGCGCCCCTGATCGCCTCCCGGAAGCCGGCGTCGCGGTCCTGGCCGGGCGTGGACGTCATGAGGCCCTTCAGCTCGACGACGCGGGCCCTCCCGCCGGCCTTGACCCTCGGGAGCTCCTCCAGGCGCCCGACGATCCATTTGCCGGCGGCGTAGCCGATCTTGCGGTTGTCAGCGCCGATGAACTGGGTGAA
>Ga0182015_10002797_pt1 | contig 20446 bp, 18 predicted proteins | sample 712P3MmetaG_FD_120478 | JGI IMG/M metagenome (GOLD analysis project Ga0182015, IMG submission 120478) | Permafrost microbial communities from Stordalen Mire, Sweden - 712P3M metaG | ecosystem: Environmental > Terrestrial > Soil > Wetlands > Permafrost | place: Sweden: Stordalen | collected...
AAGATGAATTCTTCATGGTCACTTTCTCGGACGAGCCCGAGATCGTCACCGATTTCACCAGTTCAGTGGAGGAGATACAGGACAAGCTGCTCTACACCTTCCCGCAAAAGCGAACCGCGCTGCTGGATGCGATTTACATGGGCGTCAGCAAGATGAGGCAGGCCAAGTTCCCGAAGAAGGCGCTGCTCATCATCTCCGATGGTGGCGACAATCACAGCCGTTACACCGAGAACGAGATCAAGGCTCTGGTGAAGGAAGCGGACGTGATGGTGTACGCCATCGGCATTTATGACCGGTACTTTCAGAGTCAGGAAGAGCAGCTGGGCCCGCAACTTCTGGGAGAAGTCGCGGAACTGACGGGTGGACGGGCGTTTACAGTGGAGAACCCGAACGACCTGGCCGACGTGGCGACCAAGATCGGCGTCGAACTGCGCAACCAGTACGTGCTCGGGTATCGTCCCAGCAAAGGAGTGCGGGATGGCAAATGGCGTAAGATCAAAGTGAAGTTACTGCCCCCGAAAGGACTGCCGCCACTCCGAGTGTATGCCAGGACCGGATATTTCGCTCCCGAAGAATGAGCTGACCGCAAGTTTCTTCCTTTTTCTGAGGTGCGCGATCTGGGCCGGGGTTGCCGTCGCGCTGCTCGTGCAGGTTGGTCCCGGGCAGGCAGAGTGGAAGCCCTCGCAGCTTCAGGCTCCGTCGGCCCCGTCCAAACCTGCCCCGAGCGGAGCCGAAGGGTCAACCGAGTCCCAGCCTTCCGCGTCGCAACCTCCTCAGTCCCAATCGGGCGCTGTCCCTGCGCCGTCTGCAGGTTCAAGCCCCCAGCAAGCCCCCGACGAGAACGGAACCTTCGTCATCCGCAAAGATGTGGATGAGGTCCTGTTGCACGCCACCGTGGTGGATGACAAGCAGCACATCGTCACCAACCTCGACCGCACTGCCTTCGCGGTCTTCGAAGATGGCAAGCCGCAGAATATTATTTCGTTCTACAACGAAGACATTCCAGTGTCGATGGGAATCGTGATCGACAATTCCGGTTCGATGCGGGAAAAGCGAACCAAAGTGAACCAGGCGGCGCTGAACCTGGTACGGTCCAGCAATCCGCAGGATGAAGTGTTCGTGGTCAATTTCAACGACGAATACTATCTCGACCAGGATTTCACCAACGACCTGCTGAAGCTGAAAGAGGCACTGGAGAAGATTGACGCCAGGGGCGGAACGGCGCTTTATGAAGCCGTGGTAGCCTCGGCCGAGCACCTCAAGAGAGATGCCAGGCTGGAGCGCAAGGTGTTGTTCGTGGTGACGGACGGAGAAGACAATGCCAGCCGCGAAACTCTCGAGCAGGCGGTGAAGCAGTTGCAGGAGGAAAACGGTCCGTCGGTGTATGCGATCGGGGTCCTGGGGGATGAAGAACACCCCAAGCGAGCCAGGCATGCGCTGGAGATCATCGCGCAACGGACCGGCGGGCTGGCGTTTTTTCCGAGGACTCTCGACGAAGTGGATGCGATCAGCCGGCAAGTGGCGCACGACATCCGCAATCAGTACACCATCGGCTACAAGCCGACGAATCCCAGAGCCAGCGGCGGCTTCCGCCAGATTCGCGTCGAGGCCAAAAAAGGCAAGGGCAAATTCGTCGTGCGCACCAAAAGCGGCTATTACGCGGGGTCGCCGCCGCCGGCCTCGGGAACGAAGTAAAGCTGTCCCCGGCCCCGTACCCTTCCACGCCGTCTGATTCCAGACCCCGATTCGTGCCCAGCTTCTCGTCTATGGGTCGGCGAAGAGTATGATGTTTTGCGCTGAGATGCTAGAAAGCTTCCGCATGGAGGAGAATTCGGATGAAAACTACCTATCGATCCCTTGCTTTCGCGCTGTTTCTCGTGCTCGTTTTATCGGTTCCCGTATCGCTGTTCGCGCAGAGTCCATTCGATGGCACCTGGCACACCAATATGGACCAGTCGAAAATATCACCTAAGCCAATCGTCGTTTCTCTAAAAAGCGGTATGTACGATTGTTCGAGCTGCAATCCGCAGATCCACGTCAAGGCTGATGGACAGGACCAATCCGTCACCGGACAGTCGTATGACACAATCAGCGTTCGCGAAATCGATTCCAAGACAATTGAGGTCAAGACCAAGAAGAGCAACAAGCCGGTCTACGAACAGACTCGAACAGTCTCGGAGGACGGGAAGACTTTGACGCTCAAAAGCACCAACTACCGGCCCGGCAACGACCAGACAGTAACTGCGGAAGTGACCTACGCTCGGATAAGCAAAGCTCCCGCCGGCGCGAATGGCACTTCGGGTTCGTGGCGAATAAACAAGGTTAACGTGAGTGAAAACGGCGTCACGACAACCTACAAGAGCAACGGCGATGATCTGACCATGTCCACGCCCTCTGGCGAAGGCTACACGGCGAAGCTGGACGGCAAGGACTACCCGTACAAGGGAGCCTTTTCCTACGATGCTGTCTCGTTGAAGCGTATTAACGACCGTACGATTGAGGAAACGGACAAGCTCAACGGCAAGGTTATGCAAGTCTCGAAAATGACCGTGTCGTCTGACGGGAAGACAATTACGGTGGTTTCGACCAGCGTGCCGACCAACCGCACCTCGACGTATGTCGACACGAAGCAATAAGCCTGGGATTTCCTGGCCGCCTCAAATATCCCCGAGAATGTTCCATCCTTGTCTCTCCGTTTCTTGGAGAGACAGGGTGGACTCTTTGATCTCCTAAGGTGCTAAAGTCTTCGAAGTCACCCATCCATGCCCCGCCCCATCCTCTTCTACGACGGCGTCTGCGGACTCTGCAACCGTTTCGTTCAGTTCGTTCTCCGCCGCGACCACAATGCCGTCTTCCGTTTTGCACCGCTCCAAAGCGCTCTCGCCGCCTCCATACTCGCCCGCCACGGTGCCAACCCCAGCGATCTGGATACGGTCTACGTCGCTCTCCACCCCGATCGAAAGAAAGAAGATCCAACGAAGGAGGACCCAACCCAGCCGAACGAATCTCTACTCTCCCGCTCTAACGCCGTCCTCTTCGTCCTGAAACAGCTCCCAGGTTGGTGGCGCGCCATCGCAATCCTCCTGGGACTCCTGCCCAAATTCCTCCGCGACGCTGCCTATAACGTCGTTGTCCGCCACCGATACCGCATCTTCGGCCGGGTTGATGTTTGCACTCTGCCTCGCGAGCAAGATCGCAGCCGCTTTCTCGACAGCCAGGAGTAAACCCCGCCTCAGCGCCCCGCAGGCCGCCGCCGCGCCGCGGTCCGCTTCTGTTTCTTCTTGGCTGCCGCAGCCGCTCGCCACGCCCCGCGCAGCAAATCGCGCAGCGCATCGGGATGGACGCGATCGAGGCGCACCAGCACCCATTCATAATTCAAATAGTGATCGGTGAGGAAGTAGGTCTCAGGATCGGCTTCCATCAGAGCGGCGCGCTGCTCAAAATCCATTCGAACCACAAGCGCGTCGAGATTCTGATGCAGCCGCGCGAACAGAACTCCGCCTACCTTGAACCCCGGCGTGCCATACGACGAGCCTTCTTCCGCGTGATTGAGCTCCAGCGCCATCCGCCGCGTCATCTCGAAGTTTACCGCCACAGTTCACCACCTGCCTGCCGAGTTTTCGCCGCAAAGTATACCGCGGTAGTACATTCTTTTCCCGTGATTTGGACTTGATCTGGAGATTTCATCTGGAAAGGACTCCGAATGAACCTCTCCCGCATCGCTCTCGCGACCCTTGGCGGCCTTGCCGCCATGTTTGTGTCGATACTGGCGCTCGCGGTGATGAACGCCATGCTATACCAAGGCAACTCCAGGGTCGCCGAAGGTGGACGCCTCGGTGTCATCTTCAGCGCATTGATCGGATTCTTCGCGGTCGGCTCCTTCGTCGTCCACAACTACGTCAACCTGAAGACTGCATCTGACCCTACAGCCAGCCGCAGCCTGCTTTGTCGAGTGGACAGTCACCGGCCTCGTCATCGGGCTCCTCACGGCGGAGGGTCGCACCAAGAGATCCGCGGCTGCCTAGAATTTCTGGCAGCCCAAGAACCAGCCCGGCCCCGATCAGGCCGGGCTTTTGATTTGTGTGCCCGACAGCTTGAGGTTGACAGCCTCCCCGCCGCAAACGGCGAGGATTCCTACGGAGTCGGATGTTGGTCCGATCTCTTCGGTGAGTTACTCCCACAACCGCCCTTGCTGCGGCGGAGGACAACGAAGAGGCTTTACTTTTGGCCTTGCCCGGCCATCGGTCTTGTGGACGGGGAGGATTTTAGAACGAACGGAAGGGAAAAACACTGGGAGCCTTATATCCTCGGCTTCAACGCCGAGGCTTTACGGCCCCGATTCTGTAAAAGTCCTTTGACAAGCTGATGGCGGTGAAGTCATAGCGAAGCGCAAGGCGAAACAACACTCGCCGCGAGGCGGGCCTCAGGCAGCGATTCGCGAATGCACAATCGCCAGATCCCTCCCGCTCTAAGCTATTCCTCGCTGAGCGCTGAGCTTTGTGCGAGCTTCGCTACTGCGAGATTTCTCTTCTCCAGACTTTGCATCAATCGCTCATCTTCCGCGATCAGTTTTGGGCTTCGTCTTTCGCCGCTTTGGATCTCAAGCAGCCTTTGCATCAAATCGGCGTAGTTTTCCATACTTCCTCCGAGATGGGCTACGGCAAGTTGGTTCGCGGATATAGTAAGCGGCGCTCAGGCGCAAAACTGGTCACAATTGACCACTTTCTGAATTAAAACACCAACCATCCCAGCGGGGATATGGAGTCTGTCGAAGGGGCCTGTGCAACTCGCCTCCGGCTGATCGACGGATGCCCCAACCCTGCGGATGAGCCTTAGTGAACGAGTCTCGGCGGCACCCACCCTTCGGCCGCCCTTAGGCTCCCCCGAAAACCGCGACGGGCTGGGCAGCCCAAGTTAAGAGAGTGCGCAATAGAATCGAGGGGTGGGCCAGCTCCACACGCCAAATGTCACCCGGAGTGGCGCTCTTTGAATTCCTCAATCTTGCCCTTGGCCTTGCCTTTTGCGTCATCGACGGACTGGCTGATCTTCTCACGGCCCCGAGCGGCCTTCGCGGAAGCGGCTTTCTTGTGCGATTCATGGATCTGCTTCGCGGCGTCCTTTGCATCGCCCCAGGTTTCCTTCGCCGCTCCCTTAGCCTGATTGACCACTCCTTTGTTGGCCAGCTTTTGGCTGCCCACACTTTCTCCGACGCTCTGCTCCACTTTGCCAACTGCCTGAGCGACCTTGCCAGCCACTTGATCTTTGTTCATAGCGTTCCACCTCCATATTTGTATAGTTGCGGTATTTTCCGAATGCGGTTGAGGTCATCCTCCTGAATCCTACGCATGGATCTCGCGTAAGCCATCGGGAGAGTAGTGTAGGCAGCCTGAATTTGAACGGCAGCCTTGTTTCCGTTGTTTGGAAAGAACACCTTCCGGGACTACCTCCGAATCACGCCCTCTTGCGAGGTTTCGCTGCCATTTTTTTCGCGGCGCGTGGTTTCTTGCGAACTACCGCCACGGTTTTTCTCTTTTTTCCTTCTTCCTGGTTGCGGCTTTGACTGCGGGCAGCAATGCCAGGTTTGGGCTGTTTTGCCCTGCGATGGTGGCCATGCTGCAGCGGCTGGATGCGTACAGCTTCTTGTTCCGTTCGTAGCTGATTGTCTGTAGCTTTTTGGTCCTCTTCCTTAAGGTATTGCGGAATCGTCTTGGTTGTCATGGCTGCAGTGTGGCAGAACGATCTCCCTCTAATCTGTCCAATTTTGGCCACTCCTGAGAATTCATGGGGATGAGGAAGAGGAAGCGGGCGGTTTTGGAGGTGGGTGTTTCGTGGGTTCCACACGCGATCGAGTCAAAATTCCGTCCACGGCTCGCGGTGAACAAACATCTCGTCAGCTTGGTTCGATTCAGGGCTCGCCGGTTTGACACCCCCTCGCGACGTTCCTATACTTCTCCACGCCACGAATGCCTGCCCGAGGAGGAACTTCTATGTCGAAACGTTCGCTGGTCGTTTTCCTGATTGCTGCTTTTGCAACTGCCGGTTTTGCGCAAGAAGCTTGGAAAGTTCATCAACCCAAACTCACTCCGCAGAACAGTGGCACTACACAGCTGCTGATTGCCGTCAGCCCCGTGGACTCCCGTGTGGTCTGGGCAGCTGGAACCGGCGGTACATATGTGGTCACAACTGACGGCGGACAGACCTGGAAGGCAGCTGTTGTCCCCGGAGCCGAAGCCCTGCAATTCCGTGATGTAAAGGGTGTAAGCGAAAAGGTCGCCTATCTGATGTCGATTGGAAATGACACTACGGATTTCCGCGTCTACAAAACCGTCGACGGCGGCGCGACCTGGACGATCCAGTTCGAGAATGAAACGGTTAATGCATTCTATGATTGTTTCGCGTTCTGGACTCCGGAACGAGGCATTACACACAGCGATTCGGTGAACGGCGTATTTCCCGATATTCGCACCACCGACGGAATCGCCTGGCAGTCCATCGCCGACAATATGCCGCCGGCGTTACCGGGGGAAGCCTCGTTCGCGGCAAGTGGAACCTGCATCACAGCACAGGGAGAACGAAATGCTTGGATTACAACAGGCGGCTCAACTACTGCAAGGATACTAGCTACCAGAGATGGAGGCGACACCTGGCATGCCTATGACACTCCGCTGGTAAGCTCGGCCAGCGCAGGCGGGATTTCCGTGGCTTTCCGTGATCCTTGGAATGGCATCGTAGCCGGCGGAGATTTGAATACGAACATTTCTGCTGACGCGGCAACGTCGAACGATGGCGGGCGAACCTGGACTCTTACGAACAAGCCGCCCTTGGCCGGAGCCATTTTCTGCCTGGCCTATGTGCGCGGCAATGATGGAGAAGAAGCGGACCACGAACACGACCATACCGTTGTGGTCACGGCCGAGACGGAGCCGAACTTCGAGACAGGATCAGCGGCTTGGACTCCCGATGAAGGACGCACTTGGTTCAAATTGCCCGCCGTAAGCGGCTACTGGGCGGTGGCTTTTGCGAATCCGAGAGCGGGATGGTTCGTGGGCAATGGAGGCCAAATCCTGAAGATCAGCTTCTAACACAGTCTGGGGTGGTGGCTCAGCCTTTCCTGCGATCTCACCAGCGGGTGCCTGCCCTTTGTCTCTGCGCTTTCTCGAGAGACACGGCGGGGATTTTGATCGCGACGCAGCAACCGCGGCGACGCCCGAAACACAGCGGGAACCCTAAAAACCTCGAAACAACAGCTCTTCAAGAGCCATCCGTCGCACCTGCCAAAGGGCGCGCTCCTCCCCATTCACTTTCAGCTTGCACTCGCCCTCGTCACTGAAAGTCGCGTTTACCTCAAACATGGGATCGCCTTTCTCATTCCGCACTAGAATCGCGTGCTCGGCAAGGCTGAATATCACCGACCTGTGCACATCCTTGGCTTCCAGAAGGGCGGTAAAGCCGCTGCCATTGCCAGCCACCGAAAACTCATAAGGGGAGTTTTCGGGGCGCAGGGCGTTGCGAGTCTTCAGGTCCTCGTCCACCTGTAATCTGAGTGCCTGGAATACCTTCGGCAGAGCGCATGAGGAACGCTCAGTGACCCAGTCGAACTTCGATGTATCCTTCTCCACTTTTTCGGTCATGCTTTCTCTACAGTTTCGCGATGTTGGACTCTGGATCGGCGTAGATAGAACGTGGCTCCACTCAGAGAAACAGTAAAAATCTGAATTTCACTGCCTTATACCCTCCGCCGATCCTCTGACACTGTTCGTCTTCGATAGTCCAACCCGGATCGTTAAGTCCTCCGACCCTGTGAGCGGGCGTGTTGTTTTCACATCTAAAATCTTACAGTTCTCAGATCAGTCCAGACTGGTCAAAACCGCACGGTACGAAAATAATTCAAAAACTGCCCATCTGTGTTCCAAATTGACCTGTAATGCTTCTGGACTGGTGACATCGTATGAGTATGTACAAGAACAAGCCGAAGCCAGAAACCAAGCAAGCCACGCTCGCTCGAATTAAAAAGGAAATGGATGAACCGCGCATGGCCGAATCCACGCGGGAACAAGACGGCGACAAGACCACGCGGCAGAAACTGGAAAAGCTGCCGCAATCAGACAGCTGAGAGGCTGTCGCGCGGAAAACACAGAGAAAACATTCAGGAGGGGACCTGCGCCCCGCTCCTCCGGTTGGTCGACTGATGCACCCCAACCCCGCGGATGAACCTTGCATGATCGAGCTCACCCCCGCCGCAAGCTTCTCAAGACCCTACTTCTTATCAGCTTCCGGTGTGAGTCTCTCGCTCGAAACGCGACTCCCCATCGACCTTTTTCCGCACCCTGTCCAGCCATGCCGCAAGCGCCGCTCAAATTGCACCCGTCTTCAGCGACTGAGGGAGACCGCTGTCCACCAAGGGACGTCATTCCGAACCGGGCGGAAAGCCCGTTGAGGAACCTGCTGTTCTCTTGTTCTCTGCGGATGAACTAAATCGAGCTCGACCGCACCCGCCAGGCCTAAGACCGCGATGGACGTGGCCGCCTCAAGTGAACAGTTGGCAGGAGAAGGCCAAGCGGTCTTCTTCCGCCGCGCACTATTCGCCAGTTTGCGCTACAGCTTCCTGGTGCAGATCAGGTGAGAACTCCCGCTCCTCAATCTTTCGATAAATGAACTCCGGAAGCTAAAACGGGCCGCCGGCGCCCCCTCCGCCTTTACACCCCTCCCGCCGCATGATAGCCTCATTACTGTCACCAAGATAAATCGAAATCAGAACAGGAGTGCACCAGGTTCGTGTTAGCCAGAGAGCAAAAGAAATCCGTCATTGACCAGTATCAAACGCACGCGACTGACACGGGGAGTCCCGAAGTTCAGATCGCCATCATCAGTGAACGCATTGGCCAGTTGACGGACCACTTCAAGACGCACCAGAAAGACCACGGCTCGCGCCGCGGCCTGCTCATGCTAGTCAGTAAACGGCGTCGTTTACTGGACTACCTGAAAAGATACGATTCCGAGCGCTATAAGACTGTTATTGGGAAACTGGGCATCCGCAAGTAACCCTATCCTGGGTGGCCCATCCTATCGCGGTTTTTGCGATAGCGTGGGAGAGGATGAAGCGTCCATCTAGGGGTCTTCTGAAGAAGACAGTTCCCACAAACGTATCTGAGAACGCCGCCTTCCTCTCGAAGCCGGTCGAGCATTGAGCCAATTCACACTGTGCGTATTATCGAAGACGTATTCCGACCGTATCTCGGAACCCACCTCTCATGGCGGCCACGACCCATGGCGGAACGCGTTTTTCCATACTCCCAACCCGCGGAAATTAGAAGTCGGCGGAAGAGCGCGGCTGCCCTCCTGATCACACAAGTAAGGATGAAACATGAAACCAGAAGTTAGCAGCGTCACAGTTGAACTCACCGGCGGCAAACAACTCTCATTCGAAACCGGAAAATTAGCCAAGCAGGCGCATGGCGCGGCGGTTGTCCGCCTGGGCGATAACGTCGTGCTCGCCACAGCCGTGGCCAACGCCGACCCGCGCGAGGGCATTGATTTTTTTCCCCTCACCGTCGATTACCGCGAATACACCTACGCCGGTGGACGCTTTCCCGGCGGCTTCATCAAGCGCGAAGGCCGCATGAGCGAGCGCGAAGTGCTCACCAGCCGCCAGATCGATCGCCCCGTCCGGCCGATGTTCGCCGACGGATTCCGGTGCGAGACCCAGGTCATCGCCTTCGTGCTCTCCGCCGATACCAATAACGATCCCGACGTGCTCGGCATCAACGGGGCGTCCGCCGCTCTTACACTCTCCGACATTCCGTTCCTAGGCCCAATCGGCGCAGTCCGCGTCGGCCAGATCGGCGGGAAGTTCATCATCAATCCCACCTACGACGAGATGCGCGAGAGCCTGCTGAACATCATGGTCGTAGGCACCGCCGACGGCATAGTGATGATCGAGTCCGGCGCAAAAGAAGTAAGCGAAGAAGTGGTCGTGGAGGCGATTGAATTCGGCCACACCGAGATCAAAAAGATCTGCGCCGCCATCAGCGACCTGCAAACGAGGGCCGGCAAGAAAAAGCGCGAAGTACCCCGCTCGGAGTTCGACCAAGCCTACTACGACGCGCTGAAGAAGAAAGTAGGCGCCGATCTGTCAGACCGCCTCGACACCAAGAAACATCCCAAAGCCGAAAGCCACACGCTAGTCAAAGATCTCAAGAAGCAATTGCAAGCCGAAATTCCCGAAGAAGATGAAAAAGCACAAGCCAAGCTCAAACAGTATTTTGAGATCCTCCGCGAGCGCATCTTCCGCGAAGAAGTGCTAGAGAAGAAACGCCGTCCCGATGCCCGCGCCTTCGACGAAGTCCGCGAAATCTGGATCGAAGCCGGCATCCTGCCCCGCACCCACGGCAGCGCCATCTTCACCCGTGGCGAAACCCAGGCCTTAGTAACAACCACGCTCGGCACCAGCGACGACATGCAGCGCCTCGAGGGCTTCGAAGGTGAGGCCAAGAAAAGATTCATCCTACATTACAATTTCCCGCCTTTCTCGGTGGGAGAGGTTGCGTTCTTGCGGGGAGCGGGGCGACGCGAGATTGGGCACGGGGCGCTGGCAGAGCGCGCGATCTCCGGAGTATTGCCTTCGGAAGAGGCGTGGCCTTACGCGATGCGCGTGGTCTCTGACATTCTGGAGTCGAATGGGTCATCGTCGATGGCTACGGTGTGCGGGGCTTCACTTTCGCTGATGGATGCGGGAGTTCCGCTGAAGGCTACGGTGGCCGGCGTCGCCATGGGATTGGTGAAGGAAGGCGAGCAGTATGCCATTCTCACCGACATTGCAGGCGCGGAAGATCACTATGGCGACATGGACTTTAAAGTCGCCGGCACGAAAGATGGCATCACTGCGCTGCAGATGGATATAAAAGTCGCGGGCATTACTTCGCAGATCATGCGAGAGGCCCTGGCGCAGGCGAAGCGCGGACGGTTGCATATCTTGGGCAAGATGGACGAGGTTATCGCAGCCGCGCGCGAGAAGATTTCCGACTTCGCTCCGCGATTCTATACGGTACAGATCCCGGTCGATAAGATTCGAGATCTGATTGGGCCCGGGGGCAAGATGATTCGCAGCATCGTGGAACAAACCGGGGTCAAAATCGACGTGGAGGATTCCGGGTTGGTGAAGGTTGCGTCGAGCGATCAAGCGTCGGCAGCGAAAGCGCTGCAAATCATTGGCGACCTGACGGCGACTGCGGAAGTTGGGAAGACTTATCTGGGGAAGGTGACGCGGTTGGCGGATTTCGGCGCGTTCGTCGAGATTATTCCCGGGACCGATGGGTTGCTGCACATCAGCGAAGTGGCGGAGCATCGCATTGGCGACATCCGCGACGAGTTGAAGGAAGGCGACCAAGTGCTGGTGAAGGTGCTGGCGGTTGAAGGGAACCGCATCCGCTTGTCGCGCAAGGCGATTTTGAAAGAACAGCGCGCGAAAATGGGTGGTGGAAGCGGCGAAATAGCCGCGGGCAGCGGAGCAGATGTGGCTGCGGCTCCAGAAGGCGAAAGAGCGCCAGCCGGAGCGCTTGTCATTGAAGGCGGCGGCGATTTCCCGGACGAAGCCGAAGGCGAACCGAACTTTAACCGCGACGGCGTGGCGCATGTTGGAGGCGGCGACCGGCCTCACGGCGGAGATCGCGGCGGTCGCGGCGGTCGTCCCGGCGGCGGCGGCGGTCGTGATCGTGGTCGCGGCGGGCGCGGTGGAAGGCCCGGTGGTGGTGGGCGGGATCGTGGACGCGGCGGGTCTGGCGGGGGAAGACACTAAACTGTCGCTGCGGGGATCTCGCGGATGTTTCGCCATGAAAGGGCCACGACGAGTTGTGGCCTGGAGTGGAAAGCGGTTTCCCTTGGCGGCCGAAGCCGGAACCGTTTGCGACGCTTTGCGGCATGGCTTATGCCGTGCCTTCCCCGGTCGAAATCAGAATCAACGACAGAGTCAAAATCAAAGTCAAAGGCGACGGACAGCAGTGTCCGTCCAACACGGTCAAAGTCCCCGCTCCCGAATTCGCTCGGCCGGGGCAGACCCGAACGAGCGGACTATATCATTGGTCTCAAGGACAAAGGGAAGGCAAAACCAGGTCTGGAGATTCCTAACAATCATGGCTACCTCTGGGCGCGGTTGAGGGTATTCGACTTCCCCACGGATCTTCGCGAATCTCAACTACACGATAGCTAAGGCCGAGGCCGCCAAGAAAGCGCAATCCAGCTCGCCAAAGCGATACAATTTTGCGGGCAAATGATGGTAATCTGAGCCACCATGAACATCAAGGAAGTCGCCGCCCGCGCCCGCCTTTCGACCGCCACGGTTTCCCGGACGATCAATCAAAGCGGACTCGTTCGGCCACGAACTGCGGAGAAGGTGCAGCGGGCCATTCGCGAGCTGGGCTACTATCCGAATACCCAGGCGCGGGCTTTGGTTTCCGGACGCACGCAAATGTTCGGTCTGATCATCTCGGACATAGTCAACCCTTTTTTCCCGGAGTTGGTGAAGAGTTTTGAGTTTGCCGCCATCCATCGTGGCTACGAAGTGATCGTCGCCAACACGGATTACGATTCGGAACGTATGAGCGGGTGTGTACGCCGAATGATTGAGCGCAAGGTGGATGGCGTAGCTATCATTACGTCGGAAATTGACAGTCACCTTCTGGATGAGCTTTCGCACCGACGGTTACCGATTGTGTTCCTGGATGTGGGAAAAGTGAAACCGCTGATCAGCAACATCAAGGTAGATTATTCCAAGGGAATCGGGGAAGCGGTTCGGCACATTGTTTCGCTAGGGCACCAGCGCATCGGATTTATCAGTGGGCCGCTGACGCTGAAGTCCGCGCGGACACGCCGCTCGGCGTTCTTAAAATGTATTGCCGCCTGTGGCATTGGTCAACGGCAACGGAGCGTGGTCGAAGGAAACCACAAGATCGACGGCGGAGAAAGCGCGATGATGCAACTGCTCTCACTGCCGCAGCCGCCAACGGCTGTACTCACCTCGAACGACCTTACGGCGATAGGAGCGCTCCGCGCCATCACCCGCGTTGGTTTACGCGTCCCCCAGGATATCTCGGTTATCGGTTTCGACGATATCGAGCTGAGCCGGTTCACTCAGCCGCCACTCACCACCATTCGGCTTTCTCGTGATGAACTGGGACGAAAAGCTTTCACAGCGCTTTATGAGATGGTTTCGGGCAAGCATCAATCGGGGCAAGAGATCAAAGTCAGCACTGAGTTGGTAGATCGGGAGTCGACGGCGCCTGTCAAGGCGCCACCTTCCACACAGGTGGAAACGGTGACAGCGTCAGATACGCGGGCGAGCTTCTAGCGCGGGCGACGGTTGAAAATTCTGGCGCAGATTCGCACCTTAGCGATTCGCAACCACCCGGAACCGATGGTCCCAGATCCGAGCCTGATCCGGAATGTGAACAGACGACATTAAACCGATCCCTCTCCCTGGTTCTCAAGTCTTGCCCCGTCGGCGGCCGAACAGATGTAGACATTTGGCTTAATCCCCACGGCCTGTTGGTAGCGACTCGAGACTTGATCGGCAAAGGCTGGCGCGTGATTTGCCTCCACCAGATTCAAAGTACACCCACCGAATCCGCCTCCGGTCATGCGGCCGCCGTAGTAACCGGGGAGGCCTTCGGCGACCTCCACCATGAGATCCAGTTCCGCGCAACTGACCTGGTACAGATCGCGAAGACTGCGGTGCGATTCTCGCATCAGCTGTCCAAAACCGTTTAGATCCCGAGCGCGAAGGCAGCCAGCTCCATCGCGCACCCGTTGGTTTTCCTCCACCACGTGACGGCACCGTTTGTAGATCGTCGGGGGAAGATCCTGCGAGTGCTGCGCCAGTTGATCGCTGGTAAGATCACGGAGGGCGCGAAGATGCGGATACCACCTGGCCAGGATTCTCACGCCTTCTTCGCACTCCTCGCGCCGCCGGTTGTACTCCCCGCCGGCGTGCTGGTGCTTAACCATCGTGTTCGAGATCACCATCTTCACGGTGTCGGGAATGGGGATGTACTCGAAATCGAGGGAACGGCAGTCGAGCAAAAGGGCGTGTCCCGCTTTTCCCAGGCAGGAGACGAACTGGTCCATGATGCCCACGCGAGCCCCAATAAACGTGTTCTCGGTTCGCTGGCAGAGTTTCGCCACCTCCGTCAGGGGCAAGATGGCGCCATTCAGGCTGAGGAGGGCGAGTGCGCTGGCTACTTCAACCGCCGCCGAAGAACCGAGGCCGGCGCCAATCGGGATCTCGCTCTCCACCAACAAATTTGCGCCCTCGAGAGCGTGGCCACTCTGCTGTAGGGCAACCGCGATCCCCAGAACATAGTCAGGCCAGGCTCCAGTCGCTTGCTGCGGCAGGTTATTCAAATCAAATTCGAAGGACTGAGGAAAGTCCTGGGAGTGAATCCGCAGCTTGGGTTCGGGGCGAGAAGAGATGACCACACGAGCGCGCAGACCGATGGCGCTCGGCATGACAAAACCTTCGTTGTAGTCGGTATGCTCCCCAATTAAATTGACACGACCGGGCGCGCCGAAAATAGTGGGTTGCCCGCCGAACATGTCGGTGAATTTCCGTGCCAGCTCTTTCGACTCCATCTTGCCCAGTCCCAATGAGAAATGTGCCGGTCGGATCGAACTACAAATGAAAAACGGAATGCAAGCAACCCCGTCGAAGCAAAACCATAAGCTGTAACCTTCGGCATGTCAACCGCCGTGAGGTGGGTGGTCTCATCCAAGCGAAGCGCACCAGCTCGGCACGTAATCGTTTACATACATAGCTCGATCGGAGATAATTCCCTGGCATGGTCTGCCCGGAGAGCCTGGAAAACTTATGGATCGACGCAACTTTCTCAAAACAACAGGTACTTTGATCGCGACTGCGTCTCTCGTTCCCTCCGCGTTTGCGCGGGAACAGGGCACTCAGGGCAACGCCGAAGGCCGTCTGGTTCTCCCCATGAATCGCAGCTGGCTTTACAGCCGCAAGGTGGTAGAAGGGGCGCACCTTAAGGACTTCGACGATTCCGGCTATGAAAGGGTGGTTGTTCCCCACACCAATGTTCGTGTGCCCTGGCACAGTTTTGACGAAAAGACGTATGAGTTCGTTTCCAGTTATCGGCGTCATTTCAAGCTCCCTCCGGAAGCGCGCGGGCGGCACGTATTTGTCGACTTCGAAGGCGCGATGACGGCATCCACCGTGTGGATCAACGGCACGCGCATGGGAGAATACAAGGGCGGATACACACCGTTCAGCTTCGATCTGACTCCTCATCTTGATGTTGATGGCGAAAATGTTCTGGCCGTGGATGTGGATTCGAGCGAGCGGGCGGATATTCCTCCCTTCGGCTACGAGATTGACTATTTGACGTTCGGAGGCATTTATCGTGAGGTCTCCTTGCGCATGGTACCAGGGGCATTTCTCGAGAATGTATTCGCCAAGCCGAAAGACGTACTGAGCGAGCATCGCAGCCTGGAGGTTGATTGTCACATCCAGTACCTCGAGGCGTCGCCAGAACCCTTGCGATTGGAGGTTGCGCTGCGCAATGGCGATGGGGTGGTGGGGAAGGGTTCACAAAATGTTCCCGCCTCTGCCGCGACCAGCGAAGCGGTCGTGCACACCGTTCCCCTTGCCCAATTGAGTTCCGTCAAATTATGGGATCTCGCACATCCGAATCTGTATACGGTGGAGGTTGCGCTGTGGCGCGGAAACCGCCAGGTCGATCGCGTGTCCCGCGTCATCGGTTTTCGTGACGCTCAATTCACCGACCACGGATTTGAGCTCAACGGCAAGGTGATCAAGCTGCGCGGACTGGATCGGCACCAGACGTTTCCCTTCGTGGGACAGGCCATGCCCGGCCGGGTGCAGCGGCGCGACGCGCAGATACTGCGCAACCAACTCAAGTGCAATATTGTCAGAACTTCGCACTATCCGCAGTCGCGGCATTTTCTGGATGCCTGCGATGAAATTGGCCTGTTGGTCCTCGAGGAAATTCCGGGTTGGCAGCACATTGGTGACGAAGCCTGGCAGGGGATCTCTGTGGACAACGTGAGCCGCATGATCCGGCGCGACTGGAATCGCCCCTCGATCATTCTTTGGGGCGTGCGGATCAACGAGTCCAAGGACAATCATGACTTCTATACGCGTACCAATGCGATGGCGCACAAGTTGGATCCGACGCGCCAGACGGGCGGCATACGGTACTTCCAGGAATCGGAGTTTCTGGAAGATGTGTTCACCATGAACGATTTCGGCTTCCCGCTGAAGCCGCCGAATCATCCGCGATACTTGAATACGGAGTTCGTTGGTCACACCTATCCCACCAAGACCATCGATCAGGTGGAACGCCTCACCGAGCATACGCTCCATCACGCGCGTATCCACGACCAGTTGGCCTCTAATCCGCAATATGCCGGAGGCATCGGGTGGTGTGCTTTTGACTACAACACGCACGGCGACTTCGGATCCGGAGATCGCATTTGCTATCACGGTGTAACCGATATCTTCCGCGAACCCAAACCCGCCGCCGGCTTTTACAAATCGCAGTGCGACCCTGCCGAAGAGATCGTGCTCGAACCAGCGTTCCATTGGGCCCGCGGCGACGCTTCCGTAGGATTCTCGCAGGCGGTAATCTGTTCCAACTGTGACCACCTTAAGCTCTACATTGCCGATGAACTGATTGCCGAAGCCGATCCCGATCGCAAACAGTTCGCAAACCTCCGCTATGCGCCATTCGTCGTTGAGTTGAAAGAGCTCTTTCACAAATGGGGCGATCTGCGACTGGAGGGCTACATTCAAGGCAAGCTGGCGATCACGAAGCATTACTCCGGCAGAGGCGTCGATATGAAGTTTACCCTCCTGCCCGACGACGGCACACTGATCGCGGATGGAGCGGACACGACTCGGGTGGTACTGCGCGTGACCGATGAATTCGGCGCGATCCGGCCTTTCGCCAATGATGCGATAAAATTCGACTTGCAGGGGCCGGCGGAAATGATCGGGGACAATCCGTTCGCGCTGGTTGGCGGTACAGGGGCGGTTTGGATTCGGGCGAAGGAAGAGCCGGGAACGGTGCGGCTGGTAGCGATTCATCCGCAGTTGGGAAAGCAGCAGATTGAAGTGGCGATTACGCCGGTTGATCGGGAGATTGCCTAGACGGGCGTCGTTCTAACTTGTTTTATCGGGAGGCGCGGGCTGGAGCGTTCGAGGGTCGGCCCCGCTATTTGGTCTTGGGTTGGAATGAGTCGATGATTCCGCTGCCTTCGCGGAGGGTGAGGATCTGGTTGGCCTTGACCCGGGGGAACCGCTCGATCTTCTGCGTCGTGGGCCATTTGACTTCGATGAGATCCACCGTCTGGAATTTGCCCAGACCGAAGTGAAGCCGTAAATCACTTTGCGACATCACGCTGGCGCCGCTGTGGACTTCATCCATCTGAACGTGCGTGCCGGTCACCACCCGCACCCGGGCCCCGATGGCGGTGCGATTGCACTTGGTCCCGATCAACTTGAGCTTGATCCAGTTCTGCGCGTTGCCGCCATCGTTGCGCAGAAGCGAAGGCAGGTCGTTGAGGTTCAGCACGAGCGCGTCCATATCGCCATCGTTATCGAAGTCGCCGAACGCGGCGCCGCGGCTGGAGAAACGCTCGGCGATGCCGGGACCCATCTCCGATGAAACATCCTTGAATTTTCCTTGTCCCAGGTTCTTGTATACCAGGCGGGGGTTCTTAAACTCCTGGCCGATGCCGTGTCCCTCAATTTCTGGATAGACGTGCCCGTTGACCTGAATAATATCGGGCCAGCCATCGTTGTCGTAATCCACGAACCCGCAACCCCAGGCGACATAGCGATTGTTGATTCCCACCCCCGAGGCGAAGGTCTCGTCGGTAAAAGTACCGTCGCCGTTGTTGCGATAAAGATTGCAGGTATCGTCGGCGAAGTTCGTCTTGAAGATGTCGAACCAGCCATCACAGTTGTAATCGCTCACTGCGACACCCATTCCCGCTTGCTCGTGGCCATTTTCACTGTACGCACAGCCGGAAGCCACGGCGACGTCGGTGAACGTACCATCGCGGTTGTTGTGAAACAGGATGCTCGGCTCGGAGTCGACGGCCACGTAAATGTCGGGCCACCCGTCGTTGTCGAAATCGTAAGAGACTGCAGTAATCGAGTAGCGCGGGCCGGGTTTCAGGATGCCTGCCTTCTCCGATACGTCGGTGAAGGTTCCGTCGCCGTTATTGTGGTAAAGAACGTTGGTATCGCCCGTAAGGCCGCGCGGACCGCACATGACGGGAATTCCCTTCCACTGGCACAGAGGGTCGTTCGCCGGGGGAGGAACCTTGGCCGGATCGAGCTTTATGTAGTTGCAGACGAATAGATCCAGGAAGCCGTCGCGATTGTAATCAAGCCAGGTGCAACCTGCACCCCAGCGAATCTGCTCATCGTAGACACCTGCCTTGCGAGTGACATCGGTAAACGTTCCGTCGCCATTGTTGTGAAAAAGAATATTGTGTCCCCAGAAGCAGCAGAACAGGTCGTCCCAGCCATCGTTGTCGTAATCGCCGACGCAGACGCCGGTCTGCCAGCCGGTGCGAGCCAAACCAGATTTTTCCGTAACGTCGGCGAAGGTCCCGTCGCGGTTGTTCTTGTAGAGATGAGAAGTCGGAGCTTGTCCAGGGGGCCAATGGGCGTCGACTCGGGTTCCGTTCGTCAAATAGATGTCGAGCCAGCCGTCGTTGTCGTAATCAAAAAAGGCTAATCCGCTGCCCTTCGCTTCAATGATGGAACGCTTGTGATCGGTCGCGCCCCACACATTGGGAACGTTGAGGCCGGCCTCGCGGCCCACGTCCACGAACACGACTGGAGACGCCGGTGGTGGGGTGGAGACGGCAGCCGCGAGCCCAAGCGGTCGTCCCCACCGCCAGAGCGGAGTGGTGAGAGCATCGAGCAGCGTAGTGCCAAGAACCACCAGTGACGAGCCGAGGAAATGCCGCCGTGGAAGATTCATACTATCGGCTGGGCACCTTGGGAAAGGGATGCGGGACAATTCCGGAACCTTCTTTGACGGCCATGATCTGGTCGATGGCTAAGTTGGTCAACCTGTCCACTTGGCCACTCGGCCAGGTGATTTCGAGCGATTCGATTTTGCTGCGCTTGCCCAGGCCAAAGAAAATTCGCGGATCGTTGGCCGACATGTAGCTCATGCCGCCCTTTGCCTGCTCGACGTGCACGAATCCCTCGGAGGTTAACTTCAGTGACGCACCGATCCCGTCGCGGTTCGATTTCGTCCCGATCAGAAGAACTTCCAGGAAGTGATTCGCATTGCCGCCGTCATTGCGCAGCAGTTCAGGATAGTCGCCGCGAACATTGATGGCAATGTCGAGGTCGCCGTCGTTGTCGAAGTCGGCCGTAGCCAGGCCGCGTCCAACGATGGGGCGCATGAAGTCCGGACCAAGCGACTCCGACACTTTGGCGAATTGGCCTTTGCCCAGATTTCGGTACATCAAGAGCGGCTCCGGGTAACTGACTTCGCCGTGGTAGAGATTGATATTGTCGAGCATCGCGCCGTTCAACTGAAGAATGTCATCCCAGCCGTCGTTGTCATAGTCCAGGAATTTCATGGCCACGCCACTGAGCAGAATAGCCTGTTGCCGATGCCGGAGCGAAACGTGTCGTCATCGAAGGTCCCATCTTTGTGGTTCCGGTAGAGACGGCTCAATTCAAAATCAAGGTGAGTGATGTAGAGGTCCTGCCAGCCGTCGCCGTCCACGTCCGCAGCGTCAATCCCCATGCCCGCCTCGTAACGGCCGTCTTCCCCTGCCGCCACACCGGAAATGAAGGAGACGTCTTTGAAGGTTCCATCGTGATTGTTGACAAAAAGAAAATTGGGCCACGAATCGTTGGCGACGGCGATGTCGGTCCATCCATCGTTGTTGAAATCGGCGAGGACAACACCCATGCCCTTGGCTTCCGGTTTGCCAACGCCTGACGCGTCGCTTACATCGGTAAAAGTTCCGTCGTGATTATTATGGTAAAGCTTGACTCGCTGCCCTTTGTAGTTCCCGGGATGACAGTAGGAACGATAACCGGGCCGGCGTTCGCCGCACCACAGATTATTGTTGGGCGACCACTCGATGTAGTTCGTGACCACCAGGTCGAGCCAGCCATCCTTATCGTAGTCAAACCAACCCGCGCTGGTAGACCATCCGCCCTCGTCGGCAACTCCAGCTTTGGCCGTGACATCCGTGAAGGTTCCGTTGCCGTTGTTGTGGTAAAGAATAGCGCGGCCATAGCCGGTCACATAGAGATCGGGATATCCGTCATTGTCGTAGTCTCCCACGGCCACGCCTTGACCGTAGTGTCCGCTGCCGCCGACACCGGCCTTGTCGGTTACATCGGTGAAGGTTCCGTCACCGTTGTTGTGGTAAA
>Ga0182015_10002799_pt1 | contig 20428 bp, 18 predicted proteins | sample 712P3MmetaG_FD_120478 | JGI IMG/M metagenome (GOLD analysis project Ga0182015, IMG submission 120478) | Permafrost microbial communities from Stordalen Mire, Sweden - 712P3M metaG | ecosystem: Environmental > Terrestrial > Soil > Wetlands > Permafrost | place: Sweden: Stordalen | collected...
ATAATACGGTTGGCTGCCATTCGCCGCGTTTCTCGACTCACTAAGCAGAACCCCAGGTGGCTCAGGCATACCGCTCAGCACTTTCTGCGCTGGCGTAGGAAGCACCGTGGCACCTAGGAAGCCAAAGCTACCGACGGCGCTTGACCTTCCGGTCCCTATTCCGTGCAAGGGTCCGGAGTGCTCTCACTACATCCAGAAGCCACGGCTTTGGTTCGAAAAAAACCGTGAAGTAGAATGTCCGCGCTGTCGCTTTTGTTTTGTTCTTAAGGACGCAGAGATCCATGCGCTTCTTGTCAAGCATGGACGCGATTCTCATAATTTGGCGGTTAATCTTTGGCGAAGTCGCACTAGGAGCGGGAAGCCGGGGGATTAGTCTTTCAATTTCCGCCAAAAGTGCCCGCAGCTCGCGATCATCAACCGGCAGTTCTTTGTAGTGCAGGGTTCGCTGTTTCATACCCTAGAAAAACGAAAACCCGGCGCGAGAGCCGGGTTCATCTAGGCCAGCGAGTGCGGATGTAACCGACGGCAAGAAGCGAGAACGTCGCAGCTGCGCCTAATATTTCCTCCGGAGCATAATTTTTGATGATTGCCGGAAGCTCGCCAATGCTTGAGTAGGATGCCTCGTTGACAACATCGACAACGGTACCGATGCCGGCGAAGATGCCCATCATATAAGCGAAGCCGCCGCTGGCTTTGGTGCACAGGCAAAACACGACCACGGCAACGAGAGCCAAGGTGCCAAAGAGCAACATGCTAGCCCGTGTTTCGCGCGCAAGGCGCGTCGTGCAGCCGCAATCACTCGGCCCACGACAGAGGGATTATTCCACAATGGAACCGGAACGGCGAGGGCTAAGAAGCCCTTTTAGACCGGGGCTTTCGCGCAAGACTCGGCTTTGGTTTCGCCGTAGGCTTGCCGAGTTTCATTTCCGAATGAGGTTTCGGCGGCATTCGCAAGAGTGCGCCCATTAGGCGCTTTGTTTCCTGTAGCTTCTCGTTGGTGTCAGTCATGGTCTATATTCCTCCCGATGCGGACAAGCTTGGACTTTTGTCCACCTACGCCTTTGGTTTGGCCGATCCACCCAGCGAAACCTTCCACACTCCTTCGATAACGGAGATAGCGGGGGCATTCACAACGAATCTGCTGCGCCTAAAATCTATGATGACTTTCCCGGCGTATCTAGCCGATTTTGCCGGTGTTATTCACCGCCTCCAGTTGCTCGCTCATTTCGAAAAATTTGGTGACTTGAATATCGACGCGCGACTCAATGATCTACCTGTTGCGCGCGCCTTATTTGAAAGGTTTATCACGTTATTTCACGAGCACAATATGAAGCTCCAGGCGGCGCGAAGCGATCCAGTTCACTTATCTGCCCTTGCGAACGATATGATTGAGAAGGGCGGAGCCGTCACCGTAATAATCGCTGGGGCGCCAGCGGCCATCAACAGCTTCGAACTTGCAATGATGTCCTACATTACGTCTGCCTGGACGATTTTTGAAACGGCCGCTGGCGACTTGTGGGAAGCCGCACTCAATCATCGTCCTCAAGGGTTGGCTGATCTAAATGGAAAAAAACGCTACAAAAAACGGGAAGATAAGAGAGGCGCCGACGATTCTCCAAAATTAGAGAAGCTGGTTAAATTGGACACCATTCGAAAGCACGAATGGGACACGAGAAACAAAATGGGTTCAATTCTCAGAGATAAATTTGCCTTTACCACACTCTCGGGGATACGCGAGGCGTATGAAAGCGCCTTCTACAAAAAATCCGATATTGTTGATGAAACTATCCTCTCGGACTATTTTGACCAGTTAAGTGCGCTTCGCAACGTCATCGTTCATAAATCAGCAATATGCGATGCGGAGTACATCCGACGCTCGAAAGATATTCCTGCATTGCCGAAATTTCAGATCGGCGAAAAGATACAGCTGCACGGCAAAATGGTTGCCGACCTCGTACATTATTCCAGTCAGACAACCTTCAAACTGCTATTCGCGGTAGATCAATGGCTGGCGGAGAACGCCATTAAAGCCGATGAAGGCGCACACTAATTCTTCTGTCGATCAGGTCTGCTACGCGCTCGCCAAATTCAGTTAGCACTCTACGGTCTCCTTTGCAGACGACACATAGTTCGCCATCTGCAACGCCTTCGCCGTGGCAGTTTTTGCATTCCCGCTCTAATTCCAGTTCCTTCGATTCCATGTCGTTTCACAATCATGGCGACCGCCATTGGTTGTAAAACGCACTTTCCCCGCTCGCATTCACACGGCGACTTCAAACGCCAGCGGGCCGGTCTTAGTCCCGCTGGCTGATTGAGAGATATCCTTGACTTGCCCTTGGCTGGGGCGTCGGCCTGTCACGCTTGCCGACTTAGGACTTTTATCCTTCTTATGTCAAGTATATAAATGCGAATATAATCCTGCCACTCACTGGTTGTTTCTGGCCCGCAATTTTCAAGGCAGGCGGCGGTGAGACGCTACTTTCCTTTTGCAGCTTTGGCTCAACCGCGCCGCGGCAATGTTTTGTTTGCCACCGCCGCGCTGTTTGCGGTCGGGCTCGCCATCGGTGCGCTGGTGCGGCCGTCGTTGGCGCCCCGCGCTGTAGCTTCGGCCGAGCCGGCGCTATTGGCCGCGCGTGACAGCGAACCGGCGACGCTCGACACGCCGATTGCGCATCGGCTCGATCCCGCGATCGTCTATCCGGCCGAGGTGCTGCGCATCATCGACGGCGACACGTTCGAGGCGCGGGTGCGGGTCTGGCCCGGGCTCGACGTCGATACCAAAGTGCGGCTGCGCGGCGTCGATGCGGCCGAGCTGCACGCCCGCTGCGCCGACGAGCTGGCCAAAGCGCAAGCCGCGCGCGTCGCGCTGCAAACGATGCTGGCCGATGGTGGCGTCGCGATTTCGCGAGTCGGCGTGGACAAGTATGGCGGGCGCATCGACGCCACGGTTTCGACGCGCAACACCACCGACGTCTCCGCGGCGCCGCTCAACGGCGGCTTTGCGCGAAGTTATAGCGGTGGAAGGCGCGGGACGTGGTGCGGGTGACGGGATCAGGTTTCAGGTATCAGACTTTTGATCTGATACCTGATCCCTGACACCTGACACCAGATTACTGAACAACCACCCGCGTGCCGATCATGACGCGGCTGTAAAGGTCTTGGATATCCGTGTTGTGCATACGGATGCAGCCGTGCGACACGAACTTGCCGATCGAGCCTTCATTGTTGGTGCCGTGGATGGCGTATTGGCCGCCACCGGACAGCGTCATCGCGGCAACGCCCATCGGATTTTGTGGCGAGCCGCCCGGAACGATCGGCGGCAGCGTGCGGTAGTCTTTCCTGATCGAGTCCGGCGGCGACCATGCCGGCCTGATGTATTTGCCATCGATATAGGCGGTGCCGGCCCATTGCATGCCGGCGCGGCCGACGCCGACCGGATAGCGGATCGCCTCGCCGATGCCGACAAAGTAATAAAGCGCGCGTTCCTGGGTCCGCACCACGATGGTGCCCGGCAAAAAGCTTTCCGACACCGAGACCAGGTCGCCGTGGGCCTGTGCCGCCTGCGGCGCGCAAGCGAATGAGGCGATGGCCGCGAGCGCGGCCGCAAACAGGATTTTCCCTCGCATTGTCGAAACCCCTACTCCGGAACCGCCTCGCCGACCTTGGCGGGGTCACCAACCGAACGGCATCCTAGCGCAAACGGCGGCCTTCCTCAGTATCGCGCCGGCAACAGGGTAAGGTTTTCGCTAATTTTTCCGTGAGTGTGCCCCGCGCGCACCAGCACTGTGGCCCGTCACCCTGAGGTGCGGGCCAACGGGTCCGGCCCGATGACAGGCTCTGCGAGCCTCGAAGGGCGACGGCCCGAGCCGTACGTCCTTCGAGGGCCGCTTCGCGGCCACCTCAGGATGACGGGATCGGGTTACGCGCTCTTCTTGTTCTGCCGGTTATTGACAAGATCGTCGACCACGGCGGGATCGGCGAGCGTCGAGGTGTCGCCGAGATTGCCAAACTCGTCCTCGGCGATCTTGCGCAGAATGCGGCGCATGATCTTGCCGGAGCGCGTCTTCGGCAGGCTGGGAGCGAACTGGATCATGTCGGGCGACGCGATCGCGCTGATTTCCTTGCGCACCCAGACGACCAGTTCCTTGCGCAGCTCCTCGGTCGGCTGCTCGCCAGCCATCAGCGTGACGTAGGCGTAAATGCCTTGGCCCTTGATATTGTGCGGATAGCCGACGACCGCGGCCTCCGACACTTTCGGGTGCGCGACCAAGGCCGATTCCACTTCCGCGGTGCCGAGGCGATGGCCAGCGACGTTGATGACGTCGTCGACGCGGCCGGTGATCCAGTAATAGCCGTCCTCGTCGCGCCGGCAGCCGTCGCCGGTGAAATATTTTCCGGGATAGGCGCTGAAATAGGTGTCGATGAAACGCTGGTGATCGCCATAGACCGTGCGCATCTGGCCGGGCCAGGAGTCCGCAATACAGAGATTGCCGCTCGCGGCGCCTTCAAGCACTTTGCCCTCGGCATCGACGATCTGCGGCACGATGCCGAAGAACGGCCGCGTCGCCGAGCCGGGTTTCAGCGGCGTCGCCCCCGGCAGCGGCGTGATCAAAATGCCGCCGGTTTCGGTCTGCCACCACGTGTCGACGATCGGGCAGCGGCCGTCGCCGACGACACGGTAATACCATTCCCACGCCTCGGGATTGATCGGCTCGCCGACTGAGCCCAGCAGCCGCAGCGAGGCGCGCGAGGTTTTCTTCACCGGCGCGTCGCCCGCCTGCATTAAGGCGCGGATCGCCGTGGGCGCGGTATAGAAGATGTTGACCTTGTGCTTGTCGATCACCTCCCAAAACCGCGAGTTCGAAGGATAATTCGGCACGCCTTCGAACATCAGCGTGGTGGCGCCGTTGGCGAGCGGTCCATAAACGATGTAGCTGTGGCCGGTGACCCAGCCGACGTCGGCGGTGCACCAATAGATATCGCCGTCGTGATAATCGAACACGTACTGGTGTGTCATCGACGTGTAGACGAGATAGCCCGCCGTCGTGTGCAGCACGCCTTTCGGCCGCCCGGTCGAGCCCGACGTGTAGAGGATGAACAGCGGATCCTCCGCGTTCATGTCCGCGCACGGGCATTCCGCGGTCACCACCTCCTTAGCCTCGTGGTACCAAACGTCGCGCACCGGATCCATGTCGACCGGCGCGCCGGTGCGTTTGACGACAATCACGAAGTCGACGCCGCCTACTTTGGCGATCGCGGCGTCGGTATTGGCTTTCAACGGCACGGTGCGGCCGCCGCGCAAGCCTTCATCCGCAGTGATGACGATGTTCGACTTGCAGTCCTCGATGCGGCCGGCGAGCGAATCCGGCGAGAACCCGCCAAACACGACCGAATGAATCGCGCCGATGCGCGCGCAGGCCAGCATGGCGTACGCCGCTTCGGGAATCATCGGCATGTAGATGGTGACGCGGTCGCCCTTTTTGACGTTGCGGTTGCGCAAGATGTTGGCGAAGCGGCAGACCTCGTCGTGCAGCTCCTTGTAGGTGATGTGCTTTGAATCTTTCGGATCGTCGCCTTCCCAAATGATCGCGGTCTGATCGCCACGCGTATGCAGGTGACGGTCGATACAGTTATAGGCGACGTTGGTAGAGCCGTCCTCGAACCATTTGATCGAAACATCCGGCTTGGCGAAGGACGTGTTCTTGACCTTGCTGAAATGCCGCGTCCAATGAATGCGCTTGGCTTGTTCCGCCCAAAAACCTTCGGGATCGGCGAGCGAATGCTCGTACATTTTTTTGTACGCGGCGTCGTTGATGAAGGCGCGCTTCTTCCATTCGGCGGGCACTTCGTAAATCTTGTCCGACATCACATCCTCCACGCGCACACGGCCGATAGTGTGGTTATAGGCGGCTTATAAGCGTTTCCGAGCCATTATGCGACGTTGGCCCGACGGCGGACAAGGTGCCGGCCGGAACAAACGCCCACGCGAGCGATTGCCGTACCGGAGCAGTCTGTCGCGTCATGTCCTTACAAGAGCATGCATCGGAAGCAAAAAGCCGCACTGCGCTTGCGCGCGAGTGTCCTCGGCAGTCTGCCTCAACGCTGAAGCTTTTGAAGCGGCTTCGCCTGACCTACATCACGACAGCGGTTTTGACGCTGCGGCGGCAGCGGCACGGCCGCGGCTTTCGTTATCTGACCGCAGACGGCAAGTCGGCCGGCGCCGCGGAGGCAAAGCGCCTCGCTTCGCTCGCTGTCCCGCCGGCCTATGAGGATGTGCTTTACGCACCCGACCCCACGGCCCACATCCAGGCCATCGGCCGCGATGCCGCCGGCCGTCTGCAATACCGCTATCATCCCGACTGGCAGCGCGTGCGCGAAACACGCAAAGCGCGCCGGCTCGCCCGCCTCGCGGAGGTGCTGCCGCAGATCCGGCGCAGCATCGGTCAGCATTTGAGCGCGGCCACGCCGACGCGCGCCTTCACGCTCGCTGCGATCGTCGAGCTCGTCGCGCGCAGCGCTATTCGTCCCGGCAGCGAGCAATACGCCCGGTTGCGCGGCACGCGCGGCGCGGCGACGTTGCTTAAATCCAACGTCTCCATCTACGGCGAAACCGTCAAGCTGCGTTTCAAGGCAAAGGGCGGCAGGCTGATCGAAAAGGAAGTCCACGCGCCGCAACTGGCGAGCGCCATCACTTCGCTTCAGCAATTGCGGGGCCGACGCCTGTTTCAATACCAGACCGAGGACGGCGCGATCCGAGCGGCCAATGCACCGGATGTGAACCAGTTCCTGCGCGACATCAGCGGCGTTAAAATCACGCTGAAGGATTTCCGCACGCTGCTTGCTTCAGTTTCAGTGCTCGACGCGCTGGCGCAGGCCGAGCCGGCAACGAGCAAACGGGGGCGGCGGCGGCAAGTCCTCGACGCCATCTGCGATGCGGCAGCCGAGCTCGGCAACACGCCGGCGATCTGCCGCAAGAGCTATGTGCATGAGACCGTGGTGAACGCGTTCGAGGATGGCGCGCTGGAGCGGTTTACCGACTCGTTGCGGGCGGCGCGTTCAAGCTCCCAACGCGAAAAAGTCTTGGCCAAGATCGCCGCCAAGATCGAGGTGGAAGCCGCCGCCTGAATTTGCCTCAGCGCGCCGCGAACCCGCCCATCTTGCAGATGATTTTCCACTGGGCATCGGTCACCGGCTGAACCGACAGACGGGCGTATTTCACCAGCGCCATATCCTTCAATTTCGGCTCCGCCTTGACCGCCGCTAGCGTCACCGGCTTCGGCAAAGGCTCAACCGCTCCCGTGGTCACCGCCACCCAAGGCTCGCCCTCTTTCGCAGTCGGGTCGGGATACGCATCGCGAATGATCTGGCCGATGCCGACAATCTGCTTCTCATCGCCAGTGTGATAGAAGAACAACTTCTCGCCCTTCTTCATCTCCTTGAGATGCCGGCGTGCGGTGAAGTTACGCACGCCGCTCCACGGCTCCCCTTTGGCGCCGCGCTTGACCTGATCGTCCCAGGAAAATTCTTCCGGCTCGGTCTTCATCAGCCAATATGCCATGATCACTGCTCTCCCTTTAACGATTGCGCCGTCAGAGGCGGATCAAGACAACGCCGGCGACAAGCAAGGCCGCGCCGGCAAGGCGCATCGGACTAATCGGATTTTCCGGGACCCCGAGCAGCGCGAAATGATCGAACATGAGCGCACCGAGCATTTGCCCAAGCACAATTAACGCGACGACCAGCGCAGCTCCGAGCCGCGGCAGCAGTAAAATCGAGATCGCGATATAAATCGTGCCGAAAACACCGCCGGTCCACGACATCCAGGATGTCCGCCCGATCGCCGGCCCGGTCAGCCACGGCTCGCGCAGCGCCAGAATCACTGCAAACATCGCCAGCGTGCCGCCGAGATAGCTGATGAACCCCGCCCACCAAGGCGAGCCAATCTCGGCGCGCAGATTTGCGTTGACGGCCTGCTGGAAAACGAAACTGACGCCGGCGCCAGCCGCCAAAAGATACACGCCGAACGCTAAAAATTGTTGCGGCATTGCGATCGATCCCCCGACTTTACTGTTCCGCCTTCAACGGCCGCGTCAGCAGCGACTCGATGACTGCGTCTACGCTCATTTTCTCCGAGAGCAGCGCCGCGACGGCCGACGAGATCGGCATATCGATCGCGCGATCGCGCGCCATATCGAGCAGCACCGGCGCGGTGAAGACGCCCTCGGCAAGACCGGCATGGATCGCGTTGGGCTTCTCGCCGCGGCCGAGATTGACGCCGAAGGTGAAATTGCGCGACTGCGGGCTCGAGCAAGTGAGCAGCAGATCGCCGAGCCCGGAGAGTCCCATCATGGTCTCCGGCTTCGCCCCATAGGCCCGCCCGAAACGAACCAGCTCCGCGAAGCCGCGCGTGGTCAGCGCCGCCAAAGCGCTGGCGCCAAGGCCGCGTCCGGTGACAACGCCGGCGGCGATGGCGAGCACGTTCTTCGCCGCGCCGCCGATCTCGACGCCGCGCACGTCGCTGGAATGGTAAGGCCGAAAAGTCGCGGAGCCCACGGCCTGCGCAAGCTCGGCGGCAAGCTTGCCGTCGGCCGCCGCCAGCGTCACCGCCGTCGGCATGCCGCGCGCGACGTCGGCGGCGAAGCTCGGGCCCGACAAGATCGCTCCGACCGCATCGGGCGCACATTCGGCGATCACTTCGCTCATGAACTTTTTGCTACCGCGCTCGATGCCTTTGGCGCAGACGATTATAGGTGTATGGTCGGTGAGAAACGGCACGAGCGTTTTGGCAACCGCGCGCACCGCCTGTGCGGGAACCACGAGCAGGATCGCCTCGGCACGCGCAGCTTCGGCAAGGTCGTTTGCAACGGCGATGCTATCGTCGATGCGCACACCCGGCAGGAACAAGCTTTCGCGTTTGGTCGCGAGCTGTGCGGCATTCGCCGCATCGTGCTCCCACAGCGTGACCTTGCGACCAGCGCGCGCGCAGGTCAGCGCCAGCGCGCTGCCCCAAGCGCCCGCTCCGATGACTGCGATGTGATTGAAGGCCATTTGACAATTACACGGTTACAAAAGTTCGCCGCGCAGCAACTTCGGCACCTCGCCGACGAGTCCCGCCGCCTCGCGAATGAACAGACGCTTGAGACCTGGCAAGCGGTCGACGAGGCCAAGCCCGACGTCGCGCGCCAGCCGCAGCGCATCGGAGCGGTTGGAGAACAGCCGATTGAGGCCGTCGGTGGCGAGCCCCATCGCCATCGTATCGAAGCGCCGCCAGCGCTGGTAACGCTCGAGCACGTCGGCAGCGCCCGGATCGAGACCGAGCCGTGCCGCGTCGACGATGACTTCGGCAAGCGCTGCCACATCCTTCAATCCCATATTGAGCCCCTGGCCGGCGATCGGATGAATGACGTGTGCGGCATCGCCGATCAGCGCGATGCGCTCGGCGGTAAAGGATCGCGCCACGAAGAAACCAAGCGGATGGACGCGCCGCGCGCCGATGACGCCGATTTCGCCAAGCTGCAGCTTGAAGCGCTGCTCAAGCTCGGCATGAAAGTCGGCGTCCGGCAGCGCCACGATGCGTTCCGCCTCTCGCGCCGTCTCGGTCCAGACGATCGACGAGCGCCGCCCCGTCAGCGGCAGGATCGCGAACGGGCCCGCCGGGAGAAAGTGCTCCTCGGCACGGCCTTGATGGTCGCGCTCGTGCGCGACATTGATGACAATGGCCGACTGGCCGTAATTCCAGCCATGGGCGGCGATGCCCGCAGCCGTGCGAATGGTCGAGCGCGCACCGTCGGCGGCGACGAGGAGTCGCGCATGCAATGCTGCGCCGTCATTCAATTCCGCGACCACTCGTTCGCCATCGTAGGTGAAATTGCCGATAGCGGCTGGCCGCAGCGTGACGCCTTCGGCCTTTGCCTTCTCGGCGAGCGCATCGACCAGATGCCGGTTCTCGATCATATGAGCGAATGGTTCGCCTGGTTCGATCTCGCCCGCGAAAGTGAGAAACACCGGCCGCACCGCGTCGCCGAGCCGGCTATCGGTGACGACCATGTCGAGGATCGGCTGCGCTTGATCGGCGACGGCCTCCCAGACGCCGAGCGTCCCGAACAGCCGCCGCACCGCCGCGACGATCGCCGAGGCGCGCTCGTCGTCAGCAAATCTTTTCCCAAGGTCCTGGCTTTTGCCAAGCGCCGGGTCGGCCACGGTGACGGAAAACGACGGTCCAAGCCCCTGGCGCAAGGCAATAGCGAGCGTGAGCCCCGCGAAGCCGCCGCCAGCGATCAGGACGTCGACATTGTTGTGCGCCATGGTCAAATCCGAACCAGCGGAGATAGGCGACGGCGCCTTACGTCGCCTTAACTGGGCCTTATCCTAGCATGGCCGCGCCGGGGTTGACCCAGCCACCGATCCGATATGGAAAGAGTTAAACGCCGATGTTTCCCGGATGCGGTGCAGCACGAAGTGGTGCACCGCTGTTCCGGGACCGTAACGGCACACGGCGTTTGTGACGATCCCGGGTCTGCAGCGCACCACTGCGTGCTGCGCTGCGCCCGGGAAACAGTAGTATGGAACGAACATGGCCTCCGCCGTCCAGGAGTTGGTTGAGACCCTCAATCTGGAACCGCTCGAATTGAATTTATTTCGCGGCCGCTCGCCGCAATCGGGCTGGCAACGCGTCTTCGGCGGCCAAGTCATCGGCCAGGCCCTGGTCGCGGCCTGCCGCACGGTAGAAGAGATAGCAACGCGGCCGCCGCACTCGCTGCATGCTTATTTCCTGCTCGGCGGCGATCCCAAAGTGCCGATCATCTACGAGGTGGATCGCATCCGCGACGGCAAGAGCTTCACCACGCGCAACGTCAAAGCGATCCAGCACGGCCATGCGATCTTTTCGATGTCGGTGTCGTTCCATGTCGTGGAACAGGGCTTGTCGCATCAGTTCAAGATGCCGGATGTGCCGAAGCCCGACGCGCTGCCGACTGAAGCTGAGCTGAAGGAACGCGTATGGCCGCTGATGCCCGAAGCCGTGAGGCGCTATTACAAGCGCGAGCGGCCGATCGAAATACGGCCGCTCGAGTATGGCCGTTATCTCGGCGAGAAATCCGAGGATGGCCGGTTTCACGTGTGGATTCGCGCGACCGGCAAGCTTCCCGATGAGCCGGCGATCCATCAATGCGTGCTCGCCTACGCCTCCGATATGATGCTGCTCGATGCCGCGCTGATCCCGCACGGACGCTCGGTTTTCAGCGACGACATCATGGCGGCCAGCCTCGACCATGCGCTGTGGTTCCATCGGCCGTTTCGCGCCGACGAGTGGCTGCTTTACGCCCAGGACAGCCCGAACCTGTTCGGGTCGCGCGGCTTCTCGCGGGGCCTGATCTTCACCAGCGATGGCACGCTGGTGGCCTCGGTCGTCCAGGAAGGGCTGCTTCGGCTAAAGCGCCTCAAAGCCTGATTCAAAGCCGTGATTTCAGCCCGGTCCGGCGCAGCGCGCGACGCCCTACTATCGGCTTAATTCTCGGCGGCACTGCCGATAGGCTGGGCAATCGCTCCGGCCGCGCCTAGGTTAGCGTCATGAAACTCGTTACCGCCATCATCAAGCCCTTCAAGCTCGAGGAGGTGCGCGACGCTCTTCTGCGCGCCGGCGTCCACGGCATGACCATCACCGAGGTCAAAGGCTACGGCCGGCAAAAGGGCCACACGGAAATCTATCGCGGCGCTGAATACGCCGTGAATTTCTTGCCGAAAATACGCGTTGAAGTCGCGGTCGCGGCTGACGAAGCCGACAAGATCGTTGCTGCGATCAGCGCCGCCGCGAAGACCGGACAGATCGGCGACGGCAAGATTTTTGTCACGCCCATCGAACAGGCCATGCGCATCCGCACCGGCGAGACCGATGCCGACGCGCTGTGAACGGCGCCTACATTTCGCATCAGGTCGGTCGCGCGCTGCGTGCGCCTTAGCCTTGTGCAGCCTGTCCCATCTTTAGGCGGACCCCGCGCCGGCAACTTGCGGCATGGCGCGCCCGAGCACCGCTCGGGCCAGAATCCTGCCTGGATGCTGCGGATTAGAGCCGCCCTTTGAACTGGCACGCCGTTTGATTAGAGCGACCCGGCAATGCGGACGACGGGGGGACCAGTGCAATGAAAATCGTCATGGCCATCATCAAACCATTCAAGCTCGACGAGGTGCGCGACGCGCTGACCAAAGTCGGCGTTCAGGGCCTGACTGTCACCGAAGTGAAGGGCTACGGGCGGCAGAAAGGCCACACCGAAATCTATCGCGGCGCCGAATACGCCGTCAGCTTCCTGCCGAAGATCAAAATCGAAATCGCGTGCCCGTCCACTCAGGTGGACAAGGTCATCGATACGATCACGGCTGCGGCAAAAACCGGACAGATCGGCGATGGCAAGATCTTCGTGTTCAATCTGGACCATGCGGTGCGCATCCGCACCGGCGAAACCGACGCCGCGGCGCTTTAATGAGCCGCGCCCGTTCGGCGTCCCGGCATTTAGGACTCGCTCTGCACCGCTAATTTTGATGCAATCCCGGCCCGCTGAGTGACGCTCACGATCATCTCTGAGGCCTGGGACCAAATGAGCACCATGATCGCGGCGCGCCTTCACGCCTATGGCGCGCCGATGACGCTCGACCGGATACCGATACCGGAGCCGCGCCCGACCGATGTGCTGGTCGAGGTCAAGGCTTGCGGCGTCGTTCCCAATCTGGCGCGCGTCGTCGGCAATTTTTTCGGCACGCAGGTGCCCGATCTGAAAATCATGCCGCCGTTGCCGGCGATCTTCGGTCTCGATCCGACCGGTATCGTCGCCAAGGTCGGCGATCAGGTGCTTTCAGTTCGTCCGGGCGAGCGCGTTTATGTCAATCCGGCGCGATGTTGCGGCTCGTGCCGGATGTGCCGCAGTGCGCAGACGCTTGATTGCCCGAATTTCACCTTCCAAGGCTATTTCGGCCGCTCGCAAGAGATCATGCGGGCCTATCCCTACGGTGGGCTCTCGCAATTCATCACTGCGCCGGGGACGGCTTTGGTCAAGCTTCCTGACAATGTCAGCTTCGAAGCGGCCGCGCGCTTTGGTTATCTGGGAACTGCCTATGCAGCGATGCGGAAGATCGGCGCCGGACCCGGTCAGTCGCTGCTCATAAACGGCATTGGCGGACAGCTTGGGCTTTGCGCCGCTCTCCTCGCGCTCGCGATGGGCGCTACGAAAATCCTCGGCACCGGGCGCAATGCCGCACTGCTCGCTCGGGTCAAGGCGCTGGCGCCGAAACGGATCGACGTGCTTGCGGTTCCGAGCGCGCCTGCCGCCGGCGGCGGGCCGGCGTCACAGCCGGATCCACTGGTGACCTGGGCAAAAGCGGCGACCGACGGATACGGCGTCGACGGCGCCATCGATTGCCTGCCGCCGGGCGCGCCGGCAGGCGCCATGATGCGCGCGCTTTATTGCCTGCGCCGCGGCGGCCGCGCGGTCAATATCGGCGCGGTGATGGAAACGTTGCCGATCAACGCGTTCTGGCTGATGACCAACCGGATCGGGCTGCAAGGCTCGGTCTGGTTCACGACCGCCGAAGGCGAGGATATGGCGGCGATGGCCGGCGCCGGCACGCTGGATCTGTCCGCGTTCGAACACCGCGTCGCGCCGCTGTCCAATGTCAACGCGACGCTGGCGGGCATGGACAATCGGGACGGCGGCTTCACCAATTTCGTCATCGATCCGACGCGCGTCGACTAGCAGGCGGGCAATCGGCAGAGGGGTGAACGCCGCGGCAAAACCTGCTAAGTCTGCCGGCAAGATCATCCCATAGAAAAGCCTAGTGAGGACGTCATGTACGGCAATCTCGAACTATTCATCGACGGCAAGTGGCACGGCGCCAACGGCCGCAAAGGCGAGGATGTGATTAATCCGGCGACGGAAAAGCCGCTCGCCCGTCTGCCGCATGCCAGCCAGGCCGATCTCGACCAGGCGCTGGAAGCAGCCAAGAAGGGCTTTTCGGTGTGGCGCGCCGCGTCGGCCTACGACCGCTCGAAGATCATGCACAAGGCCGCCGACCTGATGCGGGAGCGCTACGACGCGATCGCCAAGATCATGGTGCTGGAACAGGGCAAGACCTATCCGGAGGCCCGCGCCGAGGTCACGACGTCGGCGGACATCATCGACTGGTATGCCGAGGAAGGCCGCCGCTCTTACGGCCGCATCGTGCCCGGCCGCGGCAAGGGCGTGCGTCAGCTCGTGATCCAGGAGCCGATCGGCATCGTCGCGGCATTCACACCGTGGAACTTCCCGGTGCTCACTCCAGCGCGAAAAATCGGCGGCGCGCTCGCTGCCGGCTGCTCGCTCATTCTGAAGGCCTCGGAGGAGACACCGGGCGCCTGCATCGAGATGGTGCGCTGCTTCGCCGATGTCGGCCTGCCGGCGGGCGTGCTCAATCTTGTGTTCGGCGTGCCGTCGGAAGTCTCCGAATATCTACTAAGCAAGGATGCCATCCGCAAGATTTCCTTCACGGGCTCGATCCCGGTCGGCAAACACCTGGCCGCGCTCGCGGCCAAGGGCATGAAGCGCACCACCATGGAGCTCGGCGGTCATTCGCCGGTCGTGGTGTTCGCCGACGCCGATCCGGAAAAGGCGGCCGACACCATCGCGGCGTTCAAGTACCGCAATGCCGGCCAAGTCTGCATTTCGCCGACGCGCTTCTACGTGCAGGAAGACGTCTATCCGCGTTTCCTCAAGCGCTTCACCGAATACGCCAACGGCATCAAGCTCGGTGATGGCATGGAGAAGGGCATCACCATGGGGCCAATGGCGAACGCGCGGCGCATCGATGCGATGGAGGGTTTCGTCAACGACGCCAAGAGCCGCGGCGGCAAAATACAGACTGGCGGCAAGCGGCGCGGCAACCAGGGCTACTTCTACGAGCCCACCGTCATCACCGATATTCCCGACGACGCCAAGGTGATGAAGAACGAGCCGTTCGGGCCTCTGGCGCCGGTCGTCACCTTCAAGACCTTCGATGAGGTCGTCGAGCGCGCCAACTCATTGGAATACGGCCTCGCGGCCTACGCCTTCACGACGTCGAACGCGACCGCCGCCGCGATCGGCGACGCGCTCGAGTCCGGCATGGTCGGCGTCAACTCAATAGCGATCTCGACGCCGGAGACTCCGTTCGGCGGCGTCAAGGAGAGCGGCCACGGCAGCGAGGGCGGCGTCGAAGGGCTGGGTGCCTACCTCGTCACCAAGTTTATCTCGCAGGGCTAAACCAATCGCGTAGCGATAAACCGCCGGGACAAAAAAACCTCCCGGCGGTTTTATTTTACTAATATTTTACTAAAATGGAACTTGCGCGACACCATCGCGCCACGTTTTGAACGCGAATGTGATGATCGCGCGGCGGTGCAACGTCGCCCGCTAGTCGCACACACGCGCAAACACGTATTTCAGGAACGAAAATCTATGACCATGCATTGTACAGCCGTGACGGGGCGGGGAAGCGCGACGATGGCCGATGGATATTTTAGCTTCCATGCTCGCCTATCTCGGATGCGTCACCGGCATTGTCGGGGCGCTCGCGATTTCGTTGTTTGTTTTCTTTTCTGCGCCCGGACAGCAAATCGTACCGAATAGCACTTTGGCGGTTGCGGCAAAGCCGAGCGCGGTTCAGACGGCGGCCGTGACCGGCGCAAGACCGGCGTCCACATCGACCGTAGCCAAGATTGAATTAGCTCGGGCATCGAAGATCGCTGCGAACACTCCGAAGACCCAAGTTTCAGCGACCCAAGTTTCAGCCGCGCCGCATCGGCTGGTTCAGGAAGAGCGCGCACGGCGCTTTGCCTATCAACAAGACCCCGCTTTTGAAGCCCGTTTCCTGGGCTATACCGATTGATGGGTGGCAAGCCTCGCTCTCATGCATAAGAGCGTTCCAAATAAGCTACCGCGTCGTCGGCAAGCTCGCTCGGGTCGCGTTCGCCGCGCTGCGCCATCTCGATGATGCGCTTGGCGATGATTTCCTGCGCCACGCGCTCGTAGGCCGGGGAAGCGAGCTTGCTGCCCGATTGCTCGACCTTCCGCCAGGCGGTCTCGAAGACCGAAACCAAAAACTCGATCGTTTCCGGCTCGAAGGCCGATTGTGCAAGCAGAGGAATTATCGGCATGACACCGTTCCGTGTTTTGCAATCCTATTCACTTTAAGTGGCCGATCCTATTCACTTAGGTGGCAATAAAAAGATTTGACGTCCCCGAGCGGTCGAGCACGGCTGCGGCGGTATTGCCGAAGAACAGCGTTTCGCCGGGGCGCCGGCTGACGCCGAGCACGATCAGATCATAGCCGCGTTTCGATTCCCGAAGAATGGCTTCGTCGGGCGCCACATTCGCGCGCGTGGTGCTGCGCACATCGACCTCGTAGCGCTCGGCCAGCGATCCGATATCCTTGAGCACCGCAATCTCATTGCGGCGCACGGCGCGCCGCCGCGACGCGCTCTTGCTGCTGCCGCCTCCGTTGCCGTTGGCGCGGGTGACATAGAGCACGGTGACGTGCGCGTTGCTCGCGCGTGCGAGCGTAAGCCCAACCTCGAAGGCGCGGCGCGACACTTCCGTCCCGTTCACCGGGATGAGAATCCTGCCGTAACGGTCGGCGACGCGATTGAGCCGCGTGTGGTGCGAATCGACCACCGCGAGCGGACCCTCGAAGCCCTTGGTGATGAGCGACATGTCCTTGCTGAAGCCCCCTTTGGGATCGCGGGTCTTGGCGATGCCGATGACCAGAAGATCGTAGCCCTTGCGCGCTTCGCCCGCGACCGCCTCGGGGCTGGTCGATTCGTGTTGCCGCCGGATGACATCCACATTACCGGGCTTCTCCTCGTCGGGATGCGCTTCGAGCGTGGTCGTACCCTCAGCCGCGGTCTTGACCTCCTGTTCCGAAACCTCGCCGTTACTTCTTGCCGTTGCGATCTTGTCTTCCAGCTTTTCCGGCTTTTCAGATTTGGGCTTGGCGGCCTTCTTGTCATGGCCGTTGTTCAGCTCGAGGATTGTGGTCGGCTTGCCGCCAGAGCCGGCGATCGCGCCGACCAGCCGCGCCGCGATCTTGCCGTTGATGCTGTCGTCGGCAGCGAGCAGCAGGCGTTCGAGGTTGGTCACAAACCCCTTGGCATCTAGCTCCTCGCGCTCAAGCCGCAGCCGCTCCTTTTTGCGCAGCGGCAGCCGTTTAAGCGCCCAGCGCAGCATCGTCGGCATCGCCATGGTGGTGACGACTGCCATGGTGACGATGAGCGTGAACAGATTTTGATTGAGTACGCCCATCGACAGGCCGATCGAGGCGACGATCACCTCGGTGGATCCGCGCGCGTTCATGCCGCAACCGAGCGCGAGCGATTCCGCGCGCGACAGGCCGCCAAGCTTGCCGCCGACAAAGGCGCCCACGAATTTGCCGGTGCTGGCGATCAGGATGAGGCCAACGGCGAGCAGCGCGAGATCGGTGTGGCGAAGCACCGTCAGGTCGGCGCTCAGCCCCGACAGGCCGAAGAATACCGGCATGAACAATGCCACAATGAGACCGCGCAGCTGTTCTTCGATATGCCGCGTCAGGATCGGCGATTCGCCGATCAGGATGCCGGCGACGAACGCGCCGAGCACCGTGTTGACGCCGATCAGTTGCGTCGTCACCGCCATCGCCACCATGATCACGAGGATGGTGGTGATGACCGGAAATTCGCTTTGGAAATTGTCGTTCGCCCAGCGGATCAGGCTGAACACGACGCGGCGGCCGATCGTGAAACTGACGACCATGAACAGACCCGTGCCGACGATGGCGCGGCCGACCGTCCACATATCGATGGTGCCGGCCGAGGCCAGGCCGAAGGCGACCGCGATGATGACCCACCCGATCGTGTCCTCGAGAATCGCCGCGGCGACGATGATCTGACCGAGGTCGCGGCGCATGAAATTCATCTCGCGCACCACCATCGCCACGATCTTGACGGAAGAAATCGACAATGCCGTGCCGAGGAAGATCGCGGTGACGAGCCGCGCATCGGGCTTCGGCAAAAGCTCGGCGGGAAGGAATTCGCCGAGCGCAAAGCCGCAGATGAAGGGCACCGCGACGCCGGCGGCGGCGACCGTCACGGCGGCGCGGCCCACGCGCCGCACCAGCTGCAGATCGGTTTCCATGCCGGTCAGGAGCAGCAGCATGAGAACGCCAAGCTGCGCGACCGCTTGGATCATGCTCTTCTGTTCGGCGCCGCTCGGAAATATCGCGTGCTGCGCCGCTGGCCAGACCCACCCGAACAGCGACGGCCCAAGCAGCAACCCGCCGATGAGCTGACCCATGACCGCCGGTTGGCCGATCCGCTGCGCGGCCTCCCCCATCAGGCGGCCGACCAGAAGGAGGAGCCCCAGCTCGGCGATAAAGATCGCTTCGGAATTGCCGGACGCCACGCCGTCCGCCGCCCAAGCGGGCGTTGCGGTTAAGAAAGCAACAATGGCGATCCCAACGATGCCGGCCAGATGCGGCACCGCAAAAGCGCGGTTATTTCCGCGGGCAGGCCCGTGACCTGGTGCTTTCATCGCATAACCACGGGAAAACCCTCCACCTGACGTAAATAACGCGCGACGGGCCGGAGTGATCCCTACGTGTTCATTCGGCGATTCGCATGTAATTAGGATGCGCTGCGAAGCGCCCTCCTTCGTTGAAGCTTCGGAGGGCAATTCTGCGAAGCGCGTAAGCGCGAAGCAGAATGGCGGAGAGGGAGGGATTCGAACCCCCGATACGGTTGCCCGTATGCCGCATTTCGAGTGCGGTGCATTCAACCGCTCTGCCACCTCTCCGAACCATTGAGATTGCTGCACAATCAGTTTTTTCGCTGATCGTACAAAGGGCCGGTTGCTACCCTTTTGCTACCCAATGGTTTTGGTGCGCTTGTTTATTACGTCTTCGAGCGCGAGGTCAACGCGCGCGGCAGCGTCTTCCTGCATTCCCGGCATCACATGCGAATACAAGTCCATCGTGATCCCGACCTTCGAATGTCCGAGGCGTTCACTCGCGATCTTGGGATGCATGCCGGAAGATAACATGTGGGTGGCGTGAGCGTGCCGCAAATCGTGGAAGCGAAAACGCGGCAGCGACTTGTTGTTCGCCAACAGCTGATGCCATTGGTGCGTAATGGTTCGGGGCTGCAACGGACTGCCATCGGCCTGAGCAACGACAAAAGCATCGTCTGTCAGCGGAACGCCGAGCTTTAGAAGCTCTTCGGCTTGCTGGAATAATCGCCTCAACGGAAACGGGTTTCAATTGGGGATTGTGGCGACGATTCTCAATGCCGAGTCGTCAAATTGGAGTGCCGGACCCGCCTTTGAGCAGGAGGCTCGTGCCGAGCCTCGGCTAATCCTGCAGTCGTTGTTACCCCGGTGTTACCCCGAGCAAAAAATGGTTTAGTCTAAAATCAACTAAGTAATTGATTTTATTGGAGCGGGCGAAGGGATTCGAACCCTCGACCTTGGCAAGGTTGTAACGATCTTCTAGATCGTCCGGCGGCTCATTGAAGCACGTTCACAGGCGTGAACAAAGCTCGAACTCGCTGCTACCATTTTGCTACCCAACAGGGTAGCACGGGCCGGCATCAGCTCGAACACGATAGCTATCCGGCCGGCCTCGGTGCGTTGGGCACTGTGCCAATTGACGTACCGCTGCCGGTCGCAGCAGATGACAAGTTCTCCGTGAGCGACGGCGTATTGTCGGGTGTATTTTTTGTGGTCGCTGCCTCCTTCCTCTCCCCACCCCTTACTCTCCCCACCTTTTCGCTTCTACTAAATCCCAATGGTGAAGTTGTCGTTTTATCCAGTTATGCGTATGGGATCGGGGGAAATTTCGTCGAGGCTTACCAGCTCTCGACCTTTCCTGCCCCATCACCCTCGGCAACACCCCTCCCTGCCGCTCTCCCACTCTTCGCCGCCGGCCTCGGCGCTATGGGACTGCTTGGCTGGCGCAGGAAGCGGAAGCAGGTGGCTGCGGTCTAATCAAAACAGCATTTCAAACTGTACCACTACCGATTACCGCGGAGGCCGGATCGAGCAATTGATAACGCAGTGGGCCATCGAGCACTCGCATGACGCCCCACACGCCGGGCTTGGTGCGATGTCCCCGGCGCAGTCGGGCCGGCAGCGTGTTTTCATCAAACATCGAGGGGCGCTTATAGGGCGCCGCCGCCGGTGGGGGTGTCGGCGGCGCGCTCATGAAGGCGTCATGACCGGAAACGACCGGCTCGTTCAACAAGATTGATCATCTGGGCTGCCGCATGGATCGTCAGAGGATGATGGGTGAAGCCCGGCCTTGGAGAGATGTAGGCTGCCATTTCGCGAACAAGGTCGAGCTGCCGATCAGATGCTTCCGCCAGCAACGTGATCACCAGATTCTCCAGCGCGATCACGCGAAT
>Ga0182015_10002800_pt1 | contig 20422 bp, 9 predicted proteins | sample 712P3MmetaG_FD_120478 | JGI IMG/M metagenome (GOLD analysis project Ga0182015, IMG submission 120478) | Permafrost microbial communities from Stordalen Mire, Sweden - 712P3M metaG | ecosystem: Environmental > Terrestrial > Soil > Wetlands > Permafrost | place: Sweden: Stordalen | collected...
CCGTGCTGTTCTTGAAATTGGCGGATGCGGTCGTAAACTCTTTTTAGCCCGACGGTGTCGGCGTACCACATCGGACCGCCGCGATAAGCGGGAAAACCGTAGCCATTGATGTAGATGATGTCTATGTCAACAGCGCGGGACGCGAATCCCTCTTCGAGGATGCGGGCGCCTTCGTTCACAAGCGCGTAGACGCAACGGTCAACGATTTCATCCGCCGAAATATTTCGCTGTGAGATTTTCTCCTCGGCACTCCACCTGCGCACGAGTTGCTCGACTTCCGGATCCGGCGTCGTGCGGCGTTGCTCGTCATACTTGTACCAGCCCGCGCCTGTCTTCTGGCCGAAGCGTCCCATTTCGCAAAGGCGATCGCCCGCGAACGCCTGGCGAATTCCGGGCTTTTCGAGGTGACGATATTCTTTTCGGATGCGCCAGCCTACGTCGAGACCCGCGAGATCACCAACTGCCAGCGGACCCATGGCCATGCCGAAATCATAGAGCGCGTTGTCCACCGCTTCGACGGACGCGCCTTCCTCGACGAGGAAAACGGATTCGCGCACGTAGGGATGGAACATGCGATTGCCCACGAAGCCACGGCAATTGCCCACCAGCACTCCAATTTTCCCAAGCTTTTTCGAGAGCTGCATGGACGTGGCGATCACTTGTTTGCTGGTTTGCTTACCGCGAACAATTTCGAGCAGGCGCATCACGTTTGCGGGACTGAAGAAATGAGTGCCGATGACGAATTCGGGTCGCGAAGTGGCCGCTGCGATTTCATCAATGTTCAGCGTGGAAGTGTTGCTGGCAAGAATCGCGTCCGGCTTGCACACGGGATCGAGTTCGCTGAAAATCTGCTTCTTCAACGCCATGCCTTCGAAAACAGCTTCGATGACCATGTCCACATTCGCGAAACCGTCGTAGGAAATGGCCGGCTGGATTAGCTTCAGCCGTTCGTCAACAAATTGCTGAGTGAAGCGCCCGCGCGCCACCGAAACCGCGTAATTCTTTTGGATGTTGGCCATCCCGCGATCGAGCGCGGCCTGATCCGCTTCTTTGAGAAGAACCGGGATTCCGGCGTTCGCAAACACCATGGCGATGCCGCCGCCCATCGTGCCTGCGCCGACAACCGCAGCGCGATTGACGGCGATTGTTGGAGTGTCTTTCGGCACATCCGGGATTTTCGCGACTTCGCGTTCACCGAAGAAAACGTGAATGAGCGCTTTCGATTGATCTGAAAGCAGACACTCCATGAAGAGTTTTCGTTCGAGCTGACAGCCTTCGTCGAACGGCAGCTTCGTAGCGGCTTCGACGGCATCGATGGCGGCGAGCGGCGCTAACATGCCGCGCTGTTTCTTCCGTGCCGTTTCGAGCGCCGCAGCAAATATCGTGGCGCTTTCCTCGGGCGTGCCGAGCTTTTCAGTTCGATCGCGTGTTTTCGGAATCGGCCTGCCGGCAATCTCGCGCGCGAAGGATATAGCGCCCGAGAGGAGATCGCCCTCGATTAAGCGATCAACGATTCCGAATTTCAGCGCTTCCAGTGCCAGGATGGGTTTGCCCTCCACGCACATCGCAAGAGCCTTAGCAACTCCGGCGAGGCGAGGGAGGCGCTGCGTTCCGTGCGCCCCGGGAATAATTCCCAGCTTCACTTCCGGCTGGCCAACTTGCGCGTTCGTCGCGGCCACACGGTAATGGCCTGCCATTGCAAGCTCCAGGCCGCCACCTAACGCGTTCCCATGGATCGCCATCACAACAGGTTTCTTACAATTTTCGATTTGCGTCAGTAAATCCGGAAAGCTCATCGTGCCGCTCGCCTCGCCGGATCTTATTTTGTCGAATTCTTTGATGTCGGCGCCGGAGACGAATGTGCGGCCCGCGCCGATGAGCACGGCGGCTTTCACTGTGGCGTCGTCGTTGATCTGCTCGATTGCCTCAGCGATGCCCTCTGGCACTCCGGGACTGAGCGCGTTGACGGGCGGGTTGTTGATGGTGACGACGGCGATGCCGCCGGCTTTTGTGAATTCGACGAGTTCGCTCATAGCTGATCACTTTGAACTAACGTGGCGAGTTCGCGAAAACGGCACAGGGCGTTGGCGAGCTGCATTTGCCTCGGAGTTCGACATTCCGGCTCGAATAATCTCGGGTTTCCGACCACAATTATATTGGACATCGCTCGCGATGTCGCCACATTCAAGCGGTTCAAACTGTATAGAAACTCCATTCCGCGCGGAGCCTCCTCCGGCGACGATGTGGTCAGTGAATAGATGACCACAGCGGCCTCCTGTCCTTGAAATTTGTCCACTGTGCCAATCCGCATTCCTGGCAGCCGCGCCGACAAATCCGCTACCTGCGCGTTGTACGGCGCCACAATCAAGATCTCTTCCCGCTTCAGCGGCCGGCTATTACCGGCACTGTAAAACCATTTAATTCCCGGCTTCAGCAATCCTTCCACAATTCGGGCCACGAGTTCCACTTCCTCCGCCGAGGAATTGCCGTTGCCGTCGTGCTCCACTGGAACAAACCACAAGCCCGCACCTTCCAGCCAGGGATGGCCCTCCAAGACTCTGCTCCGTGCAATCGCATGAGAAGCCAGCTTGTCCTCGTAAAAAACCTCAGAGGTAAATTTGCAAATCTCAGGATGTAATCTCCAGCTCTCAGGCAGCAGAAATCCCATTTCTTCCGAAATGGTCTTCCGCCCGTTTAACAGGTGCTCGAGTGCCGACTTTTCTGCTCCTTCGGGGTGGCTTCCTTTTACGGGCCGTTCCAGTTGTTGGGGGTCGCCGAGCAGAACCAAATTTTTCGCCGCTTGAGATACTGCGAGAACATCGGTGAGCGACATCTGCCCCGCTTCGTCAATAAACAAAACGTCTACGGCTTGAAACGAAAGTTCAGGCGACCATAGAAAGGATGTTCCCCCTACAACAGTGGCTTTGCCAGTGCGGAGCGCGTCTAACGCCTCTTCGTTCTTTTTCGCGACCGCAACGCCATCGCTCTCCTCGCCATGATCCTCTCTATGCAGGCATCGGACGGCTGGCACGTTCATTTCGCGAGCTGCCTCTACCACGGCATCGAGCAGGATGCGGATCGCTTTGTGGCTCAGCGCCGTCACGCCGATCTTTCTCCCTTGCTTCATCTGTTCGCAGATCATCCGCGCGCCTGTATACGTCTTTCCTGAGCCTGGGGGACCTTGAATGGCAAAAATGGAATCTTTCAACGAAAGTGCAATTCGGCTGGCTGTGTTTACGGAAGTTTCCGATGCCAACTGGACGAGTTTTTCGTTCTTCGAGAGACGTGGGGGCCTTCGCATCAGCAAATCTCTGCCCGCGCGATATTCTCCGATTGCATCAATTCCGTTCTTTGCGACCCAGTTTCCAAGCCGATATAGGGACTCTGCCTGTTCCTTGGTTCTGTATGGCCATTCCCACACGTACACAGCAGCTGGATGACTGTCGGCCGTCTTTCCCGTTTTCTTAATATCAATTGTGCGTTCCACCGGGTCGATCGCGACGACGCTTCCGAACTTCTCACCCTTGCAGTAAAGTTCGCTCTTCTCACGCGCGTCAGTCTCCTGCTTCTCAAAGGCATAGCGATCCACAGGAATTTTTCTTTCGACCAGCAACCGCTTCATGAACTTCAGACCCGACAACCCCGCTCTCTCGTCAAGCAGCTCCGCGTCGTCGAGTTCCTTCAAGCGAAAACCCTCCCAATGCGCCGCTTTGTTCTCTCGTCGATGCCAATCCAATAGGCGCGCCAACAGCCAGCGCGACTGCTGCTCTGCTGTGCGCTCTGCAATATTGGCGGGGATATCTGCCGTAAGCTCTACTGCAAGTGCTTCGACGCGCTGCTGCCACTCCGTCAGATCTTCTTGAAGAGGACGCTCCGTCTTTGGCAGCCGCGCTACCGTGGTACCGCAGGCTACGAGTTCCTGACGTCTGCTCTCGAGCCAATCTCGTAACTTCGCCGTCGAGAAACAATCTTCGCTGTTATAGCCTTCAATCGCCTCCCGAATATCTCCGGGCAACTCCTCATCTCCCCAACCTAATTCCAGTTGGTGCTGCACAAAACGCATCGCCAAGCCCGCTAAATCGAGCGGCGTCGTCCGCTCAAAACCATATAATCCTTCAATTTTCTTTAGCGAGTATTCTTCCACGCTGGCCCGCGCGCTTTGCTTGAGGATCTGATGCAAGTCTACAAATGTTCCCTCCCAAAGCATGTCGTCGATTTCGTCTTGGCGCGTCGCATAAATTCCCATCAAGCGTTTGATCACACTGGGCTCATAAGCGCCGAAATGATAAACGTGCGTCTGAGGATTTGCCTTCCTGCGGCGCACGATTTCGTCTACCACCCACTCGAAAGCCTTTTTTTCCTCTTCCTGCTGTAAGGCCCAGCGTTTTTCGTAGTGCAACCGGCCATTCGCATCTAAAAATGCAAAGCCGAAGAGATACTGCAATCCCGATTCGCCTACGAACGGATCGCTTTCGAGGTCCAAGAAAATATCATCCGCCGAAGGCTCCGGTAGCCGGCAGAGTCCCATTCCTTCCGCGACCGGCAGGAGCAACTCGTACTTCAGCTTCTTGTCCGCGCGACCCTCTACTTGCACGCGCGCCTGTTCTCGCACGCGTTCGATGCCCTCTCGCGAACCGTGCTTCGGCCGTTCCTTTAGCGGTATCGGAAGTACTGCCAGCTTCGCCATCGTCTCGGTGTTCCACTCTTCGAGCTGATTGCGTTGTTGCTTCCGAATTCCGGCCACGAGCGAGAGATGATCATCGCCGCGCCGCCGCGTCTCACACTCCCGGAACCACTGGCACACATCGCAATGCGGAACCGGTTCGGGATAAGTCGCGCTCGCCGCCCCTTCCAGCACTGCGCTCGATAGCTGCTTCCGCACGTGCCGGTAGTAGGCCGCATACTCAGCAACACGATAGCTTTCTCCGAGAAAGTCCTTTTGCGGCGGAATCACCCACATAAACTCCGGCTGGCTTCCTTGAGTTGCTTTAAGCAAATCCGAATACAGCGACAATTGGAGGATCGTCGTCGCTTTCGTTTCCTTCGCCAGCTTGGTGTCCTGGACTTCGTACGACCACGCCCATCGCCCGCTCGGTTTCTCTACGCGCAAGAGCACGTCCGGCCGCCCGAACCATTGGTCATCGCCTAGCGCCCCTTGAGCAATCACATCGGCGCCTTCAGCCATCAGCCGAAATGTCTCTGCCAGCAATGCCTTTTCGTCCTGATTATTGAAGTGTGAGAGGTTCGCGACGGACAGCTTCTTCTCTTCTTCGAGGAATGTCAGGTAGCGCTTTTCGTGGCGCAAACCGAGTTCGCGAATCACCTGCAAGTCAGGCGCTGCCCATTCCGGCTTGGCCGCCTCGCCTTTTGCAACCCGCAGCTCAAGCGTCGTCAAGTGGCGACATGCGAGATGATTGCTCAAATCTGTCGCCGACAATCGAATCTGCTGAGACGCCGAGGAATCCCGGGCGTCCACTGCAGACGATTTTAGCTGCCGCGAAATGAGTTTCATCTTGATCCTTCGGACACTCCAAAGACTAGTATCTTGCAGCGAACCAGGCAATGGACGCTCCGGATTGACTGAGTTGCTTCAGGATAAAGAGAAATCGAGGCTTCCGCCAATTATGATCGAAAAATCGCATGGCGACGTCGCAAGCAACAGACCCGGGCGTACAATGATGCCGCTATCTTGCGCAGGAAGGAAATTCTGGCACATGTCGAAAATCAGTCAAATTTTCCTGGGAGGCATTCTTGCCGCGGTATGTGCGGGAATGCCAGGCGCGATTGCGCAGTCGCCGGTTCAAGCGGGCGGCTCGGGCGACGACTGGCCGTCTTACGGTCACGACGCGGGCGGAATGCGCTATTCGCCGCTGACGCAGATCAATCGCGACAACGTCTCGACACTAAAAGTCGCGTGGACTTTTCACGTGGGCGATATTTCTGACGGCACCGGCGGCAAGAAACGCAGCGGCCTAGAAACCACGCCGATTCTGGTGGATGGCACGCTCTACCTCACCTCCGCGTTCAATCGCGTTTTCGCGCTCGACCCGGAAACCGGAAAGCAACGTTGGGTCTACGATCCGATGATCGAAATCGCCGGCGAATACGGCGACGGCCTGATCAATCGCGGCGTTGCAACGTGGCTTGATCCAGCGCGAGCGAAAACAAAGCCCTGCCGCCGCCGAATTTTCGAAGCCACTCTCGATGCGCGGCTCATCGCGCTCGACGGCGCCACGGGCGAGCCCTGCATGGACTTCGGCAACCGCGGGCAAGTCAGCCTGCGCGATGTCCCGCGCTACATCCCAGGGGAATATCACATGACTTCGCCGCCTGCGGTGATCGACGACGTCGTCGTGGTCGGCTCGTCCATTGACGATAACGCACGCGTCGATATGCCAAGCGGCGTGGTTCGAGCCTATGACGCGCGCACCGGCGCACTCCGCTGGAAATGGGATCCGCTCCCGCCGAATGACCCGCCAAATAATGCCGCGAACAGCGCCGCAAATGATTCTGCACCCCCGACTCAAGGCACAGCAAAAAAGTGGCGCACCGGCGCAGGCAACGCATGGTCCGTGATGGTCACCGATCCGGAGCGCGACCTCGTGTTCATTCCCACCGGCAGCGCGAGCCCCGATTATTACGGCGGCCTGCGTCCCGGCGACGACAAGTGGGCAAATTCCGTGGTGGCGCTGCGGGGAAAGACCGGAGAATTCGTCTGGGGATTTCAGCTCGTACATCACGATCTCTGGGATTACGATTCCGCCGCGCCGCCGCTGCTGGCCACCGTGCAGCACGATGGCAAGGCCGTCCCCGTCGTGATTCAGGGCAATAAGACTGGTTTCCTCTACGTTTTGAATCGAGACACCGGCGTTCCAGTTTTCCCCGTGGAAGAGCGCCCGGTTCCGCAGTCGGATGTGCCGGGAGAAGTCACATCTCCCACGCAGCCCTTCCCTTCGGCGCCGCCGGCTGTCTCGCCGCAAAAACTTTCCGCCGACGATGCCTGGGGCATCACTCCGGAAGATCGCGAAGTGTGCCGCGCTCGTCTCAAGGGCCTCCGAAATGACGGCCTGTTCACTCCTCCAAGTTTGAAGGGCACGCTCTCCATCCCCGGAAATGTCGGCGGCATGAATTGGAGCGGCTATGCATTCGACCCGCAATACAGTTTGCTCGTGGTCAACACCAACAATCTGCCGGCAAGGATGGGCGTAATTCCCTCGGACAAATACTGGGACACAGTCGATGCGAACACGCAAGACGCGGACTACACGCAGCAAGCCGGCGGACCGTACGGCTTGTTTCGCACTATGATGTTTGCCAAGGCGCACCGTTTGCCCTGCGCTCCGCCACCGTGGGGAACCTTGACAGCCGTCGATATGGCAACTGGCACGATTCGCTGGCAGATTCCGCTCGGCTCTCTCGCGCCCAGTAAACCAATCGTCCCCGTCGGAGCGCCCAGCCTCGGCGGTCCGATCGTCACAGCCAGCGGATTGGTATTTATCGCCGGAGCGATGATCGATCCTTCATTTCGCGCGTTCGACGTCGAAACCGGCAAGGAAATCTGGAAGTATCAACTTCCAACCAGCGCCGGAGCGACTCCGATGACCTATCAGACACGAAAAGGCGGCAAGCAGTTTGTGGTGATTGCAGCGGGAGGGCACCGCGGTGTAACAGAAGAACCGCAGGGTGACTCTATCATCGCGTTTACACTACCCTGAGCGAGCCGCTACTTCCTGAATTCGTTCTCCTGGCTCTGAGTTGCGGCCTTCTTGCGGCTCAGCACCAGCTCAACAACGTCGAACTTTAATGGGATACCGAGCAAGGCAAAGGCTTCGCGCAGGTAGTCCGGGGTATTTTCCCTGAAGTCCTTTGTAAACTTCTCGGCTTCATCGCGAGTATCAAATAAGCGCGATTCATTCGAGGCAGGGTCTTTGATCAGGCAGTCGTGCCGTTCGCCTTCTTGTTTGAGTCCTTTAACGGCCACTCCAAACTTCGATTTTTCCATTTTTAGCCTCCTGCACTGGCCGGGGTCCTGCCACTCAGCATGAAGCAATGCGGCCGGAATAGAAACGAAAAGTCGTCGAGAATCATTATGACAACGGCACCAACCCGTTCTACCAGGGGGACCGATGTCGCTTATCTGAATGCGCTGGTTTGACGTCGGAGGCTGCAGTATCGGCCTGAATGCACCGCTTTGGGACGGAGAATGCGATATGGGTACGACGCGCGGTGCAGTGACTCGATAGTGTAACAAAGGCGACATCTTTTCACTTGACAGGAAACGGCACTCTGACGCTAAATCCTTAAGACCGGGGTGGTATCGAAATAATCGATGTGCTGCATTAAGGCCTTTGTTTGATACGCGGCGGTTCCAGAGGGGCGTGTCTTGTACTGTTGACAGCCGCGACGTGCAGCGTTGTAACGACCTCTTGAGAGCACTATAAAAATTGAAATCGAAGTGGACTGGGCGCACGGCGCTCATTTGGGGGAAATGACTATGAAGAAGATGTCTATGCGATTCGCGATTGCGGTCGCTTTGGGGGTATGCCTGTTTATCGGCGCTGGCTTATTGTGTGAGCCGCTTCGGGCCCAAACCACGTCTGGCACCGTGGACGGAACAGTAACGGACGCTTCGGGCGCTGTCGTCTCCGGAGCGCAGGTGACTCTGACGAACCTGGGGACTGGGACAGCGTCGACGGTTACTAGCGGTGCGGACGGATTGTATGGGTTCGTAAACCTGGCGCCCGGTAATTACCGTCTGGATGTCGACAAGAGCGGATTCAAACATTTACGTCGCGATCCTATTGTCGTGCAGGTTCAGCAGACCGCTCATATTGACGTGGCGCTGCAGGTTGGTGCGCAATCGCAGACCGTAGAAGTAACCGCTGAAACACCGCTTCTGCAGCCGGAGACGTCTTCTCTTGGTCAAGTGATCGAGGAACGCGAGACGAACGAAATTCCTCTCAACGGGCGGAACGTATTCAACCTGATTACTTTGTCACCCGCGGCGATTGCCCAGGGCGGCTCGGGGGGCTCGCAAGTGGGCCAGAACCCATTCAGCTGGGGCAACTACCAAGTGGGCGGCTCGTTTGGTAACGAGAGCGCAGAATATGTTGACGGCCAGCCGGTAAACATCGGATATATCAACTTGCCAATTCTGATTCCTGACGTGGACTCGATCTCTGAATTTAAGGTGCAGTACAACAACTTGGGGCCGGAATGGGGAAAGTTTGCCGGAGGCGTCGTCAACCTCAGCACGAAGGGCGGAACGAACGACTATCACGGCGAGGCATACGAGTATTTGCGGAACAAGGTCCTCAATGCGCGGCCGTTTTTCGACACGTCGAATCCCCCCTATGTTCAAAATCAGTACGGTGGGAACTTCGGTGGTCCGGTCATCAAGAACCATACGTTCTTCTTTTTCGCCTACGATGCCTACCGTCAACGGGCATCGACTGTGTTTACTACCACCGTGCCCACTGATGCAGAGCGGGGAGGCGTTTTCCCCGCGGATACACTGATTTATGACCCGCTCAGCGTGAGTGCGGCCTGCGTTGCGACTCCCTCTGCAGCGGGCTGCGGCCGAACGCAGTTTGCAGGAAATACGATACCCGCTGGGGAAATCAGCCAAGCGGCTTTGGTGGAGCTCAAGTACATCCCGTTGCCGACGAATCCGAACGTCGAAACTAACAACTTCAGCAGAGCAGCGGCCTCCGGCGGAAACACCAACCAATATGTAGGACGTGTTGACCAGAACCTGACGTCTAACCAGCACATTTTCGCGCGTTACAATTTCTTCAATCTATTGGATTTGCCCACGGATCCATTCGGCACGGGTCTTTGCGCGGATCGATGCGCCGAGACATATCAGACCAACGCGGCCGTCATCAACTATGCCTATACGATCAAGCCTGACTTAATTCTGAACCTCATCGGAAGCGGCAGCCGTTTCCACTATCTCCGCTCCCCGACCAATTCGAATTTCGACTTGACTCAATACGGCTGGCCAACGGCCTATAATAACGAAGTTCCAGGGGCAGCCCGGTCGCCTTTCACGCCCTGCTTCACGCCGCAAGACCCGAGCGTTACATGCTCCCAAGGTCAGAGCTTCATCACCGATCACGACACACAAGCCGATTTCTCGCCCAACCTGACTTGGATTAGGGGTCGCCACAAATTTAGCTTTGGCGGCCAACTCATAGAGACTTACGACAACTACGCGCAAACGAATATCGCCAGCGGCGCCTTCGCCTTCAACGGCAGCTGGACCACGAGCAATGCCTCTGCGGGCGGAACGGGCGGCTCTGCCTTCGCCGATTTCCTGCTCGGATATGGCTTGAACCAATCCAGTGTGTTCAATCACAACTTCGGTGAAGCGCAGGTCCCGGCTCTAGTGGCGCAAAAGGAGACGTACCGGGGCTTTTACTTTGGAGATACTTGGAGAGCGACGTCCAAGCTGACGATCAACTACGGCGTGCGCTACGATCTGCCGGGACCGTGGTCGGAGCGTCACGGTTGGTCAACGTATTGGGACCCGTCCGCCGTCAACCGCACGGTTACAGGCTGCATTAACACGAACGGGCCTTGCCAGGGAGATATATTCCTCGTAGGGACCGGTATCAACCCCTCGCGAAACCCTTTGCCTTTGCCGAAACGCCAATTCATGCCTCGTCTTGGACTTGCGTATAGCGTGGACCAAAAGACAGTCATCCGCGCCGGTTACGGCGTCTTCTTCATTCCGAATTGGCTGTCTTTCAACGGAAATCCCAGCAACGACCCGATCAACTTAGCCTCGACTCTCTGGGTAGCAAGTTCGAATGGCGGAATAACACCCTCCAGCACTTTGACAGCAACCAACTGTACATTCGCAGCGGGCGCGCCGTCAGGGACACTGACTTGTCCAACAAACGGGCCTTTTGGTCCGACTATCAACACCCCGCTGGGTAGAGGCGACGTATCTGCCTTTGATGCCGGCCAAAATCCGACGGAATCGCCTTACGTGAGCTATAAGTCCCCGTACGTTCAGCAGTTCAATCTGGACATTCAGAGAGAATTGCCCGGTGGCATTTTCATCGATGCCGCGTTCGCCGGGTCGCGCGGGGTACATTTGCCGAATCCGACGGCCACAAATATCAATCAGATCCCCGACTCCTATATTAATCAAGCACAGGCACAAGAAAACGGAGGCGTGCCGGTGACAATCGCTACGCAAGTGCCGAATCCACTGCAGGGGATCACGGGTGTCAGTCCGTTGAATGCTACCGCGAACCCGATGATTCTCCAGGGCCAACTCGACCGTCCGTATCCCCAATATGGCAACCTGAGCCTGGACCCGGATAGTTGCTGCAATAGCAACTATAATTCGTTCCAGTTGACGGCTACCAAGCGATTCCGGAGCGGCGGTACTTTCCTGGCTGCTTATACCAATGAAAAGCTGATAACGAATTCCGACACTTTGACGACGTGGCTGGAAACCGGTGTTGGAGAAGTTCAGGACTGGAACAATCTCAAGGGAGAGAGGTCGGTATCCTCGCAGGATGTGCCCCAACGCTTGGTGCTCAGCTATGTTTACGACCTGCCCTTCGGTCACGGCCAAAAATACATGTCGGGCGCCTCGGGCCCAGTCAGCAAGGTAGTGTCTGGCTGGGGCGTCGATGGCGTTACAACATTTCAGAGGGGTTTCCCGCTGCCCATTTCTTACGGCGGCTCGACATCTCTCTCGAGCGCAAACTTTGGAATCGGGACGCTACGCCCGGATGTTGTCGCCGGATGCGATAGAACACAGCGTGGTTCTGGAACCGGAGGCGCTTTGGCTTCGTGGTTCAACACAAACTGCTTCGCGCCTCCGCCCGATTGGGGTTTCGGAGATGAGTCGCGAGTCGATCCAGTGCTTCGTGGGGACGGGATCAATAACTGGGACCTTGCGATATTCAAGAACACGAACTTCGGTCCGGAAGACAAGCTCGGCGTTCAATTCCGAACTGAGTTCTTCAATACGTTTAACCGGGTTCAGTTTGGCCCTCCAAGCACAGCTTGCTGCACAGCAAACAATCCCGCTTTCGGCGTCGTGAGCAGCCAGTTGAACAATCCGCGGTTGATTCAGTTTGGCCTGAAGTTCCTGTTCTAACGTTTGATCGAAAAAGGGTGGATGCCTCTCAAGGCATCCACCCTTTTTTCATTTCAGGAGCTTCAGGAAAAGCCAGAGGCGAACCGTAAGCCCATCCGCCGTTTCCTTGTTTCGCTCTGTCCCGTGAGTTCTGATAATCTTGCCATCGCCGTACCGAAGCCCGCACAGAACTGAATGAGCCGCCGAATTACACGACGCAATTTTATCGAGACGCTGGCCGCGATGGGTTTGGCTCTGCCGGAGTTTGATGTAAAACATCCTCGCGGACTTGATTTCCGGCACGTTAATTCACCGACTCCGCAGAAGTACCTCATCGAGACGATGGGTGGCGGCGTTGCTCTCCTCGACTACAATAACGACGGCTTGCTCGACATTTTCCTCGTCAATAGCGGCCAGCTCGCCAATCCCATGCGTACGCCTGAGACGTTTGACCGCAACGATCCGCGCAATTGGAATCGTCTTTATCGCCAGAATGCGGATGGAAGCTTTACCGATGTCACCAAGGATGCAGGTCTCGCAGACGCCGGAGACGGTAATTACGGGATGGGCGTGGCAGTCGGTGATTACGACAATGACGGCTTCCCCGATCTATACGTGACGAACTACGGGAAAAATATTCTCTATCACAACAACGGCGACGGAACTTTCACCGACGTTACCGCGAAGGCGGGCGTGGCGGCGGGAGGATGGAGCTGCTCGGCGGGGTTCTTCGATTACGACAACGATGGCCACCTCGATCTTTTCGTCACGCGGTATATGGAATGGGATACGCAACACAGCAAGATCTGCGGCAACGAATGGCATACCTACTGCCCGCCCGCGACATTCCCGGCAACGACCAGCATTCTCTATCGCAATCGCGGCGATGGCACATTCGAAGACGTCAGCCAGCGTTCCGGCATAGCCTTGAGCAAGGGGCGCGCGCTCGGGGTGTCGTTCGCTGACTACGATGACGATGGATTCAGCGATATTTTTGTGTCCAACGACGGGATGCGGCAGTTTCTCTTCCACAATAATGGCAATGGGACATTCACTGAGCGCGGGTTGGAGGCAGGTACCGCGCTAACGGCCGATGGCAAGCCCCTATCCGGCATGGGCACAGTGTTTCAGGACTACGACAACGACGGACGGCCGGACATTCTCGTCACGGTGCTGCCGCGCGAGGTTTACGCTCTTTTTCACAACGAGGGTGACGGAACATTTAGTTACCGAAGCCTGGAAGCCGGCCTGGGAGTGCTGACGTCTGCGAGTTCGGGTTGGGGAGTAGGGCTAGAGGATTTCGACAACGATGGGTGGAAGGATCTCTTCGTCGCGCAGAGCCATGTGCTGGACAACGTGGAGCAAATTGATGCCATGCTTCACTACAAAGAAACTCCGCTGTTCGCGCTTAACCACCAAGGGCGATTCGAACGCGGGGATTCAGGAGTAGCGACGCCACTCGCCGGACGCGGCGCTGCATTCGGCGATTTGAACAACGATGGCTGGATGGACGCGGTCGTCACGTCACTCGGAGGCGAACCGCTGGTGCTGATGAATCACGGGGGCACCGCGAACTGGCTGACGATTTCATTGCGCGGGACGCACAGCAATCGGGACGGCCTGGGCGCTCGCGTGAAGGTGAACGGCCAGGTGCGATTCGCGACCACCACCGGAAGCTACATTTCCGCCAGCGACAAACGGCTGCATTTTGGTCTTGGCGATGCCAAATTGGCGACGGTCGAAATTCGCTGGCCGTCCGGCGTGAATCAGGTGCTCGAAAACGTGAAAGCAAATCAATTTCTCGAAGTTCGCGAGACGGAAAAGCGATGATGGGCGCAGTGATGCTCGGCTGGATTCTGTTGCAGGCTGCCACATCGCCGGCTCTCCAGCATTTGCGCGCCGGCGTGGAGGCGGACAAAAGCGGCCAACCGGACGCTGCGATCGTCGAATTTCAAAAAGCAAGTGAACTCGATCCCAAACTCGCCGCCGCGTTCGTCGATTTGGGAGCCGTTTTGATCGAAAAGCGCGATTACGCGGCAGCGATTCCGCCGCTCAAGCATGCGCTCGAACTCGACCCGAATTTCGAAGGCGGGCAACGCTTGCTCGGTTACGCGCTCCTCGCGCAGGGTTACGCGATAGAAGCAATTCCACATCTTGAGAAAGCCCACGAAGACGACGTGCTCGGAATCGCGCTATACGAAGCTGGAAGATTGCAGGAAGCTTCGAACGTTCTTCAGAAGGCCGTGGCAAGAAATCCGAACGATCCGGAATTGCTGTATTACTATGGCCGAGTTTCGGGCCTGCTCTCCAAGCAGGTTTTCGACGAACTGGAAGCTCGCTTCCCGGATTCAGCGCGCTCCCACGAAATGATGGCGCAGGATTACGCGGCGCTGCGTGATGAGCCCGCTGCGGAGCATGAATTTCTTGAAGCGCTTCGGCTGCGTCCGCAAACGGCGGGGCTGCATCTGGAGCTGGGCGAACTCTATGCCAGTGCGCAGGATTGGAACAAAGCCGAACAACAATTCCGGCTCGAAACCGAGCTACAACCGGGCAGCGCAGAAGCCTATTACCGGCTAGGTGAAGCGCTTCTGCAACTTGGGAAATTCGGCGAAGCGCGTGCAGCGCTCGTCCATTCCGACCAGCTGAAAAAGGACATGCCTGAGACGTTGTACATGTTGGGCAAGGCAGCGGCGGCCGCTGGAGACAATGAATTCGCGCAGAAATGCTGGACGCACGTACTGAACCTCGAAAACGATACGCCGCTGGCCGCGCAAGCGCACTTTGGCCTGGCGGGGATATACCGTAAGCAGGGTAAGACCGCGGACGCGGCACGCGAGATGGATCAATTCCAAAAATTACAGGGCCGTGCGGGCCAGGACGATCAATCGCCGAAATGACAGTTCTCGAGAGGAGTACTTCATGTCGACGCCGGGAATAAATGCGTCTCGTTTGCTGCGGGGACGTTCGCCGCGAGGACTTGCCGCGGCATTCGCCGTATTGTTTCTAGCGGTTGGCAGCGCAGTCGTTCTATTCGCAAGTCAGGCACCGACGGGCGCGGACCAGCGCGTCGAGGCGATTCTCGGCCGCATGACGCTCGAAGAGAAAATCGACATGATCGGCGGCGTCGACGATCTCAATATCCGCGCCTTTCCGGATGTCGGCGTGCCTCGGCTGAAAATGGCGGACGGCCCTCTGGGAGTACGCCACTATGGACCCTCAACCGCCATGGCCGGCGGAATTTCAATGGCCGCCTCGTGGGACCCATCGCTCGCGGAGAAAATAGGCAAGGAAATAGCGAGAGATGCCCGCGCGAAGGGCGTGAACTTCATGCTCGGGCCCGGCGTCAATATTTATCGCGCGCCGATGAATGGCCGCAACTTCGAATACATGGGCGAAGATCCCTATTTGGCCGGACGAATGGCCGTCGGCTATATCCGCGGTATGCAGGGACAAGGCGTTAGCGCCACAGTCAAACATTTCATCGGAAATAATTCTGAATTCGATCGCCACAACACCGATTCGATCATTGATGAGCGCACCATGCGCGAAATCTATCTCCCCGCTTTCGAAGCCGCGGTGAGACAGGGGCATGTGGGCGCGGTGATGGACTCTTACAACCTGACGAACGGCAGCCACATGACCCAGAACGCGTATTTGAATCTCGACCTCCTCAAGAAACAATGGGGCTTCAACGGTATCTTGATGTCCGATTGGACTTCGACATATGACGCGGTCGCGGCTGCCAACGGCGGACTCGATCTCGAGATGCCCTCCGGCTTGCACATGAATCGCGAGCAACTACTTCCAGCCATCCATCAGGGTCTCGTTTCCGTCGCGACGATTGACGACAAGGTTCGCCGCATCGTTCGGACCGCCGTCCAATTCGGATGGCTCGATCGCGATCAGACCGATTTGACGATCCCGCGTTACAACCGCGAAGGCGACCGCGTCGCGTTGGAAGCCGCGCGAGAAGGGTCAGTCCTGCTGAAGAACGACGGCAATTTGCTGCCACTCAGCAAAGACCGGATCAAGTCGGTGCTAGTCGTCGGTCCTGATGCTTATCCTGCAGTGCCGGTAGGCGGCGGCAGCGCTCAAGTCGTACCTTTCGAAGCAGTCAGCTTCCTGCAAGGCATTAGCGACTATCTCGCAAACAGGGCGCAGGTTTTCTACAGTCCCGGGTTGCCGACCGCGAGCGAGATCGCTGGTGCAACATCGTTCTCCTCCGCTGCGTCGGCGGGAACGCCGGGACTTATCGCCGAGCATTTCGCAAACGAGGATTTGCAGGGTGCGCCCTTCCTCACGCGTTCCGAGCCCCACGTTGATTTCGGCCTGCCGGCCAGGACACACATCCCGGATCAAGCGCTCTCGTCGCGGTGGGCCGGCTACTACTCCCCTGCGGCACCAGGGAAATACGACGTAATTGTGTCGACCACCGGAGAGGACGGTGGCCATTACCGCCTGTATGTTGACGACAAACTCCTGTTCGACGATTGGACGGACTCGCGGGAGATATTGGGCTCCGCGACGCTGTCGTTAGACGCGAGTCCCCACAAGGTCGTTCTCGAGCGGCATGGCCATTCGATATGGCGCGGCGGTTATTTCCGCATGGGGATCGTTGCCGAGGGCTCCTACGTCCTTCCCAACGCGAAGAAGTTGGCGGCCAGCGCCGACGTTGTTGTGATCGCGGCGGGTTTCGATCCAGCGTCCGAAAGCGAAGGCGGCGATCGCACGTTCCGTCTGCCACCCGGACAGGATGAGTTGATTCGTGAAATGGCGGCCGCCAACAAGAACACGGTCGTCCTCCTCACGTCCGGCGGCGGTGTCGACATGAACGAATGGATCGATCGCGTCCCGGCGATACTGGAGGACTGGTACCCAGGACAGGAAGGCGGCAAAGCTGCGGCCGAAATTCTGTTCGGCGAAGTGAATCCGTCGGGCCGCCTGCCGGCAACGTTTGAGCGCCGTTGGGAGGATAATCCGGTTCACGATAATTACTATCCAGTCGCGGGAACCAATCGCGTCGTCTACAAAGAAGGCGTTTTCGTCGGCTACCGCGGTTACGAGCACAACGGCACCAAGCCGCTTTATCCGTTCGGTTACGGGCTTTCGTACACCACGTTTCGGTACGGCAATTTGGTCATCAAGCCGGCGGATCGCCAAATGCGCGGCGACTTGCTCTCAGCCCCGCTATTCCAAGTTTTGTTCGACGTAACCAATACAGGCACGCGCGCAGGCGCCGACGTGGGTCAGGTTTACGTTGGGGATACGCACTCGAAGGTGCCGCGTCCAGCAAAGGAATTGAAAGGATTCGCGCGGGTCGATCTGCAACCGGGTGAAACAAAAACTACAGCCGTCACGCTCGACGCCCGCGCCTTTTCTTATTACGACGCAGACGCGAAACAATGGCGTGCCGACGCCGGGGAATTTCAGATTCTCGTGGGACGCTCGAGCCAGGAGATCGCCCTGCGCGGAAGCCTCGCGCTGTCGGCGGCAGATTCGGCTCTGGCGAACAAATAGCCGAGGTCGCGTGTGCTGCGAGCGCGTTGAATTTCAGTGCATTGTTGGCGCGGCCGGAAACGCGTCTGTGAGCGACACGACCTGCATCGCACTCTTCAGTTGATCGCTCGACAACTGCGCTGAAGTCTTGAGTGTTATCTTTAGGGGCTCTCCCGCCAGCAGATCGAAATAATTGTCGGAAGGCTGAACGTCCAGGTCGCCGAACGATAGGTACACGCTGCGGGCCAACGCGGGCGAATGAAGCGTGACGGCGTACCCTCCATTCGAGCTCTCGAGCGACGCATCGACATGCACGGATTCCGGCAGATCAAGATTGTGCATAGTGTCGAAAAAAACCAGATTCCGCGATACATTTTGTCCGCCAACCGCCAAATCGAACACCAGAAATGTTTTCTTGGGATCGGCGTTCGCCATCAACTCTTTTTCATCCAGCGTGAAATATACCGCGCTCGACTGTGCAGCTACCTGGACGTCCTGCATTTTATCCACGAGCGATTTTCCGGAAAAATCCAGCAGTCGTGTGCGGATCTGCCCGGTCACTGGTTGCAGCTTGTCTGAAACTACGTAAACATCCACCTTTCCATCATGCCTGAACGGCGAAACGAGCACGTCGTCGTAGAACCGGCGCGCGTAGTACTGCAGCGCCTTCCAGCGCCCGTAGTAATCGATGCTGGCCCACGACGCGACCGGCCAGCAATCGTTCAACTGCCAGTAGAGCGAGCCCATCGTATTCGGCATTTGCCGCCTCAAGTGTTCGGCGCCAACCTTGATGGCCTCGGCCTGCAATACCTGGCTTAGATAAACGAAAGAAGGGAAATCCTTCGGCTCCGGATACCAGCGCAGCATGTAGCTCAAAATCCGCTCGTTGCCGCCGTGGTTTTTCTGATGGTCTTGCATGGTGGCGGAGCGGATGTCCATCTCCTCAGGCTGTGCAAAGGAGCGAATCGTCCGCATCTCTGGAAATGATTGGAATCCATACTCGGACATGAACCGCGGGAATTGATGGGTGTATTCCTCGATTGGCGCGAGCGCGTGCCAGACCTGCCAGTAGTGCATGTCGCCATTTGTCTGGCTGTCAGGCGGGTCCTCGAAATTTGCGCTTGGTGAACTCGGCCAGTAAGGCACCGGATAGCCGTAGCGATTCACGACGCCGGGGAGAATTCCGTGGAAAAGGTTGACGTAGTTTTGCCACACTTCGTCGCGGACAGTCGGCGAAACCGATTCTTTGAAATTCTTCCGGTCGTCCCAGTGGACCCATCCCGTCTCAGTTTCGTTATTGCCGCACCATAGGACGATGCTCGGGTGATCGCGCAGGCGTTCGACTTGGTCGATGGCTTCTTGCTTCACATTGTCTTGGAACGCGGCGCCGCCCGGACCCATATCCCCGCCGAACATGAATTCCTGCCACACCATGATCCCCAGTTCATCGCAGATATCGTAAAAATCATCCGTCTCGTAGATGCCGCCGCCCCACTCGCGCACCATGTTCATGTGCGCGTCGCGCGCTGACTGCAGAATTTGGCGGTGAATTTCCGGCGTGGCACGGTTCGGAAAGCTGTCGAACGGAATCACGTCCGCGCCTTTGGCGAAGATAGGAATGCCGTTCACGACGAACGCGAAGCTCTTCCCCGTTTTTGTAACTTCGCGGCGAAGCTCGATCGATCGAAGCCCCGTATTCAACGTCCCTTGTGCCGCGTTATCACGTGCGATCCGAACGGTGTATGAGAAGCGATAGCGATCTTGGGCTCCATACCCAACCGGGTACCACAGTTTGGGATTTGCGATGTGAATCGGTACGCTGACGTGATTGACGCCCGGATCGATTTGCACAGCCTGCCGGATGGGCGCAACCGGCGCGCCCGAAAGTTCGGCATAAGTGATCTCGACCGTCGCCACCGTGCTTCGACTCGCCTGAATTTCGAGTTCGGCGGAGAGCGCAGCAGTGTCCTTATCCACTCGTTGCTGCTGAATATGAAAATTTTCGACGTGGAACGCGTCCCACGTCTCGATGCGAATCGGCTGCCAGATTCCTTCGGTCACGTAGCGCGGGCCCCAGTCCCAGCCGAATTGATAGTCAGCCTTCCGGGTGTAAGGCGCGGTGGCGACGTTTTCTTCGTTTCCGGTGTTGTGCGACGTAACGGACGGCAACTGATATGGAAGGGCTTTCACCTTCGGGATCATTAATTCGACGGGCGAATGGAACACCACACGCAGCGTATTCGGTCCCGCTTTCAGCAAGCCTTTCGCCGGCAATCGCCAGCGGCGGAACATATTGTCAGTGTGAAGGACGGCCTGATCGTTCACATACACGTCGGCGAATGTGTCGAGCCCCTCGAAAACCAAATCGACGTGTTCGTGCGAAATCATCGCCGCATCGGCATCAAAAGTGGTCCGATACTCCCAATCCGTGAGGCCAATCCACTGAAGGCGCGTGTCGTTATCCCGGTAGAACGGATCGGGAATCAAATTGTCGTGCAGCAGATCCGTCTGGACCACGCCCGGCACTTGGGCGGGATGCCATTCTTTGAGCTCCGCGCGATCGGTGGCGCTGGCAGCTCGGAACTCCCACTTCGCGTCGAGCACGCGGGATGTTGATTGTCCGAATGCAGCGGCAGGAATTGCGAGGATTCCAGCAGGAATTGCCATCATGGCGGCTGCGAATCCGAGCGAGCAAAATAGCCGTTGGAATAGGCGCAAGGTTTCTGTCACCTCGATGTAGAATGTGTGCCTAAAATCGATGATTCAGCGCGGTTAGACAATAGATAACGTTCGTGTACGGCGCAAGGATTTTCAGTTCTGAGC
>Ga0182015_10002801_pt1 | contig 20420 bp, 19 predicted proteins | sample 712P3MmetaG_FD_120478 | JGI IMG/M metagenome (GOLD analysis project Ga0182015, IMG submission 120478) | Permafrost microbial communities from Stordalen Mire, Sweden - 712P3M metaG | ecosystem: Environmental > Terrestrial > Soil > Wetlands > Permafrost | place: Sweden: Stordalen | collected...
CCGGCGAGTTTCTTGGAGAGACGCCACTGCTGGGGGGAGATGTCGAAGCCGAAGGAGGATTCGATGGCCTGGACCTTGCCGAGGGAGCCGTCGCGGATGATCTGGATGGCTTTGAGGTTGGTGGGCTCGTAGTGGCAGCGGTAGGCGATCATGAGCTTGACGTTGGCGGCCTTGCAGGCGGCGATCATGGATTCGCAGTCGGCAACGGAGGTGGCCATGGGCTTCTCGCACATCACATGCTTGCCGGCTTTGGCGGCGCGGATGGTGTATTCGGCGTGCATGGAGTTGGGCAGGGCGATGTAGACCGCGTCGACGGCAGGGTTGTGGGCGATCTCGTCGAAGTTTTCGTAGTTGTAGATGGAGTTGGTAGGGACGTCGTATTGGGCGGCGATGCGTTCGGCCTTTTCGCGATGGCCGCTGACGAGCGCGGTGATGCGGGAGTTGGTGGTGAGGCCGACGCCGGGGAGGAAGTGGCCGGCGATCTGGCCGAGGCCGATGACGGCGTAGCCGATTTTGCGGTCGGTGGAGGGAGTGGATGGGGAGTCCTGGCACGGCGAGCTCTGGGCGCGAAGGGTGGGGGTGAGACCGGCGGCAAGGGTGAGGGCGGAGAGCCGGGCAAAATCGCGGCGGGTGAAGTTGGACATGGGCGGGGACCTCTCTTCTCAGTCGAGAGTAAGGATAGCGGACACACCTGCAGTGCGGGCAGAAGAGGCTTGAGCGCATTGAGGTTCGTGGTCTCTCACCCTAACCGCAAGAAGCCGCGGTTAGAATGGGGCACCCGCACCGTTTAGCACGTTCGAAAGAAATCGTTAGCGGATGCTGATGTTGGCGTCGACGTCGACGACGAGGTCGTCTCCCTGGATTTGGACGGAGTGGATTTTGAGGCGGTCGAGCGTGACCTTGTAGCCGGAAGAGGCGGTGGAGCCGGTGAGGGACTGACGGAGGAGGTCGGCGGCGTTGACCTTCATGCTGGAGGGAACCTGGTGGGAGAGGAATGGCTGGAGGATGAAGTTCAGCTCCTGATGGCTGCTGACGCGGTCGATGCGGGCGTCGCGGAAACCGATGGTCTCGCCGTCGCCCTCGGGGGCTAGGGAAACTTCGGCGGGCAGGGCGACGGAGATGCCGATGCAGGAGGCGCCGACCTTCTGACCGAGTTTTGAGTGGGTTTTGAGGGTGACGACGATGCGGGGTTCTCCTTTGTCGCTCACGAAGTGAAGTTTGGGGTCCTCGGCGTAGGTGAAGCAGGGGGTTTGTGCGGTTCCTTTGACATAGTAGTGGCCGTCGGGACCGCCAAAGAGCTGCTGCTTGAGGGTGCGTTCGAGGGCGTCGCGGCTGATGCGGAGCTCAACGGCGGCGCATCGGGGCAGCGTGGCGCACAGGAGGGTGAGGGCCGCGAGTAGCCTCCAGGTTGTTGTCATAGTAGTATCGTGCCACGGCCGGGCGAGAAGGGGCTAAACGGAATGAGGCGGAAAGGGGCAACGGGGAGCTGGGAGGGATTGGATCTTGGATGAAATGTTGTTGATTCCAAGGGTTTTGGCGGACGATGGTGAGGCTTGGCTAGGGAACGCAAAGCGAGACACAAATCATTTAGTTTGCTCTTGATTCTTATAGAAAAAATATGTAAAATAAGACACTAGTATGACCTCAGAAGTGACAGGCTACCCCAACCCGTCCTTGAGGATGTAAACGCAAATCACCCTTTCTAAGGACACATACTCAATGGCAAAGCGTCGTGGAAATCCAAACTGGGGCAAACCGGAGCCAATCGGGCCCGTTGTCCCAACAGTAACCTCCTTCGAACAGATCGTGAAGGAGTTCAAGCTCAGCCCGGACCAGTATATCCGGTCAACCCGTTTACGGGAGTGGGCGCGGCGAAACAAAAACTCGAAGTACATCCCCGAGGCGCTTCTGGAGGCCTGGGGTTTCGAGATTGAGTCGACGTTGTAAGCCAGTCTTGCTTCTGCAGGACCAAGAGCGCCGCCTTCGGGCGGCGTTTTTGTTTTTGGGGAAAGTGTCGGCGAACTGAAGAACCTGCGCCTGTTACAGAAGCTCATTCCGATCAAGACGAAGTTCAACCGTAGGTCCTGCGACTGCGTTTGGTTCAAGGGACGAGCCAAACTTCGCGCAGGATGACAGTGCCGTGATGGATGGGCGAGAATGGGGTTGGTGCTATGACGACTTCACCTCGCATTTTCGAACCTCCGTTTACTGACGTTCCTGGAGCGTTGGCCGAGATTCGCGCCGGGCGCATGGTTGTGGTGGTGGACGACGAGGATCGCGAGAACGAAGGCGACCTGACGCTGGCGGCGGAGAAGGTGACGCCGGAAGCGATCAACTTCATGGCCAAGCATGGCCGTGGGCTGATCTGCCTGACATTGACCGAGGAGCGGGCGGACCATCTGCGGCTGTTTCCGATGACGCAAGAGAACACCTCGCGGTTTGGGACGGCATTTACCAAGACGATTGAAGCGCGCGAGGGCGTGACGACGGGGATTTCAACGGCGGACAGGGCGCATACGGTTCGAACGGCGATCGATCCGCGATCGACGGCTTCGGATTTGGCGACGCCCGGGCATGTGTTTCCGCTGAGGGCGCGGCGCGGCGGTGTGCTCGTAAGGGCAGGGCAGACAGAAGCGAGCGTGGACCTGGCGCGGATGGCGGGACTGAACCCCTCAGGCGTGATCTGCGAGATCATGCGCGACGACGGGGAAATGGCAAGGATTCCAGACCTGATTCCGTTCTGCAAGGAACACGGGCTGCTGATCCTGACGGTTGCGGAGTTGATCCGGTACCGGCTGCGGAACGAGCGGTACATTGTGCGGGCGGGCGAGAGCCGGATTCAGACGAAGTACGGCGAGTTCCGGATGATTGCCTATGAGAGCGAAGTGAATGGGGGTGAAAGTCATCTGGCGCTGGTGAAAGGCGATCTGTGCGAGGGCTGTCCGGCTATGAATGAAGGTGCGGCGTTCCCAGCGGTCTCCCAGGTCCCCAAGGGCGAGGGACCTGGGGCACCCAGATTTGGGACAGACGACTTGGAGACGATTGAAGCAGTGCGGCGACCGTGCAGCCATCCGGTGCTGGTGCGGGTGCACACGCGATGCACGGCGGGGGATGTGTTTGCGGCGGATTGCCACTGCCGGGAGACGCTGGATGAGAGCATGCGGATGATTGCCGAAGAGGGTTGCGGTGCGGTGCTTTACCTGCACAACACGTCGAGGGGATTCGAAATTGATCGGACGCCTGAGCCGGCGGTTGCGTTTGAGCCCGGAGGTGCGGTTGCCCACGCGACGGAATCGGGACGGCTGGTGCTGCATGAAGAACTGCGAAAGCGCGAGGGGTCGCAGGCGCGATCTGGGCGTATCCTGAGGGCGATTGGGCTGGGGGGACAGATTTTGTCGGACCTGGGGATTCAGCGGATTCGGCTGTTGTCGAATACGCCGATGCATATTCCCGCGCTGGAAGGGTTTGGCCTGGAGATTGTGGAGCAGGTGGCAATTCCGGTGGCTGAGTGCAGCCGGGCGAGGTGACTTCCTTCCTTGGGGAAGAAATCAGCGAGTTGGCGCTGCGGCGCGGCGGAGCGAGTTAGCAAGTTAGCGTAGACTTGTGCTGGGGTTCCGGGCGACGGGATTTGTTGCGGAACTTGCAATTGGGGGCTACTCGAGATTGGACCAGATCAACCTTATTCAGAAAAATCGTGGGCGAATTCAGGAAAGTGGTCAATATTGACCATCCTCCACAGGGGCTGCCCTGTAAGATTAGAAAAAATGTCCGTCGGGAATATCTTTGGTCGGCCATAGAGGGAAGCTGCGTCTTCCGCAAGGCCTTCTTGATCACAAAGACGCTCTCAGAGACCACCGCACCTGAACCAGGAAAGGCTGGACCCGATGAGCGTTCATCTGATCAACCCAAGTGATAATTCGTTTGGAACGGCGGTAATTACGCCGCGATGGCTTTTTGTGCTTGCAGCGGCGACGCCGCAAGTGGTGGGCGACCCGATTTTGGTGGATGAGTCGCTGGAGCAGGTTGATCCGGAGACGATCAAGGCCGGCGACATTGTGGGCATAAGTGTTCACACAGGGAATGCGCTGCGGGGCTACCAGGTGGGGCGGATGGCGCGAGCCAAGGGCGCGTATGTGATCTATGGCGGGATCCATGCAACGCTTTTTCCGGACGAGGTTCTGGAGACGGGCGAAGGGCACGCGGTGGTAAAGGGCGACGGCGATATCGCCTGGGGCAGGGCGGTGATGGACTGCCTGGCCGGCAAACTGGAGCGGGTATACGAGGGCGGACGCATCGAGGGGAGCCAGTTTCTGGCGGCGCGCTGGGACCTGATGAACCCGGCGAAGTACATGTGGGCCTCGGTGCAGACGATTCGCGGATGCCCGAAGCACTGCTCGTTTTGCAGTGTGTGGCGGACCGACGGGCAGAAGCCGCGGCAGCGGAAGTTCCAGAGCGTGATTGACGAGATTGTGTCGTTGCGGCGATTGGGGTTCCGGTTTATTGCGCTGGCAGACGACAACTTTTACCCGGTGACGTTTACGGATCTGCGGTTGGCGCGCGAGCAGGGCAACACGGCCAGAGTGGAAGAGCTGACACAGATTCGCGCGGAGCGGTATGCGCTGATGGAAGAGCTGGCCAAGCTGCCGAAGGACATGGTGTTCTATACGCAAATGACAATGGAGGCAGGCGAGGACGGCGAGTACCTGGACGCGATGCGGCGGGCCAACATCAAGGGCGCGCTGGTGGGCGTGGAGGCGGTGACGCCGGAGGGGTTGAAGGCTGTCTTCAAGGATTGGAACTACTCGGGCGAGGCGCTTGCCAAGCAATTGCAGACATTCAAGAAGCACGGGGTTCACGTGCTGGGGTCTTTCATTTTTGGGCTGCCGACGGACCGGCCGGCGACGTTCGATGCGACGGTGAATATGGCCATCAAGGCGGGCGTGACGTTTGCGCAGTTTGTGATGATGACGCCGTTTCCGGGGACGGTGGATTTTGCGAAGTGGGAAAAGGAGCAATCGGTGAATCCGACGATGGTTGGAGACGTGCCGATTACGCGGTACTGGCTGATTCCGACGGCGGTGCGGCCGAAGATGTTTACGCCCCACCCAACGATGAGCTCGGACGAGATCAGGGAGCGGACGCAAAAGGTTTGGGACCGGTTCTATAACTGGAGCGCAATTTGGGAGCGGTCGGCGTGTACGCCGAATCTGAAGTCACGGATCGCGTTTTGTTTTTTGTCGAAGCTTTACCGGCAGATGTACGCAGGGACGGGGATCTCGACCGACAGTGCTCGGAGGAAGAAGTCGAAGAAGTGGGCGAAGTGGACGGCGAAACAGTGCAAGAAGCTGTTCAAGGCGAAGCCGATGCCGGAGCTGCAAGGCCCGAAGTGGGAGATTGGATTGCCGGTGCTGGGCCAGGCGGCGTTTGCGGGAGCAGATGGACCGAAGACGGCAGGTCCGCTGGTGATCTTCCCGAAGCAGTAAGCGAGTAGCGGTTGAGGCGAAGCGGGTCCGGCGATGCCGGGCCCGTTTGCATTGGCATCGTGGATGCGGGTATCTCTGACGCGAGAGGTGTTCTGAGGAGTTTGCTAACCCGGAGAGGGGCGAATCGGTTTCGGTGTCAAGCGATATCGAAACTGATCCCGGCATTTCTCAAGCGGATTGTTAGTTCGTCGCCCAGTCCCGTGACGGGTGTGAGCACGCCGCCGAGGCTCGGTTTGGCCGTGGTATGAGTCCGGCCTGAAAGCGCCAGAGCGAAAGCAGACTCGCACAGGCATTTGACTGTGAACCGGTTTCCCGCGTCACCCTGCGCCTTGAGAACCAAGCGGACGAGCGCACCGGTCTTTGCGTTCCCGATGAACTCACATTCGACGGAACCCTGGTTCATGGCCTTTTCCGAAGGCCCCTCGCCCGGCTTCGGTAGAAGCGGCTTGATGATGCGGCGGGTAAATCCAGACCCGAGAATGAGGCCGAAGACATTGCCTCCGAACGAAGCCATTCGCGCTACCGAGGCGCTGTCAAACCGCGCATATTCCTGATAATCGAAGTGGTGATTGAGCAGAGCCTGGGTTCGGCGCACGACGCGTGTGTTGATTGAGCCCATCAGGAAGGGAGTCGTCCAGGCCTGAACATCGGTGTCATAGTGGACCCCGGTTGGATCGGCATTGCGGAGAAGTTCTTCAGTCGTGTGCGACGCTGGATCGGGGTCCAACAGAAATGGATTTCGGGTCATCTTGATCTGACCCGTTTCGGCCAAATTGAACACCGCTGCGAGTGTGCCTCCGTTGATGCCTCCGCCGCCGTCCATTCGAAAATACGCTGCGACGCTAACGCAGTCAGAGTGCAACTCTTCGCGGATGTGACGCGAGACGAGCCATGCTCCGTAGTCGGATGGAATCGAATCGTAGCCGCAGCAGACGACGATTCTCGTGCCATCCGCCGCAGCTTGCGCGTGATGGCGGTCGATCAGGCCGCGAATCCAAGGCGTCTCGCCGTTGATGTCGCAATAGTGAGTGCGATTGGCAACGCAGGCATCGACGAGCTTCGTGCCGTAGAGGCTGAACGGCCCGGCGGTAGTGGCCACGACGCGAGTCTGCGCCGCCAGACGGTTTAGAGCATCTTCATCCTGAGCATCGGCAACGAGAACATCCACGCAGGCCGAATTGACGGAATCGAGCTTGGATCGATTTCGTCCGGCGATGGCCCATCGCAACCCGGGTGGAGCGAATTGCCGGAGGTACTCGACCGTCTGCCTCCCGGTAAATCCCGAGGCTCCGTAGAGGACGATGTCGTATTTTCGGTCGGGGAGCGGCATTTGCTGAGTCTATTCGGACGCGGTGCTCTGTGTTGGCGGTAAACGCTGGAGCTCTGGGCAAACCGCAAGGTTCCCCCTTTGCGCGGGAGAGGCGCCGGCGAAGGCGATGGGCGCGGTGGTAGGACTCCTAGTAGTCGGTTGGTCCAGGTAGGTTCTTTCGCGAATCCGGAGCGGGTCCGATCAGGTTGCACTTCCAATCGCCAAAGGTTGTTCTCCAGCACGATCCCATGGCGGATGGAGTCGGCATCAACTGGCAGTTTCGGCCTGCGGGGTAGCCGACGCCAATTGGGCTGCACCAAAACACCTTAAGACTTCCGGCCAGCGGAAAGATCGGCGCGTTCATGTCGATTTCCGGAAGACTGCTGTCCGTGTCCCCGTTGTAAGCGCGCGGCTGGCTAATTTCGGCATGGACGTCCTGCATCAGGAAAAGTCCTGTGGCGCGATCCTGGTCCATGGTGCACTGGATGAGTGCTCTGACCTGACCCGGCATGGGCGGCGCGGTAACCGGCTTGCAGAGCCTGGGGTTTCGTGCCTGGTAGGCCAGGTTCATTGTTGGCGGGCCAGAGAGCTCGTGGCCGTCGCCAGGGAAGGGACCCTGACCGCCGGCGCCGAGGTTAACTGTGACGGCGAAAATGCCGAGGGCAAAAGCGCTCAATACGAGTCTGGTGCTACGACGAGAAAGGAACATGGTCGAACTCCTATCGGGAAAACCAGGGGTTAATCGGTGGATGGAGGGGGTGGGAGATTCCGAGTGGCAGGTGTACGGCTTGGAATCTCTCTCGAAGAAAGGGCTGGCAGGAGTGATGCGCCGCGAGCCAGGGGAGGGCGGTCGAGCCCGCAGACCTAGAACGTTTTTGGACCGACGCTGACGACCTGGTCGGGGGCACCACCCTGCAGTTTGCAGGACCAGTCGCCGAAGGAAGTCTTCCAGCACCATCCCTGTGCGACCGGGACCACACTCTTGAGGCAGTTCTGTCCGCCTGGATTAAGGCTGGCGCTCGAGAGGGTGCAGAAGTAGCCCGTGTAACTGCCGCGGAGAGGATAGACTTTGGCGTTTAGATCAACTCCAGCCAGGCCCGCATCGGTGTAATAGACAAAGGCCCGTGGGGCGCCCAGGTCGAGTTTGACATCCTGAATGAGACCGAGTCCGGTTTCAGAGAGGGAGTCCATGTTGCACTGGACCATGACGGCTGCTTGTGCGGCGGATGGGGGGCTGGTGACTTTTGAGCAGGTGCGAGGTGCACGCGTGTTGTATAGGGGAAGCATGGTCAGCGGACCGGAGATGTCGGCGCCGCCTGAGCCTGCGCCTTCAGCGCTTTTGCATCCGAGCGGGGTTAGAAGCGTGAGGATTGAGAGACAAAGCGCGATAAGACGCAGACTAATCAAACGGTTTGACATAGGCACTCTTTCGGAGAATCTTTCGGTTGAGCAAGCAATGTATGTGGGCGGAACTTCTGAGCGGCGAGTTTCGCCGGAATTGAGTCCCGTTTTGAGTGAGCCGAGGCTCATGGAGCCGCGCGCGCGTTGCTAGTAAGTCGTTGGAGCGGCGCCCTTACCCCAACCCAGTGGAAAGATGGTGTCGAATCTGCATTTCCAGTCGCCAAATGACGTCTTCCAGCACCAGCCCTTTGCATCCGGAACGGGGCTGACTCCGCAGCTTTGGCCGGCGGGGGTCATGTTGCTGATGTAACGGCAGCCGTATGCGGTGAAACTGCCTCGCAGCGGATAGACCATGGCGTTGACGTCGACCTCGGACAAGCCGTTGTCGGTGGCCATGATGAAGGCTCTGGGTGTTCCCATCTGGACTTTGACGTCCTGGAACAAGGTCAATCCCATGGAGGATTCCTGGTCCATCGAGCAGGGAATCATTACAGCCGCAAGCTCTGGGGACGGGGGCTTGGTAACGGCTGCGCATTTCTTTGGAGCGCGACCCTGGTAGGCAGGAAGGATTTGAGGTGGTCCGGACAGGTTGCCGACCGTGACTTGGCCCGCGCCCTCGGCGCTCTTGCATCCAAACGGGGTGAGCAGAGTGACAGCAAACAAACAGAACGCGAACCTGCGCGCAGGCAGAGATAGGTGCATGATATTGGCTCCAAGGGATTTCGGTGAGGACCTATGGGATGGGATCGCAGATTCTCAATGCGGCGCAACCGCCGGGTGGAGAATGCAGAAGGAAGCAGGCCACATTCCATGCGGAGCACGAAAGGCAGATTTTGCCGGGAGGGTATCTCTTTGGATCCATTAGCTGACCGGATCGTTGGAACCCGACGCCCACTTTGCAACGCCAAGAACAGAACTCGCAAGCCGTGGATCGCCGGCGTTTATAGACAGGAAGGAAATCCCCAGGGACTTATATCGTCAGGTTGAAAGGCTCATTAGGAGCTGACCGAAGCACTCTGAGTTGGATAGTCCTCAAATCGTACTCCCGCAGGGGAGAGGCGTCAACGAGAGGGATTGAAGGGCGGGCGCCAGGGGTGGGAGGGGATGGAGAGGCGTGAGCTTGGATTGGAATAGCGTGGCTCATGGAAGGCTCAGGAGCACAGATGGAGGAATGGAAAAGCCACTATAATTGGCGGCGTTGAAATTGATTGGCTTGCGCCGAAGTTGAGCGCAGAGGCGGGCAGCTATGGGAATGTTGCGGTGTTGGTTGGGTGCGGTTGCGGCGGTGGGGTTGGTTGGACTGGCGGGATGCGGGGGAAGCTCCTCGAAGACTCCGCCGCCGACTTTGTCGGCAGTGCTGGGGAGCAGCAGCATTGTTGTGGCACAAGATGGATCGCCCTCGACGGTTTCGGTAACGATCAGTGGGCCCACGGGGACGGCAAGTGTGTCGGCGGCCGGACTGCCAACAGGCATTTCGGCGGTGTTTACACCGGTGGCAGGGGGACCGTCGGGGACGCTGACCTTTACTGGGAGCGCGCAGGCGGCTGCAGGGAGCTATGCAACGACGGTACAGGTGAGCCTTGCGGGACAGAGTGCGACGCCGGCGTTAACTGTGGTGAGCGCAGTGGTGGCCAAGGTTGCCAGCAGCATAGACACGACGATGGGGGTGAATGGAGTTCTCAAGGAGTTTATGTCGACGTCTTTCCAGGTGGCGGAGTGGGATGGGAATTACTTCGGCGGCGCTAACCCGACCGCACTGGAAGGCACGATGACGACGATGGGGCCACAACACATTCGTCTGCAGTCGGTGAGCCAGGGCGTGGCGATGTCGACGAATACGGGGACGGCGGCGGACTGGAATTTTACGATCCTCGATCAGACTTTGCAGCCGGTGCTGGCGTCGGCCGATCACAGCCCGGAGTTCCAGATTGCGACTGCGCCGGAGTGGATGTGCTTCAGCAACGGCCAACTGGATGTAGCCGATCACGTAAAGGATTTTGCGGCCTACGCGGCGAACCTGGTGCGGTACTACAACAAGGGCGGGTTCGACTGGGGTGGGACGCACTTCCAGTCGCCGAGCGGGTTGCCGATTACGTGGTGGGGGATTTTCAACGAGCCGAATGGGAACGGGATCAGCGCGACGGATTATGTGACGATCTACAACACGGTGGTGCCGGCGATGCTGGCGGTGGATCCTACGATCAAGCTGTCGGCGATTGAGTACTCCGACTATGGGCTGGGGACTGGGGATGGTGGAGACCCGATGACCTACCTGCCTACGTTTGTGTCGGCGGCGAATGCAGGCGGGGCGAACGCGCAGGTGAATATTGTTTCGACGCACTTCTACAGCAGCTGCGACCAGACGAACACGGACACGCAACTAATGGCTACGATTCCGCAATTCGCGGCAAACGTGAGCTACTTTTACCAGGAGTTGCAGAAGCGGGCGGATCTGGCGGATGTGCCGGTGTGGGTGACGGAGAACAACGTGAACGCCGATTATCAGGGCGCGAACGGCATGAGCACGTGCAACCCGAACCAGGTGTTTGTGGACGACCATCGCGGAACGAGCGCGTTTTTTGCGGGGTGGCGGCCGTATGTGTTTTCGGCGCTGGGGAAGGTGGGCAACCAGGCGCTCTACCAGTGGGCGTATGACGGCGACCAGCAATATGGGGAGGTGGATGGCAGCGGAAACACATATCTAAGCTACTGGGTGGACAAGACGCTTGCGTCGCTCTACCCATCGACGCCGGCTTCGGCGGGGCCGGACATTTTGCAGTTGACGGCGACGGATACGACGACTGTGGAGACACTGGCGACGAAGAATGCGGATGGGTCAGTGATGGTGATGGTGGACGACCATGCGGTGGCTTCAGCAACGGACAACAACGGAACGGGCGCGCCGCGGACAGTGATTGTGGATTTGTCGGGGCTGGGGAATTTCAGTTCGGCGAGCATGCTGACGATTGATGCGTCGACCAGTCCGACGATGGGACCGGTGCAGTCGGCACTGAGTGCGATGCCGACGGCGCGGATGACGGTGACGCTTGGTGGGTATGGGGTGGCGTGGCTGATGCTGAAGCCGTGAGAGCGGATTGAATGTCTGGGCTTGAACAGGTTGCGGTAGAAACTCGAAATATGAACTGAAACTGACGAGACGCATACCCCAGCGGCTAAAGCCACCACTCATTTTGCGGGCTTCAGGCCGGGGATAAATCCCCGGCCTGAAGCCCGAACGAGTTTTTCCGCAACCTGTGAAGGCTTCTTCTTTCTCCGAGCGCGGAGGCTATTGCGCGGTTTGGATGTAGGCGTCGACACGGAGGCCGACGGGGAGGTGGACACCAGGGTCGAACTGGACGAGAGTCTCCAGGATTTTGGTGTCGGTTTTCTCGTTGGGCTCGTCGGTACGGACGTTCTTGTGGCCGAGCTGGCCGGCGACGCGGATGACGTGGCCCCAGAACTTCTGGTTGCCATAGGCGTTGGCGGTGCAGTAGACACGCTGGCCGTTGGCGACGCGACCGACGTCGGTTTCATCGACATCGACGCGGACGCGCAGGCCGCCTACGTCGCCCATGGTGAAGACGGGGTCGGGCGTGACGCTGGAGTTGGTGATGCTTTCGCCGGTGCGGTGGTGCTTGCGTAGTATGGTGCCGTCGAATGGCGCGCGCATGAAGGTCTTGGCATAGACGGCTTGCGAGGCGTCGAGCTGGGCGCGGGCATTTTCAAGCTGCGCCTTGGCGGAATCGATGTCTTCATTGCGCTGGCGGTCGTCGACCAGGTGGAAGTGTTGCTGCGCGGCGTTGAATTGCTCTTCAGCGACGTTGAAGTCGCGGTGATAGTGGTCGAGTTCTTCCTGGGAGATGACGCCGGCGTCGAAGAGCTTTTGGCGGCGGTCCCAGTCGGCGCGGGCAGAGGCCTCGACAGCCTCGGCCTGGCGCATGGCAGCGGCGGATTCACCACGCTCCTGCGCGCGTGAACCGTTGTTGATCTTCTCGTATGCGGCTTCGGCCTGATGGACCTGGGCGCGGCTGGATTCGACCTGGGCGTGGTAGTCGTCGTTGACGAGAATGGCGAGGACTTGGCCCTTCTTCACGACATCGCCTTCTTCGGCGAGCACCTGCTTGAGTTTCCCGGCCAGCTCGGAGCCGACTTGAACGTCCTCGGAATTGGGCTCGACAAGGCCGGGGCCGGCGATGACGGACTTGGTGATGGGCGGCTGGTCTGCCGAGGACGCGGCGGAGACGACGGTCTTGGTTGCGTGCTGGTGGAGGAAGGCAGCGCCGAGCGCCGCGGCAAGAAGAGCGGCGGCTGCAATGGTCCATTGCGTTTTATTCATGTTGAGCTTCATGGCTACGGTCCTGCCTTTGGATAGGTTTCGTGATCAGATTCCGAGTTGAGCTGGAGCGGGATTCTGGGTCGCGTGAAGAGGGGAAAGGTCAGTCGTTTTTTCGGGGACTTTGGCGAGGACGCCGTCCTCCATCCAAACGATGCGGTCGGCGAATTCTGCGAGACGACCGTCGTGAGTGACGATGACGACGGCGCGGTTTTCATTGTGAGCTAGGCGGGCCATCATCTCGACTACTGACTTGCCGGTGTGTGAATCAAGGGCGGCGGTGGGCTCGTCGGCGAGGATAGCTACGGGCGAGCCGGCAACGGCGCGGGCAATGGCGACACGCTGCTTTTGGCCGCCGCTGATGTCGGCGGGAAATGCTTTGTACTTGTTCTCGATGCCGACCAGATCGAGAAGGCGATGGGCTTCTTTCTTTGCGTCGCGGCCGCGAAGGCCTTTGAGGGAGAGACTGAGCTCTACGTTTTCGCCGACGGAGAGCGTGGGGAAGAGATTGAAGCCCTGAAAGACAAAGCCAATGTGTTTGAGACGCATGGGCGGAAGCTCTTTTTCACTCATTGCAGTGACGTCGTGGCCTTCGAGAATGACCTGGCCGGCCGTGGGGCGCAGGATGCAGCCCATGATGGAGAGGAGCGTGGTTTTGCCGCTGCCGGATGGGCCCATGAGGAGCACAACTTCGCCGCGGCTGACGGTGAGGTCGATGCCGGCAAGAGCGAGCGTGGAGGCTTCTCCCTGGACGTATTGCTTGGTGACGCTGCGAGTTTCGATTGCGTATGCCATGGCGGATTCCTACTCTCTGAAGACCATTGCGGGATCGAGCGAGAGGATCTTTTTGACGGAGACCACGGCGGCAGTGGCGCACATGGCGACGGTGAGGAAAAAGAGCTCGACGGCGGTTTGAACGCTGAGGATGATGTTGGCGCCGCCCTTTGAAGCGCCGTGGACGACGATGATGCTGACGGTCATGCCGATGATGTAGCCGAGCACTGCTGCAATCGCGGCCTGCTGCATGATGACGCCGAGTACGTAACTGTTGGGCGCGCCCATGGCCTTGAGGGTGCCGTACTCGCGGATGTGGTCCATGGTGGTGGCGTAGATGGTTTGCGCAACGACGGCGACCCCGACAATGAGTCCGAGTGCGGCGGCCATGAGCACAGCGATGCCTGCGCCGGTGGTGAACATCCAATAGTGGCGTGTCATGGCGCTGAACTCGGCGGTGGTGAAGACTTCGTTGTCGGGGAGGCGAGCCTTGAGGTCGGCCTGCAGCTTTTTGATGTCGACACCGGGCGCGGCTCTGACCAGAACGAAGTTGAGGTGGTCATCATCGATAAAGGCGTAGTCCTGTGCGCGCTTGAAGGTGGTGAAGACGTAGGGCGAAGTGGTGAAGGCGCGAATGCCATCGGTGAATCCGACCACCTTGGCGCGGTAGCCGTTGATCTCGACCGTGTCGCCGAGTTTGTGGGCATCGAGCTTGTCGGCATAGATTCGGTCGATGATGATGGCGTTGGGCTGCTTGAGTTGCTGCGCGTCGCCGGAGACGAGGTTGAACGGACCGCCGATGTCTGCGTCGGGATCGCAGCCAACGATGGCAACGGACTCAGCACGGCCGCCGGGCTGCTTCCAGGTGGACCAGCGGACGATGTACTTGACGGCCTGGGCGACGCCGGGCGTGGCGAGAACCTGGTAGTACTTGCGTTCGTTAAAGGGGACGGCCTGTTCGAGGTAGGCGGTGTCTTTTGCAGCGATCCAGATGTCTGCGCCGGAGTGATCGATGATGCTGGCGGTGCTGGTGGAGAAGCCCTGAAAGAGTCCCCACTGCACGACCATGAGGACGACGCTGAAGGCGATGCCGGTGAGCGTGACGATGAGGCGAACGCGGTCGTGGAAGAGATTGCGGCGGGCAAGAGGCGGCATCAGCGGGTCTCCTTTTGCACTGCGGGACCTGCCGGGGCCGGGACAAAGAGGCCCGAGGTGAAGGTGTCGAGCATGGCCTCCGTACGCATCTCGATGGGTTGCCAATTCGTCCATCCATCGCACCCCATGGCGATTTCAAGGGAGATGACGCCGTGGAGGCCGGCCCAGAGGGTTTGGGCGATGAGCTCGATGTTGGGGTTGGGTTCACGGAGACGGCCTGCTGCGGCTACCTGCTGGACGAGGGCAGTGACGAAGGCGTAGGCGTCGGTGTCGGGGTTGCCTTTGACCTCAGCTTTGTGCTGGTCGACATCCGGGTCGTCCGCGCGCAGGGGATAGGGCGTCATGAACATGAGGCGGTAGTGGTTGGGGTAGGAGAGAGCGAAGCGGACGTACTCGCGACCGCACTGGCGGAGGCGCTGGACGGGGTCGGGGATGCGGGCGGCCTCGTGCATATGGTCTGCGAGGTTGCCGAAGTCGCTCTGGCAAAGCTCGAGTATTAACGCGTCTTTGTCTTTGAAGTAGTTGTAGATGACGGTGGGGGAGTACTCGATCTTGTCGGCTATGGCTCGCATGGAAACGCCTTCGTAGCCGAGAGAGACGAAGAGCTCGCGGGCGGCGTCAAGGATGGCGGCGCGGACCTGGTCTTTTTCGCGTTCCCGGCGTTCTTTGGTTCCCATTTTCTTAGTTCCTATAACGACAATCCTAAGTATAACGCTGTTAAGTTAATTGTCAAGGTTAAGAGGCAGTGAAAGAGTGAAGGGGTGAAGCGGAGGGTGGGCTGAGGTGCGAGCTTTACTTTTGGTGTAAAGTAAAGGTCGAGGTGACAGCCGTGGAAACGACCCTCAGCAGCAAGAATCAAGTGACGATTCCGAAATCTGTGCGGGAGTATCTGAACCTGAAGGCGGGGGACCGGTTCAAGTTCTTTCTGCAGCCGGATGGGGCGGTGGTGATTCTGCCGCAGATTCCTGTGTCTCGGCTGAAGGGCAGCGTGCCGAAGCTGGATCGGCCTGTTTCTCTAGAGGAGATGGATGCGGCGATTGCGGCGGGGGCGGTGGAGCGCTTCAAAGTTGGGTCGGGGCGGTGATCGGGCTCGACACGAATGTGGTGCTGCGTTATCTGTTGCAGGATGACCCGAGGCAGGTTTGGCAGGCGAATGAAATTTTCGAGAGGCGACTGAGCGAGCGGGAGCCGGGCTTCTTGAGCTTGGTTTGTGTGCTGGAGATTGTGTGGGTGCTGCGCAGTCTGCTGCGGCAGCGCGCCGTCGAGATTGCGGCGCATCTTGAGCACCTTTTGGCGGCGGATTCGCTGGTTGTTCAGAACGAACAGCAGGTTTTTGAGGCGGCGTTTGCGCTGAAGCGGGGGACGGGCGAGTTTGAGGATGCGCTGATTGTGGCGCTGAATGCGTGGGCGGGGTGTGAGAAGACGTTGACGTTCGATCGAAGAGCGGGGCGGTTGACGGGGTTCGAGGTGGTTTAGCGCGTTGTACGGCTAAGCGACACAAGACGGTTTACTTTTCGGTCTGCAACAACGTCTGAACCTTAAAGAACTATACGAGCTTGGTGCGCCAGCAAGGATCAATGCTGGTACGCGCGCCTTTCGATTCAGCCCAGGAGTGAAGTATGGCGGCTTCACCACAACCCGAGCCGGAGCTGCCTCGATTCACTCCAGGTCTTGAGCCGTCCCTGGTGCGCGAGCAACTCAATCGCCTTCTGGCTCACACTCTCTTTTCAAATAGCAAGCGCTACCCCGTTCTGCTCGCCTACATTGTTGAGCAAACACTTCTGGGGAACGCTTCGTATCTCAAAGAACGAACCATCGGGGTTGAGGCCTTTGGGCGCGCGCCGGATTACAACGTCAATATCGATCCGGTGGTTCGTACGACCGCGGCCGAAGTGCGTAAGCGGCTGGTTCAGTATTATTACGATTCCACGCACGTCGGTCAGCTAGTGATCGAGCTGGAAGCGGGTTCGTATGTGCCTGCGTTTCGCGAACCGGATCTTCCTCGGATCGACGCAACGGACTGGGAAGGGAATGGAGCAGTTGATATTTCTACCGCCCACGAACTGGAATCGATTCCAGATGAGTTCCGCGCTCGATCGGCTGAGGTTCCCTCCGCTGGCGCAGCGGATCCCCTCAGGTCGCGAACGGAGAGGGGACTCCGGTGGATTGGACTGGCCGCATTGCTGCTTTTAGTCCTCGGCGCGGGCATTGCAATTGGCCGCCATCGGACGGCTCCGCCTGTTTCAGATATGGAGAGGTTTTGGGAGCCGATTACCGGCAACCCGGGATCGGTCACCTACTGCATCGGCGAGCCAGGTAGTACTGCGGACCTAAGAAAGGAGCCGGCGGTCCCGGAAAACGATAAGTCGACTCCGGGGCGACTGAGCGTCTCCGATGTGATCACACTGTCTCGCTCGATTGTCCCGCTTGTCTCTCGTAACAGCGCTTTCCGCGTGCTTTCTTCAAAGGAAACCAGCTATGAGCAGCTGCGTGAAGGCCCGAATGTGTTGATTGGGGCTTTTTCAAACGAGTGGACCTTGCGCGTCACAGAGAAGTTGCGCTTTGGATTTGATATGAAGGACGGGATGCCAGCGGTGGTGGACCGAAAGAGTTCCAACTCGGCGTTGTGGCACATACAGCTTGATGATTCTGGCCGGAACGTGGTTCGCGACTACGCAATTGTGGCACGGCTCAAGGACAACATAACGGGGCAGCCAGTGATCGTAATCGGCGGAATTCTGGGCCCGGGTACTGAAGCCGCTGGTGAGGTTCTCTACAACCGAGTTTACCTGGAATCATTGCTTCAGAAAGCTCCCGGAAACTGGGACAGGAAGAATTTGGAGGCTGTGATTGAGACCGACGTTGTTGACAACCATCCGGGGCCACCGACAATTCTGGCAGTTGAAACGTGGTAAGCACTTTCGGCGGCTGGCGCTTCCTTCACGGATCGGCCATCATTAGCCCTGTATCAAGCGTCGTCTTTTCGTATGATACATACGCCATGATATTGGCACGAACCGGTTTCTTCTTCTTTTGATTCAGCGGCTTGCGCTTCTCTACATTCCCTTTTAACTCGATGGAGCTTTTTTCGACGCGAAAGAAGCGTTTGAATCGAGAAGTCCGGAAAGGTTCCTGAAAGTCGTATTGGAGCAGGGGCGCTGATTCGTCCGGGCAGAGGAGGTTCCGATGAAGCGTTTCTTCGCGGTTGGATTCATGATGGTTCTCTTTTCGCTTTCGTTGCAAGCTGCAGAGAGTTCATACAAGGTCGATCTGGCAGCGCCGACCCGGGTTGGCACTACAACCGTCCCTGCGGGTAATTGCAAAATCTCCTGGGTTGTAAGCGGCGCTGAGGCGCAAGTCACGTTCCATTGCAGTGACCAAAAGCCAATCACTCTTCCCGCTCAAGTTGTGGAGGGGAAGAGCGACTCACACGAATTGGAGATTGATACTGTGAAGGGCGTGCAAGTCCTTCACTCAGTCGTCCTCTTGAATATGAAACTTGTGCTGCATCCGAGTGAGGGAGCGGGTAACTGACAATAGCCGGAAGGTGGACGACTTTGGTACCTCGACTGTGGGACACAGCCGGCCGCCGCAGTCTCTAAAAATCATGCGACGATTTTCCCCCTCGTCTTTGGACAGGGGGATTTTCTTGGGACGGATCAGCCCCGACCGCTGACTCGGCTACCAGCCGAGGATGTAGGCGAAGACGAGGGGGGCGACGATGGAGGCGTCGGACTCGATGATGAACTTGGGGGTGTTTTCGCCGAGCTTGCCCCAGGTGATTTTCTCGTTGGGGACGGCGCCGGAGTAGGAGCCGTAGCTGGTGGTCGAGTCGGAGATTTGGCAGAAGTAGGCCCAGAGGGGGACGTGTTCACGCTGGAGGTCCTGGTGGAGCATGGGGACGACGCAGATGGGGAAGTCGCCGGCGATTCCGCCGCCGATCTGGAAGAAGCCGAGAGGCGTTTGGGCGGTGAGGGTGGTGTACCACTCGGCGAGTTCCATCATGTACTCGATGCCGGTGCGGACGGTGTGGACTTTCTTGACGTCCCCGGAGATGCAGTGGCCTGCATACATGTTGCCGAGTGTGGCGTCTTCCCAGCCGGGGACGAAGATGGGCAGATTCTTCTTGGCGGCGGCGAGGAGCCAGGAGTCCTTCGGGTCGATCTGGTAGGACTTTTCCAGAGAGCCTGAGAGCAGAATCTTGTACATGAACTCGTGGGGGAAGTAGCGCTCGTTGGCCTGATCGGCCTTGACCCACTCCTGCAGGACCTCGTTCTCGATGCGTCGCATGGCCTCCATCTCGGGAATGCAGGTGTCAGTGACGCGGTTCATGTGGCGAGAGAGCAGTGACGCTTCGTCGGTGGGGGTGAGATCGCGGTAGTGGGGGACGCGCTCGTAGAAGTCGTGGGCGACGAGGTTGAAAACGTCTTCTTCGAGGTTGGCCCCGGTGCAGCAGATGCCGTGGATCTTGTCCTGGCGGATCATCTCGGCGAGCGATAGGCCGAGCTCGGCGGTGCTCATTGCGCCGGCGAGGGTGACGAACATCTTGCCGCCGTTGGCGAGGTGCTGGACATAGGCCTCGGCCGCGTCGATGAGGGCGGCCGCGTTGAAATGGCGGTAGTGGTGCTTGATGAAAGTGGTTATTGCAGACATGTGATTGAGGAAAACTCCAACACTTAAATTAACACGGGGGAAAGGCAGGGAGAAGGGAACGGGGAACAGGGAACGGACAAGCGGTGAAGGTGCGAGCAAGTGAAAAGCGAAGCAGGAAAAACATGGAAGTGAAGGAGTGACCGGGTGAATCTCTGATGAGGAATCTGGAGGGATGAACATTGGAATTCTGGTGCCTTAGGTGTGAGGAGGATCACGCGATTACGTGAGAAGGCGGGGGAACGAAAGGAGATGCGTGGCGTGGAAGATAGGAGCCTTATCACGAATATGTGGGCTTGGGTACATCGGACTGTGACTCGCATCACTGGCTGGGAAGTCCGAAACGAGTATCACTTTCTGGAGCCGGAGATGTGTTCAGCCGGCAGCAGGAGCCAGAAAGATGAAGCAGGGAATGAAGATGGCGGCCGTGACGCTGTTGGCCGTGAGTATGGCGATGCCGGCGTTCGCAGCAGGAACGGGTGAGGCAGATTACAAGGGCAAGTGTGCAAGCTGTCATGGGGCCGATGGGCTAGCGGCGACACCGATGGGCAAGATGTTCAAGATTGCCTCGTTCAAGGATCCGGCACAAATGAAGCTGACCGATGCGGAGATGATTGCGTCGACGACCAAGGGCAAGGGGAAGATGCCGGCCTACGACGGAAAGCTGACCGAAGCGCAGATCAAGGACGTGATCGGGTACATTCGCACGCTGCAAAAGTAGCAAGAACAGGCCAGGCCTGAATGCCGGGCGTGACCGAGGAGATCGGGGCGTTAAGTCCCGATCTTCATTCCCCTAAGACGCGCGCAGGCACCGGGATAGATTGCCGGAGCCAATGATGAAGAGATTCTCGCTGATTTTCGCGATGATTGCCACATGTGTGTTTGCCGCCGGTTTGCTGTTTGCGGGGGCTGCCCAGAGCGGGGCGCAGACGAGCGCGGAGTGCCTGACATGCCACGGAGACGCGAGCATGCAGGACCCTTCGGGGCACTCGATTGCCGTGGATGGGGACAAGTTTCACGGAAGCATTCATGGGCCCCTGGAGTGCACCAACTGTCACGCGGATATCAAGGGGTATCCGCATCCTGACAAGATTGCGCCGGTGCAATGCGACAACTGCCATGCCGACGAGGCCAAGGGTCTAGTGGGCAGCGTGCATGCGGATGGGAAAGAGCATCCGTGCACGAGTTGCCATGGCAACGCGCATGAGATTCAGCCCAAGACCGATCCGCGCTCGGCGGTGTATCCGTTGAATGTGCCGAAGACCTGTGGAAACTGCCACGGGACTGAGGGGATGGCCAAGAAGCATGGGCTGGC
>Ga0182015_10002803_pt1 | contig 20405 bp, 18 predicted proteins | sample 712P3MmetaG_FD_120478 | JGI IMG/M metagenome (GOLD analysis project Ga0182015, IMG submission 120478) | Permafrost microbial communities from Stordalen Mire, Sweden - 712P3M metaG | ecosystem: Environmental > Terrestrial > Soil > Wetlands > Permafrost | place: Sweden: Stordalen | collected...
CATTATCCGCTTGACGCCCGAAGGAGGCAGGCATTCAACTGAACGCCGTTCGATAGAATGCCCCATGCCGGGGCGTTAAAACTCACTCCCCATGGATAACACCAACAAGATAATCTACATCGAGTTCCACGCCGCCGACATTGAGAAGACGAGGACTTTCTTCGAGAAGGTGTTCGGCTGGAAGTTCACGGATTACGGCCCCGACTACACGTCATTCGTCGACGGGCAGATCGCCGGGGGCTTCGCCCGCTCCGACAAGCGCTCGTCCCAGTCCGCGGGCGGCGCCCTGGTTGTCATAGAGCACCCGCGTCTGGAGGAGACCCTCCGCCGCGTGGTCGATCACGGGGGCAAGGTCACCCGGGACATCTTCTCATACCCCGGCGGACGCCGGTTCCATTTCACGGAGCCGAGCGGCAACGAACTGTCGGTGTGCTCCGTGACCTAGGCCATGATGACCGAGCGCCAGGAGCAGATCCTCGATTTCATCCGCCTCTTCCAGCGGGAGAAGGGCGTTCCGCCCTCCTCGCGGGAGATCCAGCGCAAGTTCCGCCTGGCGAGCCAGTCGACCGTGATCGGCCACCTGCGCGCCCTGGCGAACAAGGGGCAGATCGAGCAGCTGGCCGGCCGCACCTGGGGCCTCAGGGCGTCCGCGGTGCAGGCGCAGCTCTTCGAGATCTCGGTCTTCGGGGCGATCCCGGCGGGGCTTCCCGCGATGCAGGAGCAGACCCCGGACGAGAGGATCGCCATCAACCCCTCCCTCTTCGGGGTGCGCCGGGCTGGGCCGCACCAGGTGTGGGCGCTCCACGTCAGCGGCGACTCGATGGTCGACGCCCACATCCTGGACGGCGACCTTGTGGTCCTCGAGCGGCGCGAGCCGCGCGAGGGGGACATCATCGCCGCGCTCGTGGACGATACGACGACGACGCTGAAGCGGCTCGTGCACCTGCGCGGCCGGCCGGTGCTTCGCGCGGCGAACAAGCGCTACCGCGACATCCTGCCCGAGCGGCTGGAGTCGCAGGGCGTCGTCGTCGGGCTGATCCGCAGGGGCATCGCCACCGCCGGATAAAGAATGATGAGAGCTGGTGCCGGCCCCCTCCCAAACCGTCTCCGCCCTGCGGTCGCTTCTTGCCGCGCGCTTCCCCGAAAGGCCCCGGAGGCCGGGCGGCGGCGTGCAGGCGTCGGTCCGCTCGGTCGATGACGCCCTCGGGGGCGCCCTGCCGGCGGGGCGCCTGACCGAACTCGTCTCGGACGCCCCGAGCGCCGGCGGCCAGACGGTGGTCTCGAGGATCCTCGGTGCGACGCAGGCGGCCCGCCAGCGGGTCGCGCTCGTCGACGGCTCGGACGGCTTCGCGCCGGAAGCCGTGCCCGACGACAGTCTGCGCCACCTCGTGTGGGTGCGCTGCCAGGGACCCGGGCAGGCCTTGGCGGTCGCGGACATCCTCGTTCGCGACGGGAACTATGCCGTGGTCGTCCTCGACCTGCGCGGATGCGCGGAGCGCGCGCTCCGAAGGACGCCCGCCTCAGTCTGGTACCGCCTGCAGCGCGCGGCGGAGGGGGGCTCCGTCGCGGTCCTCGTGCAGACGACGTCACCCCTGGTGCCGGCCGTCCCCTGGCGGCTCATCCTCGGCACGTCCCTTGCGCTTTCCGATGCCGGGGTCCTGCGGGACGCTGTGGCCGACAAGCTCGTTGTCCGGGTGGAGCGAAGTCCCGCCCAGGCCACGCAGGAACTCGCCGGATGAACTACGCCGTCCTGACGGTCCCCGGCTTCGCGCTCCACGCCCTTCGAAGGAGCGACCCCTCCCTCTGCGGCTGCGCCGTCGCGCTCGTTGCGGGCGAGGGGCGCAGGTCAAGGGTCACGGACGCCTCGCCGGAGGCGCGGGGCGTCGCGCCTGGGCTCGCGGCCACGCTCGCCATGTCCCGGTGCCCCGGGATCGTCCTCAGGCCGCGCGATCCCGCCGCCGAGGTGGAGGCGCACCGGCTCCTGATAGCCGCGGCGTTCACGCTCGCGCCGCGCGTGGAATCGACGCGGTCCGGATGCTGCACCGTCGACCTGCAGGGCTGCGAGGCGCCGCGGACGGAGGCGCTCATGCGGCTTCGCGCCGCCGAGCTGGCCCAGGCGGGACTCCCGCTCCGGATTGGCGCCGGGGCCACCCCGCTTCTCGCCTCCTACGCCGCGCAGTGCGCGGAGCCGGTCCTCATTGTCACGGACACGAGGGGCTTCCTGGCGCCGCTTCCCCTGGCGTTCGCGGAGCCGACGCCCGCGCAGGAGGAGATCCTGCGCGGCTGGGGGATCTCGACGCTGGGCGGCCTGACGGCGCTCCCGAAGGCCGAGGTCGGCAGGCGCCTCGGCGCGCCCGGCGCCCTCCTCTGGGAGCGGGCGGCGGGCGAGGCGACCCGCGTCCTGCGCCATGTCGAGCCCGCGCGCAGCTTCGCCGCGGAGTGGACCTACGAGCCGCCCGTCGAGTCGACGGAGCCTTTGTTCTTCAAGCTGCGCAGGTTCGCCGAGCGGGTCGCGCTCGAGCTCCGCGGCGCGGGCTTCGTGGCCGAGAAGCTCTCCCTCACGCTGCTCCTTGAGGATGAGTCCGACCACCGCCGCGAGTTCCGGCTGCCGGAGCCCGGCGCCGACGTGGAGGGATGGATGCGGGTCCTTAACGCGCACCTGGGAACGGTGCGGACGGAGTCCCGGGTCGCCGGCGTGCGGCTGGTCGCCGCCCCGGCGCGGCCGCCGCAGAAGCAGGACGGCCTCTTCGACACGGGCCTTCGCGACCCCGCGTCCTTCTGGGAAAACCTGGCGCGGATCGCCGCGATCGTCGGGGACGACCGCGTCGGGACGCCTGTGCGCTCTGACACCCACCGCCCGGACGCCTTCACCCTGGAAAAGCCCGCCGAGTCCGTCGGGCCGCGCGCGGCGCCGCTGCATCCCGAGTGCGGCCCCGCGCTGCGCCGGTTCCGGCCGCCCTGGCCCGTCCGCGTTGTCTGCGAGGGCGACGCGCCCGCCCGGCTCGAGGGGGGCCGGCTCGAGGGCCGGGTGCGCGCGCTCCTCGGCCCCTGGCTTGCCGCGGGCGACTGGTGGAAGCCGGGCGCATGGGCCGTCGAGACCTGGCGGGTCGAGCTCGAGGCGGGCGGCGTCTACCAGCTTGCGCGGACGGCGGACGGCTGGTCGGTCGAGGGGATGCTGGACTAGGGCGGCCCCCATGGCGTACGTCGAACTCCACGCGCGGAGCGCGTTCTCGTTCCTGCGGGGCGGCTCGCTCCCGGAATCCTTGGTCGCCGAGGCCGCGCGGCTCGGGATGCCGGCCCTCGCGCTCTGCGACCGCGACGGCGTGTACGGGGCCGTCCGGCTCCACATGTCGGGGAAGGAGGCCGGCGTGAGGGCGCTCGTCGGCTCCGAGCTCACGATGGAGGACGGCGCCGTGGTCCCGGTCCTCGTGGCGACCCGGGCCGGGTACCGCGGCCTCTGCAGCCTCCTGACCACGGTGCACCTGAGGGCCGGGAAGGGGGAGGGGCGGGTCGCCTGGGCCGAACTCGCCCGGGCCTGCGAGGGCCTGCTCGCCCTGACCGGCGACGAGGAGGGACCCGTGCGGCGCGCGTGGCTCGAGCACGGGCCGGCGGCCGCGGCCGAGGCGGCCGCCAGGATGGAGGCGATCTTCGGGCCGGACAGGCTCTACGTGGAGATCCAGCGCCACCGCGTCCCGGGCGAGGAGCGCTGGAACACCTTCCTGGTCGACTGGGCCCGGGCCCGGCGCCTGCCGCTCCTCGCGACGAACGGCGTCCTCCACGCGGTCCCGGAGGCCTCGTGCGTCGTCGACGTGTTCACGTGCCTGCGCCACCACACGACGCTGGACGCCGCGGGGCGCAGGCTCGCCTTCAACCGCGAGCGCCACCTGAAGACCCACGCGGAGATGGCGGCGCTGTTCGCGGACCTCCCCGACGCGGTCGAGAACGCCGCGCGGCTCGCCGGGCGGCTCGAGTTCACGCTCGCGAACCTGGGCTACAGGTTCCCCGACCACCCGGTGCCCGCCGGCGAGTCGCAGGACTCCTTCCTGAGGAAGATGACGTACTTCGGGGCCCAGCAGCGCTACGGCAGCGTGGTGGGCGACGTGCGGCGCCAGCTCGAGCGCGAGCTGGCCCTCATCGCGAAGCTCGGCTTCAGCGGGTACTTCCTGATCGTCTGGGACCTCTGCGCCTTCGCGCGCGAGCGCGGCTCGCTGGTCCAGGGCAGGGGGAGTGCCGCCAACAGCGCGGTATGCTACGCCCTGGGGATCACGGCCGTCGACCCGATCGAGAGCAAGCTGCTCTTCGAGCGGTTCCTCTCGGAGGGGCGGACGGACTGGCCGGACATCGACCTCGACCTGCCGAGCGGCGAGCGCAGGGAGGAGCTCATCCAGGAGGTGTATAGGCGGTACGGCCGCAGGGGCGCCGCGATGACGGCCAACGTGATCACCTACAGGGGCCGGAGCACGATCCGCGAGGTGGGTAAGGCGTTCGGGTTCCCGGACGACGCCCTCGACCGCTTCTCGAGCCTCTACCACGGCGGCGACCTGCCGCAGACGCTCGAGCTCGGGGAGCAGCTGCGCATGGCGGGGGTCCCCGGCGCGCACCCGAGGCTGCGCGGCCTCATCGAGAGCTGCGGGCGCGTCCGCGGCCTGCCGCGGCACCTGGGCCAGCATTCCGGGGGGATGGTGCTCAGCTCGGGCGACCTGGACCAGTTTGTGCCGCTCGAGAACGCGCGGATGCCGGGGCGCTCGGTCCTGCAGTGGGACAAGAGCGACATCGAGGACATGGGCCTCCTCAAGGTGGACCTCCTGGGGCTCGGGATGATGGCCGCCCTCCAGGACGCCTGCGAGATCTGCGCCCGCCGCGGCCAGCCGGTCGACCTGGCGCGGCTCCCGAAGGACGACCCCGCCGTCTTCAGGATGATGCAGGAGGCCGACACGATCGGGGTCTTCCAGATCGAGAGCCGGGCGCAGATGTCGACGCTCCCGCGGATGAAGCCCGAGACCTTCTACGACCTGGCGGTCGAGGTGGCGATCATCCGGCCCGGGCCGATCCAGGGGGACGCCGTGAACCCCTACCTGAAGCGGCGCACCGGCGAGGAGCCCGTGACCTACCCGGACGAGCGCGCGCGACCGATCCTCGAGCGGACCCTCGGAGTCGTCCTCTTCCAGGAGCAGATCCTCAGGCTCGCGATGGAGCTCGGGGGGTTCACGGCCGCCGAGGCGGACGAGCTGCGCCGGGCGATCGGCTTCACCCGCTCCCAGGAGCGGCTCGACCGGATGAAGGCCAGGCTCGAGGTCGCCTTCAGGAAGAACGGGGTGAGCGAGCCGGCCGTCGCGTACCTGATCAAGTCGCTCGCCTCGTTCGCCCTCTACGGGTTCCCCGAGTCGCACGCGATCAGCTTCGCCCTGATCGCGTACTCGAGCTCGTGGCTCAAGGTGCACAGGCCGGCCGCGTTCTACGCGTCGCTCCTGAACTGCCAGCCGATGGGGTTCTACTCCCCGGCGACGCTCGTCCAGGACGGCCGGCGCCACGGCATCACGTTCCTGCCGGTGTGCGTCCTGGCCTCCGATGCGAAATGCCGGGTGGATTCGGACACCACCGTGCGCCTCGGGATCGGGAGCGTGCGCGGCGTGCGCGCCGCGTCGCTTGAGTCGATGATAGCCGCCCGCGCGGAGCGGGCGTTCGCCTCCCTCGCCGACTTCCTCAGGCGGACGACGTTCAGCGCGGCGGAGCGCCGGGTCCTGGCCGGCGCTGGCGCGCTGAACGCCCTCGCCGACCACCGGAGGGCGGCCCTCTGGCGGGTCGAGGCGTTCCACGGCGGCGACGACCTGTTCCGGCACGCGCCGGACGACGGCGAGGAGGCGCTCTCGCCCCTCGAGCGGATGACGCTCCTTGAGCGCCTGAGGGCCGACTACGTGCACCTCTCGCTGACGACGGGGGCGCACCCGATGAGGATCGCCCGCCCGATGCTGGAGGGGGTCCGGCCCGCGGCCGAGCTGAAGGACGCGCGGGCGGGGGAGCGCGTCAAGATCTGCGGCTCGGTCATCACCCGCCAGCGGCCGGGGACGGCGAAGGGGTTCTGCTTCATCACGCTGGAGGACGAGACCGGCCTCGCGAACGCGATCGTGCGGCCGCGGCTCTTCGAGGAGGCGCGCCTCGTCATCAACCTCGAGCCCGCGCTCGTCATCACGGGGCGCCTGCAGAACGAGAAGGGCGTGATCCACGTCATGGCCGAGGAGATCGCCGGGATGCCCGAACTCGGGCTGCCCGCTAACGCGTCGCACGACTACCACTGACCTGGGGCAGGCCGGACCGGGATTGCACTTGCGGGCCGGCGCGGGCAATACCTGGCCCCTGGAACTGCATCTTCGGGAGGGCCCGGGACGTAGTGAAACGACATGACACGCCGACTCCTCCTCGCCGCACTCGCCATCCTCGGGGCCTCCCGCGCGCGGGCGGCCGACGCCATCGCCTGGCAGCCCTGGTCGGACGCGGCGTTCGCGACCGCGAAGCGGGAGCACAAGTTTGTGATCATGGACCTCGAGGCCGTGTGGTGCCACTGGTGCCACGTCATGGACGAGACGACCTACAAGGACCCGAAGGTGATCGCCCTGATGGGCTCCCGCTACGTGTCCGTCCGAGTGGACCAGGACTCGCGACCCGACCTCGCGAACCGCTACGAGGACTACGGGTGGCCGGCGACGATCGTCTTTGCCGCGGACGGGAGCGAGATCGTGCGGCGCCGCGGGTACCTGAACCCGGCCGAGATGGCCTCGATGCTGCAGGCGATCATCGACGACCCCTCGCCGGGCCCCTCGGTCACGTCGCTTGCGGGGCCGGCGCCCGCATCGGGGGCCAAGCCGTCCGGCGCGGCGACGGCCGAGATGAGGGAGAGGCTCGTGGCCGGCTATGACCGCTCGGTCGGGGGCTGGAGCGTCGAGCACCGCTTCCTCGACGCCGACAACGTCGAGTACTGCCTGCGCGCCGCGTCCCGCGGCGACACCGACGCCGACGCGGTCGCCCGCGACATGCTGAGGCTGGAGCGCCAGCTCATCGACCCGGCCTGGGGAGGCGTCTACCAGTACTCCGCCAACGGCGACTGGGTGCACCCGCATTTCGAGAAGATCATGATGGTCCAGGCGGACAACCTGCGGATCTATTCCCTGGCCGCGGAGCTATGGCCGGCCTGGGGATACGGGGGCGCGGCGGCGCAGATCGCCCATTACCTCAAGGCCTTCCTCGAGAGCCCCGAGGGATCGTTCTACACGAGCCAGGACGCGGACCTCGTCCCGGGCGAGCACTCGGCCGAGTATTTCTCTCTGGAGGATGCGGAGCGCAGGGCCCGCGGCGTCCCGCGGGTCGACATGCACCGCTACGCCCGCGAGAACGGTTGGGCGATAGTAGCCCTGTGCGCCTATTCGGGCGCGGCGGGCGACCGCGACGCGCTGGGGGATGCGGTCCGCGCGGCGGATTGGGTGCTCGCGCAGCGCTCGCTCCCCGGCGGCGGGTTCCGCCACGACGCGGCCGACGCGGCCGGGCCGTTCCTCGGGGACACGCTGTCCATGGGGTCGGCCTTCCTTTCCCTGTACGAGGCGACGGGGGACGCGGCCTGGCTCACCCGCGCGCAGGCGGCGGCCGACTTCATCCGGGCGCATTTCGGCAGGGGGGACGAGCCTGGCTACGCCTCCTCGGACACGACGACGCAGTCCTTCCCGAAGCCGCTGCCGGAGTTTGACGAGTCGGTCGCCCTCGCCCGGTTCGCGAACCTCCTCGGGCACGCGTCGGGCCGGGCGTCCGACCACGCGCTTGCCGAGTCGGCCCTGCGCTGGGCCGAGTCCCCGGACAACCTGGACCACCGGGGGCTGTACACGGGCGGCCTTCTCCTCGCCTCGGAGGAGCTGAAGACGGAGCCACTCCACGTGACGGTCGTCGGCGCGAAGGACAGCCCGGTCTCCCAAGCCATGTTCGCCGAGGCGCAAAAGGCGGCTACGGCGTACAGGCTCATCGAATGGTGGGACAGGCGGGAGGGGCCGCCGCCCCGTGGCGAGTCGATCTTCCCCGATCTCGATCACCCCGCCTCGTACCTCTGTGCGAACGGCGCCTGTTCATCGCCGATCCCGGACTCCAAGGCGCTGGCGCGGCGGCTCACCAAGGTGATCGCCGCGGCCGGCGGCGAATAGGCCCGCACCCTCGCGGCCTCGCCGCAGGGCCCCGGGCGCGGCGGGACCGAGTCCGGCTGGGGATCGTGGAACGCGGCGCAGAGCGCCATGAGCGCGACGGCGATCGCCACGACGAGCGAGATCGCCGGCAATTCCATCGACCTGCTGGGGGCCGCGGGCCCTCTCATGACGCCGTCCCCTGCAGGCTGAACCGTCCCCGATAGCCGGTCGGCGTGATCCCGAACCTGCGCTCGAACGCGCGGCGGAACGAATCGGCGCTGGCGAAGCCGACCGTGTCGGCAACGCCCTCAACCGAGGCGCTGTCGGAGGAGAGGAGCCGGCGCGCCTCGTTCAGGCGCAGGACCTCGACGAAGCCGGCGGGCGTGTCGCCGAACACCTGCTTGAAGCGGCGGCTAAATTGCCTCGCGCAGACGCAGGCGCGGCGCGCGAGCGCCTCGACCGAGAGGTCCTCCCGCAGGTGGCCGGCCATCCACGCGGCGACTTCCGAGAGCCGGTCGGTGGAGCGGCTCTGGAACCTGAGCGGCTCGGAGAACTGCTCCTGGCCGCCGGGGCGCTTCATGTAGACGACCAAGATGCGCGCCACGGCCAGGGCGGCCCGCGCGCCCAGGTCCTCCTGCACGAGCGCGAGGCAGAGGTCTATCCCGGAGGTGACGCCCGCCGCCGTGTAGAAGGGACCGTCCTTCACGTAGATCGAGTCGGGCTCGACTTTCAGCCTCGGAAACCTGCGGGCGACGTCCGCCGCGAAGTGCCAGTGGGTCGTGACCCGCCTGCCGTCGAGAAGCCCCGTCGGCGCGAGCCCGTAGATGCCCGTGCAGACGGACACGACGCGTCGGATTCGCCCCGCCCGGGATTTCACCCAGGCGGCGACCCGGGCGTTCGTGGCGGGATCGCGCAGGCCGTGCCCTCCCGGGATGATCAGCGTGTCGAGGGCGGGCGCGTTCCTGAGAGACCTCGCCGGCTTGAACATGAGGCCCGAGTCGCTCCGGAAGGCCGTCCCGGTGACCCCGATCAGCACGATCTCGTAGGCGGGCCCCTCCGCGGGGTTCGAAGCAAGGCCGCATGCGGTCGCGAACACGTCCGCCGGCCCGACGATGTCGAGGGAGGTCACGTTTTCGAATCCGAGGATGCCTATTCGCCTGGGGCTCATGCTTGTCGTGTTGGGTTCAAGCCTACCCGTTTTTTCCCGGGTCCGATATGACATTATTCCGACAATTCCGGACATTCGGTCGGCAGCGGCCGCCGACACCGCTTGAAAAACCCCGCAGTCGGATCCATGGGTGGGGGAGAGCCCCTCTGGTTCAGCTGCCAGGACCCAAAAACCCCATGATGACTCCCCGCATCCTGATTGCCGCCTGCCTGTTCACGACCGCGGCGGCGCCTGCGCGCCCCGCTGACCAGCCCCTGCAGCGGCTCCCGCGCAGCACACCCGAGGAGCAGGGGGTGCCGGCGGCGGCCATCCTGGGCTTCGTCGAGGCGGCGGAACAGAAGGTGGACGCCCTTCACAGCATCATGATCGTCCGCCACGGCCACGTCATTGCGGAAGGCTGGTGGAATCCCTACAGCGCCGACAAGCGGCACGTGCTGTTTTCGCTCAGCAAGAGCTTCACCTCGACAGCCGTCGGCCTGGCGGTCGCGGAGGGCAAGCTGAGCCTCGACGACCCGGTCCTCAAGTTCTTCCCCGAGGAGGCGCCGGCGACTCCCAGCAAGAACCTCGGGTCCATGCGGGTGAGGGACCTCCTCAGGATGTCGAGCGGGCAGCGCGCCGATGACCTCAAGGACTTCCCGTTCACGGGCACCCCAAGCCTCGTGAAGACCTTCCTCGAGCTCCCGGTGCCGGATATCCCGGGCACCCACTTTGTCTACAACACGGCGGCAACCTACATGCTCTCGGCCATCGTCCAGAAGGTAACAGGGCAGACCGTCCTCGACTACCTGCAGCCCCGGCTCTTTGTGCCTCTCGGCATCGCCGGCCCGACGTGGGACGCCAGCGCGCAGGGGATCTCGCTCGGGGGATTCGGGTTGAGCGTGCGGACGGAGGACATCGCCTGCTTCGGCCAGCTCTACCTGCAGAAGGGGATGTGGCAGGGGCGCCAGCTGATCCCGGCGGACTGGGTGGAAGCGGCCACCTCTGTCCAGACTGCGAACGGCAGCGATCCGACGAGCGACTGGAACCAGGGCTACGGCTACCAGTTCTGGCGCACCCGCCACGGCTTCTACCGGGGCGACGGCGCGTTCGGCCAGTTTTGCGTCGTCATGCAGCCGCTCGACACGGTGGTCGCGATCACGAGTGGGACCGGCGACATGCCCATGGTCCTGACTCTCCTCTGGGACAAGATCCTCCCGGCGCTGGGAGCCGCCCCGCTCCCGGCGGATCCCGAATCCGACCGGCGCCTTTCCGAGAAGCTGGCGGGCCTGAGCCTGCCGGTCCAGGCGGGAGAGGCGATTTCGCCCATCGCGGCCAAGGTCGCGGGCAGGCGCTACGCGTTCCCGGAGAACCCCCAGCATATCGAGGCCGTTTCGCTCCTTGCTGGCGGCGGCGCGGCCGGGACATCGGTCATGCTCAGGATTTCCGGCGCCGACCAGCGCCTCGAATGCGGGCAGGGCTCATGGACTGCGGGATCGATCTCCCTGGCCTCCGGGGCGGCCGTCCCGGTCGCCGCGAGCGGCGCCTGGACGAGCGAGGACACCTACAGCTTCATGCTCTGCCGCACCCTGACTCCGTTCTCCACGGCCTACGACCTGCGCTTCGCCGGGGACACGGTGATCCTCGAAGCCCTGGACAACGTGGGCTCGGCTGCGCCGGCCCGCATCCGGCTGACCGGGACAGCGCAGCCCTAGCGGGGTCCCGTGGGCCTACAGTCTCATCTGGACGCCGACGTAGGTTAGGAGCGTGGCGCGGGCCCCGAGCGAGTCATGGAGATCCCGCCCGACCGCGAGCAGCAGGGTCGCGTGCCTCGAGAAGTCATAGCGCGTCCCGAGGTTCAGGGTCGCCTCCGTGCGCTGGAGCTCCTCCGAGGCGTTCCAGTGCACCTCCCCGTCGACCTCCCATCCCTTGGAGATCTCGCGCCCGATGCAGACTCCGCCTGTCCATCCCCGGTTGGCCGTCGCGGCGCTGAAGGTGCGCCCGATATCCGCGTTGACGGAAAGGATCCCGAAGTCCCTACGCACCTCGAGGGGCAGAAGAATCGTCGTGTAGGGATCGGCCGTTCCCCTTCGGTCCGAGTCGGACCCCGGATCGAGGAAGAACACCCTGGGGTACGTGGAGAGCTGCAGGCCCGTGTCCCCTGCGTCGTAGTAGCGCCACTTGACGGCAACCTGCGAGTCGCTGAAGCCGCTCTCATTCGGCTGCCCAGCGGCATGCAGCACGTTCCACGAGGCCTGGTAGTTGAGCTGGATCCGGTCGCCGACGCCGTAGTTGGCATCCAGGAGCGGAAGGCCGAGGAGCGTCGAGCCGGGAGTCTGCTGGTCGGTCCACGCGAGATTGATTTCCCAGTGGCCGTTGCCTGGCGTACCGGGATCATCCGTGATCATCGGCGGGCCCCCCTGGGCCCGCATCCCGGCAACCGCCGCGGTGAGGGCGGCAAGAACCATGAGGAGGGATCGGGCCCGGGAAAGCATGGGGAGGATGACGAACCGTAATCCCGGTTCGGTAAACACCGGATTCGCGCAAGGCCGGTCAGCGTCCGGTGAAGACGGCGGCGGCGTCGCGCGGGGCGCCCGGCAGCCCGTAGATGCCGAGGCAGGTGATGACGGCGCACGAGCCCCGGCCGGCGACCAGGGGGAATTTCCCGATCCTCCCGTCGCCCGTTCGCCTCCTCGAGCCGGCGAACCCGAGGAGGGGAACCATCGCCTCGCGGGCCGGCGGCGGTTGATAGGCAGAATTTATGATTGTGATATACAGAAATATGGTATTTGAGTCGTCAAAGACAAAATACGTTTGTTTTCAAAATACTTCTTCGCTTCCCTCTCCCCATGCCGACGAGCACCGTCGAGAACTACCTGAAGGCGATACTCGTCCGCTCCTCGGACAAGGACGCCGTGGTGTCGACCGGCGCGCTGGCCGAGGCGCTCGGGGTGACGCCGGGGACGATCACGACCATGGTGAAGTCGATGGCCTCCCGGGGACTCCTCGATCACCAACCCCGCGAGGGGGTGAGGCTGACGCCGGAGGGAAGGGCCCTCGCGCTCGCCGTCGTCCGCAAGCACCGGCTGGTCGAGACCTTTCTGGTCCAGGTCCTCGGGATGGACTGGAAGGAGGTCCACGAGGAGGCCGAGGCGCTTGAGCATGCCATCTCGGACCGGGTCCTCCTGCGGATCGATGCCAAGCTCGGGCATCCCGCTGCGGACCCCCACGGCGACCCGATCCCGAGCCGCAAGTCGCCCGGGCTCGACAGGGGAAAGGGAGTCACCCTCGCGAGCTGCGAGGCCCAGAGGCCGCTGCGCGTCGAGCGGATCGTGGACCAGAGCCCTCAGTTTCTGGAGTTCATCCAGCGGACCGGGCTCAAGCCCGGCGCCCGCGTCCGGGTCCGGGAGCGGGACCCCGCGAGCGGGATTGTCCGGTGCGAGCTCAAGGAGGGCGAGGCCGTGCTCGGCCTTCCCGAGGCCGCGAAGATTGAGGTCAGTCCGGCCTAAGGAGGTCCCCTGCGTCGCGGACCCTACTTGACCGCGAACGGGAAGAAGTCGCGGTAGAGGACGATCTTGAAGTCGCCCGTGTCCTTGACGTAGAACCGGACCTCATAGTCGCCGGGCTTAAGGAAGATCCCCAGGTTCGCGGCGTAATGGCCGTTCGCGTCCGTCCTTATGATCAGGAAGTCGTAGTACTTCTCCTTCTCGCTGTCCGGGACGCCCGAGGGAAGCAGGCCGTTGCCGGGCTTCTCGGGGTTCCCATTCAGGGTCAGGATGTACTCGTGGTCGGGCAGCAGGCCATCGAGCGTGATGCGGCAGGCGAACCCCCCCGGGAATGAGGGGTGGAATTCCAGCTCGCCATGGGTCGTGGGGCCGACGGTCTTTCCCCAGGCTGGCGGGCTGACGAGCGCCATCGACTTCTCAAGGGGCGCCTTCCCCTCGACGTCGGCCCTGTAGCCGTCGAAGAACGCCGCCCTGTCCGGCTCGGCCGGGCGCCCCGGGACTCCGGCGGCATCAAGGAGGTAAAAGTCCTTCTCGCCGAAGACGACGATCTGGGTCGCGCGGAGGCTTCCGGCAAGGAAGAGGAGTGGGACAAGGAGGATTCGCTTCACGGTGCGTCGGGTGGCCCCCACCTATGCAACGCCGCGCGCCCTTAGTCGAATTCAAAGCCGGGACACTGCCGGAAGGCCGTCAATCCCCGTGGGGAAGCGTGAGGCGGAACGTCGTCCCGTCCGTGCCGGTCGACAGGAGCACCAGCTCGGCTCCAATCTGGCGGGCCATGAGCTGGCTGATCGCCAGCCCGAGCCCGGAGCCTCCCGGCCGGCCGCTCCTGCCGGGCTTGAACAGGTGCTTCTGCACGGACTCGGGGATTCCCGAGCCCTCGTCCCGCACCGTCAGGACGGTCGCCCAGCCGGTGTCGACCAGTGACACGTCGACCTTTTTCCCCCGCTCGGTGGCGGCAATTGCATTCTGGAGGAGGTTGCTCGCGATGAGGCAGAGGAGGCTGCCGCGGTGGCTGTCCGTCACCGCGTCAAAGCCGCCGCCCACCTCCAGCACGACGCCCTTCTCCTGCGCCGCCGCCCTGTTGGCCTCGCGGATCGTTGCCGCCAGCTCATGCCCCGCGAGCTCGTAGCTCGCGTTCGCGCTTGCGTCGCTCAGGAGGGCGATCGTCTCGCGGATCATGGTCTGCAGCCGCTCCGTGTAGCCGGCCGCCGACTCCCACGCGCCTCCCGAGGAGTCCGGTTCATGGCTCGCCACGACGGCGCGGAGCCCCTCGACGGACCCTTGGAGCCCGTGGATGAGGTGGGAGGTGATCTGGCCCACGGCCGACGCCTTGGCCGCGAGCGTCAGGTCGAAATTCGCGCGGGTGAGCCGCTCGTTGCGCTCCGCGATGATCCGCTGGGCGCGCCGCACGCTGAAGGTCGCGGCGGTCATGACCGCCGCGATCAGGATGGCGCCGACGAGGAGCGTGACGGTCGTCTGCCGGTCGATCCTGCCGTCGATGACCGCGAGCTCGCTCGAGAGAGGCCGGGCATCGATGTAGTAGCGCACGAAGCCGCGGACGGTGCCCGCAACCGCGCCTGGAAGCGGCAGCAGCACCTCGAGCACGGGAGCCTGGCGCTGCTGGGGCGAGACGCCGGCAAAGTACTGGTCGAGCGGGAATGAGGGATGATACCGGCTGATCGGCGCCCCGGCCTCGAGCTTCAGGAAATCATCCGTCGGCAGCTCCACGAACAGCTGGGTCGTCGGCACGGACTCGATCGTGTTGCCGTCGTGGTCGAAGACGGCGACGGCGAGCATGCCCCTCTGCCGCGCGCTCTTCAGGAGGGCGGTGAGCGGGCTCGTGGCATTGGACGGGTCGCCCGTGTCGTTCTCGGCAAGCTGCTCGAGCGCCATGGGATACAGGACGGCCGCGTCGCGCTCGATGATCTTCAGGTGGATCTGCTCCCGGAGGTCCGCGCGCAGCCACGTCACCAGCGCCGCGAATATGATGACGAGCAGTATGCCCGTGCACAGGGCCGCGACCGTGTAGCGTAGCGTGGTCCTGGGCATCGTCTGCGCTTTGCGGGCTCCGGGGGTCAATGTATGGTCTCCCCGTCCGGCAGCGGGAGCGCCAGCGCCTCGATGCCCCCGTCGAAGAGCAGCTGGCGCTGCCCGGCCGAGAGCCCCGGCATGAGGACGGCGGTCTGGTAGTCGCGGTACCGGTCCCAGATCTCCTGCTGCTGGCGCGCCCGCTCGAAGTCCCTCAGCAGGTCGTTTATGGATTTCCTGTCGGTCGGCCCGTTGTTTGTCCGCGCATAGGCGGCAAGCTCCTCGCGGATCCCGTTCTCCTCCTTGTTCAGCTCCTCGATCAGCTGGTTCTGCAGGCGGTCGAACTCCTCCACGGAGACCCTGAGCTCCGTGGACTGGATCTCCGTCTTGCTCGCACCGTCGTGCATCCAGGCGAGCGCCCCCTCGGTTGGGTCGGGTGCCGGCCCCTTCGGGCCGCGCCCGTCATTCGGGATGGGGGTCGGCGCCGTCAGCATGGAGCGAAGCTTCCTCAGGAGCTCGACCTTGTGGGCGCGGTACGCGGTGATGCGGTCGACGAGCGCCTGCGGGAGCGCCGCGGATGAGGGCGGCCCGGTTGGATTCGGAAGCGCGGCCAGGCCGCGGCGGATCACCTCGGCCATGTTGTCCAGCTCGGCGATCCGGGGGGCCTCCTCGGCGGCGAGCTTCTCCATGGCGTCCTCGCGCGAGTCGATGGTGCGGTCCTCGCTCAAGCGCAGGGCCTCGCGCAACTCCCCCATCAGCGCGCGCTTCACGGCCTGGTAGTCGCTGACCTCCCTGCCGAGGGGCTCCGGCAGGTCGACGGGGATGCGGATCCGCGAGGTTTCGGGCGAGAAATAGAGGACGCTGGTTCCCGGCGCCGCGTCGGGGCGCTCGCCCTTGGCCCTCACATCCAGCTCAATTGCCGCCTCAAGGAGCAGCCGCCTCTGGGCGGCCGAGAGCCCATTCTGGTAGAAGGCATCGCCCCGGATCGCGACCGACTCCGCGAGCTCAGCGGCCGGGTCAGTCGGCATGTCGCCCAGCGGGCGAAGGTGCCAGACCGGCTTGTCATTGAGGTCCGTGGTCTGGAATACCCGCGCCTTGCGAAGGTCGGCGCGGATCTTCTCCGCCGTCGCCTCCAGTTGCGCGATGCGCGGCGCCTGTCGGGAGGCGAGAGCCGCCAGCTGCTCGGCGCGCCCTTCCGGGGACGCTTCCTTCAGCGCAAGGACGCGCGCGCGCATCTCGTCCTGAAGGGAGACCTTCGCATCGCGGTAGGCGAGGATCTGCGCTCGGGATTCCCGCGGAAGCTCGTCGCCGGCGAGCCGCGCGCCCAGGAACGGGTAGAACAGCTCGCCGACGAAGGCCGACAGCTCCGCGGGGGCTGGGGGGCCGGAATCGAACGGCGCCAGCACCGGGATGTCCGACTCCAGGATCGGGGGGACGGGGGGAAGGAAGACTAAGGGGTGCTGGGGCCCCGGATCGTGCGAGATGATGAAGTGCGACGAGAACCCGTCCATGAATCGGACGCGGTCGAACCTGTCGCGGGCCCCGAACGGGAGCTCGGGGTTCCCGTTCGGGACCGTGCTCAGATACCCGGTATCCTGGGCCGTCGACACCTGGGGCAGCGCCGCCGCAAGCAGGCTTGCAATCATCGCCAGGGCCAGCCGGGCCAACGGCCTTGCGCGTATCGGGGGACGCTTCATGGGGTTACCGGGCTGGGGCGGCCGGGGAATGCACGCCTAGTCCCGGGCTTTCTGGCCGCTCAGTCTGTACCGCAGGAATTCCCGGGTGACCCCCAGTCGCCTTGCCGCGGCGGAGATATTGTTGTCGGTCTCGCGGAGCACCTCGGCCACGAGGTCCGTGATCACGGCGTCGATCGAGAACCCCTCGTCGGGGACGCGCCAGATCGGGTTGCGCCAGCCCGTCGTCGCGACGGGTGGCGGCGGCCCAAGGCTCTCGAAATTGAGCTGGGGGCCGCTGGCGAAGATGACCTCGCGCTCAATCGAGTGGGCGAGTTCCCTGGCATTGCCGGGCCAGCTTTGGGCGAGGAGGCGCGACTTTCCCTCGGGCGAGATGGAAAGGTCCTTCAGCCTGTGCCTGCGGCCGATCCGCTCCAGCATGTGCTTGGCGAGCGAGAAGATGTCCAGCCCGCGCTCCCGGAGCGGGGGTAGCGCGATGTGAAGGAGGTTGAGCCGGTGGTACAGGTCCTTGCGGAACTCCCCGCTCTCCACCAGTTCCGCCAGCGGCTCGTTGGAGGCGGCGATCAGGTGGACGTCGACCCGGATCTCCTTCGTCGCCCCAAGGCGCCGTATTGCGCGGTCCTCGACGGCGGTCAGCACCTTCGCCTGGGTCGCGCCGGCGAGGGTGCCGATGTCGTCCAGGAAGAGGGTCCCCCCGTCGGCGGCCTCGAAGAGCCCGATCCGGGCGGTCCTCGCATCGGTGAAGGCCCCGCGCTCGTGGCCGAAGAGCTCCGACTCGGCCAGGGCCTCCGGCAGAGCCGCGCAGTTGACCTTGATGAACGGCCTCGCGCTGCGCGGGCCCTGGCGGTGAAGCCATCCCGCGAGGAGGCTCTTCCCCGTGCCGGTCTCCCCCTCGATCAGGATCGGGGGCAGCGATTTCTCGAGCCTGCGCTCGGTCGTGAGGATCATGTCCAGCTTGCCCCGGACGCCGGCGAGGCTCTCCCCGAAGTAGAGGTCGTCGGCCGCGGCCGTGATGTGCTCGCTCGCGCGGAATTCATCCCGCCTCGCCATCCCGCGCTTCTCGCGGCACCGCATGAAGGCGATCGGCAGCTCGTCCGGCTCGAATGGCTTCGAGAGGTAGTCGCCGGCGCCCTGGCGCATCGCCTCCACGGCTTCCTTGATCCCGCCGAACGCCGTCATCACGACGACCCCGGTGTTCTCCGAGAACGCCCCCCCGCGCAGGAGCTCCAGGGCGTCGCCGTCCGGCAGGTGCAGGTCGACCAGCGCGAAATCAAACCGGAGCTCGGCAAGCGCCTTGCGCGCCTTCTCAATCGACGCGACCTCGGTGACTTCCGCCCCGAGGCTGCGCAGGTGGGCAACCAGCCGCCTGCGGAGAACAGCGTCGTCCTCAAGCAGCAGAATTTCGGACCCCAGGGTTGGGTCGGTGTCGACGGCCATAGCCCGGCAATGCGAGCACTGCGCCTGCGCGCATCAACATTAATCGCCGGGGGCCCCCCGCCACCTGGAAAACGGCGCTGGTTGGCTACATCAAATCAAGCGAAGCGCGGGGCGCCCGTCCCGGGTGCGTGCAACCATTCCGAGCGCGGCCGGGAGATTCGAAGTGGCGGCCGCCATTCGCTAGATAATAGGGCGCAGCGATTTAGATTCGTTTTCAAGGGCATGGCACGGGGCCTGCAATGGCGCGGGAGCGGCAGGCCCGCACGTCGTCCAGAGATTCCCTTCCTTTGAGGCAACCCCCCACATTTTTGACAGGAGTCAGGTTCATGGAAGCGGCACCGCGGGAGCACGCCGCAAACGAGATGCACGCTCGGTTCGGTCTTGCAGGAGCGATCTTCCGGGCGCTGGATTTCCACGCGCGACCCCTGCGCCGACGCACGGCCGACTTGGTGAAAGACTTCCCCCAGCTCACTAAATTATGAATCAGCCCCCCTCGCGCCGCTACCGGCTGCTCCTGCTTCCAACCCTGCTCGCCGTGGTTTCCATGGGTGCCGCAGCCGACTCCGACCCGCTTGACGCGGGCCAGAAGGCGGCGGGCGAATGGATCAAGACCCGGATCGAGACCGCCCGCATCGAGAGCGAGTGGCTATCGGAGCGGCCGCTCCTCGAGTCGACCGTCAACGGGCTGAAGGACCGCGCGCAGGGCCTCGAGGAGAAGAGGGACCTCCTCAAGGCCAAGACGGAGAAGGACCGGCTGGACATCGAGTCGGTCCAGGCGAAGAACAAGATCGCGGCGGACGACCTCCAGGGCGTCGAGACGCGGCTGCAGTCCCTGGTCGCCCAGCTTGTCGACATGCGACCGATGCTCCCACCCCGGCTTTCGGAGGCGCTGGACCTGCCGTACCGAAGTCTCGCCAACGCCTCGCTGGCAACCGGCGAGCGCATGCAGCTGGCGATGACGGTGCTCAACAGGTGCGCCCTCTTCGACCGCACGGTGACCTCCGGCGAGGAGGTCCTGACGATCGACGGGGAGACGGGGGCCAAGTCGCTCGATGTCATCTACTGGGGGCTCAGCCACGCCTATGCGCTCGACCGCGGGGCCCAGAAGGCCTGGTACGGCTCGCCCGGCCCCCACGGCTGGCAATGGGAGGCCCGCGCGGACGCGGTGCGCCCGGTCGAGAGGCTGATCGCGATCTACAACGACAAGGCCGACCCGGACTTCGTCTCGGTCCCGGCGACACTGGCCCAGCACGGCGCGGAAGGAGCCAAATAAGCCGCCATGAGATCCCGAATCCTTACGGCGCTGGCCTCCCTCATCCTCCTCGGCGCGACGGTGCGCGCCCAGGAGACGTTCGACGACGCTGTGAAGCGCGCGACGGCCGACTACGGCGAGCGGCTGCAGAAGGCCGCCGACGAGCTCAACGGCGCGCGAAAGCGGATAGACGACGAGAAGGCCCCCCTCCTGAAGGACATGCGCGACGCCGAGGACCGCATCGTCGCGCTCCAGAGCGAGATCGACCGCCTCGAGGCCGGCCAGGAGGGCTACGCCGACCAGCACCGCAAGGAGATGACGGACCTGGACGCGGTCCGAAAGAACACGACCTACATCAGCACGCTGGCCCATGACGGGCTCACCGCGTTTGAGGAGAGCCTCGCCCCCGGCGAGGGCCAGTTCCTCACCGACCGCATCCAGGACCTCGGGCAGAGGCTCGACGACACGTCGGGCCCGAACGGCCACGCGTCGATGGACATCGCGGAGTTCCTGCTCGAGCGCACCCGGCGCGAGCTCGGCGGCTACTCGGCCGCGGGCAGCGCGCTCATCGACGGCAACAACCAGGTCTTCAAGGGCACGTTTGCGTTCGTGGGACCCGAGACGTTCTTCCTGCCGGAGCAGGGCGGGGGGCCGGGGACCGTGCGGCCGCGCGCGGGCTCGCTCTACCCCGTCTCGTACCTCATGGCCTCCTGGAAGCCCGACGAGGCCTCGGCGTTTTTCCAGGGACGGCCGGGCACCATCGCCGCGGACGCCTCCGGAGGGAAGGCGCTGCGGCTGAAGGAGACGACCGGCTCCGTCCTGGACCACATCAACAAGGGAGGGCTCGTCGCCTACGCCATCATCGCGGTGGGCGCCCTGTCGCTCCTCATGATAGTGCAGAAGATCGGCGACCTGGCCCACCTCGCTGTGGACACGCCCCAGGCCGTGCACGCCTTTCTCCTCAACGTCTCCGAGGGCGCGGGCGCCAAGGCCGACCAGGCCGTCAAGTCGCTCAAGGCGCCTGTCCGCGAGCTCTTCGTGGTCGGGCTGCGTTACGCCGGTAGCCCCAAGGAGCTCCTGGAGGAGCACCTCCAGTCCGTCCTCCTGAGGCAGCGCCTCCACTTCGAGCGGCGTCAGCTCGTCGTTGCGGCGGATCACCATCTCCGCGCCCAGTTCACCCATGTA
>Ga0182015_10002804_pt1 | contig 20399 bp, 20 predicted proteins | sample 712P3MmetaG_FD_120478 | JGI IMG/M metagenome (GOLD analysis project Ga0182015, IMG submission 120478) | Permafrost microbial communities from Stordalen Mire, Sweden - 712P3M metaG | ecosystem: Environmental > Terrestrial > Soil > Wetlands > Permafrost | place: Sweden: Stordalen | collected...
CACTGCGAGCCGTCAGCGTACAGGTTTTCAATCCGGCCCCGGTTTGGATCTTGATCTTTTCTATTCCTCGCTCCGCGCAAACATACGCCGCCACACAGCGCGTGCCGTTGCCCGAGATCTCGGCTTCGGAACCGTCGGCGTTAATCAGCCTAATCTCCACATCCGCCGCCGAGTGCGGATACATCCACTCCACTCCGTCCGCCCCCACGCCCTCATGCCGGTCGCACAGGCGACGCGTAAGTGCTGCCAGGTTCGAAAGTGCCTGAGCGCCTTCGGCGATCGAAGAATTGATGACCAAAGAATCGATCAGCAGAAAATCATTTCCGCAGGCGCTGGCCTTCACAAACGGAATTACCACCGACGCTGGGCTCACTCCAATTCCACCGGCCCCAACGAAGCCACGCTGCCCAGCACAGACGAGGTCTGCAGGTCACGCAACAACTCCTTCTGCTCACAGTTACAGCCGGACACGTCAAACTGCATCGGGACGTGCTGGCTGGTGCTGCCACTCACAACGTTTTGCATCATGCGATGGCGATGCTCGAGGATGCGATTGACCTCTTGCGTGACCTCATCTACGCTGGCGCCCGTCACTTCGTAGCTGGTCAGTAGCGTCTTCAGGTTGAACGTCAACTCTCCGTGCAGCAAATCGAGAATATGTTGCCAGTTCATGAGTTCGATCCAATGCCCGCGAAAGCTTCGGATGGCCGAATTTTATCACTGGAACATGCGTCTTCTGCGGCTTTCCGCATTAACCCGCCTGATTACCGCGGCTGCTCTTGACTGCGACGCTCTTATTTGGGCGATGGCGCCCGCCCCTGCGTTCGCGGTTGGAAGATCGCCGCCCGAGGCTGACCACTGGTATGGATCTCGACTAACGCGGTCAAGCGCCGCTCTTTCGCCGCTGTCCACACCGGGTCGCCCTCGAAGCCTATGACATAGTCTGTATACGCGGCCGGGTCCGCCAGAGCGTGCTCCCACAAACCCTCAGGATCGACGGGTTGCTTCCACGCTCGATGATTACCTTCATTGATGACGCGTCGCAACGGAATCCCCGCCTGCTCCAGCGCGCCCACGTGCTCGCCCAGATACATCAGCAGCGTGGAATCCGCCGGCAACGATTTGACCCAGCCCGCCACCTGCCCATCCAACACCACACGCCCTCGCATATTCGCCGCGGCCTCGCGATAACAAATCGGACCCAGGCGCCAGATCGAAGCATAGCTCGCCGCCGCCAGTACCAGCACGCTCAGCAGTGTTGCCGCCCCAGCCCAGCGGTTCCAGGAAACCTCAGCCCGCCGGATCTTAATCGCGCATTGGACAATGAAAGAGATGCCCGGCGGCACAAACACCGCGAACACCGGAAGCAGTTGCAGTCCGTAGCGCACGTTGTACCGTGAAAACGGCCACCACGTCGGCACGAAAATCGGTACGCTCCCATAAGCAACGGATAACGCGTAAAACGGCAGGGGTACCCACAGAAGCAATGCAATCCGTCCGCGCCCGCTGAAACTTACCACGAGACTTCCCAGGAGCGCCAAGGCTAGCCACAGGCGCCCTTGCCAGTTAGCCTCGCCCACATTGAGTTCCGCCGCTTTCAGAAAATACGAGCCGGCAGCCAGCAGATTGTGCTTCGCCGGATTCACCGTTGCGGTCTTTTGCTCGATCGCTTTTGCGGAGTAAGGTCCGTTCGCGAACTCCAGTGGATTGCGGTAGACGGCGGCGTTGTACGCGAACCAAAGCACAGGAGCAGCGGCCGCCAGCAGCACGAACTTTACGATGGCAGTTCGCGGCTGTGGAACCACGAATCTGGGTGCCCCGCCGTTGCGTTGTTTAACATGCTGGATGCTCACCACCGCGGCCGCAACCACCAAAACCGCAGCCAGAAACCATCCGTCATACCGCGTCAAACACGCCGCTGCCAGACATAGCCCGCACTTGGTCAGCGATCGACTGGCCTTCACCGTGTCGGCCTGCTGCGCGAAGGCGGCGAAATATACCACGGCCCAGATGAATAGGGCCAGATACAGCGACTCTCCCATTGCTGTCGCCTGCATGTAAATCAGGTTCGGATTCCCTGCATAGATGATCGCCGCAGCCCACGCGCCCAGCTTCGCCGCACCTCCCACTTCCCCGTCGCGTTTCAATGACGTCCGCACCAGCCGGAAGATTCCTAGCACGCCGAGCACGAACCCCGCCATTGATGGGATCGAGCCGCCCGCACCGCTTTGCCACATCCGCTGCGATGCGATGAATGGCATAATCAGCAAGTGCGGCAGCGGAAGCCACACTGTCCCCAACTGCAGCAGCCCGGGCGTTTTCGAATCGAAGACGCGGCGCGCGATGTTGATGTGCGCTACGGCATCACCGTACAGCAACACATCTCCCTGCCGGTAATAGAAAAGAAAAGAAAACACCGAGACGAAGATCGCCAGCCATACCAGCCGCACGATCTCAATTTCGGAGTGCGTTTTCGGAGGAGGTTGCGGCTTCATTCGAGGTGGGTGAGTTCGCGAAAAATCTGGAAACGTGTCTCAATTTCTTCTTGCGTTAGCGCTTGCAGCCGTTCGGTGCCGAAACTTTCTACGGCGAACGATCCCATGACGCCGCCATAGAATAGAGCCCGCTTAAGCACTTCGCGATTCAACGTGTTCTGCGACGCCACATAGCCCATGAATCCGCCGGCAAACGAATCGCCGGCTCCGGTTGGATCCTTCACTTCATCAATCGGCAAGGTCGGTGCGCGAAACGGATGACGTCCGGTGCCAAATGCCCCATCCCGGAAAAAAATGGTTGCCCCATACTCGCCATGCTTGATCACTAACGCCTGCGGTCCCATGGTCAGCACTTTCTGGGCCGCACGCGGCAAGTTCTTCTCCTCCGCGAGCATCTTGGTCTCGGTATCGTTGATCAGCAGCACGTTCACCAACTTCAGGGTCTCAGCCAGTTCCTTGCGCGCACCCTGGATCCAATAATTCATGGTATCGCAACCAGTCAGCCGCACCCCACTCATCTTTCGCCGCACGTTGGCTTGCAAGGTCGGCTGAATGTTCGCCAGGAACAGCACTTCCGAATCGTCGTACTCCTTCGGAATCCGCGGCTGGAACTTCTCAAACACGTTCAGATCGGTAAAAGTTGTCTTAGCCTCGTTGAGGTTTTCGGCGTACGAACCGCCCCAGCGAAAGGTTTGGCCCGCAGCGCGCTCGATGCCGCGTGTATCCACGCCGCGCTTCTTTAGAACGTTTTCGTGCTCTGGGCTGAAGTCTTCGCCCACCACCGCGACCACGCGCACCTGAGTGAAGTAGCTGGCCGCGAGTGCAAAGTAAGTCGCCGCCCCGCCCAGAATGCCCGTTACGCTCCCGGAAGGCGACGTAATGTCGTCAAACGCAACCGATCCCACCACGACAATGCTCATTGTGAACGCGAGTTTCCTCTCTCGAATCTTAGTGGTCGGTGGCCAGTGATCAGTGGCCAGAAAAAAACTTCGTCCAGCAGTTTTACTGGCCACTGACCACTGATCACCGGCCACTGACTTTCACATACTTTCCAATAATCAGCTTCAGCTTCTTGCGCGTGGCTGCTGGAATCTTCTTGTGATCCGTCAAAATCGCATGGGCCAGCGCCGATCCGCACCGGCAGGATCGCTCTGGCGGCATCGCCGCTACCGTCTCACGCACAACCCTCGCCGCGTTCTCCGCATTCTTCCCCAACACGGCGACAATTTGACCCACCGTCACCGAATCGTGTTGAGGATGCCAGCAGTCATAGTCCGTGACCATGGCGACCGTGATGTAACAAAGCTCCGCTTCGCGCGCCAGCTTCGCCTCCTGCAGGTTAGTCATGCCAATCACATCCATGCCCAGCCCGCGGTATACATTCGACTCTGTCTTCGTGGAAAACTGCGGCCCTTCCATACAAAGATAGGTCCCGCCACGTTTGCCGGTCACGCCGACTCTCTCGCACGCAGCCTCGACTACGGTCGCCAGCTCTTCGCATACAGGGTCGGCAAAAGAGATGTGTGCCACCACTCCACCACCAAAAAACGTATCCACGCGGTGGCGCGTGCGATCGAAAAACTGATCGGGGATCACAAAATCCAGCGGCTTATGATCTTCCTTCAACGACCCTACTGCGGAAATAGAAACGATCCTCTCGACTCCAAGCTGTTTGAAACCATGAATGTTCGCGCGGAAATTCAACTCGCCCGGCAGAATGCGATGTCCGCGCCCGTGCCGCGCCAGAAACGCCACCTTGCGTCCCTCGAGCGTGCCGCAAACGTAGGCGTCCGAAGGCGCGCCGAACGGCGTCTTCACCCGCACTTCTTTCGCCTTGCTCAGACCCGGCATGGCATAAAGCCCGCTGCCGCCGATGATTCCAATCTCCGCCTGCGCCACCAACCCTCCAGAGTTCAGGCTCCCAGAAAGCTTCCGCGCGTGGGAGCCAAACCCGTGATTATACAAGACTGAATGTGCCCCTCCGTGCCCGCCGTGGTTCAAGGTTCGCAGCGCGTGATCGATTCGTAGTCGTGAGTCCCGACTCTGCTTCGTCGCCCCACCCGCTACAATCTTCCTATGCGACTCATGGCCACCTTCGCTGTCCTTGTTCTCGCCGCGGCCGCACTCGCGCAAAGCGCACCCCACCCTGATCCGCAGCCCAAATCTGTCACCGTTCCTCTCAAGCTCGATCACAACCGCGTGATCATCGATGTGGAGATCCCACTTCGCGATGGCACAACGCAGCGCGTTCGTGCGTGGATAGACAACGGAAATCCCGATCTCTATATGTCGCGGAGGCTGGCCGAACTGATAGGAGGGACGCTCTCTTGCGACGGGCAACTCTGCTCGGCCACCCCACCGGTAGAAATGAACATTGGCGGCGTGACGATTCCTCTGGGCGGACGAATTCCCGGAGCCGGGATCAAAGAAGCGAAGGTCCCAGCCGGTGGCGCTTCGATCGCTCCCGGACTGAACGCCGAAATCAACATTCCGTCGTCCGTTCTACGCGATTACGACGTGATCATCAATTTCCCCGACCACGAACTTACCCTCGCCCAACCCGGTAGCCTGAAGTTCAACGGCGTGAAAACAAAAGTAATCGTGAACGGTGGGAACGGCCTTATCCAAGTCCCCAGCCAAATCGAAAATAAAAAATATAATCTTGGCCTCGACCTGGGTTCGCCGATCAGCTTTCTTTCAGAAGAATTATTCAACAAGCTATCCGCAGCTCATCTCGACTGGCCGCACATGACCGGCGCCGTCGGACCAGCAAATATATGGGGTCAGAGTGACGAACCGTCGTGGAAACTGATGCGCGTGGGTCGCGTGCAATTCGGTCCGCTCTTCTTCACCAACGTGGCTGTGGCCGACTTTCCCAAGGATCGGATGGCCACGTTCGAAAAGCGCGCCGGCATTCCCGCCGCCGGACTGCTGGGCGCAAACGCGTTGCTCAACTATCGCATTGGCTTCGACTATGCACACGCCACGGTATATTTCGATATCGGCCGCCTGTTTAACTTCCCTGACTTTGACGTCATCGGCCTCATCCTGCGGCCCGAAGACGATGGCCGCTTTACGATTCTCGGCGTCGCCGAGATCGACGGCAACACCTCCGTATCTCAAGGCCAAGACGGCGTTCACGCGGGAGACCACCTTATCGCCGTCGACGGCATTCCAGTTCTCGGGTCTACCATGGGGCAAGTCTGGTCGATGCTCGGAGGCGAGCCCGGCAAGGAACGTAAACTGACGTTTGAGCGTGGCGGCCAAGAGTTTATCGTTGGCGCCAAGGTACAGCACTTCTTGGGAGAAACCGACGAAAATGACAAATCGAAAGGACGATCGCACAACCGCTAACGAATCGAAGCCAGAACTGAGATATGATCTCTTACTTCCCGATCTTCACTTCCCTGCTCCAAATACTTCCCTCTCCAGCGTCTCCGTCGTGGCCGCGTCCAGGCTCTCACTCACCAGCACGGTGTCTCCCTGCTCCTCGATCACGACGGTACCCTCCTCCGTAGTCCAGGAGTGCCGTCCCTTTAGAACATCAACTTTGTAGTCGGGATGCTGTGGCACCGATTGTCCAGACGAAGGACTCCCGATCTCCTCCACCTTCTTGTACCTCTTTGCTAAGGACCGTGCATAAATCTCGGCAAACTCAGATGCCTTCTCCGCGCTCGACCACCGCGACACATAGAGCAAGCCCAGCGGTGCGGTCACAGCGAGATCGCCGGCCGGATCGGGCTTCGTTGCGTCGGGCTTCTTTGCGTCGTTTCTGGGACGTGCGGCATAGTAATATCCGCCCCGCCATTCGGGATACAGGCGCTTCGACAATTCCTTTCTCGCATATTGCTCGATCAGGACCGCAACATCGAACTCGCCCATCGCCCCAATATCGAACTTCACGTAGTCCTTGAAATCGCGCTTGAATTCCGGCACGCGCATGGGCTCGATTCTCTCCCCCGACAGATAAGTTTCCGGCTGCATGATCTGCCGCGTGGTGTGCGGAGGACGAGCCAGCACATCGGCAAACGCCTTTTCCTTGCCACCTTTTTCCATCAGCTTCACCACAAACTCCAGGCCGTAGCTGTAGGGAAACGTCAGTGACTCCTTCATGAAAATGGGCGCGTCATTGAACACCTTCGTGTTCGGCGTCCCAGTCATGGTTTCCGCCTCCATCGATTCGACCAGGTCCGGCGAGTCCGCAATCGAGTGCCCCGCCGGAGCCATGGCATATTCAAACATCATGGCCTGCGCCTGACCCTCGACCACCGCCTCGCGCGCGTCGTCCATTTCGTCGTTCTCGATATCCTCGGGCGTGGGGTCTTTTTTCGTTTCACCCAGATCTTTCTCGCCTCTCTTCATCCACTTCTCCAAACCGATCGACTGGTCCTGCAGCGCGTGCGTCAGTTCGTGCGCCAGCACGGGCTCCTGCTCCTCCATCGGAACCCAGTCCAGCAGGTTCACCGTTTTGGTCTTGGGATCGTAATAGCCCGCCACTTCTTCGCGCAGCAGGTCGACCAGTAGTTTTTCCATATCGAAGTCACGCGGCAGCAGCCCGAACTTTTTCAGCACCAACTCCGACCGCTGCAACCGCTTCACGTCTTCATCCTTCATGTGCTTGGTCAAGTACGCGACCACCTCATCGCGGCTGGTCAGCCGGCGCTTGACCTGCTTCTTGATGGGCAATCCGGTCCGTTTGCTGTCGAAGGCCAGAATCTCATCGACGGAATGAAACAGTTCCTCCGCTTCGCGCGGCGTGATCTTGACTTCTTTTTCCGGTTTCTCCGGCGGAGAAGTTTTCGCAGCGCCAGCGTCGTCCCCGGCAGGTTTTTGATCCTGTGTGGGTGGGACACTCTTGTCCGCCTGCTTTTGACTTTGATCTTGACCTTGATCTTGTTGCCCCTGCGTCTGCGCAACCTGAGCCTGCGCCGTTGCCGCACTGCTCCACTCCACAAGCAGCACAACCACCAAAAGCGGCATCAGAAACCTCTTGCCAAGCAGTTCAACGATATTCATTAGGAACGAGTCTACCCTGTTTCCCTATACTTTCTTCAAGGACAAAACCTTCAAGCATTAACAATCGAGGATAAGCAATGCCGACGAACGCTCCCGTCAATCTCTGGACTTCGACCGATCACGCTCGCGACTATCTCGGACGCGCCGACTCCATCCTGCACCGCAGCGAAGGCGAAGCAACGCTTTTGGAGTTTATTCCGAATACCGCGTGCCGCATTCTAGATATCGGAACCGGAGATGGACGGTTGCTCGCGCTGGTTAAAGCTAATTTGGCTGCTGTCGATAGCGTCCACGACGGTCACGCCAAGGTAGAAGCTGTGGCCGTCGACTTTTCGCCCGCAATGCTTGAAGCCGCCGGCAAGCGCTTCACCGCGGATTCGTCGGTCACGCTTGTCACCCACAATCTCGACCAGTCGCTGCCCGCGCTGGGCAGATTCGATGCTGTCGTCTCCAGCTTTGCTATCCATCATCTCGTTCACGAGCGCAAGCGCGCGCTTTATGCCGAGATTCACGGACTGCTCAACCCCGGCGGCGTCTTCTGCAACCTCGAACACGTCGCCTCACCCACGCCACGGTTGCACGAAGAATTTCTGCACAGCATTGGCTACACCATCGAGACCGAAGATCCGTCGAACAAGTTGCTGGATCTCGAAACGCAACTGCGGTGGCTGCGCGAGATTGGTTTTGTGGATGTCGACTGTCACTGGAAGTGGCGGGAGTTGGCGCTGCTGGTCGGAGGGAAGGCGTAAAACAGCAATTGTCATCCTGAGCGAAGTATGGGCCTTCGCGAAGCGGAGGCCCAAGCGGAGTCGAAGGATCCTCGCACGTTAGAGCCGCTAAGGCTCGCCGAGGAATTCCAATACACAGTGGATAATCAGCGCGCACTTCCCGGCGCCAACGCTGCACGGGGAGAACACCCTGACGCACTTTGCCGGTTCGAATGGTGCCGGGGTCCTTCGACTGCGCGAGTCGATTCGCATTCGCGAATCGACTCACTTCGCTCAAGACGACAGCGCTTGGTGCTATCGGCGACTGACGAAGGTCGCCACCCACTCGCCGGCTTCCCGCGTTCCGAGCGTCCCCCCGATATCCTGTGTTCCTTTCTTCTGCCGCACAGCTTCCAGCACGGCAGCTTCGATCTTCTCCACTTCTTTCGTCAATCCCAAGTGCGCCAGCATCATGGCCGCGGTCAGAATCGCACCGAACGGATTCGCCACATTCTTGCCTGCGATCGGCGGGGCGGAACCGTGTACCGGCTCGAACATCGACGTTTGCCCGGGATGAATATTCCCGCTGGCGGCCATACCCAGGCCGCCCTGCAATCCGGCGGCGAGGTCGGTGATGATGTCGCCGAACATGTTGTTGGTCACGATCACATCGAATGGCCGCGGATCGCGGACCATCTGTATGCACAATGCGTCCACGTACATGTGCTGCGTTTCGATCTGGGGAAACTCGCCGCTCACTTCCTTGAAGACGCGTTGCCATAAGCTGCCGGCATGAGTCATGGCATTCGATTTGTCGCACATGAGCACGCGGCTGCGAGGCGAGCCATCGAGTTTGGTGTTCTGCTCGCAATAATCAAATGCGTAGCGAATGATGCGCTCAACGCCCTTACGGGTATTGATGTCTTCCTGGATCGCGATTTCATCGGGAGTTCCCTGCTTGAAGACTCCGCCCGCATCGGTGTAGACGCCCTCCGTGTTCTCGCGGATCACAATAAAATCCACGTCCTTGGGCTCAACGCCTTTCAACGGACAGAGAGATTCGTCCAGCAGACGCACCGGGCGCACGTTCGCGTAAAGGTCCATCTTGAAGCGCATGCCGAGCAGGATCTCTTTGGCATGGATGTTGGTCTTGACTCGGGGATCACCGAAGGCTCCGGCCATGATCGCATCGAAATCGCGCGCCAGCATGGCGAAGCCATCGGGAGGAACGGTTGTGCCGTCGCGGAGATAGCGGTCGGCGCTCCAATCGAACTCGCTCATCTCGACGTCGGCTCCCGATGCCTGGACGACCTTGAGAGCCTGTGGGATAACCTCTTGGCCAATCCCGTCACCGGGGATGACGGCGATACGTTTCCTGGAAGGCTTTTGCTGGTCCACGGCAGAAAAGCTACCACAAGGCGAGCAGAATGAGTAGATTGACAATCGGGAGTTGGCGATGAATCGGGACGGCGTTCGCTATAATCAATACTTCGATGTTAACTCCACTCCAAGACGCTCTTCGTGCGCAGCTGGCGGGCCAGCCGGTCCGCGAGACCGACTACCGCGGAGCCACGACAGCGACGAGCTTTTCCGACGCGCATGATGAGTTCTCCGCCCTGCTGAACGGTTGTGGAATCTATGATCTGGGCTTCCGGGCCAGAATTTCACTCACGGGCAGCGACCGCGTGCGGTGGCTGAACGGCATGGTAACCAACAACATTCGCGATCTCGCCGCGGGACGCGGCGTGTATGCTTTTCTGCTTAATCCGCAGGGCCGCATCCTCGGTGACATGTTCGTCTACAACCAGAGTGAGGCGCTTACGGTCGAGACGGATCGCAGCCAGGTGGAGAAGATCGTCGCCACCTTCGACCATTACATCATTATGGACGACGTGGAAGTGACGAATGTGAGTGAGCAACAGACCGCTCTGGGTCTAGCGGGACCAAAGTCCCGCGCAATACTGAACGCCGCGGGGATTGAAGTTCCGGAGCTACAGCCATTGCAGATGATCACGCCAGAGTGCAACTGCGATTGCGGCTGCCTGCGGTGTACGGTGGTGCGGGGTGAGGATGCGCCGCAGGAATCCTACGAAATCTGGCTCGCGCTCAAAGACGCTTACAACACCTGGAGGGCACTGCTCGCTGCCGGGGCCAGGCCGGTAGGCAGCGAGGCGTTGGAAATGCAGCGTATCGCGAACGGCATACCGCTGTATGGCGTGGATATTCGCGAGCGCGACCTGCCCCAGGAAACCGAACAGATGCGCGCCCTCAACTTCAACAAGGGCTGCTACGTGGGACAGGAAATTGTGGAGCGCATTCGCTCGCGCGGCAACGTGCATCGCAAATTTGCGGGATTCCTAATGGAAGGTGCTCCGGCAATCCCGGCTGGGTCGAAAATCATCTCTGGAAAAGCCGGGGAAGAGGAAAAGGAAGTGGGCGAGATCACCAGCGTTGCGGTTCTGCGCACGCCCTCCGGTGAGCGGACGCTTGCTCTGGGGTACATCCGACGCGAGGTGGGAGTGCCGGGGCGCGAGGTCACGATCGGCGGGGTCAAGGCTACCGTGATTAAGTTGCCGTTCGAGAGCCCCGCGCCTGGACAGGCAGAGGAAGCGCTGCTGCATCAATCCCTTTGAACCAAGCATAATTTGAACCAGGCATACCGTAGAAGCTTTACACCGCAGAGGTCGCGAAGGTTCCGCGAAAGACGCGAAGAAGAAGTTCTATGATTCCCAGGAATTTACAAGGACAGAAGCTATGGCTGAGAAAAGGCAAGAGTCAGGTTTCACCGTAACCGACCGTCGCTTGTTCACGGAGGACGGAGAGTTGCGCAAAGATGTTCCCGAGGAAGTAGAAGCGCCGAAGGCTGCAGCGCCTCCAGTCGCGGTTCCAGCCGCTGCCAGGGAGACTGCGCCCGGTGCTGACTCGGTGGCGGCGTTTCCCGTGGAAGCTGACGGCATAGCGGGGCAAGCTATGCCTGCCGCCCCGACCTCGGCCGAGCAGCAGGCGCAGGCCGATGCTTACCGCAAGTCGTCCGACGCTTTGGACTCGCGGGTGGAGCTGAGCGGGCGTTCCGCCAAAGAGTTTGAGATGACCTTTGAGCGCTTTCTGGCGTCTTTGTATATGACAGCCATGTTGCAACTGGGGTTGATGCACCAGCAGGGGGAAGAGCCTCGCATGGACATCATCGGGGCGCGCCAGACCATCGACACGCTCGCACTGCTGGCGGAAAAAACCAAGGGCAACCTGACTCCGATGGAAGAAGGCTTTCTGCAGAACAGCCTCTACGAAGTGCGCATGGCTTACGTGGAAGTAACCAACGCGTTGTCGCGTCCGCCGCAGCCCGGGGCCGCCACGGGAACCAGCGGACGATGACGGTTGCGCACGAACGTCAAGCGATGAAGGCCCGCGCATGAAGGCCACGCTCACGGTGCTGGGCAGCGGCACGTCGATGGGCGTGCCCACACTGGGCTGCAGCTGTACGGTTTGCAGTTCCAAAGATCCGCGCGACCGCCGTACCCGTCCCTCGGTGATGGTGGAGTATGGGGGCAAGGTCGTGCTCATCGACACGGCGCCCGATTTCTACGCACAGGCTATCCGCGAACGAATTACTCGTGTGGATGCCGTTCTCTACACGCACGCGCACGCCGACCACATTCTGGGCATCGACGATTTGCGCCCGCTCAGTTATCGTCACAAGCCGGCGAAGTTGCCGCTGTATGCGCGTCCGGATGCGGCAGCCTTCCTGCGCCGGATGTTCAGCTACATCTTTGACGCCGATTACAAGTATGGCAGCTTGCCGCAGCTGGAATTGCGGCCAATTGACGGCCCGGTGGAACTTTTCGGTGCGCGCTTCGAGCCGGTGCGGTTGATTCATGGCGAGACGGAGATCTACGGCTATCGCTTTGGAACTGCGGCCTATCTCACGGACCATAGTGAAATTCCGGAGGCGTCGTTTCATCAGTTGGAAGGGCTGGACATTCTTTTTCTGGATGCCTTACGGCATAAGCCGCACCCCACGCACTCGACGGTGGAGAATTCTCTGCGCATTGTGGAGCGGGTAAAACCGAAGCGCGGGTTCTTTACCCATATTTGCCACGACCTGGCGCACGAGGCGACCAATGCCACGCTGCCGCCGCAGGTGCGGCTGGCTTATGACGGGCTGAAGCTGGAGTTTGAAATCAGTGGTCAGTGATCAGTGGGCAGTGGTCAGCGAACCCCCACGGAGCACGGGCTTTACTGGCCCCTGATCACTGACCACTGCTATGCAGGTTTTTCACAAACTCGAGGACGTTCCGGCGCCGTTTGGACCTTCGCTGGTGAGCGTGGGCAACTTTGATGGAGTCCACCGGGCGCACGCGCACGTGCTGGGCGAAATTGTGCGGCGGGCGAGGCCAAGCGGCTCCCAAGCCGCGGCGGTGGTGTTTGAGCCGCATTCGGCGCGCATTCTGCGACCGGACTCGGGGCTGAAGCTGCTCACTCCACTGCCGGAGAAATTACACTTGCTGGAAGCCACGGGCATTGATGCAGTGCTGATACTACCCTTCACGCGGGATCTTTCGCTGATGACGCCCCGTCAGTTTGCCGAGCGCATTCTCAAGAAGAAGCTGCATGCGCGCGAGGTGCATGAAGGCTACAACTTCCGCTTTGGGCACAAGGCTGCGGGCGACGTGAATCTCCTGGCGCAGCTTGGACAGGAATTGAGCTTTGAAGTGAAGGTCTACCAAGAGCAGAGGCTGCGCGGCGAACCGGTTTCCAGCAGTCACATCCGCAAACTGCTGAACGAGGGGCGGGTGAGCCGGGCGCGGCACCTGCTGGCGCGTCCTTTCTGCATTTTGGGCGCTCCCGGTCGCGGGCGCGGGTTGGGATCAAAGTACACCGTTCCCACCATCAACCTAGCGCGCTATGAAGAACTCGTGCCCAAAGACGGCGTTTACATCACGTGGACGCGCGTCGGAGCCGAACGCTTTGATTCCGTGACCAACGTGGGCAATCGCCCGACGTTTGGGGCTGATTCCTTTGCGATTGAAACGCACCTGCTGAACTTTCATCCGATTGAGCTTACGCCGGAAAGCGAAGTCGAGATTTGCTTCCTCGATCGGCTGCGCGATGAGATCAAGTTCCCGTCAGTCGAGGCGTTGCGGGAACAGATCGCGCGCGATGTAAAGAAGGCACGAAGGTATTTTCATTTGCTGGGGCGCCCGCGGCAGCACGATTGATTGCCGATTTCCGATTGCCGATTTCGTCTCGGTTCGAGCTTCTGCGACGATCGATTGCAACCCCTTACTCGACCGTGAATGACTGCGCGCTCGTGGCTGTTCCACCCGCGTTGGTGACGGAAATTGGTCCAGTGGTAGCGCAGGCGGGTACCGTGACCATGACATAGTTCACGCTGAGCACCCGGAACGTGGCGTTTATGCCGTTGATTGATATACCGGTAGTACCGACGAAGTGATTTCCCTGGAGCAGAACCTTTGCGCCGACTTCGCCGCTTGCAGGGTGGAACGCGACGATGGCTGGTGCGGGCGCGGGTAGTCCGGCATCGATGCTCCAGATGGTGCCGTTGGTTACGTCATCCGTGGTCGCGACTCCAATGCCGAAGGTGACGCCGTAAAACTTGCCATCGGCGGCTTGGATCATGGCTCCCGCCTGATCGCCGATGGTCGTGCAGTCCAGTGTCAAATCCTGCAGGACGGAACCGGTCGTGGTCACGGCGAAGGCGATGCTTTGGCCGCTGCAGTCTCCCCCTGTGAAATCGCCCCACAGGTTCCCGTCGGACGCCTCAAGGATGTTGCCGTCAAAAAAGTCGATCGGAGAGATGGTGCCGATTTTGTGATACTTGCCGGTGAGGCTGATCTCATACAACTCGCTCCCAGCTAGAAGGCCGAAGAGTTCGCCGGTCCAAGCCAACGCGAGACCGCTGGTGGCCACGTTAGGGAGATTGATGTTGGAGGTATCGAAGCCGTGCAGGATAGTGTACTGGCCCGTGGCCGGATCGAAACGGAAGACGCTGTTGTAAGGTTTAAACTGCTCGCCGGCAACAGTGGTTCCGTAAAAATCGCCGTCGGGGGCCTGCACCATTCCGTAAACCCCAGCGCCGTCCGGCTGCGACTTTGTATCGAACGTATGCAGTACTTTGAAAGTTCCGGTTGGACTCATCCGGAAGAGCACGCTGGTGGGAGGGAGAGTCGGCCCCGTAGCCCCGTAGAAGTTGCGGTCGATCGCCTGCATGAGAAAACCCGGATTGGCGCCATCGGAACAGGTCAGGGTACCGCAAAAATTGTGCAGTACCTGGATCACGCCGCTCTTGCTCAGCTTGAAGACCGTTCCGAAACCGTTGGCTCCATTCTCCGAAGTGGTGCCGTAGAGAAAACCGTCGATACCTTCGACCAGGCTGCCCGGCGCGGAACCGTTGGGCAGGCTTCCGTCAGCGTTCTCGGCAAAGCTGTAGATCACGGAGAGTTGGCCCGCCGGAGTGATCTTGAAAATCGTACCCTGGGCATTCAGCCCGGTACCGCCGGCGGCAGCCGCGCCGTAGAAGTTGCCGTCGGCACCCTCGATCAGTTCGATCGGAAAGTAGCCGTCCGGGCAAACTGCGGACGCATCGCACCGAAAAGCGTACAACCGAGTGATGGTGGGATTCGCAGTTTGAGCCGACGCGACCGCTGCCAAGGACGCGGCAAGAAGAGCAACCAGAAGCCGAACTTGGTTCATGGATCTCCTTAGGAGGCCTCATCTCTCTTATAGAGGATGGTAGCTCCAAGCTTGTCCGGCAGGTTGTCAAAATATTGTAAAGTCGGCGATTGAGCAACGGAAAATGACAAACTTTCTATCTCACCACCTGGACAACCGGGACCGAACGCTTTGATTCCGTGACGAAGGTGGGGCAGTTGCCCAACGTTCGGGGCAGATTCCTAAAACGGCTTCTACGTACTAAAGACCGCAATAACCGATCACTTTTTGCGACTCTCCGTCCATAAAGCTGGGTAATACTTGTCTAGTTCGTGATACGGAGCGGCGGTGTAGGACTCCTCCCGAACGACTAATTTCCCGGTAGTCCTGCCGGATGGCTCGTGGGCTCTGCTGGGTTGGTTTGGTAGCATGCTCTTGCGAACTCGAACCGTCGCAGCGTTGGTGGCCATTTGCACTTTGGCCAGCGCATCTCTTGACGGCACAGACAAAGCGATCACCGTCGGCCTCGTCATGGATGGGGCGACTAAGGCAGAGAGACAACCTCTGCGGGCCTATCTAGCGGAAGCAATGGGGAGGCCGGTAACGATTGCATCTCCCGACACTTTCAACGAGACCGTTGCCGAACTAGGGGATGGACATTACGATTTCGCGTGTCTGGGTGCGCTGATGTATATCCGGGCTCATGCTAAGTACGGAGTCATCCCGCTCGTCCAGCGTGCCACTGACTTGCACTATCACACGGTGTTTATCACCGGCGCCCACTCGTCGATTTATTCGCTCAGCGACCTAAAGGGAAAACAGTTCGCGTTTGGCGATGTTGACTCCACCAGCGGCCATATGATGGCTTCTCAAGAACTGAAGCAGGCGGGAATCAATCCTGATACCGATCTCACGTTTCGCTACAGCGGGAGTCACCCTGCGACTGCAGCGATGGTGGAAACGGGAGTGGTCGATGCGGGGGCTATCGACGAAACCGTATTCAATTATCTGACTAGGGGCGGAAAAATCGACGGGAACAGAGTCCGCGTTTTCTATCAATCCAAGCCGTATGTCGATTACGTGTTCGTGGCCGGCAAGGATGTGCCCAAGGCTGAGCGAGAAAGATTTGCCCACGCCCTTCTTGCCCTGAAGGAAGGCAAAGATGATGCCATCTTAAAGGTCCTGCGCGCCAAGCGGTTTGTGGTGGCCAACGATCAGGAATACGCACAAATCCGGCAGATCGCGCATGAGTTGAAAATGTTCTGAACCGCCGACCGGCTCGAGCACGATTTCAGCGTACCGATTCAGAGGCGAACCCAGGAATCCGTCGCAAGCTAATGTGGCAAGTAGCCTGATTCCATGGGCAATTTGCCATCGACCCGCACGACGTGGATGGTATTGTCGACGGAGCGGACATCCACGAAGCCGATGGCGCCGGGTGTGGATTGCACAATCTTGAGCACGTCCGCGTCGGAATCCACGATTTGGATGGAGTCCTTGTGAGAGGCGATCATTGTCTTCAATTCCTCGCCGCTCATCTTGATCAAGCGCTGCAGCGTTTCGGTTTCGCCGGCGGAATCCTTGTGTAGCACCAAGACGATGGCCTTGCCGTCCGGCCACTTCTTAACATCCGAGCGGAAGATCTTAGACAGGTGCACTGAGGTGACGTTGCCAACGTCGTTGTCCTTGTTGACCACGACGGCCATGTGGTGGGCGAAACAAGGGGTGAGGAACGCTAAGAGAAAAGCAAAAAGCGCGGCAACCCGCTGTAATCTCATAAACACATCCCGTCTCAGATCGTCATTAGCTGAAGGTATCACATGAGATTAACCAAGAATCGAGGCTGGAAAAGTAAAAACATTGTCAAACGCCGGTGAGGTATCCAGGAAGAAAACAGCAAGATTCGTTACGAAATCGGAAATTGACAATTCCTGCCCGCGCCGTACAATCCCGCCTCATGGCAATTGGGCCCATCCAACTGATACGGCAGGCCACACCAGGGCAGCGGCGGACGCTGCTGGCGGCGGCGCTGGGCTGGGCGCTTGACGCATTCGATGCCATGCTTTACGCGCTGGTGCTGGCACTGCTGATGCGCGACCTGGGCATGAGCAAAACCACGGCGGGATTGCTGGGTACGCTGACGCTGCTGGCCTCCGGCTTGGGTGGCGTGCTGTTTGGGTTTCTTGCCGACCGCATCGGGCGCAAGCGGGCGCTGATGGCGAGCATCCTGACCTATTCGGTGTGCTCGTTCGCCTCGGGCCTGGCGACGAGTATCGCGATGCTGGCGGCCGCGCGCTTCGTTCTCGGGCTGGGGATGGGCGGCGAATGGAATACGGGCGCGACCCTCGTGGCTGAGACTTGGCCGGCGGAGTTCCGCGCCAAAGCAATTTCTGTGATGCAGAGTTCGTGGGCCATTGGTTTCGCGGCGGCGGCTCTGGTAGCGGGACCGGTAGCGCGGTATTTTGGATGGCGGTCGGTATTTTTCGTGGGCATTCTGCCGGCTGTCGTGACGCTGTGGATTCGGCGTGGAGTGCCGGAGTCTGCAATGTGGGAGGAGCGGAGATTCTCAGGGGCTGAAGCCCCAGTCGCGAATGAAGCGCATCTCGCAGCACTGAAGCGCCGCGACACCCAAAATCACTCTGGACATCGAGTATCCGAACTACCCTTCGTGGCAGCAGGAGTTGACAGCTCAAGTTTTGCTCTCATCTTTCGGCCGCCATACGTGAAGCATACATTCGCCCTGCTGCTGTTTAACTTCTGCGGCATGTTTGCCTGGTGGGGGCTGTTTACCTGGCTGCCGCCTTATTTGTCGCTGCCGGTGGCGGAGGGCGGGCGTGGCTTTGGAGTGATGGGGACGACGACGTTGTTGGTGGTCCTGAATCTATTTGGGATGCTTCCTGGTTATGCGAGTTTCGGCTGGGTGGCGGATCGTCTTGGCCGGCGTAAAACATTTCTGCTCTATAGCTTAACGGCAGCACTTCTGATTCCACTTTATGCTGTGGCGCGTTCACCCGGTATGCTCCTGGTGCTGGGGACCGCAGTAGCGTTCTTCGGAACCGGGATCTTCTCTGGATCGGGAATCATGGGCAGCGAAATTTTCCCGACTAGCGTTCGGGCGCGCGCTCTGGGATTCACCTACAACGGAGCTCGTACGCTTAGTTCAGTCGCACCGCTGGTGATTGGGAGAGTAGGTCAAATGAAAGGTTTGAGTTGGGCATTTTATTTGTGTGCAGCTGGATATCTACTGGCCGCGTTGATCACAACGCAGTTGCCGGAGACGCGGGGAAAGGAGCTGGAGTAGTTGTCCTGAAGCTTAAGTCCAATGCCTCTGAGGATTTTTTTGATGTTGCATTTGCCCGTAATCTTCGCGATTGATTGCGAATTGAGATTGACCGGCGGGGCGAACCGGCACAGGAATTGCCGCCCGCACAATTGCCTTTGACGACTACTCCATCGGTTCGACCACGAGCGATTCCTCCGCCGTACCGCGGTCTGGGCGCTGAACAATCACGATAGCTGCGAGCACGAAGATGATTCCCAAGGTCTGGATCGGGCGCAGCACTTCGCCTAAGAGCAGGGCGGCAAGAAGAATGGAGAACACCGGCTCCAGACAACTGGCGATGATGGCGCGAGTGGGCTCCAGATGTTGCAAGCCGAGGAAGTAGAGCGAGAAGGCTCCCAGCACCGAGATCATCGAGAACACGAACAGGAATATCCATTGGGCGGGTGCGTAGTGTGCGGCCGCGATTTTCCAGGGAGGGTTGACGACGAGCCAGAAGGCGGAGGCTGCGGCGAGCGTCCAGACCAACACGCGCCACCGGTCGTGACGGGCGAGGATGCGATGTCCGGCGACATTGTAGAAGGCGAAGGAGAAAGATGCCAGCAGCGCGGCGATGATGCCGTAGAAATCGAAGCGCAGCGCGGAGCCAGATTTAGTTCCGAGGAGATTGATGACGAGCGCGATTCCGGTGACGGCCAGCGCGACGGCAACCACTTTTTGTGGCGTGAGTTTCTGCTGGCCGCGCACCACCACGTAGAGCAGAACCCATACCGGGGCGGTGTATTGCACGATGATGGCGATGGCGACATTTGTGCGCTGGATGGCCACGTAATAGAAGTAATTCGAGACCGCCACGCCGAGCATCCCCAGAAGCAAGCAGAAAGCCAGATCGCGAGTCGGCAGCTTGATTCGCTGCCAACCCCGCGAAGCAACGAGAACCGGCAGCAGGACAAGCAGAGAGAATGTGGTGCGAGTCTGGGAAAGAATAAGCGGGTCGATAGGGCGAGGGGCACCATGGCTCAGGGGCAAGCTGCCGGTAAAAACGGCACGGCCCAGGACGGCGGAGATTCCCCAAAGAAGCGCCGCCAAGGCGATGAAGAGATAGCCACGCAGAGGATGCGAGCGCGAGCTTGGCTGATTTTTGTCCGGGATCATAAGCCTCGCGAATCGCTTCGATGATCAGGCAGCAGAGAGGAACCGGTCAAGGCGGTCGGGATCGAAGCCTTCGATGACTTCAGCTCCGGATGAGGTGAGAATCACCAGCGTAGGAGCGGTGCGGCTGTGGTAGGTTTCGAGCAATTCGGAGCGGGCGGAGGGATCGCCGCTCATGTCGCGTTCTTCGAAGGCGATTTCCTTCGCATCCAGAAAAATCCTCATCACCTCGCAGTTGAGGCAGCCGGCTTGGGTGAAGAGAAGAATTCTGTGAGCCATGAGTTTCGCGCTAACTATCCACGTATTCGATCTCGGCGGTGATCTTCGCAGTTTTCTCGAGCATGGCTGAGACCGAACAGTACTTTTCTTGGGAGAGGCGGACTGCGTCCTCGACCGCCTTACTCGACACTTTACCACCGACGCGGTAGATCAGTTTGATTTCCGTGTAGACGGAAGGTGGATTGGCGGCGCGTTCGGCCTGAGCGCGGACTTCGAGACTGGTGAAAGGCTCGCGCTTTTTCTGCAAGATGGAGACAACATCGTAGCCGGTACATCCGCAGAGAGCGATGAGAACGAGTTCCATCGGACTATTGCCTGCGGCCTTGTCGCCATCGACGATAATCGAGTGTCCGCTGCTGGCGGTTCCGTCGAAGCATTGCTTTTCTACCCATTTAGTTTTGGCTTCGGTCATAGGTTAATTCCGCTCAGGTCTACCTTCTGTTGTCGGTACTCGGCTCGGGGTGAATTAAGACCCGGAATAGCTCGGGTGCGTCCTGCTTGAAGTGGATTTCGAGTTCGGTCTGGATGTCGTGAACGCGGGCGAGCGAGAGATCATCGGAGAACGTGCAGTGGCAGGAAACGTACAAGCGGCCACGCACCTTCTTGATCTGGACGTCGTGCATATCGATAATCTCCGGAAACTGGCTCACGGACGCCTTCAGTCGACGCTCAAGGTCGGCGTCACGGACCAACTCGTCGCCGGTTTCGATGGTAGCGGGTTCGCTTTCAATATGGGTAAGTATGTCGGCGATCTCCGGTACATCGTGGCGCATGTCGGCTTCGAGCTCTGTGACCTGATCG